>MTLE01000238.1_pt1 | contig 79103 bp, 69 predicted proteins | sample 1982461 | NCBI WGS metagenome assembly MTLE01 (sample SAMN05712605, study PRJNA340218) | biofilm metagenome | isolation source: sample SPL anode biofilm adapted to -200 mV | place: USA | collected 2012-02-03 | reverse complement strand
ACAATTTTATGCAATACAGGAAAAATTAAGTTTTTTCCCCGGACAGTAGTGATATTATTATCGATTGGGGAAACTATCACTACATATGCAATCCATGAGTTTTACCAAATCCTCCTATCTTTGCAGCAAAATAAAGATTATACAGGTGAGAAGAAACAAGGAGAAGCCGTTACTGGAAAACGTGCTAATTACCGACGTTGCAGCCGAAGGCAAGGCACTGGCAAGGGTAAACGACAAGGTACTATTTGTTCCCTTTGCCGTTCCGGGCGATGTGGTAAACGTGCAGGTTACCCGTAAGCGAACGAGCTACATGGAGGGGTTTATTACAGAATACGTAAAGCTTTCAGCAATCCGACAAGAGCCATTTTGCGAGCACTTTGGAACCTGTGGTGGGTGCAAATGGCAATTTCTTCCCTACTCCGAACAGCTAAACTTTAAGCAAAAGCAGGTAGTAGACCAACTGGTGAGGATTGGCAAGCTCGAACTTCCTACCATCAGCCCTATTCTAGGCTCCGAAAACACCACCCACTACCGTAACAAGCTGGAGTACACCTTCTCCAATCGCCGTTGGATAAAAAAGGAAGAGCCCTTAGATGAGCTTAAAGATACACGTGCATTAGGGTTTCACATTCCTGGGATGTTCGATAAAATTTTGGATATCAACACCTGCTACCTACAGCCGGAACCGTCCAACTCCATACGATTGGCGGCAAAAGAGTGGGCCATCAGCAATGAGGCCGATTTCTACGATAACCGTAGCCACCAAGGATTGCTGCGCAACCTGATCATTAGAACCGCTGAAACCGGCGAGGTTATGGTGATTGTGGTTTTTGCATACAACCACGAGGAGCACAGACAAGGAATACTTAGCCATCTCAGCCAAAAGTTTCCATCAATAACCTCCTTACAATACGTGATCAACCCTAAGCTAAACGATACCATCAACGACCTTGATATAGTCCTATTTAAGGGAAAAGACCACATGATGGAAAAAATGGAGGACCTTTACTTTAAGGTTGGTCCAAAATCGTTTTACCAAACCAACAGCAAGCAAGCCTATCAGCTTTATTCCGTTGCACGCAAGTTTGCCGCACTAACGGGTAACGAAATTGTTTACGATTTATACACCGGTACTGGAACCATTGCCAACTTCATAGCCCATAGTGCAAAAAAAGTAGTGGGCATTGAGTATGTTCCAGAAGCTATTGAAGACGCAGTTGAAAACTCAAGGCTAAACGGCATTACAAATACCGAATTCTTTGCAGGGGATATGAAAAACATGCTAAGACCTGAATTTATGGAGCAGCATGGCTATCCCGATGTAGTTATACTTGATCCTCCGCGCGCCGGAATTCATGCCGATGTTGCAGAGAATCTACTGCATGCCCTGCCGCTAAGGATTGTATACGTTAGCTGTAACCCGGCAACGCAAGCTCGAGACTTGGCCCTTTTAAGTGAAAAATACAGGGTAGCTGCTGTGCAACCGGTGGATATGTTTCCACACACGCATCACGTAGAAAATGTGGTTAAGCTAGAAAGAATTTAAGCAGAACATGAGTCAGCACAATCGCCACAGAAAAAAGACGAACTACACCTCCATTTGGCTGTGGTGTGAAATGGCGTTAATATTTGTGGGAGTGCCACTGCTTTACTATAATAAGCTCCTTCCCGGTCACAAATCGATACCCCTTTTGGTAATATTTGCCGCAACATTAACTTATCTCATTGCTAATAAAAAATTCAACAACAAGAAGTTGGGGTTTAATGGATTTAGGGATTGGAAGGATCTGCTCTTAAAATCGGGTTTGGTGGCGCTGGTGCTTATGGCTCTTACCCTAATATTTGAACCGCATAACTTTTTTATTCTACCTCGCACCAACCCGCTACTGTGGGGTTTAATCATGGTATTTTACCCAATATGGTCAGCACTCACTCAGGAGCTAATTTACCGACCTTTCTTTTTTACCCGATACAGGAAAATTGTTGGCTCACGAAGAGCGGTTCTTCTGCTAAATGCACTTCTCTTTGCCTTTTTACACATTATTTTTAGAAACTGGGTGGCCGTTGCTGGAGCGTTTGTAGCTGGACTTTTTTGGGCAAGAAACTATCAAAAGAATCAATCATGGTTGGCCGTTGCCCTTGAACATGCCATTTGGGGCAATTTACTTTACACTATTGGGCTAGGGCACTATTTCTATGTACCCGACTTTTGAGCAGAAGTATCATTCACTCCAAAAAGGAACGGGGCGCTGAAATTCAGTGCCCCGTTCCATTTAAAACCTAGCAGTTACTTCTTCTCATACGACATAGGATCAATGGCCGCAGGCGTCCAGCCTTTTAGAAAGTCTACAATCTTTTCAACGCTATAGCCCTTACCCTGCTCTAGGTAGGAGGAGTTTTGGGTATGAATGCGCTTCCCCTCGCTATTCAAAATAACGAACACAGGAAAGCCAAAACGCTGAGGAAAATCGAGCTGTGCCAGAGTAGCTTCATTCTTATTCTCCTTACTATAGTTTACCTTAACCACTACGTAGTTCTTGGTTAAAACCTCCTTAATGGCCGGAGTGCTATCGGAAAGTGCGTGAAAGCGCATGCACCAAGGACACCAGTTACCTCCAATTTGAATAAAAACATTTTTCCCTTCTGCCTTGGCTTGTGCTACCGCTTTTTGAATATCGGCCTTGGCATCAGCAGTAGGATTGTATACCAAATTTTGAGAAAATCCTGCCATGGTAATGGTGGCAAGAAACATAAATGCAACTATTTTTTTCATAAGGCTTTTTGTGTTGATAAACTAAACGAATATTTGTGGGTCAAAATAGTGTTTTTATTTTACACCAAAGTAGGACAATGGCAGGTATTAAAAAGTTTAACTGTCACCATTGGAAAAGAGGAAGGTAAAGTATCGGTGTAGCAAATAAAACTTTATACTTGTAGTAAACCCACACATTGAGCAATCAATATTAAACCAAATAGAACTACTATGAAAAAAGCACTATCAACTATCGCTGTGCTTCTTATGATTCCACTATGGAGCCTAGCACAGCAAGGGATTAACACAGAAACTCTAGCAAAAATTAAGCAGGGTTACAACGCCAATGACCCTGCCACTAAGGCGCTTACCAATGCTCTTACAAACAATGATGCCAAGAAGCTCAGTCTCAACAGAGAAAATGTAGGAAAAGTTGACAGCTACTTTAAGTATAAGGTAAAAATCAAGGGTATTACCGACCAAAAGAGTTCCGGGCGTTGCTGGATGTTTACCAGCCTCAACGTCTTTAGGCCAGAGGTAATGGATAGACTCAATATCCCATCGTTTGAGTTTTCTGAGAACTACCTCTACTTCTACGATATACTAGAAAAGGCCAACCTTTTTCTGGAAAACACAATGGCTACCGCAGCCAAGCCAATGGACGATAGGCTAGTTGGATGGTACTTCAAGTCACCCATTGACGATGGTGGCGTATGGAGTTCCTTTGTAAACTTGGTAAAAAAGTATGGTCTCGTTCCGAAAGAAGCCATGCCTGAAACCAACAGCAGCAACAATACCTCACGCATGATATCGGCCATCACCACTAAGCTGCGCGAAGATGGTCTCCAACTTCGCGACATGGTAAATAGCGGCAAAAAAATGGCTGACGTAAGAAATAAAAAGGTAGAACAACTCTCGGAAGTATACCGTATGCTGGCGTTAAATCTTGGAGAGCCACCCACAACTTTTCAATGGCGCTACCAAACTACCAAAGACTCCATTTCTTCACTAAAAACATACACCCCACAGGAATTTGCTCACACGGTGTTGCCCGATCTCAACCTCGATAGTTATATCATGTTTATGAACGATCCTTCTCGTCCGTACTACAAGCTTTACGAGATAGAGAACTACCGAAATGTGGAGGAAGGAATCAACTGGAAATACATTAACCTTCCTGCCGATGAGCTAAAGGCCATGGCTTTAGCGTCTATCAAGAATAACGAGCCGCTCTACGCCTCGTGCGACGTTGGCAAGCAGCTTAACATTGATAATGGTACCCTTGATGTAAACAACTACGACCTTCAATCGCTCTACGGTGTCAAATTTGGCATGGATAAGAAGGAGCGAATTTTAACCGGAGAAAGTGGCTCAACACATGGTATGGCACTGGTAGGTGTGGATGTAGACACCACCGGCAAAACCACAAAGTGGCAGTTCGAAAACAGCTGGGGGGCTACCACTGGCCAAGATGGCTTTCTTGTTTTTACCGATGACTGGTTTTCCAACTACCTATTCCGATTGGTGGTGAACCAAAAATATGTGCCAGAGAATATCAGGAAGGTACTAGACCAAAAACCAACGATGTTGCCCCCATGGGACCCAATGTTCTAGTCTTTAATTACTAAAAAACAAGAAAGGGAGGACATAGTTGCCTCCCTTTCCTTTCCCAAAAACCAGAAACTTATGAAGAAAAGTTTTCTTGTTTGCGTGGCAAAGATATATGCATATAGAGCTAACACGTTTTAACCAGAGCTAAGCTAAGCTAAGGAGTGTTATATGTTACACTAGATTGCATATGGCATAAAAAAGGGGGCGCTTCACAGCGACCCCTAATACCCAAAACCTAAAATCTCAAAAACCTAAACTTAACCTATGAAAAAACCTAAAAGTATTTTATGATGTTATGCTCCTGATTACATTACAAAGGTAGCTCAACTCTCAGCTAACGCGCTTTAACCTCAGCTAATCATAGCTATATGTTATTTTTGCTCTATTCTTCAAAAAAAGGGGGGCGCTTCGCAGCGGCCCCTCATACCCAAAACCTAAAATCTCAAAAACCTAAACTTAACCTATGAAAAAAAACCTAAAAGTATTTTATGATGTTGTGCTCTTGATTACGCTACAAAGGTAGCTCAACTCTTAGCTAACGCGCTTTAACCTCAGCTAATCATAGCTATATGTTATTTTGTCTCTATCCCTTACACAAAAAAAAGGGGGTGCTTCACAGCAGCCCCTTGTAAACTCAAAACAACCTAAACTTAACCTATGAAAAGAATAAAAAACCTATGAAATTTTATCTTCTTTTTACGATACAAATATAGTTCGTCAATCAGCTAATGCATTTTAACCACAGCTAATCATAGCTATATGTTTAGCCTATAACGAAAGCAAAAAGGGGGCGCTTCACAGCGCCCCCTTTTACTAACCCAAAACCTAAAATCTCAAACAACCTAAAACTTAACCTATGAAAGAATGAGTATACAGTATCTTTTAATTCTCTAAATCCACTCACCAAAACTACATCATATACTAGCTAATCCGTATTAACGAGGGTTAACCTGAGTTAAATCTGGTGGTTTCAACCTCGCTTCGTTAGTATAAACATCAAAACCAGACATTTTGATTCATTTTGTTGATGAAAATTGACCACACATTGACTAATGAATGATATTGATAATAGAACAGTGATCTTGAATCGGTTAGCACGGCTAATCAGAAACGAATTCTAAATAATAAGGTACATCTCAACCAAACCCATATAGAGGCAACCCTCTCACGCTATCCTAACACGAACTGTTATTGAACCTCCGAGGGTAATGGCTGTTTAAGACGTATGGAAATAAAACAAAATCATGAAAACTATACGGTTCAAAACAACCATTAAATGCAACGGATGCCTTGCTGCAGTGACCCCATTCCTCGATCAGGAAGGGCTAATAGAAAGATGGAAAGTAGACCTGATTCATCCGGATAAGATACTGGAGATTGTTGCCGATGAAACTCTTACTCCAGAACGAGTTATTGCATTAGTTTCGCTAGCGGGTTACCATGCCGAGCAAATATTTCACTAGCAAAACCTTATTCGTTGGCCCCGCTAGTAAATTTGAGGTGGATATAGCCTATAAACAGAAGATGAAAACTCTACTCAAAGAGAGCATCGTCGCGTAAAAGCAACAAAATGGCGTTTTGTGGAACAATCAGGTATTTCTCACTTTCAAACTCCACCTCATAGGTATTGTCCTGCACAAAAACGGCTAAATCGCCAGGTTTTGCCTGCAACGGAAAGTATGATGCTTCGTCTCGTTTTTTCCAAGATTCATCAGCCTCACTCAGCGATGGAATAGGATATCCCGGTCCAACCTTAACCACATAACCACTTTGAACCTTTTGCTTCTCCTCTACTCCTGGAGGTAAAAACAGACCGCTTTTTGTTCGATCCTGAGGTGTCTTTGGCTTCACCAATACCCTATCGCCAACCACTATCAGCTTGTCTAAACTTGAAACGTTTACCATGGAGAAAATTTTGGCGGTAAAATTAGCGATTTTTTACACCGAGAACCAATGCAAACCTCTCGTATGCCTATATTTTAAGACCAAAAACCAGAACATCATCAACCTGAATCTGGTCATTCTTCCACCGCTCCAAGGAATCACCCAACAATTCACCCTGAGTGGCTATTGGTCTATCGTAAAATGAAAGCAGCATCTGCTTAAACCTTGTTGGGCATAGCTTCTTCCCCTCGGCGCCACCAAACTGGTCGGGAAATCCATCGGAGAAGAAGTAGAGCAAATCGCCCTCCATCAACTCCACAACGTTGTTGGTGAAAGGCCTCATTATCTGATAATTTCCAATAGGCATCCGATCTGGCCAAAATTCCTTAAGACGAGGTATTCCTGTTTCATCCTTTCTGATAAGGTAAAACGCCTGATTTGCTGCAGCATACTGCATCGTTTTCATGTCCTCATCGAAAACAGCGAGAACCATATCCATCCCATCCGATGGATCAGTCATATCTCTAGAAGGTTGTAGCGAAGAAATGAGGTAATCACGCAACTCGTCGAGCACCTCGCCGGCGGTTTTAATCTCCTCCCGTTTCACAATCTCGTTTAGAAGTGCAATTCCCAACATGCTCATAAAACCTCCCGGTACGCCGTGCCCTGTACAATCCGCAACGGCCAGTACTCGATACTTGCCCACACGTGCCACCCAGTAAAAATCGCCACCAACTATACTTTTTGGACGATTGAATATAAATGAGTTAGGGAAAATTTGGCTTACGGTTTCCAAGGAGGGTAGTGCGGCCGACTGTATACGCTTGGCGTATTGAATGGAATCGGTTATCTCCTTCTTCTGCTGCGTGAGCACATCTCGCTGAATTTGTAACTCATCTCTATGGCTAGTTGTCTCCTCATGCTTCTGCTGCAGTTCCCAGGCAAGGTTTGCCAGCGAGTTACGCTGACTCTCTATCTCATCCCTTTGCGCTGCTATCTCCTCGCTCTGCTTCTCAATTTCAGAATACTGTAACCTTAGAAGTTGAGATGCCCTCATCTTCTTACGATAAAAGAAAATAATGAATGCAATAGAAAGCATCAGCACGAAGATGAACAGCACCAGCAAATTCCGAACAAATATCAAGCTTTGGCTATGCTCCCTACTTACGGCAGTCTCCTTTTCCTGTTCAGTTTTAGCTTGATACTGTCGCATCTCCATTTTCCAAATCATTTCCGATTCAGCCATTTTTTGGTTATTATCCTGGCTGAATATGCTATCGTGCAAAGCGTTAGATTTCTTATAGAAGAAGATGGACTGCTTCAGATTCCCCATCTTTTCGAACGACTGTGCCAGAATGGTAGAGGCTCGCTCCTCCTGTCTCAAAGCACCCAAACTATCGCTCAAGCTTATTGCTCTCTTGCCCCACACTATGGCACTATCAAAATCGCCCTTTTCATAGTAGAGCTGGGCCATACTGTGATATATTGAAGCAACGCTGCTCTTATCGTTCAACCTTTTCTTTATCTGCAACGCCATGTCCATGTTGCTATAAGCCCGTCCAAACTCCTTAAGCCTTCCATAGAGCATACCTATGTTATTGTAGAGCATAGAAGTTCCCCGTTGATCCTTCACCGAAATGAAGTAGTTCAATGCATTAAAATAATGCGAAAGCGCATCTTCATACATTGCTTTACCCAAGTAGAAGTTGCCAAGGCTATTGTTGATATAAGCAATGTAAAGTTCATTCTTTAACGCACGAGCATATTCACTGGCCTCTTTGTAGTATTCTAAGGCTTGCTTTCCTTCACCTTTTTGATTAACAACCAAGCCTAGATTATAAATAGCCGCCAGCATGGATAGCGTATCCTTTAAGCTATAAGCAATTTTGTAGCTGCGCATCAAATGCTCATATGCCTTGGGGTAATTGGCTTTATTGTAATAAATACGACCAATATTGCTCAGCGATTTTGATATGCCCAACGAGTCGCCCATCTCCTCTCGCAGCTGCAGCGATTCAAATCCATGCTGCAGCGCAGTATTAAAATCACCAAGGTTGGAGGAGGCAATAGCCATATAGTGCAATACCTCAGCAATCTGACTCTTATTGTCCCACTTCTTTGCCACTGCTAATGCAGAATCGGCAAGCACAAGCGACTCCTGCTGCAAGCCTAAGCGCTGAAGCGAATCTATCACCACAAAGGATTGTGCAACAAAAAGCGAATCGAATTTGCGACCTGAACCAGATTTATTAGGAACAATTTGGCATGTAGCTACGCCGTAGCATATAATACATATGCCTACGAGGGCAGTTCGTATGAAGTGTAATCTAGACATATACTGTTGCGGCGAATAAGGTGACAATTTACGAAAAGATTCATGCAAATATTCAAGCCGAGTGGTGATATTGGACAACAAATAAAACTTTTGCCGCGAAGGAATTATGGAAACACCTCTACACAACAACCGGGCCGCTACCACAATAGCAGTGTTTCCAACCTTGTGAAGGCTCTGTCGGCACGTCTTAGTGAAGAGAATAGATTTGGAAAAATATGCATTAATTCGTACTTTTGAAATTCAGAGCGCACTATTCCATGTAACTTTATTGGCACGCTTGTGCCATCGCTCAGTATCGACTTACACTTTTAGGATAGAATATCCATCGTAGTACTTCTGCAAACTATCCAATAGCAGCAATTATACCAGAAGTACATGCACATAAGAGAACGGATAGTTTGACCAACAGCTATTTATACAACAGTATCTGTTGGTTTTGGAGCGAAAACTAGTAAAATATATATGACTGTTTATCAACCAGAAAATATTCCACTTTCCGGACGGGCTCACCAGCTTTTAAAGCAGCTGCATAATGAGAATCCACGTCTGAAGGAGATTTATCAACTCGCCCAAAACGATGACGAGGCCAAAATCCAGCTGCGAAGTTGGGCCATGGAAATTCTAGAGGAGAATACCACAGCACTACATTACTACAATAGAGAGGTAAGTGGCAGGCAAGCCTTTGAGCAACTGCGGTGGAAAGATTTTGCTGCCATTCGCATACTGGACTACATCGACAATGCAGGACGAAATTTTGTCAATCCCTATCGCAAAGGAATGATATTTACCATGGACCCCTTTAAAACGCTATGGTGGGCCACTAAACAAAACGGTGGGGGGGCAAAACCTCAATTTTTCCAAGACCTAATCTTCCTTTTCCGTCAGCTTACCCAACAGCTGCCAGGTACAAAGCCATCTAAAGAAAAGGTGCTGCACTGGATGGAGCGATGGAATACTGGCTTAGACAAAGAGCTAGTTGATATAAGAAAGGAGAACAAAAAACGGATCATCAACATTCTCATTCAGAAAATAGATGCAGAGGAGATTACCGATACCAAATACTCCTTCCCAGTAGGTTGCAGCTACGACGAAAAGGTGACATTAATGCACAAATGGTGGGACGAGCATCAATTCCACCTGCACTTTGCTATACGCTCACCCAAGTTGATGAACGAAATGCTGAACCACTCACTAGATATTGACACCGTCAATCTACTGGAAAAGGCAGAAAAAAAGGGAATTCCATTCTTTGTGAACCCCTACTATCTGTCGCTACTTAATGCTACAACGGCAAACTTTAAAGCCAACAGCGACTTAGCCATACGGCACTACATAATTTATAGCAAACAGCTTATTGAAGAGTTTGGAAGAATAGAAGCGTGGGAGAAGGAGGATGTGGTAGAGCTTGGCAAACCCAACGCTGCTGGATGGTTACTGCCTTCCACACACAGCATACACCGACGATACCCCGAGGTAGCCATTCTAATACCGGAAACCATGGGTAGGGCGTGCGGGGGGCTCTGTGCATCGTGCCAAAGAATGTATGATTTTCAGCGCGGTAACCTAAACTTCAACCTCGAAAAACTTACCCCAAAAGAGAAATGGGAGGACAAGCTGATGCGGCACCTCTCCTACTACGAAACAGATGCCCAGCTGCGCGACATCCTTATCACTGGAGGTGATGCACTCATGAGCCGTAACGCCTCGCTGGAAAGAATCTTAGATGCGGTATACCAAATGGCAAAGCGCAAACAGGAGGCAAACCTACAGCGACCCGACGGTGAAAAGTATGCCGAAATGGTTCGCGTAAGGCTTGGAACTCGCCTACCCGCCTACCTCCCACAACGCGTAACACCTAGCCTTGCAACCATATTGACCAACTTCAGAAAAAAAGCTAGCAAGATTGGCATAAAGCAGTTTATTATTCAAACCCACTTTGAGTCGCCCCTAGAGGTTACTCCAGAGGCCAAGTTGGCCGTGGAACGACTCATCGCGGCTGGATGGATAGTAACCAACCAGCTCGTTTTTACAACTGCCGCTTCCAGAAGAGGACATACAGCCAAGCTTCGACAAACACTAAACAAGATAGGCATACTCACCTACTACACCTTCTCCGTAAAAGGGTTTCTTGAAAATACGTTCAACTATGCAACCAATGCTCGGGCCATGCAAGAGCAGATTGAGGAGAAGTCCATTGGTCGTATTCCTCCCATATACTTTACCGATATCAAAGATTTCCCAAATTATCCTGAAAAAATAAAGGAAAATATTGAGCTACTCCAGAGGAAAGCGGGGCTTCCCTTCTTGGCCACCGATCGCAACGTAATTAACCTCCCTGGAGTTGGGAAGAGCCTAACCTACAGAACCATTGGCATATCCAACTGGGGAAGACGTATTTTAGAGTTTAGCTACGACCCCACCCGTCGCCATAGCCCTGCAGTTAACAAAAAGGAGAAGGTGATTATTGTTGAATCAAAAACCATAAGCGACTATCTACACCAGCTGGAGGACATTGGAGAGGAGGTAGCCGACTATTCTACGGTGTGGGGGTACTCCATTGGTGAAACAGAATCGGTACAGCCCATTTTTGAATATCCCAACTACTCATTCCACGCAACATCAACAGTAACAAACATTAAGGTAAACTAAACGATAGGCCGAAACGCAAAAGAGCAGGTCGAAAATGACCTGCTCTTTTGCACGGGAGGAGCGACTCGAACGCCCGACACTCGGTTTTGGAGACCGATGCTCTACCAACTGAGCTACACCCGTAAGTATTATGGAGTGCAAATGTAGCAAAAAACCATAGCCATACAAGAGGTACTCTTTCTAAAAGTCCCTATTTATAAACCATACGAAGGGATTAGGTTGTTGCACAACAGTTTCACATATCCAAAGTGGAGTTCAAATATTTATATCTTTGCGGCCACTAAAAACTTACTTATGGTAAGAGGTTTTCTTATCATTCTTTTATTTCTGGGAGGTGGAAACCTCATTAGCCTGGCCCTGAAAGGATTAATTCCCGGGAGTGTTATTGGCATGCTGCTAATGCTGGTTGCGTTGCAAACCAAGCTGCTAAGGGCCGAATGGGTTGCCTCCACGGCAAAGGCGCTTACGCAAAACATGGCTCTATTCTTTGTGCCAGCAGGCGTTGGCATTATGGTGGCCTTCGACACTTTGGCAAAATCATGGGTAGATATTCTCTCCATAATTCTAGTGAGCATGGTGGCGGTAATTGCGGTGGTTGGACTCACGCACCAGTGGATTGAAAACAGAAAACGATGAGAGAGCTTCTTACCTCCGAGGTTTTTATCCTTGCGCTTACGCTTGGCATATATGTGACTGCCACATGGGTTTACAAGAAAACGGGGTATGCAATTCTTCATCCGGTTCTGGTAACCATTGCCGCAATAATTGCACTGCTCTTAACATTTAAGGTTGACTACGCTACCTACAAAAGCGGAGCTCACCTTATCGATTTTATGCTAGGTCCCTCCGTTGTAGCCCTAGGTTACAGCCTCTTTGTTCAGTTTGAGCACATAAAAACAAACGCGGTAAGTATTCTCTCCTCGCTGCTAATAGGTAGTGCAGCAGGAATTGGCAGTGTGCTACTTTTGGCAAAAGTGCTGGGTTGTTCAAAAATTATAACCATAACGCTAGCGCCAAAATCGGTAACAACACCAATAGCAATGGCCATTTCTGAACGATTCGGAGGAATTCCATCGCTTACAGCAGTGGCTGTAGTAACGGCAGGCATTCTTGGAGGAATTATCGGTCCTTGGATTCTCAGAATTCTAAAGGTGGATAGCAAAATAGCCGTAGGACTTGCACTTGGAGCATCGGCTCATGGGCTAGGAACGGCTAGAGCCATGGAAATTGGTGCTCTTGAGGGTGCCATCAGTGGTTTAGCCATTGGTATAATGGGGTTGATGACAGCCCTGCTTGCCCCCTTCTTCCTTCAGTAACACAATATTCCATACGGATACCCAAAGGCGGCTAAGTCTTTTTCAAACTACGCTAACACCTCAACCATCGCTTCGCTTTTTTGTTTGATGTTATACAGCGCCAGCAAAATCTTGCGCACACTCGGCATAACCATCGGTTGGTTTTGCCAAATAACAAAATTGCAGTAAATTTAACTTGTTCAACAAAAAAGTTACGCTATGAGTATGTTGAAACCGGGCGACAAAGCGCCTGAATTTTCGGGGAAAGACCAAAATGGAGCACCCATATCGCTCTCCAGCTACAAGGGCAAAAAGTTAATCCTTTACTTCTACCCAAAAGATAACACCCCTGGCTGTACTGCTGAGGCGTGCAACCTACGCGACGGCTACGAGGAGCTCACCAAGCTGGGCTTCGACGTGGTGGGTGTGAGTGCCGATAGCGAAAAAAGTCATCAAAGCTTCATTGACAAATTTAACCTACCCTTCCGCTTAATTTCCGACACCAACCACGAGATTATCAAGGCCTATGGGGCTTGGGGTGAAAAAAAAATGTACGGAAAATCTTACGAAGGAATATTAAGAACTACCTTTGTAGTGGGAGGAGATGGACGGATCGAAAAGGTGTTCGACAAGGTGAAAACCGCTGATCACGTAAGCCAAATATTGAAGGAGATGGCCTAACCTTTCGAAGCCAATTCCCATTACATCCCAATACCGAAACTTATAACATTGAAAATAGATGGAACCGGAAAAACTAGAAAAACAGGAGAAGGTAGAAAAGCAAAAAAAGGATAACGGCGTGAATACTGAAAAGTTGAAAGCGCTACAGGCCACGCTTGACAAGATTGAGAAGGATTTTGGGAAAGGCACCATTATGCGGATGGGCGACAAGCCATTTGCCGACGTGCCTACCATTTCGGCTGGTTCCATTGCACTGGACATTGCGCTGGGAATTGGCGGCTATCCACGTGGCCGTATCGTGGAAATATACGGTCCCGAATCGTCGGGTAAAACCACGCTGGCCATTCACGCCATTGCAGAGGCTCAAAAGGCAGGAGGCATTGCAGCCATTATCGACGCCGAGCACGCCTTCGACCGCACCTATGCCGAGAAGCTGGGTGTGAACCTCGACAACCTCTTCATTTCGCAGCCCGACAACGGTGAGCAAGCATTGGAAATTACCGATCACCTCATCCGCTCAGGCGCCATCGACATTATTGTGATTGACTCCGTAGCAGCCCTAACTCCCAAAGCTGAAATTGAAGGGGAAATGGGCGATTCAAAAATGGGATTGCAGGCAAGGTTGATGTCACAGGCGCTGCGTAAGCTCACCGCCAACATCAACAAGACCAACACCTGCTGCATCTTTATTAACCAGCTACGCGAAAAGATTGGCGTAATGTTTGGTAACCCCGAAACTACTACAGGTGGTAACGCCCTTAAATTTTATGCCTCTGTTCGCGTGGACATTCGCCGCATTGGTCAGCTCAAGGAGGGCGAGGACAGCACGGGTAACCGCGTTCGCGTTAAAATCATCAAGAATAAGATGGCTCCACCCTTCAAAAAGGCCGAGTTCGACATCATGTACGGCGAGGGTATCTCCAAGATTGGGGAGATTATCGACCTCGGCGTGGAGCTCAACATTGTGAAGAAGAGTGGTTCGTGGTTCAGCTACGGAGAAACCCGTTTGGGACAGGGACGCGATGCCGTTAAGAACCTACTTCAGGATAACCCCGAGCTCTGCAACGAGCTGGAGACCAAAATACGTGAGGCACTCAAGGTTGTTGCATAAGCAAACGAGTATTCAATAAAGCAAAAGCCAAATCCACATGGGTTTGGCTTTTGCTTTAACAATAAAATCGCACATTATTCTGCTACCTTTACCAGTCCACAACTATAGCTATAACCATGAAGCAGCGCATTGCCCATATCACCCTGCTGGTGAACGACTACGATGAGGCCATTGAATTCTACACCCAGAAGTTGCACTTTAAGTTGGTGGAGGACACCTCACTTACTGATGCCAAGCGATGGGTAAGGGTTGCCCCTCCCGGCTCCACGGAGACCTGCCTCCTGCTTGCTAAAGCGGTAGACGAGGAACAGCAGCGCCATGTGGGAAACCAAACCGGAGGACGGGTATTTCTGTTTCTCTACACCGACAACATTGGACGCGACTACCAAAACCTTGTTGACAATGGCGTTACCATAGTGCGCCCACCCGTGGTAGAACCCTACGGAACCGTTGCCGTATTTGCCGATCTTTACGGAAACATGTGGGATTTGCTGGAGGAAAAAAGATAGCTTGAACTCAGCGTACCGCCTCATTTTACAAGTGACTATCTGAGCCGTTTCACTAAAACGCGGCATTCAAGAAAACATGCACCCCGGGAAGGGAAACAGAATGATGCTGCTAGCTGTCAAGCATCATCAATGAATCACGTATTGTCTCGATTCGAGCCTCTCTATCCACAGAAAAAGTATGGCTGTTTGCTGCCAAATAATCAAAAAGGGCCAGTGCTTTTCTCAACAAATTTTGCTTTAGCGTAGCATCATGCTTCATGATTGCATCCTGGTAAAGTAGCTCGGCCAACATCTCCATTCGGGGAATACCCTCCTTTTGCAAATCTTTTCCAGCAACAATACCGTCAATAATGCTCTCAACGCTACTACTATAAAAGAACGCCATCTCTTTACCCAAATACTGTTCGTAAAGACCACTTAGCTGGACTTGAATCTCCTCAACAGTATCTTCATCCCTGTTGGAAACCAGCTTCGCTAAAGCGTCGAAGAACTGCTTCACCAATCGCATTACATAATCTCGTTCTATCATGATACTTAATTCCTACAAAGTAATAACGGGCCTACTGATTATCTGAAGATGGAGCCTTGCTACCATGAAAACGGAATGACTCCTAATATTAAGCCTAACCGTATCCCAATGCACAAGCTCCCAGCCACTGAACGTTCAAGCATAATTCACATTATGCCTGAATTCCTCAAAGTTAAAAAACAATTGGTCCCGTCTGCCCAACATCCCAGGTTGAAATGGTATCCACCATTTCATTAACAGGTAGAAATAATATTTTCCGTACCTTTAGGTATTACCTGAAATCTGCCACCAGCCATGATAAAATTTGCCGTTATTGAAAATCGGGTCGATAAAGCCGACAACCTCCTTCATCGGGTGGAGAGCCTAGGCCCCATGCACGATGTAACAACTACAAGGCTTAGCGAAGAAACCATAGGCCAAATGGCCGAAAACGAAAAGGTGGTAGTGGTATTCAATATTAAATTCGATGAGGAGGAGGGAAAGGCACTGCTTGGCCTTGTGCGCAACCAGAAAGCCAAGGTTTGCCTTTACCTCTCTGAGGATGAAAAGAATCCCTTTTCGTCCAACTGCGCCATGGTTGCCGCCAACTGGATTCTCTACGACAGCAACCAGCAGAACAGCTTAACGGAGGACTTCAATCAGGTATTTGAGCAGGAGCTTGCCATTGCTCCCACGGTGGCCAACAAACTCATAAAATTTGTTACCCAACCTCAATTTCGAAATTGGAAGCACGCCTCGGCCCTCACCGCTAGGGAGCTAGATATTATGAACTTAGTTGCCGAAGGTAACCTCAACAAGGAGATTGCCGACAGGCTGCACATTAGCCTTCAAACGGTAAAAAACCACATCAAGAATATCTACCCCAAGTTGGGCGTTAGCAACCGTTCCGAAGCTATTCTAAAATTTATTGCTGACTCCACAAAATAGACAAACACTCCCATATTCGATCTAATTTTCTGCATACCATAACCGAGCCTATAGCCCCAAAGGGCTATTTACACGAATTTTGATGCTGTCGTAACTTAGAAACTTTACAAAAGCTAAGCTATGACTGGAAGTATTGCAATTGACGTGGCGTTGGGGTTAGTATTTATCTACACCCTTTACAGCCTATTGGCTACAACATTAGTGGAACTCATTGCCACCGTTTTTCAAACCAGAGCCAGGTTTCTGGAAAAAGGAATCAGGCGCATGCTCGATGACGACACGCAACCCGTATTCGCCAAGGAGTTCTACCAAATGCCGCTCATAAAGTATATGGCAAGCGGTTTCTGGAAAATTTTTAACAAGCCATCCTACCTCAAGGCACGAAATTTTTCGCAGGCACTGCTCCAGCTGCTGAAGGATCAACCAGCAGATGGAACCACTACGTTGGATAAGATTCGAACTGTACTTGAAGCCAAGCAAGATACCCATACGGGCAAGTACCTTCTCAACCTACTGGACGATGCCGAAAACGATCTGGAAAAGTTTAAGGAGAAGTTGGAAACATGGTACGACGACACCATGGAGCGGGTAAGCGGCTGGTATAAGCGAAGAATTTCTCTTATCACATTCATTGTTGGGCTTATTCTGGCAACCATTTTCAATGTGGACACCATGCAAATTGTGAATAAGCTCTCCAAGGATCCCAAGGCCCGCGAGCAGTACGTTCAACTGGCCGGACAGCTCGCTGCCGATACCGCAATTGTAAAGGTAGACTCGATAAAGGGAACTCTTATTGAAAATCTCAACACCCTCCAGGGTTATGCAACGCAAAGCAGCAACGTGCTAGGTAATAAACGTATTAACTGCACCTCCGACACAACTGCTACTACTGCGATGCAAAACGGTAAGGACACTCCATGCCGGCACTGCTACCTCAAGGCGCTTTGGTACTCCAGCTGGGACAACTTCTGGGGCTGCCTGATTACCGCCATTGCCCTAAGCTTAGGTGCCCCCTTCTGGTTCGACCTGCTGAACAAGATTGTGAAACTGCGCAGCTCCCTTGGAGCCGCCACCGCCTCAAGCGGAAAAACAAAATCGGCGCAACAGCCATAACCGTTAAAAGTTATGCAAGACTACTGGTGGCTGGATGACTATGGCATACCCGCACTTCATGCCCAAGGGTTTACTGGCAAAGGAATAAAGATAGCCGTGCTGGATACAGGAGTTTGGCTAACGCATCCAGCCCTCAAGTTGGACAAAAACCATCTGCACGACGTTACAGGAAGTCCTTCAGGCGTTAACGATGTCCGTGGACATGGCACACACTGCGCAGGAATAATCATAGCTAGCTCCGGCGGGAATAGAAACCTGATAGGTATTGCCCCCGATACCGAAATTTATATATGCAAAATTACTCACGACACATACGGCGATGACAACACCTACCTTACAGCAGCCATTGAGTGGGCCATTGCACAAAATGTGGACATTGTTTCAATAAGCAATGGCTTCCCATCGGACATGGATAGCAACGTAGAGCAAGCCATTAACAATGGGGTAAATATGGGGATGCTCTTTGTTTGCGCCGCCGGGAACAAAACCCCAGGGTATCCCGAAAACCATATATACTATCCAGCCCGCTACGATGCCTCAATCTCGGTTGGCGGCATTGACCAAAATAGAGAACCCATTGCCAGCTCCATACTAACCAACGAGACCAAGATTTTTGCACCTGGCGCAAACATTTTTTCTACCTACCTGAACAATGGATACACAAGGCTTAGTGGTTCAAGTCAGGCCACCCCATTTGTTGCTGCCACCTGTGCTCTTTTCGTCGAACAACAAAGAAGAAACAATCCTACCTACAAGGCTTCGCAGGTAACTCCACTATTGTTGGGCGAAGCGGATGCCTTTCAATATGGTAAAATCATAAATCCTTTACAACTCATTAAAAAAGGTTAACCCATGAAAAAACTAGCAACCTTCATACTGTTCCTGCTAACCGTTGCACCTTGTGCCCTATCCCAAAACCAATTTTACGACGCGCTTGAGTTAGCAAAGCTTAAACCTGGCACGCTACCCAACGGACGGCTGGTATTCGACACAAAAGATAGCGTTACCATTGCCCAAATTCTGAGGAAATATAAGCCGGATGCCGGCAGCTATGGAGAATTGGTTTACGCCTTTTCCCAAAATCCCTTTTTCAAAATTCCTTACTCAGCAAGCCAATCGGACAATACAAGCACATTCAACATTGCAGCCTATACCAACGAGTTTGGAAAAGGGCTTGGTGAAATTGGTAGCATGGACGTTACTACCTTAGCCGACGGCTTTGCCAAGTTTATTGTGGCACGAACTAAGCTGGAGCTAAACATTGCTTTTTTCGCTCGCTTTCAGGAGGAAATTGAAAAACCGGAGTATAAGGATTTACAGACAATATTCCCGCAAACCTACAGGGCGCTTACCGCAATTGGAGAGGAAATTTACAACTACGAAGGATACCTTCAAACCTTACGCGAATGCTTTAAGAACGACCTGAACAACCTAACCATCACACTCCCCTCCATTGTTGACAACCACCCCAATTTCTTTGCTAAATTTCCCGAGTTGGAGGCATTACTAAACAGCGGTTGCTACCTTGCCTCTGAGCTGAAGAATAAAGTGCATCCGGGCGATATCCTCAACAGCTACCCTATAACCTACCTCGATAAACTTTCACCAGACAGTAAGGGAGCCATCCAAACACTTCAGCTCATATCGGCCTCGCTACGCAAATTTCCAACCGACAACAAAAGCTACTGGGTTAGCACAGCACAGCTGAACACACTCATTAGCGATAAGGTTACCTTTCGAATTTATCTTGGATTAATCTATCAACAGGCCATGCGGCCACCTTACAACTCCATTCAGTTTAGCCAAACAACCCTAGTAGCAGCGCTAAGCCAACTGGCAAAGGATTTCAACAATGGTTATGACAAATATGTGGAATACCTATACCAGTTTGAGGGAAAGGTAAACTCCCTCAAGCAGCTCATGGACAGCTACGAAACACCCATGAAGGACTCCCTTGCGGTGGAATTCTACGCCAAGTATGCCAACGCGTCACTCGACATCTTCAAGCAGGCCTCCCAAGTAGGTAAGCTGCCCTACATCAACCTGCCACAGCTAGCTGACACCCTCCACGACTTTTTCGACATAACACAAACCGCTTGTGACCTCACCCTTGCCCTCAACCGATGCAACTACGGTGCAGCCATAGTAAACGGTGCACACATTTACGATGTGATTATAAGCAAGCACCTCAACCAGCCCTTGAACGGCACCACCGTTGGAGAAGCGTTTCACCTCTCGCCCAAGGTGAAAGAGAAGCTCTTCCTCTACGGCTCGCTCATGGCATCGGTTGCGCAGGCCAAGACCCCCAACGAGGTAAAGACAGCCATCGACGCCATTGCGCTTCCGCCCGGCTCTGCCCGCACCAAGCGGGAATCGGCATTCAACGTTTCGCTGAATGCCTACTGCGGCATATATGCCGGCTACGAGAAGATAAGGGGAATCGACCAAGGCTACCAGGAAGTTACCTTTAATAAGTGGAATAGCTACGGCGTTACGGCCCCCATTGGGTTTGCCATAAGCACTGGTCAGCAGCATGTAATTCCGTTCATAAACAAATGGTGCGGTAAGCAAAGACATTGGTCACACACGCTATTTGTATCGGTAGTTGACATCGGTGCCCTTGCCGCCTTCCGCTTCGCCGACGACAGCACCAGCACCGCCCCCAAGGTGGAGCTCAAGGACATCATCTCCCCCGGACTCTTCTACTCCATCGGTATTCCCAAGTCGCCCATATCAGTTAATGTGGGCTACCAACTTGGACCGCTGCTACGGAATGTTACGGCTACCCAAAACAGTTACAACAACAGCTACACCCGCTTCAGCATCTCCATTTGCGTGGATATCCCCGTGCTGAATCTATACAACAAGCCACGGTAGGTTAATACAAAACCTGATAAATATTGAAAATACTTTTCTTTTTGTAACTTGCCTATGCGTAAAGTGCCAGTTCTTTTTTGGTAAGGAAATCGTTGGTCAGCAGCAACCGGAGGAGCGCAGCACTTTACGCAAGCTTTTTTTATAAAGTATGACCCCTTCCTGACCTTCCCCTAACAGGGGAAGGAATATGCTAACACTCCTACAGCTTGTTGCAATAACCTAACCGCGCATAGAACAACCTCCCCCTTTTAGGGGGAGGTTGGTGGGGGTCAGATTACCAAACCAAACGACTCCATCCTAACCCTCCCCTAACAGGGGAAGGAACGTGCTAACACTCCTACAGCTTGTTACAATAGCCTTACAGACCATAGAGCAAGCTCCCCCTTTTAGGGGGAGTTGTGGGGGTCACTTCACCACACCAAACGACCCCTTCCTGACCTTCCCCTAATAGGGGAAGGAATGTGCTAACACCCCTACAACTTATTGCAATAGCCTAACCTCCCATAGCGACGACCTCACCCTTGTAGGGAAAGGCTGGTGGGGGTCAGGCCATAATATACCTCTCACGTTCCGCAATTTCCAATCGAATTTGATCAACAACCTGAGATAGATTATGCGTAACCTGCTCGTTGGAGTAGCGAATTACCTTGATATCGTAGTTAAGCATTATCTCGTAACTCCTATCCTCGTCGTGCTCCTGCTGTGAAAGTGAATTATGGTAACCACCATCCACTTCAATAATTAGCCTCAATGGATGACAATAAAAATCTGCAATAAATCGGTCGATTGGATGCTGCCGACGAAAGCTATAGCCTAACCGTTTTTGTCTAAGTGCCTGCCATAAGATCTTTTCAGCCGCAGTTGGTCGTTTTCTCAACTCTCGAGCCATCGCTATGGTAGAATCGGTGGCGTTGCAGTACATCGAAAATGATGATTTCATATCGTTCCGCATTGCGTTCAAGCTCAAGTTACGGTAAAATCACAACGCACCGTTAACTTACCTATGCAAAATTACCATACGACCCCATCCTAGCCTTCCCCTAACAGGGGAAGGAACGTGCTAACACTCCCACAGCTTGTTACAGTAGCCTTACCGCACATAGAGTGGGCCTCCCCATTGTAGGGGGAGGTTGGTGGGGGTCACTTCACCTTGCCATACAACCCCATCCTAACCTTCCCCTAACAGGGGAAGGAATGTGCTAACACTCCTACAGCTTGTTGCAATGGCCTAACCTCCCATAGCGACGGCCTCACCCTTGTAGGGCGAGGTTGGTAGGGGTCAGATAATTCCGCCAAATTACTTCTACCTAACATTACTGATCGATTCCCTCACCGCAAACATTCCCATACTTTTTCTAAATTGCAGAAGCATCTAAAAGCATACCCGTGCCCAACAATTTATCGCAACGCCTGCTAAACTTTTTGCTGCAGCTGGTTTCCTCCCCCGACGAGGGTATTAATGCACTTCTAGTGTCTATGGAGCAAAGAAGGCTTGCCCATAAGGAGCATCTGGTGATGGCGGGCGAGGTAGCGCAGAGCATTGTGTTTTTCGCCAACGGCTACTTCCGCTTTTACCACTACCTGCCCAACGGCACAGAGGTAACCAGCGACTTTTACTTTGCGCCCAACGTTGCCACCTCCTACACCAGCTTTATCACCCGTAAACCGTCCGCCGTTTACGTGCAGGCCATGGAGGATATGGAGGTGCTGACCATTGGTCATCAACAACTAATGGAACTCTACCATCGTTACCCCAGCGTGGAGCGAATAGGAAGGCTGTTGGCCGAGCAGGTGGCCATAACCTCCGAAAAGCATCTATTCAGCCTGCTAAACTACAATGCGGAAGAGCGCTACGCGGCTCTAATGCAGGAGCATCCCGAATTTATCCAACAAATTCCGCTTCAGTACATAGCCTCCTACCTAGGTGTAACTCCCGAAACCCTTAGCCGAATTCGCCAACGAATCCGCTGACGCTTCCATTTCTTGACATTTGTCAAGAACCACTCCGACCCGACACCCTTACTTTGCCATTCGGAAAACAAAATCCGAATCCCATGAAAATGCTTATATCCATACTGTTCGTGCTGGCTCTGCTCTGTAGCTGCAACTCATGCCAAAAGGAGGAGCTACACTTTACCCAAGGAGACATCCGAATTGAAGTAAAGACGGGAGAGCACTGGCTGCACGATTTCCCTCTTTTGCTGGGAATATCGAAAAAGAATCCTCCCCAGTTTGCCATTTGGATGGAAGACACAGCCGGAAACTACCTCACCACCATTTTTGCCACCTACAAAATTGCCACCGAAGGCTGGGTAAGCAATGGAGGCAATCGGCGCAAGGAGGCACTGCCTTACTGGTGCCATCGGCGAGGTGTTGTATACCCCGACGGGCTGATGCTCCCAACCAAGTCCCAGCCGCTCACCGATGGCATTACAGGTGCAACACCCACCGGTGACCAAACAATTCAGGTAAGGCTGAAGGAGCTAACGCTTCCGGTAGTCATCAAGGCTGAGTTTAACCACTCACTGGATTTCAACGACAACTTTCCTAAAAACGCCTCCTGTGGCAACGCCAACTATTCTGGGGGAAAAATGGGCAGCGGCCAACCCGCTGTGGTTTACTCCGGTACGCTTTATCCCAATGCCACTACTCCGCTCTTTCTCACCCTCATTGGCCACAGTAGCCCCAATGGCTCCAACGGCTATCTATACACCAATATGGATAAGCTCACCACTGCCAAGAGCATAGTTAGCTACATTAAAGTAGGAATTGTAAAATAGCACGGTATGAAAACCACAACAATGCTAATAGGGCTATTCGTAGGTAGCGCATTTGCTGGGCAGGCCCAAACAAACGGCAGAATTGCGCTGCAACTCTCGCATAACCAGATTACCGTGAGCTACCGCATACAACGCGATAAAATTCCAGTTTGGGTAGAACCCTACGTTGGAGTTGCCAATCAAGATGTCAATGCCCAGTTCGACGACGAGTTGGGTGGCCTAAAAGTTGGCATTTCACTTTATTCAACCAACCGATGGAACTTCTACGCAGCACTAAACACTGGTATCTACATTCCTGTTAACCATCTATACAAAGCGACAACACCCTACGTAGGTGCGCTGGGAGGTGCTGAACTTCGGTTGGGGAAAAATCATCACCACGGACTCTTTCTGGAAGGCGGTTACACCCTTGGCAACCGCGATTACAGGCAATATTACGAAAGTAATCTGGTTGCCATAACCACAGTTGGAGAGTTCAAGGTTTCGCCACTCTACTACACGCTTGGATATTGCTACAAATTCTAGCCTACGTTCTACACTATAGCCCTCCCAACCCATCGAGCAAGCTGGTGAGCGCCGCATCGGATGAGGCAGCAAGGCTTACATCGAAGGTTGAATCCTGCGCTACCGTAGTGTTTGAGTAGTAGGTGTAAGGGGTTCCCGAGCTAATGCCTATCAAGATAATTTTCACACCCTCCCCCACAGGCAGGTTGCTGGCCGTTTGCGAGGTTACCTGCTTTAAGCACTTAAGATTGGGGAAGTAGAAAAACTTGGCAACGTTATCCAGGTTGTCCGCAGTAGAGCTAATGGTGAAAGTTGCGGTGGTCTGTGTCGAAGTAGCTTTGGCGCAGTTCACCCAGCCCAGCTGGACTATGTCACCGGTATAGCCGTACGATGTAACGTCGAAATTCCCGGTAGGGGTATTTACCCAATTCACCGCAGTACCACTCTCTGCTCCGTAGTATATCAGCATGTTGGCTATGGGAGCTGCATTTGGTATCTCCACCGTCCAGGTCATGGTTGGGCGTAGCACCAGCTCCTGCCCATCCTTAAACGCTCTTACCCGAACCTCACCTGCGGTGGTCAGCAAGGTTAACCCTGAGGTGGAGGGCATCTGGTAGTATATCATATTCTTAGGGGTGTAGAGCTCCACTAGTTTTACCGTATAGGGGTAATGAACGCTATCGCCATTGGCAAACATCAGCTTCTCCTTTGCCGCCCAAACCTTTGTTCCCATATTCCCGACGATGGGACCTGGTCCGTCCTGAGTAATCTCAAAGTCCTGCTCTGCAGGTTTATTAGCATTAAAATAGTCGTCCGACGATTCATAGCTGTTCTTCTGGGTCTGCTCCGGCTCCACCCTATCCTTGGAACAGCTGGCAAAAACGCCCAATCCGGCTATGGCTACAACCGCCATAAGCACCTTAACTTGTTTCAAAGTTTGCATCGTCATATCAGTTAGTTTTCTGTATTTCTAAATTCGTGTTTCTCCGAAAAAGCTAGGCTATCTTTTACGGTGCAGTGGCTCGCCGTAGGCAGGGCATCCGGAACCGCCTCCGCCCTTACTCTTGCATCCAAAAGTGTAGGCAATCCCCAATCGAACATTGGTCTCCCTCCATTTAGCGTTATACCTACACTCCAAAAATGGGTAAAGGCAGCGGTTTAGCTTTACACCTGCCCCCGCTTCAGCATCCCAGTTGGAGAACTTGGCGTTTTTTACTACACTATTTTGGTAGTTGAACCATCCGTTGTAGGCCCCATGAATAATGCCGTAGCCGCTCCACCGCTTTGTTTTAATTACGTTTAAGTGAAGGCTGGCTCCTGCATAGAACTCCGTTACCTTGTTGAAGGCCGGATAGTAAGCCACCTGCGGCACTATGCTTAAATACTTATAGGGCAGCTCAACCCTTAAACCTGCACCGTAGCTAGACGTCTGAATATTGTAGATTGCCTCCCCACCCAAGGCGGCACTCTGTGCCTGTAGGTCGGTGCCCAATGCCACAATGAGGATGGCTGCAAAAAACAATTTCATGCTAGTTGCCATGCAAACTTTCGCGTTAGTTGAGCAATATAGTTAATCGAAACTAGGTGACAAAATTGGGAATGAACCCCTTAATCGTCATTCATCACTTTACAAGAAAATTTTTCTTGTAATATTGCAAAAGGGCTAAACAAACAGTTGTTTAGCCCTTTTATATTATCAAACTACAAACTTATCTGTTGTTTTATTACATCGTTAATATTCAAACTGGCTGTTCTGTTCCGCACTTATTTCAACCAAACTTTTATAAGTAAAAACTAACCAGAAATCTATTTGTTATTTATTAGCAAAAAAGACCTCGTTGCTATAAACCGTGTAGCGTGCATTTTTTGTGTACGCTCTTAAATAATACTTCATACCTCCTTCAAGACCGGAGTAAATAGTATCGTTGAACCCAGTTAGATTTTTTGCCAGTATACCCAAAGACACATAGTGAAATTTAGAAGGGTCATTGTGATGCCATACATCCACAATAACAAACCCATGATCGATGATTTCAAGACTATCCTTATATGCAATATTAGCATGGAACGCCACATACTTATTAGGCATTACATCGAGCTTATCAATAGCTACAAAAGGGTAATCTTTAGGTTGAACCACAGCGTCCTTCTCACAACCTATTTGTAGAAAGGAAATGGCGAGAAGGATAATAATAGAGCAGTATCTCATGGCTAAAAGTTTATTTCTGTGATAAGGTTAATTTCAGAATCACTCATTGATTTTGGATGTTGCAATCCCTCTATGGAACTGTACCTTAATTCCAAAAATATTGATCTTCTATAGCTTAACTTGTACTCTACTCCTACTCCAAATGAATATCCAAATTGCATCTTATCAACCAGCGGATATGGACCAAGCTCATCAATATTTACCCTGTTATTTATAATTGTAGATTCGTATAAATGGTTAATATTTTGAATGTTATACGATAATACGCCACCTGCATTTGCAAATGGACGTATCTTGTTTGAGGGGTATGTATACCGTAAAAGCAACGGCAGTTTGATGCCTGATAAACTGGAAATATAATCAACATCCATGTTGTCATACACCCCAGTTCTCGATATCCGCTGTTGTGAAAAGTATGCCTCCGGATGAAATGAAAAGTCACTTGTGCGAATTGGTTCATCGATAAACACACCAACTATAAATCCTCCCTCGTATTTAAAGTTGAGGAGATTCAAATCAGCCATCTGCTGCGAAGGAACCTGCTTCACCAACTCATAGCCAACTGTAATCCCATATCGAAAATAGGGAAAAGGGCTTGATACGCAGCCGTTATAGCTCGATATTAACTTTGCCATAGAGTTCCTACTGTAGCTAACAAGTTTGGCGGCATTCGCCGCATTGGGACAACTCGACATTAACTCGGCTAACTGTTTATTGAAACGTTGCTTCTGCGGGGATCGTTTTGATAGTTCAAAAAAAGAGGTGCTATCTTTTTCAAGAAAAAAACTTTTACCACCTTTATGCTTATAGTAGTATAGCGTCAGTTCCCCTTTTGTTAAGCGCTCCAAAAATATCCTGTGCGTAGATCCTGTAGTTGCAATATTTTTGGACAAGTATACGCGCCCGTCTTTACACCCAAACTCCTTTATTTCGTCTGGAGAACGCTTAACAAATTTATCCCCCTCCTTGATCAGCACAAAATCCGGATTCTGATAGTAATCTACCATATCCTTGCCCACTGATATTATGCTATCGGTTAAATAGTATTCATTCTGTCCATTTGCAACTATAGGGATTAAATAAATAACAGAGATTATGTACCAATATTTCTTCATGTGCTTACCAATTGCATGTAACCAATCATTAACCAACGCTATAAAACTATTAAAACAAGAAACAATTTCACTGCTAATTTTTGCTATTCACATTCAATTTACTGCAGTGTATTTATTATACTGTATTTCAGTACCACAATGTCAAAGTTATTTGCAAAAAGGTTAGAATCGGTAACCCACTAAAAAGTAATATCGATATGAATTTGAAGATAAACTTGTATATGTGGACATACCATTCCCCCTTTCATGCAAAAGTTCAAAAGAGTAACGCTGAAATTCTGCCCCAATACCTAAAGTAAGTCCAAGTTCAATTCCTCTATATGAATCTAAAGCTTTCCCTGTTTCAACCCCATACAACTCCGACTCCACTCGTTTATAGTTAGTTGAACTAATGGCATATCCGCTAGATATTCCACCATTAATGAAGAGAATGCATTTGCCAACAGGATATTTATAGCGTACCATATTTACCATTTTGAGGTAGGAATATCCAAGCGTGAAATACGTGGTGGAGTAGTTATTTTCCTTTATAGTAGCATCAAACTTATAGGAGGAGTACAAGAACTCCGTACACACCGACCATTTTTTTAAATTTCGTGGAAGAAGATAATCTAAATATAACCCACCTGTAACATTTATAGAGTTGCTTAAATTAGCATATAGTAGGTAAGCAAAGGTTTGCTTATAGATACTGCTAAACTTTAAAGATGTAGTTGATAATCCAGCAATTACTCCAAATTGTATTGATGCATCCTCTACCTTCTTCTGAAAATCAATTTTTGAGTTAGTACACTTATCGTAGAAAAGGAATAGGTTTTCAATGCTCCTACGACTGTATTTAGTTGTGGGTAATTTAGTTCTTACCGAAGGGCAATCATTTAAGTAATACGAAAGCTGGCCCAAATACTTATTGTTTTCGCTAACAATTGTTTGGTCATTTTTTTCCTCAAGGTACCTTTTATAAACCAAGAGTTCATAGGAGGAACCCATTTTAATGTAAAACTGAACTTCTCCCAACCTGTTAGTGTAGGCAAACAAACTTTTTTCACCCTTTAGAAGTACCTGTAAGAATGTTGTATCCGTTTCAAACCTCAAATCTTTATCATATTCCAGAGCACCTGTTTTAACAGGGCTAACCTCTGTCTTAATTATGGCGCTTTCATAATTGTCGCCAATAACACCAAATGCCTTAATTTCTGTGGGAAAGAATACCACCTTATCATCTGTCAACTTCTCCTTAAAGGATATTTTTTTGGGATTTTTTTCCCAATTACGATAATCAATATACCCATGCAAGGTATCGCCCTTGAATGATACAATATATCCTGTAATGTAGTTCTCCTGGCTAAAAATTGCTTGAAACATTAAGAGAAACAATATAGTAAGCAGAGTTCTCTTCTCAATAATCTTTGCTTTCATTTTTGTAATTTTATTAACTCTTTTTGAGATTTCGTTATCGGTATTACAAATCTAAATAAGATTATTCTTTATTCCTATAAGGGATTTGAGAAATCTGCAATAAAATTTATTTATCATGCACCTACCTAACAAACAACGAGTTGAAATAAATGATATTCATCAACTAAGCTAAAGGAACAAAATTGTAGAATATTTTGATTATAATTATTCAATGCAATGCACAACAGGAAAATGGTTTCAAAGTCATAAGTTTAACTCAAACTATTCTGAAATATATAGGTAACCCTAAGCATACCTTAATTAAGGTAGATTCTTCTCTGCCAACACGACCAGTCCGATGGATTACTTTTAAAAATGAATCACAAACGACAACAACAGCCCCAGCACAATTAGCACACTAAATCCAGCAATCAACGGCTTACGGATCGACCTATCGCCAAAGGAGAGGCCATACACCATTTTAAGCAAGTTATTACTGGTAATGGCATTTAGCACGGCCATTACCAAAACTGCGCTTTCGATATTCCACTTGCTTTGAAAGAGGTTAAGGATAAACGGGTCGATGTCGGTTACACCAACCACAAACGAGAGCACGTTGATACCACCTGTGCCAAAATTCTTGTTGATAACCCCAGTTATTGTCCCAAAAAAGATGAAAAGCGCAGCAAAAACAATGGCAGTTTTAAACTCCAACGGGTTACCATGCGACTGTATGGTTGGCGCATCCTCAGCCTGTTGGTGTTTGGCATGTTGAAACTTCAAAAAGTAGATTGCAATTAGTGCAGATACAATAACAAAGACCGCAAAGGAGGGTGCAAGTCGAAATGCAATATCCTTGTTGAAGAAGAGGGCGAGCAGAAATATGCGCAGGTACATCATGGTAGTTGCCAAAATAATGGCCGCCGATACCTTATTGCTTTCGGGCATCTCCTTACTCTTCCGTGCAAGAATAATGGTTGTGGCGGTGCTGCTGTAGAGTCCGCCCAGAATTCCGGTGAGAATTATGCCCGAATCGGGAAACACAAACTTCTTGAGCAGGTAGCTGAAGTAGGAGATGCACGATACCGCCACTATAGCCAGCCAAAACTTGTAGGGCGAAATGTTAATCTCTGCAGATATGGGCGTATCGGGCAACAGTGGGAGAATTACACCCGCAACCACCAAAAACTTGGCAAGCGTAATGAACTCGCCGTTGTCGAACTTCTTTGAGAACCGAAAGAGCGTCTCCTTTATTTCGGTAATTATTAACACGGCAACCACAATGAGTATTACCATCCAAGCGGGCTGCGTATACATTAACGGTGCTAAACAGTAGGTGATAAGAGCTATTACAAGCGAGGTGAGCCCAAACTTCCTCTTAACCTGAATTTTCTGGTAGTAGAATATGCCAAGCCAAAGGGCAATCACACCACCACCACCAAGAAAGGGAGCCAAGTTTTGCGGGCTAATAATGTAGAGGATAAATCCCAGAATGCCTATCACGGTAAAGGTTCGGTCGGTACCGAACAGGCTTCCCATCTCCTCGTCGATATGATGTCGCCGTTGCTCAAGCCCAACTAGCAAAGAGAATAGGGTAACAAGAACGAACTTAACAATATCCGATGGAACATGACTAAACATTTCGGTTGCGGTTACCATAGGTCAGCGAGTTAAAAGAAAAACGAATACTTTCCACAGCCATAAATATACCGATAAATCGGATTCAATACTCTGCCGGGCCTATTGCCACTATCAAGTATGCAGTGAGTTCGGGATAAGACTATCTATCACGAACAATGGCCAACTGGAGGCGCGCTTGCTGCACTGCTGTTGATTAAACAAACCTATTCTAGGAAGAGTTGCTGTCAGCAAATTCTCATTTCACAGCAAGGGAAGTCTCCCTCCCTCTCTCATACAGATAAATTTCTGCCAAAAACTCCTTCCCAATCGCCTGACTCAGTAAATTCCTAAAATCTCCCTTTTCTGGATGCCACTGAACAGCACTCAAGTATCCCTTACCCTCCGGATGGAGCCATTCGTATGCTTCAATTATATTATCGTTGGCGAAAGCCGTTGGACGAAAGCATGGTGCTAGGGTCTTAACAGCCTGATGGTGTACCGACACCACGTCAAAGGAGTCTACCTTGGAAATTTTGTAAAGGCTGCTTGAGGTTTCAAGGTTCACCTGGTGATACATCAGCTGGTCATTCTTTGATCTATGGCTTACGGCATTGCCATAGTCTGCCTCAAGGTCAACAATAAGATCGCCTCCTTGGCTAACATTAAGTATTTGCTCTCCACGACAAATGGCCAACAAGGGCATATTCAACTCTATGGCCTTTTCAATTAGGGCCAATTCAAGAGCATCACGGTAAGGGTCGCATTCACACCTCACCACCTCCTCACTTCTGTTGTAGCGCGAAGGATGAACATCGGCGCCACCAGTAATAACAAACCCTGAGCAAAGTTCCAGTAATGGTAGTGCTTCGGGTATACTTTTCCCGTAAAAGTTGATGTAGTCAAACGAAGAATCGATGCTTTTCAGCCACTGAATGTATAGCTGATACTTCGCCTCACCAGTTGCCTTTGAAAACCCTATTGTAACCATAATATATTGTTGTTTACCACTCACCAAATAGCAGCAGAACCCCGCTATTTCTACATCCCAAAGTTATTATTTATGTGGTAAAATAACGCCAATTTGTGGAAGGGCATAAACGGTTATGACGTAAGTTGGAAGGTGCCCCATTACCCGAGTCATTTCCACCATATCCCGCGATGGTGGTTGAGCCAGCATTGGCAAAGGTGAGCTCTATTCTATTGGCTTTGCTTGTTCACACCGCGCCATTATTATTGGACCAATGGTAAGCTGATACCATGGACAATTATTGGAACAGCGAAGATCTCCGCAAACACATCTCGGCAATGGATTAATTAAGAATTCTAGGCATGGTGAACTTAAACTCACTACCGCTACCCTCAACGCTTTCAACCCAAATACGCCCACCATTCTTTTCTACAAAATCTTTACACAGCAGCAGCCCAAGCCCAGTGCCTTTCTCTCCGGCTGTACCCGCGGTTGAGCTAAACGTAGAAGCGTCAAACAAATTCGCCATCTCTACCGGTCCAATTCCAACTCCGTTGTCCGCCACTGTAATAACCACCTCCCCTGCTTTACTAACCGCATAAATGGTTATTTCCCCTTCAGGATTGGTGAATTTTATGGCGTTGGAAAGGAGGTTGCGCAGAACGGTTTTTAGCATCTCAACATCCGCGAAAAGAATAAAATCGGCCTCGGCAAACTGCTTGATGGTAATTTTTTTTGCATCGGCCACCCGCTTTAAACTTTCAACAACCTCGCTGCAAATTTCCAAAAAGTTCAATCTTTGAGGATCAAATGGCAACTTTCCCGATTGCGCTCTTGCCCAGAGCAAGGTATCCTCCAGTAGTCCAAAGGTATTCTTAGCCGTTTCGTTAATAATCTTTACCCGAGACTCAATGGTACGGATATCGTAGCTGGCAATATTATCGAGCAACAATCCGGAAAATCCGAGTAATGAGTTAAACGGGGTTTTTAAATCGTGCGCGAGGATGGACAAGAAACGATCCTTATCCGCATTCAACTCCTTGAGCTGGCTATTCAGGTTGACGAGCTCATCCTCTGCCCTCTTTCGTTCGGTAATATCCGAAGAAACCCCAATCAGGGCGATTGGCCTACTACTCTCATCATAAACAATAGATGTTGAGAGGCTAACCATGAACTCACTGCCATCTTTTCTTACATTCAGCAGCTCCCCCTTCCATCCGCCACTTAGGGTGGCAACCAAAACTTCATCCACAATAGAGCTTCGGTTGTTTGGTGAGGTAATCATGGAAATATGTTTTCCAACCATCTCCTCCTCCTTAAAACCATAGGTCTTTAAAAAGGAGTCGTTAACAAATAGGATGTTATTCTCCGTATCGGTGATGCTCACGCAATCGTTAATGCTTTTTAGCGCATTGGCAAGCATCCTAACATTTCTCTCGGCCTTCTTTTGCTCGGTTACATCCTTAACGAAGCCCAGAAACTGGTTATCATCAATCTTTACCGCACTCACCTGACCAATAAAGCTAGAGCCATCCTTTCGCAAAAAGGTGAGCTCACTGGAGTAGTTGCCGGAAGTTTTTAATGCAGCAAGTGCGGTTTTAAATCTCTCTGGGTTAATTTGAATGGCCACCTGGGAGGCATGCATGGTTAAAATTTCTTCCCGTGAGTAACCTAAAAGCGCGCAGGCAGCCACATTAACATCAACATAAAAGCCAGAGGAGTTCATAACAAAAACCCCATCGGGTGCACTTTCAACATAGCTCCGAAATCTCATTAAGAACTTTTCAGCCCTTTGCCTTTCGGCAGTGTAGTGCTTATGAACAAAGCGAATAATCAGGTATGTGAAAAAGGAGGAGTAAAGTGCGGTTAAAAAGTTATCGAACCAACGATTCGTCTCCGATGGAATTTTAACTATTATATCGGGTCTTAAGAGTTGAATGAAATAGATGACAATGACCAGCGCAAGAAACAACGAAATAATGTATTTCTTTATTCTGTATGGAACAATAAGCAACGCCAACATCAGCACTACCAAGGCAATCATCATGTCGGGACTATCGATGCCCCCGTCAAATACCCATATGGTAAAAATGCCCAAAAAGGAGACTGCTACAATTGGAATCTTAAAGGGTTCCATTATGTCTTTGAATCGGGCAAACCAGTATATGGTAAGCAGTGATCCCAGCAATACAAGGTTGGCAACTAAGGCAACGGTGGAGGGCGAAATAATCAAAACTATGGTAGTGGCAACTGTGCTAATCAGTATTCCCAGCACAATGGCCGAAAGGTAGAGACGATTCTCCAGCGATAGAATCTTATCCTCTGCAGCAATGTAGCTATACGCTTTACCAATTCTACTCTTAGCCATTTTTACACCAATCTACTTTACCACCCCTCCTCAGCCCAAAATAAGGCCTCTTTAAAACAAAGGTAGTTTCAGCGTTACCAAACTACCATAAAAATTTTGGGAAGTTACCCAATTAATAGTCACAACCACGGGCTAAACCCATGATACTAATCAATTTAAAAAATACTTTTGTAAAAATGAAGAAGAGATCAATAAATCAGCTACCGCTCAGGTACCAACCTTTCCGGATACGTCGAATTAACAACTCAATTTTCTGCTATGCCTTAAATGGCTGGCTGCTACGTGTTGTGTAGCCGTTTTTTAGGACGGGTCACAAAATGTGTTACAACGGAAAATTGTAAGTTGTCGTTGCGGATTTCGAAGAGCGTCAGCGTCCGCAGGACGAAGACAGTCAAGAAAGGAGCAGAGACAACGCACACCACTGCACCCGCAATGCAATTTGCAATTTGTTGTAACACGTTTTTCTTTTTCAAACCTCACAATTATTTCTTATTGTTAATAATCTGCGAGTAATTTAATTGATAACAGCTCTTTGTCAGACAAAGAGTCTGGCAATGACGAATACAATCACGATTCCCATTGCCATCCAAATAATTCGATGTCTAGAATTTACACTGGATGAAGTTGAGTAAATTGTTATTTTATCTTTTATTAAATCAAGTTTTAATGCACCATCCCTAAACAATTTATAAGTAGACATAATCCTATAGTCCTCTTTGCCTATCTTAAAATCATGTTTAGTCCCTGTAATCGAATATCTTTCCGAGACTTTTTTTCCGTTCAGTCTGATTGTTTCTTTTCCAAAGATTGAATTCAAAAATTCAATCTTATTGTTGTCAAAATTAAATTCGGAATACTTCATTATTTAATTGTTTTAAATGTGTTACAACGCCTGCTGCTAAATTGTCGGACGGGATGAAGACGGCTACGTCTTTGTCCCGCGACAATTTAGTTACCAAGGTAGGAAAAATTTTGCACCGCGAAATCCGCCCGGCTGAAATTTAGCAGCTGTTAGCGACTGGCAACTTAACGTCTCAAACTATCTCCATTTTCTATCCAAACCCCCACATTTCTTTTCCATTTATCTTTATCTACTCTTACGAAATGCGGTTTACGATATTTTCTACCCTTTTTAGAAATTATGTATAAAGAATTTTTTTTGTAAAAATATTTTCTAGGAATCTTTTCGTCTCTATCATAAATACAAGGTGTTGACGGAAGAAATGAAGAATCTTTCAATTCAAAGCCCAATTCACGTTTCCATGAATGTATTGTGTCGTAATGAGGTTTAATATCAAGTGTTATAATATTCTTATCTATTCTATATTTTCCAATTGTTTCATTGTATGTCAAATCTCCACTAAAAATCCAGTGAAATGTTGAATCTTTATAGAGAACTATCTTCTCTCTAAAAAAACCAATTCCTAACTCTGGTGTCCAATAGTATCCAACATAATCTTGGGCCAAAGCAATATTTGGAATAAATATTAATCCTATTATCAATATTCTAATTGTCTTCATAGTTTGCTTACCGCCAACGCCTGCTGCTAAATTGTCGGCCGGGATGAAGACGGCTACGTCTTTATCCCGCGACAATTTAGATACCAAGGTAGGAAAAATTTCGCACCGAGAAATCCGCCCGGCTGAAATTTAGCAGCTGTTATGCACAGTGTTTATATCATTAGTCGGTTTCCCATTCAAAGAAGTTAAACCAATTTTCCATTCCTTTTTTCAAGTATCTAATTTCTCTTTTTATTGGCTTTTCTAATTTCTTTGTCTTTTCATTATAAACTCGAACGTTTTCAGAGTCATAAATGATTATGCCTTTCTTTCCACAGCCATTAACTAAACGTATCTTAATTAGAAACTTGTCTTCGTTCTTTTCAATTATTATTCCTTTAGCAATACATTTTTCTTTGTCAAAATCTTTTTCTTGCTTCGTTGTTGCAAAACCTAAATTGTAATTGAATGAAACGGTATCTCCAACAATATATTCGGCAAACTCTTTTTTGTTACGTTCCAATTCTTCATCCTTATATTTTTCCCAATAGTCTTGATAGTATTTTATTTGTTCCGCTAATTTTATGTCTTTATTATTTAGATGTCTATAATAACTATCAATTATGATTCCTGATATATCGTCGGGGTGAAAAATCCCTAATTCGTTAAAGTATTTTGAAAGTCTTGAACCACCCCATAGTTGCCAATTATTCCTCATCCTTAATCCAAGACCAAAGTGAGCGTTTGAAGAGAATTCGTCTTCAGTCTTTCGAGTGATTTCTAATTTAATTGAGTCATTCAAGAATTTGTCGATTTGTTTAATGCAATCATCCAAGTCCTTTGGAATATATACTCCTTGAATGCTATCTATAGTGTATCGGTCAATATCATTTCCTGTCTTCTGTCCATAAATTGGATGAACAAAAACAAGGAATAAGCCAAAAATGATTGTAAATCTTGTCATAACATTGTGCCTAACGTTGGCGGTATGCAAAGTTGGGGATTACGGAGCGATACTCTATCAAGTTACACGGCACTTGATGCGAGCCACAACCCGTGAATAACCTACTAAACCCCAATTTTGTATATTGCATGTTGGTAACTGTTTTTATTTTATTTTATAATCATTATCTTCACCCAATTTAATCAAAATCGGTTCTCGAGAAGCCGCATATGTTTTAAATAGAGGATTACAAAAAGAAACATATTCGCTCTCCTTAATACGAATCAGAAAATGTGGGTCTCTTTGAGCTAACAAAGAAGTCATCAGCTGTTTACCATGCACTAGTCCCCTTTTCCTACAATAACTAAAAACTTCATTTTCATTAATTTTTTTAGGTATTTGACGTGCAAGAGCCTTTAATAAAAATTCTTTACCGGCATTTTCCTTTATTATGCTATTATATTCCTTTTCCATTTGAGGCTCATATAATAAAAGTTTTTGTAACCCTTGTCTAAGATGCTCAGCATTTATATGAGCAGGTCCAACATTACCATGTTTTTCAGCGTATGAATCAATTGCTAATTGTCCAAAAAGCTGCACAAAATATGGAAATCCCTGAGATTTATTTATAACTTCCTTAAGAAAACCTTCATTAAATAATAAAGCATTTTTACTGTTTAATTCAACTTGCTTAAACAAATCTTTTATATCAGATTCATTCATTACTTGAATGTTTATTCGACCTTCAAACAATTGTCGCATGACAGATTGATGACCGAGTAGTAATTCTTCATATGAATCAGCTATACCAGAAATTAAAAATTTAGTCTTATTTTTTGATAGGGTTTTAATAAGAGAAGAGACTTTTGAACTGTCTTGAATTCTATCAAATTCATCAATTACAATCAATAATCCTTCTCCATTATTAAGAATTTCATGTCCAGTTGTCAAAACTAAATTGGAGAAAATCTCAAAAATAGAATCTTCCTTTAATTCAATTTTTGTTTCTTTTGATTCTTCCTCTGTAGTATATGAAAACACCTTCAAAAAATCTAATGTTACCTTATCTTTAATTGTAGTTTCTAATTTATCAAGTTTTGAACTTATGATTTTTTTTATACCTAAAGGACTAGTCAATAGCCTTTGTAATACTTTAGCAGTTGTGTTTGTTTCCTCGTCGCATTCTACATAAGCTATCTTATATTTTAGCTTATCTGGTGGATAAATTTTATGATAGTCATATTTGTATAGTAAATGACAATCTCCACCAGCAATAAGCTTAATCATTTCCACAAATGATGATTTTCCCACACCTCTCTCTCCATAAACTATAATACTAGAGCCATCACGACATAATGCTTTTAATGCCCTTTCTAAATCAAATTTTCTACCTGCAAACCATTTAGGATCTTCAATTTGTTGTCCTGGGAAAAAAGTTGAATGTAAATCAAAATTTGTCATGATTAATTAGTATAGTTAGTAGTTACGTCTTTCAAAATAGTTGCCAACGTTTGACAATATGAAACGGTTGGGTTTTCGGAGCGCGTCTGTATCCACCGAGTAAAACGCTGGAGCGAGAACCAAAGCCTCGCAAACCAATGAACCCCAACTGTTTTATATTGTGTGTTATAGCCCGTTTTTTATTCATTTTAGCATCCATTTTTCGTGATAGTCCGATAAGTTCAATAAATAATTATTCAGAATCTCACATTTCTCAAGAATTGTCTTAGAAGTTTTGTCATCAGCTAATTCTCGCTCACAAAATACCTTTACTACGTCAAGATTTAAAATAATCGGTCCATCAATAATTTGCGGTCTTGGTCTATTCCATTGAAGATTTAATTCAAAACCATCTTCTATTTTTTTTAAGTTATTCAATAATATGTCTTGCCAGTTTCCATGAACTGAATGACTTGATATTCCGTAAAAAACACTGTAAAACATTTCTCCTGCAACTAAGTTTGCTCGTTCTTTAATTGATTTCCATTTTGAACTTCTTTTTACTTCTTCCAAGTCAAAATCTGATTTGTCAAAACTATTCTGAATTGATTTCTGCATTCTTTCTTCAATTGGCAAAACATTTCCATTTCTGTCTTTTACATTTGTCAAGATTGTTTCCCAAAGTTCCTTTTCAGTAATCAATGAGTTTTTAATATAATTCCTTCTAACTCTATCTTCTCCTTCAATTATTATAAATTTTGTGTTTATTGCTGTTTCGGCGATGCACCTGTTTATTATGTAACAAATTTCAAGTTTTCCTTCACATATATTTTGCAAAAAAGAAGTGTTCAGTTTTATTAGTCTTGTTAAATTACCACCAATGACAGCATCATCTTTGTTTATCTTTCTGGGCATACCATCAAGGTCGCAATATTTTAATCCAACGACTCTATAAATTAATTCAATTGACTGTTTTAGAAGTTCAACATATGCATCCATAAATTTGTCTTCACTGTCAAATTTTTCAATGTCTGCATTAGAGTATTTCGGTAATATGTTTAAGATGTCGTTCATGTCTTTTGTTAAAATGGGCTATAACGGATGTGTAAACACAACTATGGTTGTTATTTCCTCCTTAGACAAACCTTCTCCTTAATGTTCTAATGCTACTATCAGTGGTGAGCAGGTACGTCCACAGCTAATTCTAACCATTACCATCATTCGTTGGTATTTCAAACTTACAAAAGAAAACTAAATATCCAAGCTATCCAACGGACTTTTTATTTGATCGAAGCCCCTGGTGGTAATGTGGGTGTATACCTCCGTGGTCTTGCTGCTCTTGTTGCCAAGCAACTCTTATATACAACTCAGATCTGTTCCTGTTTCAAGTAGGTAGGTTACATAGGAGTGCCGAAGGGAGTGTCGCTTTACCAATTAAAGTGTGTTCACAACTGCCCCTTTTTCTCAGATATTTGGTAAGTTTACCATCAAACCATAGCACAACACCATGAAGCTACGAAACCTGCTGGTATATATAGCCATTATTGCCCCGGCACTTACTCATGCTCAACCGCAAAGTCCGGCCTCCTTGGTCAACCCCTTTATTGGCACCGGCGGCCATGGCCACACCTACCCCGGCGCCACCGCCCCCTTTGGCTTTGTGCAGCTGAGCCCCGATACCCGCCTCACCGGCTGGGATGGCTGCTCGGGCTACCACTACTCCGATACGGTAATCTACGGATTTTCGCATACCCACCTCAGCGGCACCGGCTGCTCCGACTACGGTGACGTGCTACTGGTTCCCACGCTGGGCAAGCCGGTTACCACCAACAGCGAATACGCCTCCCCCTTCCGCAAAGCCACCGAAAAGGCAGAGCCGGGATACTACACCGTGTTTCTCGACAAGCCTGGGGTAAAGGTGGAGCTCACCGCCACGCCCCACGTCGGTTACCACCGCTATACCTTCCCCAAGAGCAAGGAGGTCAATATTCTGCTCGACCTGGAGCACCGCGACGAGGTGCTCGACTCCTGGATAGAGGTGGTGAGCGATACCGAGGTTCACGGCTACCGCCTCTCCAAGGCTTGGGCCGAGCGACAGCCCGTTTACTTCGTCATCAGATTCTCCAAACCGTTTGAGGAGGCCTTTACCGCCACCAACGACAAGAGCGCCATGGAGGTAACACCGCTCAAGGATAGCCCCTCTGACCCCTTTGGCCCCGTTCGCGGTCACGTATCGGGTAAGGCACTTAAGAGCAACTTCCAATTTAAAACCAAGGCTGGTGAGCAAATTGTAGTTAAGGTGGCCCTTTCGGCCGTAAGCATCGATGGTGCCCTAGCCAACATGGATGCCGAGGCCAAGGGGTGGGATTTCGACGCCGTACGAAACCAAACTCTGGTCAGCTGGAACCGCGAGCTGAGCAAGATAGAGGTTTCGGGTGGAACCCACAGCCAGCAGGTGGCATTCTACACGGCGCTCTACCACTGCATGGTGGTGCCCAACTTGTTTATGGATGCCGATGAGCAATACCTTGGCACCGACCTTAAGCCACACAAGGCCGATGGGTTCACCCCTTACACCGTATTCTCACTGTGGGATACCTACCGGGCCTACCACCCGCTGATGACCATAATTGATCCCCACCGAACCAGCGACTTTATCAACACCTTTCTTGCCGACTACCGTAACGGTAGGCTGCTGCCGGTGTGGGAGCTCTCGGCCAACGAAACCTTCTGCATGATTGGCTACCACTCCGTGCCGGTGATTGTGGATGCCTACATGAAGGGCATCCGTGGATTCGATGCCAAGCTGGCGCTGGAGGCCATGAAGCATAGCGCCATGCAGAACCAGTTTGGGCTGGACGTTTACCGCACCCACGGCTGCATTCCCGGCGATATGGAGTCGGAAGGGGTATCGAAAACGCTGGAGTATGCCTACGACGACTGGTGTATTGCCCAAATGGCAAAGCAGCTGAATGATAGCACTACCTACCACGAGTATATCCAGCGGGCGCAGTACTACCGCAACATGTTCGACCCACAAACCGGGTTCATGCGACCCCGCACCAACGGCGGTTGGAAGCAGCCCTTTAACCCCACCGAGGTGGACTTTAACTTCACCGAAGCCAACAGCTGGCAGTATAGTTTCTATGTGCCGCAGGATATTACCGGACTGGCCAACCTACAGGGTGGAACTCAAAAACTTGCCAACAAGTTGGACGAACTCTTCACCACACAGCAGAATGTGAGCGGCCGGGAGCAGGCAGACATCTCCGGTCTTATTGGTCAGTATGCCCACGGCAACGAGCCCAGCCACCATATGGCCTATCTATACAACTACCTAGGTGAGCCATGGAAAACGCAACAGCGCGCTCGTCAAATTATGGACGAGATGTACACCAACGCACCCGACGGCCTCATTGGTAACGAGGATTGTGGGCAAATGAGCGCTTGGCTGGTAATGAGCGCCATGGGGTTTTACCCGGTATGTCCAGGCAGCAACCAGTATGCCATTGGCACTCCTTGGTTCCCCTCGGTAACCGTTCATCTCGAAAATGGGAAAACTTTTAAAATTGATGCCCCTAATGTAGACAAGCAGAATAGCTACATTCAAAGTGCATCGCTCAACGGCCAACCATATAATAGGTGCTTTCTTGAGCACTCCAACATCATGGATGGCGGAAAGCTCTCCTTTGCCATGGGAGCTGAGCCCAACAAAACGTGGGGTGTTGGGGTAGGAAACCAGCCATCCACCGAAATTACCGACAGCTCCATGGTAACAATTCCCTACCTTATTGCTCCGAACCACACTTTTCGAGATTCCATCACCGTTGGCATTAAATGTCCAGAGGCAGGAGCAATAATATTCTACACCCTCGATGGCAGCGAACCCACCAGCAAAAGCAACCGCTACAGCACCCCCATTACCTTACATAAATCCACCACCATAAAGGCAATGGCGGTGGTACCTGGCAAGGGTCATAGCTTTACCGTGGAGGGCAACTACATGCAGGTAAAAACCGACCGTACCATTGCCATTGAATCGAAGGTTAGCCGACAATACACCGCAGGAGGACCCGAAGCGCTAATTGATGGTATTCGAGGAGCAAAGAACTTCCGGCTTGGAGGATGGCAGGGGTATCAAGGACAAGACTTTGAGGCAGTGGTAGACCTTCATTCGGTAAAGACCATTCACAAGCTGTGGGCTGGATTTTTGCAGGATGCCGGTGCTTGGATTATGATGCCTACCTCGGTGGAGTTCTTCACCTCCACCGATGGCAACACTTTTTACCTAGCATCCCGCGTTACGAACAACATTGCCGACACTACCACGAGTTCGGTTACTCAAGACTTTGATGCTGCAGTTAACCTCACCGCTCGCTATGTAAAGGTGGTTGCCCATGGCTACGGACCGCTCCCAAGATGGCACCTAGGCGCAGGTAGCCCATCGTTTATTTTCATCGATGAAATTGGGGCGGAGTAAAAAATGTGAGTCTTTTGACCAAATTTAATTTTGATTAAATTATTGGCACAAAAATTGCAAACAAACTGAGAGGTTCAGCGAAAAATTATTCGTAATAACTTTTAAAATGTTGAGTTTTAGTAGCAAAAACATCAGTATTTTAATAGGGTAAAATAAGCCTCATGTCTCTCCTGATAGTAAGGAGGCTCTACAAGAGATTCTTTAATGATTATTATTAACAAGAGTAATAGTGAAAATAACGAAATGCATGAAGGACACATAATGTGTGCAGGTGCCAAATTACACACAACAAACGTTGGGCTGAGTTATGAGTACAGGGTGGTGAATAACTTTTTGTTTATTAATCAAAAAAATTCGTTTTTTTTAAGAGAAAAAAAATCTGTCGACCTTTTGTTTGATTAATTATTATAATTTTAGCCCTCCATTATTTTTTTAAAAAAATGAATGTAAACTACTAACTTAAAAACGAGTCATATGAAAAAAGTAAGTTTTCTTATTGCTATTGGTCTTCTATCCAGTTTCAGTGTCTTTGCACAAACCTTTAGGGTTGACTTCCCCCCTGGATACAATAAAATTGTAACGCAAGAAACTATTCCTGGGGTTGATGGATCTCCTTTCCTTGATAAAGAGTGGAGTTTAGGAAAAATTGCTGTTACAGATACAAGCAAGATTGATTCAATTATGCTGCGCTACAATATCTACCATAAGGAAATGCAGTATCAGCATGATGGAAAGACATTTGCTATTGGCGCACCAGAAAATATCAAGGAGATAGACTTCAACTTTCATAGGTTTGTCTACTTACCCTATGTTGCTGATGGGGTGATGAAAAAGGATTATTTTGAGATTTTGAGTTCGGGCAAAGTTCTAACCCTATACGTACACCATTTTACTACAATAATACCAGCTTCTTACAATCCAGCAATGGACGTGGGAGATAAGAATGACAGAATCAAAATCAATGAAGAATTCTATATTAGGAAGGGTGATTCAATGGTTTCTGTTGACAAAAAAGGACGAAACTTTTTAGGTCTCTTCAGCAATGCTGATCAGCAAAAAGTAAAACAAATGATAAAAGAGAAGAGAATCTCTTTTAAGAATAAAGAAGATTTGATTGAGTTGGTCATGGATATTAATAGTAAAATGTAAGACAATTTCATCTTGATATTTGCGGATAAAGGTGCCTAATTAATATGGCATTTTTATCCGCATATATTTTTTGTATATAACACGCCCTCCCTATATATTTCAACTTCCGATCAACCATTCCGGTCAACACCAACTAAATCAGTAAGTAAATAACTTTATACTCTTATCTTAACATTGAAGCAAAAAGGCTAAGTTCCTCTGTCAAGAAAAGTTCAAGTGTTCATTAATCAATAAATTTGTTATCCAAATCCACGAAAAGATAGTAACTTTATCATTATTTATAAATAAATGACGATTAATTTATACAGTAACAATTGTTTTCTTAAAAAAAAAGAAATAACTTCCTGACATACTGTATCAGGAAATTCAATCAGTTAGTTATAGCATTAAACTAAATTCACGAAAATATGAAGCTGACTACTCACCTATTTCACAGGATTGGAATTGCCATAATCGTCGTAGCGATGTCCAGCTGCCAAAAAGATTCAAGCCCTGAAGTTAAATCAAATGTGCTCTTCAGCGTTGACCTTGCAAGCGGCAGCTTCAACAATGGTTATGAACAGACCTATCTTGCAGCCTATACACCCGATGGGGAATTACTCGGATACGGCAACATTACCGACTCTACTAAATGGAATCTGATCGGAAAATATGCGGGAGACAAAATCGATATTCTACTCATCGATATTTGGCACGAAAATACGCTAAATCTATACCACTACACTGACGTGCCCGTAGGCCAATCCTTTTCCGACCAGGGGAATCTGGCATTGGCCCGCAAAGATAGAATGAACCAGCATTTCAATAATTCAAAATTTGAAGGGTTGCAACAAATGGTAAGGTCAGCCCCCCCCTGCAAAATGAGAGCACTGTTCCCTTCAACTTAAAAGTGGAGGACTTTGGAAATCGTACTGGCAATACCTCAAGCACCAACAGCTACGAATCATACGCCTATTTTCACAGCAGGGGAGTCACTTATCCCTATGGAGAAATTTTTTGGGATAAGGTTGAAAATGGCTATACTTTTATGCAGAGAAACCTCCCTGCTGACTCACCATACCAAGGATTTGTGTTGAACCTTTTAGAGAGAGGAACCAACGATGCCTATAGTTATTACTCCGATCAGACAGTTGCAGACTTTACCATTAACGATACGCTAACCCTGCACAAGGGAGATTTCACAAAGGGGTTACTTAAAACTGTAAATGTTACCTCATCCAGTAATGATTATAACAACATTTTCCTCTACACTTTCAATTCTCAAAATGGAAAACGGGACCTGATTACATCGTTTGATATTGTTACACCCACCAATAACGGAAAAACATTACGATATTTCACCGGAAATAATATTCCGATCAATAAATGGCAACTCGCATACACTGCCTCCTACTATAAAACATGCTACTTCATTGTGACAAATCGACCAATTCCGGCCACAATTGAGGTGAAAGAACTCATAGGGCAAAGCATTAATAAGGTTGGTGACCATTTTGAGTTAACCCATAGCAGTTCGGTAACCTCCTCTACATTAACTCAAAGCATTATGACTCTCGTCAAGCAAAATGATAATATTCTTTTCTTTTACGATCGCTATTTTTATGGTAATCAGAGCGATGGGATATCATCATTTAAACTCCTTGATATTCCAAAGGAGATACTTGCTGAGCATAATGGTTTTGTAGATTTTGACAATACAAATAGTTGGATAGACAATTCATACTCCCAAACATACTCCAACGTTCCAGGATATACGCCCGTTGATGATCTCAAGGCAAGACTGGGTATTACCGCTGCTTCAACAGTTATAAACGAAGACTATGCTATGGAGAGATTTAGCATTGGGCTATAGCAATCTACTATATAAAAATTGGGATGTCCATCGGGACATCCCAATTTTATACTTTTTGCTTTAATTCCAAAGTTTGCTTTTTTCTTACAACCAAGTATAGCAAGCTAGGCAGCACTATCAGCAGTAAAGGTAGCGCTGCCAAAAAACCACCTATTATAGCAACTCCCAGCGGCTGGTTGAGCTGCGTGCCCGGTCCAATACCAAGAACCAACGGAAGCATGGCAAAAATGGCGCAAAATGCAGTCATGAGCTTTGGCCGTAGCCGTGTGCTAATGGAGTAAATAATGGCCTCCCCCACATCACCCTCCTCCTCCAACGCCTTCTTATACTGCCACAGCGTAAAGATGGCATTCTCACCAATAATCCCCACAATCATAATCAGCCCAATGTAGCTACCCACGTTCAGCGGAGTTCCCGATACAAATAGAGCCAGAAATCCACCGGCAACACCCAGTGCCGAAATAAATATGAGCAACAGAGCCAGCAAGAACTCCCTGAATAAAAAGAGCGCCACGGCAAACACCAGCAATCCAGCCGTTATCAGAATGGTTAGCAGCTCCTTGAATGACTGTTGCTGCAGCTTGTAATCGCCGCCATACTCAACATGGTAACCCTGAGGTAAGGTAAACTTTGAATCGATGGCCTTTTGAATGTCGGCCATGGTGCTTCCAAGATCACGACCATTCAACCGCGCCGTAACAATTCCAGCATTCTGAAGGTTTTCCCGCTCAATTTCAGCCTCGCCCGGTTTAACCTCAATATTGGCAACCGACGAGAGCGGAACCAGATTCAGGTTGGCGTCGATAACCTGAAGGCTTTTCAACTTATCGATGCTGCTTAGTCCTGTGGAGCTGTAAAGCGTTCGAACCGGTGTTAGATACTCACCACTAAATATTGACCCCACCACGTTGCCATCGCCGACAGTTTGCAGCTGGTACTGCAACAAGGCTGGAGAGATGGAATGCAAGGCGAGGTTGCCATAGTTAGGCTGCACTACCACCGATGGTCCCGAAATCACAACCCCGTTAAACACATCAGCCGTTCCATTTACCTTTTCTACCAAATCGGCTACCTGCTCAGAGTAAGCCCTCAGCTTTACCACATCGTCACCGAATAGCTTTATTTCAATGGGCTGTACCGAAGTAGAAAGGTCACCAATCATATCGGATATTACCTGCCCAAAATCGACAATCAAACCGGGAACCATAACCTCCACCCGCTGCCGAATATCGTCTATCACCTGCTCCGTCGATCGCTTACGATCCTTTTTCAACTCAATGAGGTAATCACCACGGCTTGGCTCGGTAATAAAGAAGCCCATTTGAGCACCTGTTCTACGCGAAAAAGCGCTAACCTCCGGCGTTGCCCTCACAATTTTATCCACCTGCCGAAGCATGGCATCGGTCTCAGCCAACGAACTACCCGGAGGGGAATCGAAGTCGAGCACAATGCTACCTTCGTCCATGTCGGGAAGGAAGCCCGTTTTTAAATGCGGATAAATTAATAAGATTGAAGCAATTAGCAATATCACAAAACCAATGGCAACAGCAGGTCGATGAATGAAAAAACCAACCCAGCTCTGCTTCTTTACCCCATGGCCATTTTCACCTACCTTCTGCCCCACCACATTTTCATTTTGTCCAAGGAGCAGGTAAACCACCGGCACACCAATCCATGTAACAAGGAATGAGCAGGTAAGGGTCACTATCATGGTATTGGTCATCACATTAAAGTAGGCTCCGGCCAACCCACCCATCAACCCAAATGGAAGAAAAATAACAATGGTGCTTAGCGAGGAGGCAACCATGGCTGGGAACAGGTAACGTATGGATTTACCCACCAAATGGTGGGGTAGCTCCTTGGGATGCTCCTCATGGGTTCGGTGAATTTGCTCCACAATAACCACCGCGTCATCAATTATCAATCCAATGGAGGCAACGAGTGCACCCAAGGTCATAATGTTGAAGGTGTAGCCCAATGCATAAAGTACCACAATGGTAAAACCAAGCGTAACCGGAACAATGGCCAATAGTGTTGCTCCAGCCTTCACCGAGCGGAGGAATGCAAAGGCAATGAGTATGGCTAGCACCAGTCCCACCCAAAGAGCATCCCTTACGCTACTAATGGAATCCTTTACAAAGTTGGCCTGAATATAGTAGGGCACAATACGCACATCGGAAGGAAGAATTTTCTTCAACTCCTCCACCCTCTTGGTTACCAAATCGGAGGTTATTATGAGGTTGGCATCTGGCTGCTTGAGCACATTAACCAACACACCCTCATTCCCATTGGCATTGATGGTAACATACTCCTTTGCCTGCTCAATGGAAACCTGGGCAAAATCTTTAATCCTTACCAGTCGCTTACCGTCGTTCTTTACCACCAAGTTCTCCAAATCGGATATGCTTCGCATGGAAGCATCGGTGAGGTTAAGATACATTCGGCGGTAGTCGGTCACAAAACCGTTGGACTCAATAAAACCAGTGGCAGCAAAAATAGAGTGAAGCGAATCGGGAGATATACCAAAACCAGCCATCTTAATGGGATCGAGCAAAACGTGATACTCCTTCTCCTTACCACCAAGTACGGCAATGGACGAAACACCATCAACCTGCGATAGGAATGGCTTTACAGTAAATCGTGCCAAATGCTTTAGCTCAATCAGCGAGCGCTTACTGCTCTCCAGAGAATAACCCATCACAGGAAGAATGGAGGGTGACATCTTCTCCACCGATATCTGTGAACCTGCCGGTAAATCGTTACGTACCTGGTTGATGCGCGACTCCAGCTGCGTTTTGGCCAAATCGATATCGTAATTCCATTCGAAGGAGGCCGAAATCTCACAGCTTCCCCTGCTGGTGGTGCTACGCAATATTTTTAATCCCGGCACCTGTCTGATGGCATTTTCCAATGGCTGAGTAACAGTGAGCATCATCTGGTCGGCTGGCTGAAGGCTGGCGTCCACTATAACCTTAACCTTTGGAAAAGTTATATCAGGAAAGAGGGAGGTTTGCATCTTACTAAAGACGTAAACACAGGCAAACAGCAAGATTGCCAAGATAAAGGTTACCGGTTTTTTATAGGTAAGATGAAAGTTACTCATGCTGATTCGATATAACTTTTACCAATAACGTGTCGGGTACACCATAATTTCCTGTAACCAAAAACTTATCATTGGCCTTAAACTTAGGCTGAAGAATCTCCACTGAGTCACCGCTTTGATGACCCAAGTGAACATCCATTTTTACGGCAGTAATGCTATCAACAAGGTGCATTACCCAGTAGCGAGTCTGTGTTTCATTGGTAAGCACTGCACTCTTGGGAAGCAGCTGAGCCTGCCTACTAACATAGCTAGGTATGGTTGCCAAGGCTTGAATCCCTGCCGGAATAAACTTGGTTGTTCGTACCGTTACGAGCCATGGTATGGTTTGAGCACCCTGATTCGCTTGTGGCAGTGGATTTTCTGCCTTCCCCTGAATTTTGGTGCCGTCGGACAAGGTAAGTTCAACGGGCATGCCAACGTTAACCAAGCTACGCCACTCGAAGGGAAGGTTGAGTACAAAGGCCAAGCTATGCTGCTGAACAATGGTAGCCAGCGGTTCACCCTCCGGCACGTAATCACCCACCTGATGGCTAACCTCTGAAACAAATCCATTGGCATCGGCCTTAACGCTCCAAATGCCCGAGAGCCGAAGTTCTCCTGCCACGGAATCGAGAGTATTGCCAAGTGCCCGCGACTCCTTGGTTTGCAGCTTCATGAGCAAGGTGCCGCTGCCAACAGTCTCTCCAGGCGAAACGGATATGCTTACAATAAATCCGGTAATTGGTGACTTTACCACATTTTGTGCCTGAAAGGTAGACGTTGCTGAAACCTCTATTCTATCCACAATTGGTCCAACCCGCATGGAGGTTACCTCAACTTCAGGGCGGGGTGATTTATTGTTGGCAGAATTGTCCTCGTTGTTCCCTGAACAACTTGCCAGTAAAACCGTGAAGAGCAATGTGCCTACAAGGGTAAAATTCGAAATGAACTTCATATTATCACATTTTCTATTCAGAAATATTGTTCAGCTCGTTAATGAGCATGTATCTTGTAACCTCAGCCGACCACTTCTGCCCCTCTAGGTCGATATAGCTTTGTATGGACATGAAAAAAAGCGTGATATCTATCTGTCCCGATTCCAGCAAGCGTCTGTTTGCCTCTACCAACTTACGGGCAAAGCTCAGCTGCTCCTCAACCTCTTTCAACTGAAGTTTCTGGTCATCAATCTGTGCCTGCAGCAGCCGCTGCTGAATGCGCTGCTGCTGGAGTACTCTCCTCTTTTCGAACCCCAACGATAGCTCTTGCAGAACCACCTTCTGGTGCTGCAATGTCCGCTGATGGCCATCGTATATGGGAATGGAAAAAGTGGCACCAAAGCCCACTCCAAAGTTATTGTAAGGCCTAAAAATAAAGGATGATAGGTATCCTGCATCGGCATGTAGGCTGAACGTTGGCCGATACTCTGCATCGATAAGAGCATGACGACTAGCTGCAAACAAGCTATCGGCGGTATACTTCTTCACTATTAACGTGCTATCACTGCTATTGAATCGAACCTCAGGGAGGCTTGGCTTTGCAAGTGAAACGGCCACGGTGTCGGTAATTCCGCAGATGTAACGAAGCTGTCCCAAATCGGCCTTCAGCTGTGCATGTGCCTGCATAGCGAGCAGCCGTTGCTTTCGCACGGAAGCCATAAAAGTGAGATAGTCTGTTTGTCTGTATATATCTGCCTGGGTAAGCTTAAGCAGAATGGAATCTTCATGCTGAAGCAGCTCATAGGTCTCTCGTACGTAGGCCAGCTGCTGCTGATCGCCATAAACCACTAAATACTGATTGGTAACCTGCTGCTTTAGCTCCTTAATCGAAAGGGAATAATCCAGCGAAAGCGATCTTCGATTAAGTGCTGCAAAACCATTTTGCGCCCTCAACATTTGCTTGCTAGGCACCAGCATGTCAAAGTGCACAAGAGTGCTCCCCTGCTGCTTATTGGTAATAACCTCATCGTAACCCACCCCGTTGATAATTGGATCATAGACGGCATCAGCCGTAAACCCAATCTGGGGCTTATACGATGCGCGAACTAAAGCACTATCGAGACCTGCTCCTCTCAAGTCATTCTTCTTGGAATTGAGCAATGGGCTATTTTCTACTGCCGCATTGAGGTAGTAGCTCAACTGCTCCTGCTCCTGACCGTTGATGCTGGTTAACAAGCAAAAGAATAATGATGTAACCAGAAATATTACTTTCAACATAGCTGCGAAAAAAAAGAAGAAAGGTAAACCCTTTCTTCCAAAATTAAAAGATGATTAGCTAATCCTCAGCACTTACCGCTTCTACCTTCAATATTTCACCCTGAGGGTTAAACACCACCTCCTTAACACCTTCCGCTGTTTTTATCTCCAACTCATAGGTCAGGTTGCTGTCGCTTTTGGTCACCTTTTCGCACTCTTTAACAGTCATTTTTGCAAATTGCGCATCAAGAGTTGCCCTAACGGATTGCGGCAGCATGTTAACCTCGATCTCCTCCTCCGTCTCCATCCATACTCCATCAAGGGTGAAAAGTGCAGACTGAGACTTGCCATTTTGCACAAAATCAGCCTCTAGGGTTTTATCATTTTCCTTCGACCATTTTGCCCACTTAACTGCCGGAAACTTTTTAGCAAAGGCATCCTTCACATCCTTGGGCACATTTACGGAGCAGGCCTGAGTAGCCATAAAAAGGCTTGCAGCCATAATTAGCATAACTCTTTTCATAACGAATTGGAATTAATGGTTAATGCCATAAAAGTAAAGCCCGAATCTGAAGCAACTTTGGAGAAAACGGCTAGACTGACGATTAATGCTTTGAATTGTGATACTCCTTTTGTTCGTTTTTCCACAGGGTGGCAGAGCGTTTTAAAACAGTTGCTCAGAACAAAAGGTAAATGAATTTTCAGCCATATCGCTCATCACATTATTCCATCCAACTTCTGTCTATTGCTACCACCTTACCTCCACAATGTGCTGACCATTGCTATAGGTGTAGCCTACAGTGAAGCTAAATGTCTCGGCAATTTGCTTTACCAAGGCCAATCCAAGCCCGAGAGACTGCCCACTATTATTGGCTTTGGCAAACCGTTCAAAGAGTCTCGATGGGTCGCCATCAACAGAGGGGCCAGAGTTAGCCACTCTTAACGAATGTTCATCCAGTGAGATTTCAACCTCCCCTCCGGAATTGCTATGCTGAACTGCATTTCGCAGAATATTTCCAACTAGCACTGACGATAGCTCCCTGTTTGCCCGCCAAACTGGTCGAGTGGTAATGGACTCACGAACAGCAAGCTTCTTGGCCTCCACAAAATCGGAAAGTTGGTCGAGTGTTTCCTGAAGCAATCGTGCAACGTCTACCTCCTCCGATAGCTGGAACTGGTGATTCTCAATCTTCACGAGCAGTAGCAGGGTAGAGTTTAGCCTCGACAGCCTTACGGCATGCTGATAGGCGCTACTCAGCTGATCGGCATGGCCTTTGGCAATGGTCGAATCCTGCATTAGCATCTCCAACTTTGAGATAATGAGGGCTAGGGGAGTTTGGATTTCATGTGAGGCATTCTCGGTGAACGACTTTAGCGCTCTGTAGTCATTTTGCACCCGCGCACCCAGCTGCTCCAGCGCCTTATTCAGCTGCTGGAATTCGAGTATGCTGGTCGAAGGGAAATTAAGCCTACCTCCATCGGCAACACTGAAATGTTGAAGCTGCTTAAGTGTAGCGTAAAATGGTCCCCAAATTCGTCTATTTAAAAATAGGCCTAGAACAAAGAAGCCAAACAAAAGGAGGAGGTAAACGGCTACTATGGCTATTGCTATGGCAACCAGCAAATCCTGCTGCTCTAGCAGTGACGTGCGCACAATAATTCGATAGTAGCTACCATCAATCTTTGCAACGGCAATTAGCTGCCGGTATGGCTCATTGTCTCCCTCAACAGTATCTAGGATTTCAATTGTAGCGATAGACGGTGCCGCAATCATGGTGCTATCAATGCGGTCGACGACCATCATTGGAGGAATCGAAAACGGATGCTTACCCTGCTTGAGGTAGCTCACTACATCGTCGTGCTGTGCCTGTAACGCTTCGTCGGTTTCTTCCCTTTGGATGTAAAGTATGGTAAAGTAGAGGCTTATCCCAGCCAACGCAAGTAAAATGGTGGTAGCTACAAGTTGATATCCAGAGGTAACCTTAATAAGCTTCATGCGTCGCTCCATTTATAACCAAACCCATACACCGTCTTGATGTAATCATTTGCCCCCTTTTCCATCAACTTTCGGCGCAGATTTTTAATGTGAGTATAGATAAAATCGAAGCTGTCTGCCATTTCAATGTGGTCGCCCCAAATATGCTCCGCTATTGACTCCTTACTCAGCGTAGCATTTTTGTTCACCACTAGGTAAAGCAGCAGGTCATACTCTCTTTTGGTGAGCACAATGGGAGCTCCCTCCACGTAGACCAGTCTATCCTTGATGTCAATAGATATCTCCTGAAAAATGAGCTTATCCCCTCCATCAAAAAATCTTCGTCGCAAAAGGGCATTGATGCGCGAATTGAGCTCGGCAAGATGAAACGGCTTGGTAATGTAGTCATCGGCTCCAAGGTCGAGCCCGCTAATCTTATCGTCCAGCGATCCCTTAGCCGAGATAATGAGCACTCCGGTGTGAGGGTGTAGCTGCTTTATTAGAGGAAGTAACGAAAGTCCGCTTCCACCGGGCAGTGTAATGTCGAGCAAAACTACATCGTAGGCAAAGCCACTAAGCTTCTGCTCGCCCTCAAATAGGCTAGCAGCCGCCTCACACCGAAAACCGTTCTCCGACAGGTAGCGACAAATGTCTTCCGCAAGGGATTGCTCATCCTCAACAACCAGAATTTTCATACCTCAAATATACCCCTTCAATTCTGAAGAAATTTAGAAGTTGATATTTCGAGTAGTCATAATAGGGCATGCTTCCTTCGAATATAGCAGGCAAACGCTTATCTTTGAAGGCTCATTGAAAGATGCAACCTCTTTTATGATTACTTAAACGCCAAAGTTATGTCGAACAACGAAATACTCAAAAAACTTCGGGTGGCGCTGCACCTGAGAGATGACCAAATTGTAGAAATACTAAAGTTGGTTGACTTCAACGTAACCAGAACTGAGCTGGGAGCATTCTTTAGGGCCGAAGATCATCCAAACTACAAACCCTGTGGCGACCAGGTGCTACGCAATTTTCTGAACGGTCTTATCATTCATTTGCGTGGACCTTTGGCCCCAAAGAAGGACGAAACAGACAAAAAGGAGTAGCGGAGTTCACCCCACCATGTCCTAGTAGGTCTATGAGCATTTTGAAACACGCTATTCAACGCGCGAGCATCCAACTAGCGGTGTTTCTACCATCTCAGGGGTTAGTAAAACGCCACAACTGGTGCAGCCTTTCTCTTCTTTCTGTGGTTGAGCCACTGCTGACCCTTGTAGCATATATAGGACGATGCAGCACCAATAATAGCCCCAACAAGCACGTCGCTGGGGTAGTGTACGCCTAAGTGCATGCGCGAATATCCCACCGTTGAAGCCCAAGCATAGGAAGGCACAATTACATACCACTTCGGATAGGCTAAGCTGAGCGAGGTGGCTGTGGCAAAAGCCGACGAGGTGTGCCCCGAAGGAAATGAGTAGCTGCCACCAGCCGACAGCTTTTCGATATCGGGATAGGTGGTAAATGGCCTTGGCCTCTTTACGGAGTATTTTAACACCGTTGTCATTGCACTGGACAGGAGAAATGCTGAAGCAATGGTGAAACCATCCGACTTGATTTGCTGGTCACCTTCAATAAATCCAACCCCCAAAATAATGGCAGGTGCTGCAATGCTTACGGTAGCCTCACTGTTCGACATAAACTGCATTGCCTTATCCCAATGCGGGTTTCTATCCAAATTAATTGATCTGAGTATTCTAATGTCAAGATTCTGACCGTTGGCTATACCAGTCAACAAAAGTAATCCTAGGGCGAGTGAAAAGAAGCGTGTCATGTCTTGTTGTTAGTGTGGGTGCAATAATAGTAAAATATTCTGTAGCAATTCTGTGCTTCACCCCCAATGTAATCAGGGAGTTTAGCTAAACATTTAAACTTGTTGATTCCCATTTATGCCCGTCCATTCCAACTATTAAAACAAAAATAACCACAGGCTGCACTCCGATTAGTCCTAAAAACCAAACCTTAGTGCATTCTGTGGTTAGCGTATTAAACTATTGAAATGTGGCTAACTCTTGTCGCCAGAATCTCCATTTAAAGGTGAATACCAATCTATCTTTCGCGAAACGCGCATAACGGCTGCCAACGCTAAGAAGAGTCCAACGCTGCCCATAATGAGCGCATAGTCTTCCAACTGCAAAATTGTAAACAAAAATAAATAGAGAACCACCAAGATGCCTATTAACACCATTGACTGCTTTTTGTTCTTGAATATTGCTGCCGCGTAGGAACCAATGAGCGATATAGTTCCGATGGCAGCCAAGGCATAAGCAATGGTGAAACCCAGCTGTTCGCTAAGAGATATAAGCAAGGTATAGAACACGCATAGCGCTAGGCCTACCAAAATATACTGCACCGGATGAATCTTCCTCCGGTTAAGAATTTCGGAGAACAAAAACACCATAAAGGTGAGAGCAATAAACATCAGCGCATACTTGGCTGCCCTCTCCGATTTCTGGTAGTGGTCCACAGGAAAAAGCAGCTTCACCCCAAAGGCAGACTCGGTGATATCGTAGGAGCTACCTATCCACTGCTGAGGAAAATTTCTGTTCAGGCTCAGCACCGTCCAATCGGCAGTAAAACCTTTTGGCCCAACTTTGCGATTGTCGGGTAGGAAAGCACCATCAAAGCTGGGTGTTGGCCATGGTGACTGTATATCAATCTTGGAAACCTTGCCCATGGGTACAAAGCTGAGTGCGCTACTTCCTTTCAACTTCAATGAAATGCTGTATGGATAAACGCTAGAGGTGTCGAACTTGATTCGAGCTGAAACTCCCTGCTTAATAATATCTTGACTGTCGAGACCCGGGGTTACCTCGTAGTCCACACCGTGGAACGTTATTTTCAGGTCGTTTTTAATACCGCGCATATCGGGAATACCCAACGAAACGTAGGCTTCATCCCAAAGAATATCCTCGGGATTAATCTTCCATTCGCTCAGGTCAGGGTGGCGAAAATTCCCAGAAAATTGAAGGTCTACAGTGTAAACAATCACCTTATAGATACCACGGTAACGGATCTCCGGCTCCATGTTGCCCGTGATGTTGAGTTGCTCTGGCAGGAAATGAGCATACTGGCGCGAAACAATTTGTTTGCCATCCACATTACTCTTGTGAAGAAAAGGCACTGTGATAATCGGTCCGGCAATGGTTTGCTCGTTCCCCCACTTACTGCTTATTTCCCTAACAACCTCCTCGCTGTTAGCCTGCCGTTCCTGAATAAGGCCACGAATCATGGCCGCCGGAATCAGCAAGAAAAGGGCTAGAATACCTACTACAAAAATCTTTAGGGATACGGATTGCGATACCCACTTGCGTAAATCGTTTGTTGCCATAGTTAATAGGGTTTTAGATAAGATTTAAACGAATTCTCAACAAAAAAAGTATGCCTTTCAATTAAAAATCCAATGTGCGTAAACGACTAATTTAGAAAATAAAAAAGTCTACCTCTGCACCTCTTCTAATTAGGGGCAGAGGTAGCCATGCGCGTTAAAAACGACCCTATGCTTCTTCAACCAAAACTTCTTCCGCCAACCCAGAGGTTGACTGCTTTAGCGCAACCACCTCCATCGATGAAAAAACCCTATCCATATCGAGCAGCATTACAAAGGACTCCCCGCTTTGGACAATGCCCTCAATAAACTCGGCCCGATACTGTTCTCCAATGCTGGGGGCATCCAGCACCTTATCCGGCTCAACCTCTAACACAGCCTGCACCGAGTCCACCAATATACCCACCTCTACATGGCTTCCATCCATCACTACCTCCATAACCACAATGCAGGTATTAGATGCATAAACCGTGGGCGACATCCCAAACTTCATTCGAATATCGATTACCGGTAGGGCTTTTCCCCTCAGGTTTATGATACCCTTCATGAACGGTGGCGACTGTGGCACCTCCGTTATCTTGGAGAGCTCCAATATGCTGAGCACCTTGCCCGCATTGGTAGCAAACTCCTCTTCTCCTAACCTAAAGGAGAGGTATGAATCGATGTGTAAAGTCTTATTCATATAAAAAACCTCCTATTTATTAATGCAACAACATAAATAGCGGAAAGCCTAGAATTTCTCATATGCTGAATCGCCATTGGAGTCTGCCAGATTATACTCCCTTCCCATACTGCTTTTAATAGCAGTAGGCTTGGGGGCATCCTCTCTATGCAGATGAGCGACAGCTGTTTTTATTGCCCGCTGATGTGGCCTACTACCTCCTCTATTTTTTGCCTTTTGCCCCTCTTCAACCCTGAAGTAGGAAACCACATCCCGAAGTTGCTCCGCCTGACTGGCAAGCTCCTCCGATGCTGTAGCCATCTCCTCTGAGGCTGCTGCATTTTGCTGAGTAACTTGGTTCAGCTGCTGAAGGGCACTATTCACCTGTTCGGCGCCGCTGGTTTGCTCAACGCTTGCTGCTGCAATCTCCTGCACAAGCTTTGCAGCTCGCTCAATTTCTGGAACAACCTGCGTGAGCATTTTCCCCGCCTCATCCGAAAGTAGAACACCCTTTTTTGAAATGCGCTCAATTTCCTCAGCAGCCACCTTGCTCCGCTCTGCCAACTTCCTTACCTCAGCAGCCACAACTGCAAATCCACGCCCCTGCTCACCTGCACGTGCAGCTTCCACCGCAGCATTCAGAGCTAAAATATTGGTTTGAAAAGCGATATCGGAGATTATGCTCACCTTATCCGCTATTTCTCGCATGGCCGTGATACTCATCTGAGCCGCCTCGTTGCTCTTTTGGATACGTTCCGCGCCAGTAATCGAAATTTTCTCTGCCACTTGCGCATTATCGGTGTTTTGCTCAATATTTGCGGCCATCTCCTCCATCGACGAGGAAACCTCCTCGGCAGACGATGCCTGCTCGGTTGCCCCCTGAGACATCTCCTGTGAGGTATTGCTCATCTGCAAGCTCGCCGAAAGAATATTCTCGGAGCCCGAAGCAATATTCGTAACAACCTCTCTCAGCTTTTCCACCATCAGCTGCATCGCCCGCGATAAGGCACCAATCTCATCCTTGCGCTGCAAATACTCGCTGGAAAAATCCAAACTAAGGTTACCTTGGCTAATTACCTCCGCATGGGCAACTCCTTTACCAATGCCGGTGGTTATGGAACGCGTTACCACTAGCCCCAAAATTACTGCCAGAACAACGGCAATAACAATAATTCCAACCATTAATGAAGAAGAGGTATTTGCAGCGTCCTCGTTGCTCTTGGCCGTATTCTGTGCAATAGTAAACTTAGAGGCAACAACATCGTCCATGGCCTTTTGAAGATTTGCATTGGCTACCTGCATCTCCCCTTTCATCAACCCCACGGCTTGGTCTACCTCCCCTGCTTTAATGTACTGTTCCATTGATGGAAGAAAAGAGAGATATCTCTCCATATAGCTGGTTACCTCCCGATATGCCTTTTTCCCTTCATCTGTCAAGAGTGAAGCTTCAAGCATTTTCCCAGATTCGTCAAACTTCCTTTTTAACTCAAAAATTCTATCATAATAAATCTTACCTGCTGCCATATCCTTCGCAAAGATGAAATCGCGCACATTAACACGTATGCGCTGAAACGCCACATTCATTGAGGAGACTTCCCCTATAGGCAAGGTTACCTTTTTGTAAAGCGTATCATCATTCTTCTGAATATTGTTAATATTCACAACGCCAAAAACACCCACAGCCATAGTTAAGATGGCCATGAGAATGTAACTCGCTAAGAGTCTTGTCCCAATCTTCGTGTCAGAAATCTTCATAGTAGTTAATAGTTTAAGGTTTGTTAAAAAAATATTAACAAAGCTAACGAGTAAACCACTTTACACTATGAAAACTGGAGTGATTTATGCTTATCAAAAAGCTGACATATGTCACTTGTAACCATGACTTGATGTCCCATGTATCTACACATCTTTACTAGTTGATACGGCCAACACAAAATCACTATATTATTCAGAAGAGTTGGCAAAACAATACAATTCTGTGTGAGCTTAGACTGGGGTATGCAGCCCTCGCTATTACAGATGTAGTTCATAGCGCCAACAAAATGCGCAAGCCGAGTTTTATAGCTTTACATTGTTGTCCGGTAAACATTTGTTGATCCCCTACGGGGAACTTGCTTCAAATATTGGTATGCTGTTTTACAATAATTTATCCCTGCCATGGCGTCAGGCTGGCGCTACGCGGAAAATTCTCCGTAGGAGATTTAGTATTGTAGGCAATGTTACCCCTCTTTTTTAAATACCTCGTAGAGGTTTAACAATTACAAGCAATACAGAAGAACTTGAACTTTTTCCCCGGACAGTAGTGATAGCTTTAGTAAAGGAATGCACAAACATGTGCCCACCTCTTTCGAAAAGCAACATTACTCAACACAGCGCATAAAGGCTATGATTACATAAGAAGCACTATCAGGTAAATAGCTGATACTATCTCCAACTCTTCAGCTTATACCACCGATTGGCAAATAGGAAAATAATTAGATAGCAAGGGATCAAAATCCAGTAGGCGTTTTGGGAGCCTACCAAATCGGATAGGTAGCCCCAAACCAAGGGAAGAATAGCTCCACCGGCAATTGCCATAATTAACAGGGCGGACCCCGTTTTAATAAATCGGCCAAGATTATGGATGGCAAGTGGCCAAATGGCCGGCCACACAATGGCATTAGCAAGGCCCAAAAAGGCAATAAACATTACCGAAAGAAATGGGGTGCTAAAAATGGCTGCAATGGTTAAAAGAATACCCAACACAGCTGAAATTTCAAGCGCTCGGCGTTGTGTTACGACCTTCGGTATCAAAGCTATTCCTAACAGGTAGCCCACAATCATGGCTCCAAGCGTAAAAGAGGTAAACATTTTGGCCGTGCTGATGGGAATCCCCAACGAAATTCCATAGCGTATGATGGTATCGCCAGCAACAACCTCTGCTCCAACATAAAAGAACAATGCTATAGCGCCAAAAATGAGATGAGGAAACTGAAATATGCTGGTCTTGTTCTCGACACCACCAACCAATTCACTTTCAGACTCATTCTCCACCTCTGGCAGAGGAGAAAATCGTACGAATAGTGCCAGCACGACCAATACACCCGCCATAACCAAGTATGGTGCAACTACACGAACTGCAAGAGTATCGAGAGCAAGATTACGGGCATTGCCATCGAGCTTTGCTAAATTGGCCACAAAGGCATCGCCATCGTGAAGAATGAAGTAGGCAAGAATTAACGGGGCAACCACCCCCGCAACCTTGTTGCAGATACCCATTATGCTGATGCGTCGAGCGGCCGTTTCGGTGGGACCAAGAATGGTGATGTAGGGGTTGGAAGCTGTTTGAAGTATGGCTAGGCCAGTTCCCATAACAAAGAGTCCCAGTAGGAATAAACCATAAGTACGGGTGTAGGCAGCAGGAATAAAAATCAAGGTACCTACTGCCATTACTAGCAGCCCCAGCATCATTCCTTTCTTAAAACCTGTTTTCTCCAGCACCCACGATGAAGGAAGCGCCATAACCGTATAGGAAATATAAAAGGCAAATGCTACAAACAGGGCTTGAAAGTTGGTAAGCTCACAGGCAATCTTCAGGTATGGGATAAGAATGCCGTTAAGCCAAGTTACAAAACCAAAAATAAAGAACAGTATTCCGATAAGAGTAACGGATAGCGCGTAGCTTCCACCATTTGCAGAACGATTATTGGACATAGCGGTTACGGTTTAGCCTACAACCAAAAAATATTCCGGCTGGTTGCATGGAACACAAAGGTAAAAATTCGGCGATTCTTGGCAACGATTGAGCAATTAAATGTAGGTCAAGAGCAACACTGCATCACCAGTAAATATGCCTTCGCTCATGAATTCAATACTGATAGAAAAGCCAAAGTATGAAATAGGGAACCGTAAATAGGAGCCACCTTCCCAACCAGGAAATAGCCCCAACTTGCTGTTAATGGGCTCTATCCAAGGCAAACGCATAGACCTTTTCCAAAAACTCCTCGCCTATTACTCTGCTCAGGCTATTTCGAAAATCACCCTTTTCGGGGTGCCACTGAACGGCATTCAGATATCCCTTGCCCTCAGGATTAGTCCATTCATATGCCTCAACTATTTTATCATTGGCAAAGGCCGTTGGGCGAAAGCATGGTGCCAATGTTTTAACCGCTTGGTGATGGACAGACACCACTTCGTAGGATCGTTCATTTGCAATTTTGTAAAGATTGCCGGTGGCATCCAAGTTCACCTTGTGATACGTCAGCTGCTCATTCTTCGATTTATGGCGCACAGCATTACCATAGTCTGCCTCAAGGTCAACAATTAAATTACCGCCCTGACTTACATTGAGTATTTGTTCCCCACGACAAATGGCCAGCAAAGGCAACTTCATCCTCAAGGCTTTATCGATAAGAGCGAATTCGAGGTCATCGCGATAGGGATCGCATTCACATCGTGACTCCTCCTCTCTCTGGTTGTAGTGTGATGGATGCACATCGGGTCCACCTGTAACAACCAGCCCTGAACACTTTTCCAGCAGCTGCAACGCTTCAGGGATGTCTTTCCCGAAAAAATTGATATAGTCAAACGTAGAATCGACGCTTCTCAACCACTGAATGTAGAGCTGATACTTCTCCTCATCGGTTGCCCTCGAGAATCCTATTGTAACCATAGAGTTTGTGTTTACCACTACAACTGCAATAATAGCAATTACATTCCAAAGTTATTATTTACATGGTAAACAGCTCCCGTCTGAGGCAAGGCATAAACGGTTATTGTATATGTGGAGGGAGCACCATCACCCGAAGTATTTTCACCATAAACGGTAATAGTGGTTGATCCAGCATTAGGAAAGGAGAGATCGATGCTATTAGTTGTGCTTGTACCAACCGCACCATTATCATTGGACCAGTGGTAGCTGGTTGCATGGGCAATAAAAGGTACGGTATAGGTTGCCGTTGCATTTTGACATATTGTAGTTGGACCTGTAATTGCGCCGGCTGCATCGGGTAATGCAGGATTTACCGTAACCGCTACCGAAGAATTATGAATGCTGCTGCCGCAACCGTTAACTGCCACAACGGTCACATTTCCACTGCTTGCCGCTATGCCATAATCCACCGTGATGCTATTGCCATTTGCTGCACCAACGATGCTTGCGCCAGGCGGAACCGTCCATAAATAGTAGGTGGCATTGGCTACCGAGGTAATGCTATAAAATGTTCCGGCTGTTCCTTGGGTAACCAATGTTGGTCCGGCAATCGCACCGGGATCGGATGGTAACGCATTAACAGTTATAACCATTGGATCGGAAGATGGTCCATCGCCACACAAGGCGTTATTTCCAACTACTGTAATTGTGGCATTGCCCGTGAATGCAGGATCCCAAGCTAAAGTGCTGGTAGATCCACTACCTGTAATACTACCAGCGGAAGAGGGTGAAACACTCCAAATATAGTTTGTAGCATAGGTCGAAGATGTTGACAAAACTGAATTTGGGCCACTTTGACAAGCGCTTGAGCTTCCGCCAATGGCTAACGGTTTTCTTGGTGGCTGATTCACCGTAATGTGAACATTGTCCGATAAGGGGCTAACGCAGTTGTGGCTATCCACAACTTTCACGTTATAGTCGCCCGCTTCTGAAACATCGATGGAATAGGCTGTTTGCCCCGATGACCAAATTGCAAAATTCCCTTCAGGAGTAGTTGACAACGTCGCTATTCCTCCTTTACAAAAAGTAATAGGATCGGTTGTGGTGATAACTGGCTTAGCTAATTCAGGATAGTTGCTGATAACTGCACTGCTTCCATAATCGGTACCAACGCATCCATTGGCATCGGTAAGCGCAACTACGCTGTATGTTCCAACAACGGGCGACTGGAAAGTATATGGATTTAACGAGGTTGAACCAGAATAGGTGTTTGTTCCATCGGTGTAGGTGTAATTCCAGGGAGCCTTTCCTGTAAAGAACATGGTTAAATCGGCTATCGACGAGTAGCAAATACTATTTGTGCCCGAGAAAGAACCTTTGGGCAATCCATTTATGGTTACATCCTGTGTATGGGAATTGGAACATCCGTTGACTGGGTCGGCATAGGTGTAGGTCACCGTATGAATGCCAGCCCCAGCCGCAGCTGGATTAAGCGATGCGGTACCATCGCCATTATTAGTAATACCCGCTCCACTGAATACCCCTGTGGCTCCCAGCGGGCTTCCGGTAAGAGTTACTGAACTTACACTTGCACAGTAGGTAGCACCCAGCCCAGAAAAGTTAACTTCAGGCAGTGTGTTGGCAAAGGTTATAATGTTTGAATTCTGGGATAAAGGAGTTCCCGTTGTTATGGTCCCCGAGATTTTCGTTCCAGTGGTGCCTCCATTTCCATGGTCAACCCAAAGAGCACCCTCCCACACTCCAACTTTTAATGTGGCAAGATCGCCGATGCAGCAGCTGCTACTATTCCATCCCACCGTTGCATTAACATTGGAGGTTCCCGCGCTGCGTGTCAACGACCAGTATTCGCATTCGCTAATATTGGTCAAGGTGGCTTCTCTCAAGGTATTGTTGTAGGTTGGATGGGCGTTGGCGTCCACATACTGCGCAGTAAATGCATCGGTAGCGGCCGATGGAGCAGTGATGGAGAGTGGCTGGTAGTTGCCTAAATTTCCAACAGGAAACTGAAAAGCCGTATTCCCAATCTTCTCCACTGGGCCATCAACATAGCTAACTGATGATGCACCCGATACCGAAGCGCTACTGGCAAGTACCAGCAAATTTGTGGAGGTAGTACCTACAATTCCCTTGGTAAAGGTTACCACACCATTCACAAGAACGGGTCCATTAAGGGTAACCTGCGGCTGTGTAATTTTGCTGTTGTTTATGGTTACGTTTTGATAGGTAAAGCCATCGGTGCCTGCCCCACTATTCTTAGGCCACGTCTGCAAGTAGCTGGTTCCTTGAAATATCAAAGTGGAACTATCGTTACACAACAACCTACCATAAGCAGGGGCTCCCAGAATGAAATTACCCAAAAGATTGAGAGTAGAATTATCGTTAAGCTGGACCTCTACCATATTGTCGCTTGAAGCGCTGTAGGATATATTTCGGCCAGCATTTAATTGAGCGGTATTATTCAATGCCAAGGTAATTTTTGGCCCACCCGAATTTGTAAGAAGCAAATCACGGCTTATTGCCAGCAATGCTGTATTACTGATGCTTACTTGGTTATCAGCCACGCTCCCTGCACTTGATGTGAATGAAAAATCTTGCCCAACGGAAATAATGGAATTTTGGGTTGCATCCACAGCCATGGCTGCATTACCTCCATTTCTCAAAGCAAGAAGATCCTCATCCACGGTGAAGATTCCTCCATTCCTCACTGATATATCACCCGAATAGTCGGTGCCATTGTTGTAGTAGTTCACATTACCCTTAACCCGCAAATTGCCACCATCAATGGTCAGGCTAGTATTGTTGTTCTCCACCGGCATATCTAGCCGGGCACAAGCCTCATTGTCGCTTACAGTTATGTTATAACCCTTTATGTGAACAATGTTTGCTTCGGTGGGTATTTCGGTTGCAGGAGGCCCACCTTCAACCCTTGACCACGAAGAGGTTGTATTCCAATTTCCATCGGTAATTGCCCAAAACTCCTTGCTACTTACGTTATTTAGGCATAATGAAAAGCTGCCGTGAGTGGTATGGTCGTCGATGGAAATCCAGTAGGCATTACCCGGCGTCAAAGTATCAATTGACAATGTCAACGTTCCTGAAAAATTCCATCCTCCCTCTCCACATGCAACCTGAACTCCTGCGCTATTCCAAACGGCAATCTGCTGTCCACGCATAGAGCCCGAAGTTCCTCCGGTTGTAACGTTAATGGTTGCAGTATCCAAAATAGCGGTAAACTTAAACCAAATATTGTGATCGGTGCCGCCACTCCAGCACGAACCAGCCGAACCATCTGCTGTAGCATAGGTATTGGAATACTCCGCATCGGCAGAACAAAAGTGATCCAGATCGGTAAGCACCTCAGCACCCTTCTTAAAATCGAACCCCACCTTGTTGTTAACGCAAAGGGCGAACGTTCCATGGGTAGTTTGGTCGTCAACCGAGATGTAGTAGGTATGACCTGCTAGCAGGGTATCGATACTCATCGAAAGAGTTCCGTTAAAATTCCAACCCGCTTGGTTGCAGGCAACTTGCACGCCAGCCTCGTTCCACATGGCCACCTGCTGTCCACGCATGGTGCCAAAGGTTCCGCCGGTTTTTACATCCACCTGCACCGCACCTGAAATGGCCACAAATTTAAACCAAACGTTATGATCGGTACCGCCTGTCCAACAGGTGGGAGCAGCTCCATCGGGTGTGGCAAATCGATTATCATACAAGGCATCACCGGAGCACCAAGTATCAATATCGTTGAGCAGAAGTGCTCCATTTTTAAAATCGTAGCCGGTGTTGTTACTTACGCATAAGGAAAAGCTACCATGAGTGGTTTCATCATCCACCGAAATGTAGTAGGTATTGCCTGCGGTAAGCGTATCGATGCTCAACGAAAGGGTTCCGCTGTAGTTCCACCCTGCATCGTTGCATGCCACCTGCACACCTGCTGCATTCCAAATGGCAATTTGCTGACCGCGCATGGTGCCATAGGTGCCACCTGTTTTCACATCAACCTTTATATTGCCCGTGGCGGCAACAAAGCTAAACCAAACGTTGTGGTCGGTACTCCCAGTCCAGCATGAACCGGCTGAACCATCCTTGGTGGCATAGGTATTTTCGAACTGGGCATCGGACGAGCACCAATCGTTAGTGTTGCTTAAAACCTCAGCTCCCGATCGGAAATCATACCCGGGAACATTATCGAGGCACAGGCTAAAAGTGCCATGCGTAGTTTGATCGTCCACCGCGATGTAGTAAATATTTCCCACCGTAAGCGTATCGATGCCCAACGACAAAGTTCCGCTAAAGTTCCACCCCGACTGATTGCACGCCACCAGCACTCCGGCCTCATTCCAGATGGCAACCTGCTGACCGCGCATGGTGCCATAGGTACCGCCTGTTTTCACATCAACCTTCGCGGCATTGGTAGACGCTGTAAACATAAACCACACATTATGGTCGGTACCGCCTGTCCAACACGGGGGCGCTGTTTCATCCGCCGTGGCATACCTATTTGTGTAAACGGCATCGGACGAACACCAGCCACCAATGGAAGGTAGCACCAATGCCCCGCTCTTAAAGTCGTACCCAGCCTTATTATTTGCACATAAGCTAAAGGTTCCGTGGGTAGTCTCATCGTCCACCGAGATGTAGTAAGCGTTACCAGCAGTAAGCGTATCCGCCACAAGCGATAGCACTCCGCTATAGTTCCAGCCACCGTCGATACAGCCCAGCTGTTGCCCGTTTTCATTCCAGATGGCAATCTGCTGCCCGCGCATGGTGCCCGAAGATCCACCCGTAGTAACATCAACCTGGATTTCTCCCGACACGGCAACAAACTTAAACCACACGTTATGATCGGTACCACCTATCCAACATGAGCCTGCAGCCTGATCCTTGGTTGCGTAGGTATTGGCGTAGGCGGCATCAGTGGAGCACCAATGGTCAATATCGTTCAGTATAACGGCATCTTCCTTAAAGTCGAATCCCACCTTGTTGCTTAGGCACGCCGAGAATGAGCCATGCGTAGTTTCATCGTCCACCGAAAAGTAGTAGACGTTGCCAACGGTGAGCGTGTCGATGCTTAGCGATAGGTCTCCACTGAAATTCCAACCTCCATCGATGCATGCCAGCTGCTGACCGTTCTCATTCCAAATGGCTATCTGCTGGCCGCGCATGGTGCCAAAGGTTCCTCCTGTCTTTATATCAACCTTTATTCCTCCCGTTTCGGCTATAAACTTAAACCATACGTTGTGATCGGTACCGCCGGTCCAACACGAACCCGGCGAACCATCGGGCGTGGCAAAGGTGTTGCTATACTCAGCGTCGGAGGAGCACCATCCATCGGTGATATCTAAATACTTGGCATCCGACTTAAAATCATAACCAGGATTATTGTCGATGCAGAGTGAAAAGGTGCCGTGCGTGGTTTCATCATCCACCGATATGTAGTAGGTTTTACCCACCGTTAACGTATCGGCAGCCAAGGTGGATGTACCGCTGAAGTTCCACCCAGCGTCATTACAGGCTACCTGCGTTCCGGCTTCGTTCCAAATGGCCATCTGCTGGCCACGCAAGGTGCCGTAGGTTCCGCCAGTTTTTATATCGACCTTAATTGAGTTGGTTTCAGCCACAAACCTAAACCAAACGTTGTGGTCGGTGCCACCATTCCAGCACGAGCCGGCTGAACCATCCTTGGTGGCATAGGTATTATCGAACTGGGCATCAGCAGAGCACCAGCTATCAAGAATGCCTAACGTTACTGCCCCCGATTTAAAATCGTAGTTAACTGCATCATCTACACACAGGCTAAAGGTGCCATGGGTGGTTTGGTCGTCAATAGAGATGTAGTAGGTATGGCCTGCCGTCAGCGTATCCATACTCAGCGATAGCGTTCCGCTAAAGTTCCATCCCGATTGGTTACATGCAACCTGCTGGCCCGAGCTGTTCCATATGGCCACCTGCTGACCGCGCATGCTACCGAATGTTCCCCCGGTTTCAATATCAACTTTTACCGCGTTGGTGGTGGCCACAAACTGAAACCAAACGTTGTGATCGGTGCCACCGCTCCAGCAAGATGGGGCAGCACCATCGCCAGTGGCATAAGTATTGTCGAACTGGGCATCGGAGGAGCACCATCCATGAACGCTGCTCAAGACCAATGCCCCCGATTTCATGTCGTAGCCGGGAACGTCGTCGAGGCAAAGGCTAAAGGTGCCATGGGTGGTCTGGTCGTCAACAGAAATGTAGTAGGTATGGCCAACGGTAAGCGTATCGATGCTCAACGATAGTATACCACTGAAACTCCAGCCGGCTTGATTACACGCCACCAAGGTATAGGCCGAATTCCAAATAGCAACCTGCTGCCCTCGCATGGTTCCAAATACACCACCAGTTTCAATATCAACCTTAACCGCATTGGTAGTGGCCACAAACTGAAACCAAACGTTGTTGCCCCTATCGCCACTCCAACAGGGCACTGATGGCCCATCGGCAGTAGCGGCAACATTGGTATAGGCTGCATTGGCTGAGCACCACTGGTGAACAGTGGCTATGCTGTCTGCATTTAGCTCAACATCGTTAGCAGGTTGACTATACCCGCTAAGAGCAAAGAAAAAAAGAATGATTAGAATTGTCCCTACCCTGAAATTATTCCTAAAAACCATACTTTACACTAGACAATTCAACCTTAATTTGAAATTAATGTGCTACGGTAAAACAGCAATACCTATGCGAAATGAACATCAAGGAAACCTATTAACCTTTCAAAGATATCTACTTTGTCCTATTTGCCATGAAAATATATTGTAAACACGCGGCGCAATTTGCTTAACCAACAGATATCGTTGATTAAAGGCATGTTATTACGATCTATCCCACAATATTTTATCCACCGTTATGGTCATCCTCAGAAACCCAAATGGCATATGGGACCGCTTACTGACTGGTTTTTATTTCAGCTTTAAAAAATCTCCGTCGATTATCATCAACTTCACACCATTGGTCGTAGATGAACGATGCAAACTCAAATCATCGGAAACAACATAGGTCATCCCTTTTTTTAACACAAATCGCTCTCCATTTTGCAATTCACTCACAAATTCTCCCTCCAAGCAGTGCACAATATGCCCCTTCTTACACCAATGATCGGCCACATAGCCTTTGGAATACTCAACAATCCGAACTCTTAGTCCGGGAAATTGAACAGTTTGCCAAAGAGCAATGCCAGCCTCTCCCTTATGCTCAGTTTTTGGAATTCCGGTCCAATCGATGGTTTGGAACGGAATATTTGCCTCGCTCATATTCATTGGTTTAGCATTAATTTTCAGCAAAACTAATAATTAATACTCTACTGGTCGTCAAACCCTGAACGCTATTCAAAAAAAATGTTTGAATTCAAGCAGGGAGGATTCTAATATGGTTGAACGGTCGGTGGTTTGGGCTGCTGGGGAGTTAACAGCCAGCGGCGTCATCCCACGTTAAAAACATACTAAATTACTAAAAACATTCGTATCTGCATCATCAGCCCCAGTAGGTTAAACCACCTGTTAGCGTTTCGTGCATTAAAATTTTTCTGTCTTTATCAAATGTTGTCTAATTACTTCGCCCATACTTTTCAACATTTCATTACTCACATCAGCACTTAATTGTCTAGTGTGAATTACAAGTTTTGATTTGTCAGGATTATGGTGTGTAAAGAACCAATTGGTTTTATTAAACCAATATTTTCCTTTTTCATCTCCATCGTAAACTACATTAAAAATTTCGTCAATTTCCCTCGTTTCAGAGTTATTTTTAATGTAATCAGAACAAGCTAATACTATAACTGGGAATTCTTGAATGAAGGTAGAATTTTTAAACAATAATTTTCTTTCATTTAATCCACTTTTATTAGCTGCAGAAGTTGTCTTTGCTGGTGAATCATTAATTTCAGTAGTAAATATTGATTGTAAAAATTCAACTCTGTACTTTTCAGTTTGTTTATTCCAAATGTAATCTGAAAGTAATTGATATTTACTCCAAGTGTTTTTACCCCAATTTTTTCTTAAAGGATGGTTTTCATCCACAGTGTACGAGTAGCATTCTTCTGTATCATTATCGAGATGACATTTCCATTCTGTAGCATTTTTTAGATACCAATTCCTGCCTACAGTATCGGTTGGGGCTATTGCAGATTCCTTGCCAATAAAAAGAATTTTTGCATTTGGATTCCCTGTTCCAATAAAATACTTGTCAAGACCTTCTCTGACAAAAATACGGAATGATTCACTATACATAATCTATGCAGCTGATGCTATTATTAAAATTAAGAAGATAAAAAGTATTACTGTAACAATAATAATATTCTGTCTAACTTCTGCTTTTTTTGCTTTTTTCTGAATTTTTTTAAACGTATCAATCCTGTTTTGATAAAAATTTATACGTTCAGAATTTGCATTAATAAATTTGAGTTCTCTTAGGACTTGTTCAAATTTGTTAAGAACTGCATCAGGATATTTATTCCTTATTTTTGCTTTTTTCTTTTCTTTATCTTTTTCTGGCTCCCAACTATTAGATTCTAAAAGAGTTTCTAAACTGTTTAATAAATTAACAATTGCTCTTTCATTATCTGGCATTTGAATAGCAACAATTTGGTCTACAGAAGAATTTACAGCTCTATCTAGAGCATACAAATCGTCATTCTGAGCTTTTTCTTGAATTATTTTCATTTTTTTATCTTCAAGTTCGGCTTTTTGTTTTTTCGATTCAACTCTTCTGTAAGGAGTAGAATGCTTATCTCCGAAAATGATATTGGAAACAACTTTGCCTGCATCTCTTCCAATTTGCCTTTTAAATGAATCCGATACTTTTCCCATTATTGTAAAGTTTAATTGTTATATGAATCGTCTCTTTGCATGAACGCTAACGGTCACTTGTATGTGATCGGGCGGGATTTCTGGAAGAAATCGTGTCAGACCCGCAGGAAAGTGAGCACGAGGTCTGACTTGTCAGACCGCTAAGACCCCCGCCTGCCATATTACAAATTGTTAGCAGCTGTTTTTATTTTAATATTTTATCTTGTTACTTTTCATTTTAGAAATCCTCAATATCTCCTCCAAGATTTTGGTATATACCATGCAAATCATATGAAATCTGAACAAACATTTCTGGAATAACCCAGTCATCGCATTCTCTAATTGATTTTTTTCCGTCTATCTCAGCAAGTCCTTGCTCCAAACCATCTGTCATATCACTAAATGCTTTTGACGCTTTTATCAGTATTTCCTTTAATTCGATTATTGTCGGTTCAAATGTCAAATGATGAGCAAATTTATTCCGCATTTTATTAATTAATAATAAGACTTCTTTTTGTTGCTCATCAATTTGATTCAACCCATAAACTAGTTGAACAAGTTTATAATGATTTAATCCCTCTGCAAAATCTAAAAGCTTAGGTTGACATAGTTCTATTATCTTAACTAGTAAAAACTCGATGACTAAATGTCCTGTCATAAAACCAGACAGAAGATTGTCTTCTGAGACTGCTCTCTCATATAATTCTGAAAATGTGTTTATTCGTTGTTTTGGTTTCATACTTTAAATAGCAGCTAACTCGTTTATAACCCCACCAAAGGTGGGGTTATCCCTACCAATTTGGGTGTATAACCACACCTTTGGGTGTGGTTTATTTCCTACATAAATTTAGAACTATTTTCTATAAATCATGATAAATGGACTTAATTTCTTAAACCTTCAACGTCGCCACACTGAAAACACTAGTATTATATCGCTCGGAATTATCCATAAAAAAGCGCCACAGCATCCGGCATTGCCAGAGTGCTGTGGCGCAGAAATATCTTCTAAAACGAAACGCTAACCTAGGTTCTGTAGCAGCGAAGCCGAGCCGCTTAGCAGCATGTAGAGTATAAAGGCAACTCCAATAACAATGCGGTAGTAGCCAAAGCCCTTAAAGCCATAGTTCTGCACTATCTTCAGAAATATCTTTACGGCAATCCACGCAAAAACAAAGGCAACCGCAAACCCAATTCCCAGCAACATTAGCTCGGTGGCGTTGAAAACCACCGGTGTTTTCAGCAGGTCGTAGCCCGTGGCAGCAACCATGGTTGGCACAGCCAGTAGGAACGAGAACTCGGTGGCCTGCTTCTTGTTCAACCCATTGAACACCCCACCAACTATGGTAGCGGCAGCACGCGAAACCCCAGGAACTATGGAAACGCTCTGCGCCAAGCCAATAAAGAAGGAGCGTCGGTAGGAGATATCCTCCAAATCTACATACTCCGACTTGCGAGCCACCACCCGCCTGTCTATAATAATAAGGATTATACCACCTACAGTAAGTGCTATGGAAACCCCCAGTGGGTTAAACAACACTGCCTTTATGTATGGGTAAGCCAATACACCTGCAATTCCGGTAGGTACAAAGGCAACGGCTAGCTTCAAGTATATGGTAAAACTCTGCAAAAAGCGCTTGTAGTAAAGCATCACAATGGCCAGTATGGCACCCAGCTGTATGGCAATTTCAAAGGTCTTCACAAACTGGTCGTTCTCAATGTTCATTATGGACGAGGCCAAAATCATGTGACCGGTAGAGGAGATGGGTAGAAATTCGGTTAGTCCTTCAATAATGGCCAGAATAATGGTTTGGATCAAATTCATGGATGTGGTCTATTAAGGTTTACTCTTGATTCTGTAATAAATCAAACTTTTCAAACAGGAAAATTCAAGGAAGCAAACCTACCAAATTGTAAATCGTTTTCCAAAAGGGATTCCAAAAATTGACGGAAAGTTAAAAGGAGCCAGAAGTACGGAGTACGAAGAATTGAACCTCGAAGAGGCTTAACATGAATAGCCCCTAACTTCAACCCGGGGAACAGGACCAATCCAATAGAGAGCGGTGCACACGGCTTCGTTGTTCAATGCTTACAACCATCACTGCCCCTCAACAACCGAAAGAGGGCTTTACAGAATTCATGCCCCCATCTAGAGTCGCAAGATTTTGCGTCTCTACAATAACCATCCCTCCCACTAATGGACATCAACGACGCCAACCGGAAGAGAGGGTGAAAAACCAACTCATGAAAATCACACCCAGAGTACAGCTCCCGACAATATAATAATTGGAACGGTTTTTGCCTTTTCGAATTCCTCATCTAACAAACCAATACCGAATTATTATGAAAGTAAACTATTGCCTAAAAATAACTTTAGCCATAGCGCTAGCCATCTTCACCGCTAAGATAAGCGCTAATGCACAGGAGCAGAAACAGGATAAACCTGCATTAATGTATATTGTAAATGGAGAGGAGATTAGCGATGCAAAAGTTCAGGAGCTATCCAAGGACAACCGCATTAAGGGAATGCGCAAGGGAGTATCGGACGAAGAAAAGGCAGCACTTGTAAAAAAGTATGGGGAAAGGGTAAACAGCAGCTATATTGCCGTGCTCACGCTATATTCCGATGAGGAAATGGCTGAACGGGCAAAAATACCGGCTCAGATTGTAGAGGCTCAAAATAAAGCAGCCGTTGCACAGAAAGAAAAGCAGGAGAAAGAATCAACCTTAATTCAGGTTGGCGATACGGCTCCAGATTTCAACGTTGAAATGCTCAACGGACAAAGAGTAAGGCTATCGGATTTGAAAGGGAAGGTAGTATTGGTGAATTTTTGGGCCACCTGGTGTGCCCCCTGCATGATGGAGTTTAACGAGATTCCCGATAAAATTGTGAAACGCTTCGAGGGAAAGGATTTTGTATTTCTCCCTATTTCTCGTGGTGAAAAGCGCGAGGTTGTATTGAAAAAGATGAACATGCTAAAGGCCAGAGGCATCGACTTTCCGGTTGGCCTCGATCCCAATCAAGAAATATACAAGCTGTACGCCAAAGAATCTATCCCTCGCAACTTTGTAATTAACCAAGAAGGCAAGGTGGTTTATACAACAATTGGCTACGACGCAAACAAGCTTGAGGAAGTTGTGGCCCAAATTGAAGCCTTACTGAAATAACGAAAAATACATCAGACTCAACAACGCAGCTCTATAGCGGTTGCAGCACCCACAACTCCACCTGCTCCTCTTCACGCCAGTGTTGGTTGCGGCGTGTTTGGGTAGAAGCAGCCTTTACCCTGCCAGTTAAGTGTGCAACAGCAGTAAATCGTCCACCCTTCGCCAGCTCTTCCTCCACGGGATGAATTGCTGCCGCACCAACCGTTTGGGCGAGGCTGGAGAATAGGATTACCACCTGCCCTCCTGGTGCAAGGTGCTGTGCCGCCTGCTCAAAAAAACGAGAGAATAGGTTCGTTGGGTAATAAATGGCAGCATCCAGCCAAGTGGGCTCGTGCATAGCGGGTAGCCAGGGTGGATTAAACACCACGAGGTCGGCAAGTTGGCTGCTGTTGGCAAACAAATCACCGTATAGCAAACTTACGCTATCAGCAACTCCCCTCCGCTGCAGTTCTCCCTCCATGCCAATAATGGCGTTAGGATTAATATCGGTGGATAGGACACGTCCAAATCCATGCAGCTGCAGCTGCAGAGTAAGCACACCACTCCCCACACCTATGTCGTACACCACACCCTTGGCTCCAATGTACTTTTTGAGCCACCCGTCAAAGAGTTCCAAATGGTCGTAACGAGTTGGAAAGTAGACACCATAAAATGGATGTAGCTTCTGTTTCAGTAATGGTATCTTTATTCCGTTGAGGTACCACTGCCAGGCACTATTGAGTCCCTGAACATCTGGAAAAGAGAGAATAAAGTCAGAGCAATCGGGATAGAGTTGAACAAGCCAACCTATTTCGGGTGCTTTCCTTACCACCAGCCTATTGCCTGCTATTTCAAGGAGTAAGTGCTGCGATGCCTCACGGTACGCCGACCGGAAACTGCGTTGTTCTAGAAACTGCTGATTTTTGGATTTCCCGCTCAAGAGTTGCTTCACCTTTTCGAGCACGGCAAGCCCGGTGCTGTAAAAATCGGCGACCAACACATGCTCTCCATCAATCAACATTTCGGCAGCCAACTTCAAATCGTCGTGATGGCGAACTGCCGCCACCTCACCCGTAAGGCTAAGCGGTTCTGGCCTGTTGGGTTGAAGTGTCATACCATTGAATAATACCGTTTTGTCCAAGCTATCCCCCAATCTCCTACTCATTGTACTGCCTATTCTTCCAATACCACCACCGAAGCTTTTCCCTGTCGTGCTCCTGCTCCGAAGCAAAGTAAACAGCACATCGAAAGGTGTAGAGCATGCATATGTCGTGGCGAATGCCCGTAACAGCATTAAGCCTACTGTATAGTTCAGCAGGGTTCTTACCTTTAAGGTCGGCTATAGACCTAATGCCAAGGTTCCATAGGTCTAGGGAACAAGCCTTACCAATGCTTGGAATGCGCTGCAACTCCTTCAAAATCTCCTTTTGGCTACTCATCCTCAGCAAAAGTTAGCAGGTAGCCATTATTATCCACCAGCGAAAATTCGATTGCACCGTAAAAGGTCTTCTCCAGCCCCTTTACCACGCTACCGCCATTTTTCACCTTTTCATAGAACGTTCGGAGGTTCCTCATCTTAATGTAGAAAAGTAATGAACCACCACTCTCCCTTTTTATCTCCGGCAATTCGCTTCCCAAGCTCTCAAATGTCTGAAACATAAACACCACACCTCCACAGTTCATCATAACCCAATTGAAAGGAGCCGTTTCAGGAACGGTCATTGTCAGTTCAAAGCCTATAGACTGATAAAAGGCGATGGTTTTATCGATATCAGAAACAAAGATATTTGGAGATAAGCTTTCCATGGCATGCATACAATCTTATTTTTACATCCCCAAATGTATTAATTTAATGCAAGTTCACGGTCAATTACAATGGTCAATAAAGTGTAGAAAATCTACATACCAATACCCAAAACAAAATTGGGTTACAGCAAACATTCTAACATCAAAACCATACGGATTAAGAGAATCGGAACTATTCGGCCAAACAGCGATAAGAAATTATATTTTTTTAACAGTGAAATCTTGACTTTGGCTTTTTTTTGTTGGAAATTGTTCGACGATTCAAAGCCAAAACCAACCAGTAAAGTAAACCTATCACCATGAAAATACACCGCAACTTTAAATACCTCCCTCCTCAGCATCACAATATACAGCCGAATGCCGCATCGGCTTCTCACTCAAGAGTTACTTTTTTAAAAACGTATGTTCTGGCAATTGGTGCAAGATCCTTGCATCGAGCGCCAATATTGGGAGGTGTGTTTGGTTAAATGATTGAAGAGGTGTAGATAATCAATTACTCCTTTTCAATTTCTCGGCTATATACACCTTGCCAACAAGGCTCAACAGAGTCTTGTAATCATTCGTTATGCATTATCTCAACGTTAAACCAGACTAAGATGACTACCGCTTCATCACGCGAATTGCTCAAATCGATGGCTGAAAAATTGTTGCTGCCTGAGCCCGATTTTTTAACCATGAAACAGTCAGTTGATGGAATGTACGAGATGTTCAAAGCAATAACGGGCATTTCGTGTGAGAATATGAACGACCAGGAAATTATTCTTCCCAAAGGGAAAGCCATTTCGCCAGCCGCCGCCGCACACTGCCTACTTGAAATGAAGCGAACTACCGTATTTTTAAGAGGCATACATGAGGCCATCAGACATCAGCAACGGAGAATGCCCAACAAAACTCTTCACATATTGTATGCGGGCACTGGCCCTTATGCCACCCTAATTACACCACTTCTTCCCATGTTTACCCCAGAAGAATTACAAGTTGACCTACTTGATATTAACAAAATATCGCTGGAGGCCGCAGTTAAGACTGTAGAGGCTTTTGAACTGGGCCAATTTATTCGTCGAACTTGGCTAGCAGATGCCACCTCCTTTCAAATAGAAGCACCTTACGATATAATCATTTCCGAAACAATGCAGAACTGTTTGCACAATGAGCCTCAAGTATTTATCATGCAGAACCTTATTTCTCAAATGAATAGCAAATCCATATTCATTCCAGAAGAGATATCGGTAGACGCATTTCTCACCAGCCCTGCCCTAGAAAGAGAGCAACTCAATAGCCCTCCTGAACTTCAACAAGGAGCAAGAAAAATATTCTTAGGAAATGTATTTAAGGTAAACAAGTTCAATTACAACCCCAACTTACTTGGAAATGAAATCGACATCCCAGCGATGTCTGACGGTTTCACCGAGTTGAAACTATTCACTACCGTAACAGTTTTTGAAGATGAAAAGCTATCGAATAACGATAGCAGCATAACTCTGCCAAAGAAATTTTATGAGTTCAGAGAGCCATACGCCCGTAAAATCAAATTCTGGCTCAACGTGGACTCCATGCCTAAAATTGACTGTAAGATTACAGAATATGTAACAGATAAAGTTGTATTAACCAACCACTAAGTGTTTTTTATTAACCTTTTAAAATTAAAACTATGGATCCTATTTTAGCGCAAATTTGTGCATTTGGATTTAACTGGACCCCAAATGGTTGGGCCAGTTGTGATGGTTCACTTATAGCCATTCAGCAAAACACCGCCTTATTTTCATTGGTGGGAACATATTTTGGTGGCAATGGAGTGCAAACATTTGGTTTGCCCGATTTGCGTGGAAGAACAATTGTAGGCCAAGGTGTTGGCCCAGGGCTAACAATGAGAACCATTGGCGAAATGAGTGGTGTAGAACACGTAGCTTTGGCTGTTGCCGAAATGCCATCACACAACCACACCGCAACCTTTACAGGTAATTCTATTACAATAAAGGCAAATGCAACAACGGGTGCAACTGCTGGCCCAGGCAGCAGGGGTAATTGTCTTGGGGCTGTATCAACGGGTGCACTTTACAATTCTGCTACACCGGATGTTGCCCTTAATGTTGGCGACACCTCCGTTACAGGAACTATAACCATTGGTAACAATGGGCAAGGTTCTGCTCACAACAACATGCAGCCATATACGGTATTAAACTACTGTATTGCCACGCAGGGAATCTACCCATCGCGTCAATAATTTTTTTAGCCGCTTGTCGACACTGCTCGATGAGCGGCTAACTTCTTAATTATACCAACCTATGGATCGCATCATCAAAATCGGTTTTCTGTTTCCTTTTTCAACCATTGCACCCAACATGTCACGCGACATTATTGATGGGTTTTATTCGGCAATACCTGAACCTCTCCGAAATAGTTTTCAATTTTACCCAGAGTACATCGATAAGGGCAGTGGTGAGCTTGTGAAGACAGCTATTAACAAGCTCGTAATGTTTCACAACGTTGATATAGTTTCTGGAATTGTAAGTTACCAACTTATTCCTGAGATTGCTGCAATCATTGAGCAGCAGCGAAAAATCGCATTTTTTTTCGATCTAGGCGAATATCTCCCTCCGCTACAAACAGTATCAGACAGCATTTTCTTCAATAGCCTTCAAATGTGGCAACTTGAATATGCTTTAGGACAGTGGGCACAAAAGCAATTTTCCGGTAAAGGGGCAATATTGATGTCTATTTATGAGGCTGGTTACCAAATGCATGGTGCATTTTGGCAAGGAGCCATTGCCGCTGGTGCTGAGGAAATCGATATGCACATTTTGCCATTTAACCCTCAAGAGTCAAGCATTAAGGATTCGTTGTTCCAATTCTTTCACAAAATAGAAGATAGCAACGTAGACTTTCTTCACGCCCTTTTTTGTGGAAAAGAGGCGTTGGAATTTTATCAATACTTTAAACAATCTCCGTTATTCGGTAAGGTGCCATTGGTAGTAACACCCCATATGGCAACAGAAGAGGTTCTTGAAACTATCGGAAATTCAGGCATGACATTATACTCCGCTTCAGGGTGGAATTACCACTCCCTCGATGAAAAAAACCAGAAGTTTAAAAGCGCCTACCTGTTTGGCACGGGGAAAAAAGCTACAGAATTTGCGCTAATGGGCTACGAGATGGGGCTGCTCTTTGAACAAATGCATCCTATTTTACAGAAGAGAAATAGGAATGAAATTGTTCATCATATTAAAATGGCAACAGTTGATGGTCCTAGAGGATTACGGAATTTTCACCACGACCTAACTTTGACCTCCCCTACCATCGACATCGAAAAAATAAATACACTGAATAATCCGGCAACAAAAATTGTAATAGACCAAGGCGTTGCCTTACCATATAACAACCCCGCATTCATCGACATCCATACCCAATGTGTTTCGGGTTGGAAAAACCCGTACTTGTGTGTGTAAATGTTTGAACTTAAACTTAAAACAATTACGTTATGAGAACGAAATTATACTCATTTGCATTAGCGATAATGTTGCTGATTGGTATTCAACCAACAATGTTTGCGCAAACCACTATTTACGTAAACAGCAGCACAGGGAGTGATGCTGGAAGCGGAACCATAGGTAGTCCCTACAAAACATTTAATAAGGCTTACACCATAGCAAGTGCTGGTGATATAATAGATTTAACCGGGACTTTTACTTGGACAGACGCCGATGAAACCGGAGATGCTACAACAACAGGCTACTCTATAGGAAAAAATATTACCATTCAAGGTCAGGGGGCCGACCAAACAATTATCCAAGCAGCCTCAACTGCAGGAACTGCGGATAGAAGAATTTTCACATGCGTTTCTTCAATAAACGTCACTATCAAAAATCTAGAGTTAAGATATGGGACTGTAACTGGTAGTGATATGGGTGGTGCAATTTATGCCCAATATGGTAATTTTACAATTTTGAACTGCTATGTTCATGATAATACGGCTTATCAAGGTGGTGCGCTAAGCGTCCAAAACAATGTTCCTGTAACCATAACCAATTCAACATTTTCTAACAACACTGCAAGCTATGTATATGGTGGCGCAATTTTTATTCAAGGAACAAGCCCATTTATACTTACGAATTCAACAATAACAGGTAATTCAGGAGCCCAATACGGTGGTGGGATAGCTTTGATTAATAATGCAACAAATATTATTACAAATTGTACAATTGCGAATAACTCTTGTAGCACTTCAGGAGGGAGTGAAGGAGGGGGGCTTGAAATTGAATCAGGAACCCTATTGATCAAAAACACCATAATTGCAAATAATACTTGTGCCGATACACCAGCATCTGCAGATTTTGATAACTTCGGTGCTACCTTAACCGATAATGGGTATAACATTGTAGAATATCCTTTAATCGAAGGTGGAGGAACTGGAAGTTTTTCGAGCACAGGTTCAATAACGGGTAACCAAGCCAGCCTAAACCTTAGTTCAGCATTGGCAAGCAATGGCACTATTAACGGAACGCCTACATTAGCATTGAGCACAGGTAGTGTTGCTATTAATGCAGGTAGCTCTACTGCAAATAGTTCTATTGCGATACCAATTACTGACCAACGTGGGTTAGGAAGAGTTGGAGTTGTAGATATAGGGGCATATGAGTATGGTGCAGCGGCCGCTAATAGTGCCCCTACCGACATCTCCCTATCTGCCACAGCCATTGACGAGAACGTGGCTCCCAACTCCACCGTGGGAACCCTCAGCACCACCGACCCCGATGCCGGCAACACCTTCACCTACTCGCTGGTTT
>MTLE01000797.1_pt1 | contig 79400 bp, 63 predicted proteins | sample 1982461 | NCBI WGS metagenome assembly MTLE01 (sample SAMN05712605, study PRJNA340218) | biofilm metagenome | isolation source: sample SPL anode biofilm adapted to -200 mV | place: USA | collected 2012-02-03 | reverse complement strand
CCCTCGATGAAGAGGCTTCCCGCCGCTATATCGTCATGACTTGCCACACCGATGACGCCCAAGCGGAGAAGGATTACCTATATTACGTCGAAGAAATCGAACCGAAGCTCAAGCCACGCCAGTTTCGGCTGGAAGAAATCTTTCTGGCGCATCCCCAACGCATAGCTCTGCCGAAAGCACGCTTTGAAGTATTCGACCGCCTCACCCAAGCCCACGCCGAATTATTCCGGCCGGCCAATGTTCCGCTCGAAACGGAAGACGCCAAACTGGGGCAGAATTACCAAAAACAATGCGGCACGATGACGGTTTCCTTTCAGGGCCAGGAGCGAACCTTGCCGCAAATGGAGCGGTATCTGGAAGAAACGGACCGGGCTCTGCGTCAATCATCCTGGGAATTGGCCGCCCAACGCCGGTTGCAGGATGCACCGGCGTTCGATACGCTTTTTGACGAGTTGGTGCGGTTGCGCCACCAAATCGCCACCAATGCGGGCTTTGCCTCGTACACCGACTATTGTTTCCGGCTGCGCGGCCGGTTCGACTACACCCCGGCGGATTGCCTCAAATTCCATGAGGCCATTGAGCAGGACGTCATGCCTCTGGTGCGTGAAATGCAAGCCGCGCGCCGCCGCAAACTGGGTTTGGATAAGTTGCGCCCCTGGGACTTGGCGGTCGATCCCGATGGCTTGCCACCGCTGCGGCCTTTTTCCGAAGCGAACCAACTGGCGCAAGGTGTCGCTCGCATATTCGATGACGTTGATCCCGGCTTAGCCCGGCAATTCAACCGGATGCGCGATTTGGGGCTGCTCGATTTGGCCAATCGCAAAGGCAAGGCGCCGGGCGGATACCAAAGCACTTTAGCCGAATCCCGCCTGCCATTCATTTTCATGAATGCCGTCGGCATGCAGCGCGACGTGGAGACCTTGCTGCACGAAGCCGGGCACGCCTTTCACGCCTGGGCCACCCAAGAAGAGCCGTTTTATCCCTATCGCGAAGCGCCGATCGAATTTTGCGAAGTGGCGTCCATGAGCATGGAATTGATCGGCAACCACCAGTTGGAGAAGTTTTATAACCCGGCCGAGGCCAAACGGGCCCGGCGCGATCATTTGGAAGGGATATTGGAAATCTTCCCCTGGATCGCCACGGTGGACGCCTTTCAGCATTGGATTTACGCGCATCCCGCGCACACCGCCGGGGAACGCCGCGCCGCCTGGCTGGCGTTGATGGACCGCTTTGGCGGGGACGTCGATTGGGCGGGCTGGGAAGAATCCCGCGCCACCCGCTGGCACCGCCAGCTGCACATTTTCTTGCATCCGTTTTATTACATCGAATACGGCATCGCCCAATTGGGGGCGTTGCAGGTGTGGGCAAACTCCCAACGTGACCGGGCCGCCGCGCTCCAAGCTTACCAGCAGGCTTTGGCTTTGGGCGGTTCCCGGCCGTTGCCGGAACTCTTTGCCACCGCCGGGGGACGTTTCGATTTTAGCCGCCAAACGATCCAACCCCTGATGCAATCCATCCGGGAAGAATTGGCCAAATTAGAATAGCTATGGAAAGCGCCCCCGTATCGGCCTCCGAAAAACCATCCCGCCGCCACCGCCATGCCCGCCATCGTCTCAGCGAACACACGCCACCGCTATATAAGGCGTGTGACATCGCGGCCGAATTCTTGATTTATTTCGTGGTAATCTTCGGTCCGTGGGCCTTTGGCACCACCCAGCCCTGGGCAAAATGGACCATGAACATCACCGGCTATCTGCTGGGAGTGCTCTTGCTAGCGAAGTGGACCATCTGCCAGATCACGGGGTTTCTGCCAGCCCGCTGGGATGACCCACCCGCGTCCAACGGCGAAGGAGGAAACGTCAAGCCGCGTCCCGGTCAATGGCTCACGCGGATTTTAGCGGGATTGACGCTGGGCCTGGTGGCCTATTGCTTCATCAGCGCCTGGAATGCGGCAGCGGCGTTCAACTACGTCAGCCGCGATAATTGGGATTATCACTTCAACGAATCTTACGTTTCCTGGTTACCGCATAGCTATGACGCGAATCGCTCCTGGCCGCATGCGTTTCAATATTTGAGCGTGGCCCTGATGTTTTGGGCCGTGCGCGACTGGTTGCTGGTCAAAACCCGGCGGGAACGGCTATCCCCGGGGGAAGGGCGATCCGAGCCGGAAAAAGAAAGTTCGGAAATTCATTTGCCTATCAAGCTGCGCCGGCTTTTATGGGTGGTTTGCATCAACGCCGCGGTGCTAGCCATTGAAAGCTTGTTGCAGCGCTTAAGCGGCACCAACGAACTGCTGTGGCTGGTGAAACCCTGGTTCAACGACAGCGCCACCTTGCAATGGGGGCCTTACGCCTATCGAGGCAATGGCGCGCAGTATTTCAATCTAGTTTGGCCGGTGTGCCTGGGGTACTGGCTCTTCCTCCAATTGCGGCAATTGGAATTGGTGGCTAGCCGCCAATCCCTGACTTCCACCGGCCCGCACACCTTGCTCTTGCCGGGCATTGCCCTGATGGCGGCCTGCCCATTTGTCACCGCCAGCCGCGTGGGAGCGATCCTATGCGCCGCGGGTTTGGTGGCCGCCACGATCTATCTAGTGGTGGCCTTGCCCCGCAAGTATTGGAAATTGAAGCTGGCCATTGTAGGCCTGGTCGTGGCAACCGGCGGCGTGGCGTTTTTGGGCGATCTGACCATGCTACAAACCCGCATGCAATGGTTAACGACCGATACGAACATGAGCGGACGCAAGGATATTTACGAAGCCGCCGCCAAAATGGCGAAAGAATACGGCTTCCTTGGCGCGGGCCCAGGCACGTTTGATACGCTATATCAGTGGTACCGCCCCACCCCCGACGCGGCCTGGGAAACAAAGGCGCACGATGATTGGATCGAGACGTACATCACGTTTGGTGGCTTAGGCTTGGGCATGATTATCGCCGCCTTGCTGCTCACGTCTTGGCAACTGATCCAGGCCCTGCGCAACGCGCAAACCCGCTTGTTGGCGGTGTTCATCGCGCTGTCCCTGGGGATTTGCCTGACGCACGCCAAAGTGGATTTTCCGTTGCAGGTCGATTCCATTCTGCGCTTCTTCGTGCTGCTTTGCGGCATTGCTTGGTGCCTGCCGTATTTCACCAAACCGTTGCGCCGCTAAAAACAAAAACGCCCCGGGTAATCCAGGGCGTTAGCGAAAGAAACGGAATGTGCGGGCTGAGTTTACAGCGGACGCGCTTTGTTGTAGCCGCGCCGCTTGGCTTTGGCTAATGCCACATATTCCCATAATCCAAACAAAGCGCTGTATTTCCACCGCACCCAAAACGAATTGTGCGGATTAAAATGCTTCAGATAAAATTGTTTGGTGCCCACAAAGACCTGCCGCGCCATTTTCTCGCTTTCTTTGGAGGAACTGACGCCTTTGAGATGAATGATGGCGCGGCGGCCATCAAAAACCACCTTATAACCCGCTTTGCGGCAGCGATAGCAGAGATCCAGGTCGTCTCCGTACATGAAAATCTGTTCATCGAACGCGCCAAACCGCAGCAACGCCGCGCGCGGGCACATCATGAAGGCCCCGTTAACGGCACCCACTTCGTAGGATTCGTTGTCTGGCAAGTAAGTGAGGTTATACCCCGCAAACCAACGGCTGCGAGGGAAACGCGCCGCCAAACCGATGGCCCGGCTAAAGCCGTCCCACACTGTGGGAATCGAGCGCCGGCAGGCAAGGTCCATTTCCCCATTTGCCATAACTAAGCGCGGCGAAAGAATGCCGATGGTCGGATCCGCTTCCAAACGGTCCAGGCAATGTTCCAATACCGAGCGGCTGGAAATGGTATCTGGATTTAGAAACAGGACATAATCACCAGTGCAACGCGCATATCCTACATTGTTGGCCTTGCCAAAGCCGAGATTTTCGGGCATGGCCATTAAAATGACTTCAGGGTAGCGGTCGCTCACGTGCTCAACCAAGCCATCACCCGAATTATTGTCGACCACGATCACTTCCACCCGGCCCTGTTGCACGTGGATGGGAATCGACTCCAAGCAATCATCGATCTCATGACGCGATTTATAGGTCACGATGATGACCGATAACACGGGGCGGATCAATGTGCTGGCGGCGGCACTCATGGCGGGCTAATAAGCGTTATCGCGGCGGAGAAAGGTTTGGGCCATAATCTGGAGGTCCAGCCAGACGCTCCAATTCTCCAAGTAAAACAAATCGTAACGCACGCGTTCCGTCAGGCTGGTGTTGCCGCGCAAGCCGTTGACCTGCGCCCAGCCGGTCATGCCCGGTTTGGCCGAATGGCGGGCGTTGTAATGCGGGATGTTTTCCTTGAACTTCAAAATCAGCTCGGGCCGTTCGGGCCGCGGACCAACCAGGCTCATTTCGCCTTTCAGGACGTTCCAGAATTGCGGCACTTCGTCGATGTTCCATTCCCGCATGAACGCGCCAACCCGTAGGCGGCGGGGATCGTCTTCGCTCGCCCAGCGAGCGCCGTCCACCTCGGCATCCGGCCGCATGCTGCGCAGCTTGATGATTTTAAATGCCTTGCCGTTTTTACCCATGCGCTCCTGCCGGTAAAAAATGCTGCCGGGAGATTCCAGATAAATCAGCGCGCCGAACACCGCCATGATCGGCAGGGAAAACGTCAACCCCACGACCGAGCCCGCAATGTCCATGGTGCGCTTGAGAATGCGGTTAATCAAGCGATCCAAGGGCAGTTGCCCCACTCCCATGATGGCCACGCCGCTGATAATTTCCAAATTCAGTCCCGATACCAGAATCTGGAAATACGAAGGCATGATCTTGAAGCGGATCATTTCTTTTTCGCACAAATTAGACAGTTCCATGATTTCAGCCATGGGCATGTCCAAATCCGCGAGGATCACGATGTCGAACCGTCGCTGGTGAAGGCATTCGGCAATCTGGGAATACTTGCCGAAAGATTTAACAAATGGCGGCGGTTGCGGCTTATCATCGCGATCGCTGGTAGCCACACACCCGGCGATTTCAAACGGCCGGCCGGTGTCGGATTCAATGGCGGTGGCCAAACGATCGGCTTCACCGCTCCACCCCACCACCAACATGCGCTGGCGCAAATGGCGGGCTAAAAACTCCTGTTTCAGCACCCAATGCGCCACCCCGCGCCAGATCAATAAGAGCAGCAAAGAACTTACCCCGGAGCAAATCACGTAAATACGTGAAATTTCCGGCTGAAATTTTAAGGCCAAGCTTAGACTCAGATAGGCCACCAGCCAGAAAGCGCTGCCTTTGAGAATGACCAACCCGTGCTGCCGGAAACGCAGCAGGCTGTTGCTTTCGTACAAGTTTAACCGGGCAAACGTGGCGATCAAAAATACGCTTCCGATGAGGATTAACCGGTAATAATGGGAAAACATCAGGCCGGGCGGCTCATTGCCGCGCGTGATCCAGCCCGATTCAAAGCGAACCCAAAACCCAAGACATAACCCCGCCAATACAGCGATGTAATCCCCTAAAATGAAAACCAGCTGAATGAACTCCGTAGACAGCCGGGAGGCCAGCTGTTCGTAAGTTGGCTTGGGGTTTTCCATGGCGGCTGCCTCTGGCGCCGCCGCCCCAGTGGATGGCGGCCTAGAGCTCATATTGTTGCGAATAAAAAGCGGCGGTTGCATCCCAAAACCGCGCCTCGTCCCAGTCAGAGATGCAGGCGCGGGCGGAATACGTGTTGATGCGAATGCGCGGCTCGCTGAAATCCGTTTGGGCGAGCAAACGCACCGGGCACTCCCGTTTCCAGCGCTCCCGCAGGCGCGCCGCGAAGCGTTCCGCAAATGCCCCTTGGCTTTCCACATAGCCGCTGGGGTTAAACCGGGCAATGGTGACTGGGGACTTAAGCAGAGTCTCGGCAAACTTCACATAGCATGCCGCCAGGAGATCAGCGGGAATATTATCGCGCACGTAGTCCGGAGTTTTAACTTCGGGCGTCTGGCCGTTTTTCCAGCAGCGAATCAGATAAGTGGTAAAACGTGGCTCTTCCCAGGGACCAAAGGGATTGGGGATGGTGAATTTGCCGAGGCGCAGACCGGCGGTTTCCGCGTAGTGGCGGAAACATTGCCACGTTAAGCCTTTGGAGAGTCCGTACGGCGAAAACGCCCGGCGCGGCTCATCCCCCGCACCTTCATCCGCCTCGAACACACTGCCCGTCAGCACCACGCCACTGCCGCCGGCCTTTTGAAATGCGGCCAAAACACGGGGCAATTGATTCGCGTTGCTGGCCAGCGCTTGCAGCGCATCAAAATCCGGCGAGCGGTAATTATTCATTTCTGCCGCGTGATGGCAGAGCAAATCCCATGGCCCTTGGGTTTCGATCAACCGCCGGAAAGCGTCGTCCCCAAAGCGCATCGATTCGTGAAATACCACCTGGCCCTCCAACGCCTGCAATCGCGCCAAGCGCAATCCTTCGTATTGGGTGCGCGGACGGGTCAGCGTGGCGGCCACCTGATGTCCCGCCGCCGCGAGGGCTCGGGCAAACCACATGCCGGTAAAACTGGAAGCGCCGGTGAAGAGAATTTTCATTGGCGTTAACGCAGGTGATATTCGGCTGAAAAATCCGGCCAGGCACGGTCTTTATCGGAAACCACCACTGGCTCGATGGGCCACTGAATGCCCAGTTGCGGATCATTGAAACGCAAGCCGCGCTCGCGGTCCGGCGCGTAAAATTCCGTCGTCAGGTAGAAAGTTTCTGTGTCGTCAGCCAAAGTGAGAAACGCATGGCCAAAACCTTTGGGCACATACACTGCTTTACGGTTCTCTGCGGTGAGTTCGACTCCCACGTGACGGAGAAAGGTGGGCGAGTCGGGGCGCAGATCCACCAGCAAATCGTACAGAGCACCGCGGATGCAACGGACGATTTTATCTTCGGCCTTCGGGGCCAGTTGATAATGAATGCCGCGGAGCGTGCCTTTATGGCGGCTGAACGAGTTATTGATTTGCACCAGCGCGGAATTCAAATCGGCCTGGGCGAATTCCTTGACGCAAAAAGCACGCGCAAAAAAACCGCGGTCATCGCCACGCGGTTCTTGCTCGATAAGATAAGCGCCAGCCAACTCCAGCGGGTTAAACTTCACGCTTGGCCTCCTTCCAGGCAGAACCGGGCATCCACGTTTTTCTTCGCCTGAATGACTTGCCTCGCCGACACAAATTCCGGCCAAGCGGTGGCGAGCAGGAGAACTTCGGAACGCTGGATGACTTCGGAAAGTGAAGCCGCGTATTCGATGGGAAAGCTATAGTTGCGGCTAAACTCCGCCATGGCTAAAGGATCGTAGGCCACAATCCGGCGGTAGCCGGCTTGCAGCAAACCCTCGATCAAATATTTGACGGGCGTATCGCGCACATCATCGCTGCCGGGCTTGAACGACAAGCCGAGAATGCCGATCACGCTGTCTTGGCTCGAACAAAGGCGAATCGTTTTGGCCACAGTATGTGCCCGGATTTCCTGGTTTACCGCCAGCACGCGACGCAACCCGGCGGTGTCACACCCGTTAGCGGCCGCCTGAGCAATGAACGCTTGGGTATCTTTGGGCAGGCAATAGCCACCGAAGCCGCAACCTGGATAAGCGTAGGTGCTCATTTTGGCGGGCTGGCCACTCCAGCGGCGGTCCTGGTGCAACACTTGAAAAGCCTGGCGAACATCAATGCCGCCAATGTGGTCCGCCGCCATTGCCATTTCGTTGGAAAAACTGATGAGCGTCGCCAGCAGGGTGTTCGACAAATATTTGATGTACTCGCCGGTGTTGAGGCTCACCCGGACAATGGGCGCTTCAAATTTGGGATACAACGCGGCGACCTCTTGGCCGCTGCGCTCGTCGATTTGTCCAATCACGATGCGGTCCGGATGAATGAAATCCTCCCAGGAGCAGCCTTCGCGCAGAAACTCGGGGTTGTTCGCCAAGCCAATTTCTCGTCCCGGCTCGAAACCGCATTCGCGAATGGTGGCGGCGATTTGCACGGCGGTGGTCGAAGGGGGAACGGTTGATTTGACGACCAGCACTTTGTATTCGCCGCGCGGGGTAAGGCTGAGAATTTCGTGCACCGCATTGCGCAGATAGGTCAAATCGGCTTGGCCCTGGTCATTCGAGGGCGTGCCCACGCAAAGGAAGATGACTCGGGAATGCCGCACCAATTCGGCCATGGTGTCGGGCAAATGGAGTAATCCGCCCAAGTGCTGGCGCAGATGCTCGGGCAAGCCCGGTTCATGAAACGGCACTTCGCCGCGTTGCAGCACCTGGCGTCGGCGCTCATCTTTTTCGTAGCCCCACACGGGCAAGCCCGCGCGATGGGCCATCCCCACGGCTGTGGTTAACCCCACAAATCCCAAGCCAATCACGCCTATCATGTCAGATCCGTTCTTCCTTCAAAAATTGCAGGAACCGTTCGACTCCTTGTTCCACGTTGATCTCCGGCTCATAGTTCAGTTGCCGCCGGGCTTTGTCAATGATGGGACACCGCCGGTTGGGGTTATCCGTCAAGTAATGCTGGTCGCCCGAGGTTTCAAACCGCGTCTCCCCCGTGTAACCGAACACCTTGCGACCCGCTTTCTGATAAATCCCGGCCAGTTCGCGAATGCTGATTTCCGGGCGGTCGATGCCAATGTTGAAAAAGCCGTACTTGCCATGGGTTAGCACTTTGAGGTAACCCACGATGGCGTCGGTGATATAGCAAAACGTGCGGGTGGGTGAACCGTCTGACAACATCACGATGTCCTTGCCTTCCATGATCGCCTTGGCGAAATCGGCGGGCACCCGCTTGTCCGTCAGGCGCATGCCTGGACCGTAATTATTGAATGGGCGCGCCACGCCGATGGGCATCCCATGCACTTCCGCGTAGTTGGCGCAGATGGTTTCGCCGATGCGTTTGGACTCGTCGTAACAGGCGCGCGGGCCCACGCAAGCAACCGAGCCGCGGTAATCTTCAGCCGTGGGAATATGGGCCGCATCGGGATCGCCATATATTTCGCTGCTGGAGAAAAAGAGAAAACCTTTGACCGGTTTTTGCCGGTAAAACTCCAACAGATTCAGCAGGCCAAGCACATTGGCCTTGATAGTTTCGATGGGATATTTCCGGTAATACACCGGCGAAGCGATCGAAGCCATGTGAATGATGTAATCGGCCTCCACGGCGGCCGGCAATTGCTGGAACGCGGTGGTGGTGATGTCCAAATGGCAAACTTCAATCTCCGGCCGCGTGGCCAAAGCATCGATCCAGCGCGGCCGTTCCAACAGGAAAACGTCAGACAGAATAAGTTTCTTCACGCCCGCGCGCGCGAAAAACTGGGCGAAGTAATAACCGAGAAAACCGGCAGCCCCGGTGATGAACACGGTTTTCCCGCGAAATAAGTCGGGCTGGCCGAACTTGCGCTGAATATACTGAATATCTTCGTCGAGTATCATGGGAATTCGATTAAAACGAGTATCGTGTGAACGGGGCGGTTCAGGCCCAAGGCGCTTGGCCGGTTTTCCACAATTGGTTCAAATAATCGCGGTCGCGCTGGGTGTCCATGCAAGCCCAAAAGCCCCGGTGCCGGTAAAGGTTCATCTGGTCATCCGCCGCCAATTTAACAAGGGGCGCCCGCTCCAGCACGCATTCTTCATTCGCGGATAAATAGGGCAGGAATCCACGCTGAAAAAAGAAAAATCCGCCGTTAATCCAGCTATCGGTGAGGTCCGGTTTTTCACTGAAACATTTTACGGCATCGCCTTCGAGCCGGCATTCGCCGAATCGTGAAGGGGGACTCACGCCCAGCACCGTGCCCAGTTTGCCGTGGCGCTGATGGAAGAGCAGTTCGGCTTCCAAATCGGCATCCGTCACCGCGTCACCGTAGGTGACCGCAAAGGTGGGTTCGTCCCGCAAATATTTGGCGGCGGCCCGGGCCACGCGCGCGCCAGTCATGGCGTTTTCCCCGGTGTAAACGACCGTGACTTCCCAATCCAACATCTGTTCACCGCTGTGAAACACCGTTTTATTGTCCGCCAGGTTGACCGTGAAATCCTGATTGATAGCGTAATAATTGAGAAAATAATCTTTGATGGATTCGGCTTTGAATCCGGCACAAATGATGAAGCGCCGAAACCCGTGCTTGCGGTATTTACGCATGATGTGCCACAGGATCGGATGCTCCCCGACGGGCACCATGGGCTTGGGGCGGAATTCGGTTTCTTCCTTGATCCGGGTGCCGAGGCCGCCGGCCAAAATAAACACAGGCACGTCGTACATATTCGTTATAATCCAAGCAAAGTCGCCCCGTATTTAAGGGCGCTATAAGCGCGCGGGATGAGGCCGAGTTGGGAATTCACCGCCAGTTCGTTGCGCGCGGACATGACGCGAAACCGCTTGGGCATTTTCCGCCGGTCCTGCCAGCCGCGGCAATGGTAAGCTTGCAGTTCGCTGGCAAACAACACCGAGTACCCCTTGTTTTGAATGCGCAGGGAAAGTTCGATGTCGTCCTTGTACAAAAAGAAATCCTCCCGAAAAAACTCGCCGACCTTCAGCCGGGATTCCTGTAGAGCCATGGTATTGCAAACCATAGCTGCACCGCAAATCGCGGGCACCGGTGTGGGCGGGCCATCGTATCGGCCAATGTCGATCTCCCCCTGACCGCGATCCCGCCAGCGGCCGTGCCAATTGGCCACAATTCCGGCCGAGTCTAAAAAGCGGGTGGGCGCTTTAGCGGCCAGGTCATACCGCAAGAGCTTCGGCCCGATGGCGCCGATTTTCTGCGCGCCAAGGCTAAGGATCAAGGCCTCCAATTTTTCCAAAAACGGTTCGGGCAAAAAGGCGTCGGGATTCAGGAAGAAAATGTAATCGCATTCGTAAATGCACATTTTGGCGGCCAGATTGTTGCCCGCGCAAAAGCCGATGTCCTCCTCCACCACCATGACTTGCAGGTTCTTCTTGTCACGATGTTTGTCGAGATAAGTGGGATCGCTCGAACCGGAATCGACGATATAAATCCGGTCGGCGGGCCGGGTTTGGCGTTCGAGCGCCTCGACGCAATGGTCAATGACCCGGTGGTCATCATGCGTTTTGATGACAATGGAAAATCGCAAGCTCATGAACTGATGATAACTCTGAGAAGAGTTTAGCCCGCCACAAATAATTACGCCGACGATTTAACGGATTGTGGATCGTTGGATTGAGGCGGAGATATTTCGGTGGTTTTTTCCGAAGCCACCGCTCCAGGTTGATATTTGGAACCGATCAAGTGCAGCCAAAACAATTGGAAAATCGAGGGCAAATAAAACAGGAAGTTCGTGAAAATGGAGAGAATCACGGATTGTGCCAGCACGCAGTACATCAAGCGCGAGCGCGGCGTGGGATAAAACCAAGCCAATTGGGCGACAAACCCAAAAAGCACTCCGTACACCGCCATGCCCAACGGGCCGTAATCGAGGTAAGGATCGACAAAAGCAGTGGAGACGGTGAAGGCGTTGGAATACAACTGAGCGCTGAGCAAGGTAACATCCGCAAATAACTCTCCGCGCACAACACTGGGAAACAAGGTGCTGATGGTGTTAAAAAACAATGGATTCCACGAAGGGTCCGCGCTGTAGATCGTGTTAATCAAATTGTTCAAAGGGGTGGTTACATAGGCATACATCCACATGATACTACCCGGAATTTCTGAATACTCATACTGCACTTGGAACAATTCCTTTAATTCCTCATGCCCCGTTCGATATTGGCCAATAATGCCGTTCAGAGAAATGAGTAACGCAAGGAGCAATGAAATCCGTGCTAGAATCTTAATGCCTACCGGCCGCTGAATGAGATAAAGCACCATGGCTTCGAAGGCCATGGTAAAAAGCATTTGCCGGTTAAATATTAAAGATGCGTACACAAATACGACACCCAGAGGAATTAGATATTTTTTATTATTCGAGACCAGCCAGCAGTAAACCCCTGAGATAGCGCAAGCCAGCACCATTGAATTGATGAGGCCATTGATGGATAGAAAACCAAAATCGCGATACGAACGCTCATCGCCAATGACAATCCACAGCATGGGAAATCCGCGCATCGCGATAATTTGCCCAATCGCTATCACCAGCCAAAAATACAAAATGCGCTGCGTTGTTTTCCAGCAATTGGCGATGCTTGTTTCCGAACCGATGACCTGAGGACTGCCGCCGGAATGTTTTTTGCCTTGCATGTTATGAAAGGCTTTGGCCAGCAAACAACCCACGCCAAACGAACCCAAAACCACTCCGACATAGGGCAAAATTTCGGCGGGTTCATAAACAAACTGGACACTCCACCGTAAAAAATACAGCCCGGTGGAAAACAACCACACGGCCGTTAACAAGACCATGGGACTAAGCAAAATTCGGCTCATGTAATCACCTGTTGGGAGGCGGCAGAAGCTGACAACGTGCGCTCATAAAGCCGCAAATAGTCGCGCGAGGTTTGTTTCACATCGAACAGACGGCGCGCGGTTTCCCCGGCCGCACGGCCAATTTCCCGGGCCCGGTCGGGATGCTCGTAAATCCACTGCATGCTCTGGGCGATGACATCGGGAGTGTATTTCTCGTAGAGCAACGCGTCCTTTTCGTGGGTGAGCAATTTGCCAAACCCGAAATCGAACGTGATGATCGGCCGGTTGGCCGCCATGTTGAACATCAATTTCGACGGCAGGCGCATTTCGTTGAAGTGCGTCTTTTTGCCCGGTTGCACAAACACATTCGCGTAAGCGAAATGCTCGCGCAGTTCGCCCATTGTGGGAATCAGGCCCGCCGCGACCACGCGGTTTTCCAATTGCCGCTGGCGAATGGCTTGGTCCACCGCGTCCTTCCGGAAATTGCTGCCGGAAAACACCAGTTTAATGTTCGGAATGCGCGCCTGCGCCACTTTCACCGCGTCCAGCAGCATCTCGAAATCCGGCAAGGTGTAGCGGTGCAACGCGCCGTTGTACATGACCACAAAATCTTCCGGATTCACGCCCGGCGGCAACTTGCGCTTGTCGGGCTCGGGCGATTGCGTGAAAAAGTCAATGTCCAGTCCGAGGAAGATTTGTTCGGCATTCCAGCCACAACGCTGTTTCAGGTCCACCTTGATGGCCTCGGTGAGGCTGTCATGCGCGTCGATTTCCGCCTCGTGCGCCTTCAAGTAAGGATTCTGCCAATGCCAATATTTGGGATTGAAATACGTGCCCGCGAGGAGCCGGGCATGAGAAATGGGCGCCTCCCACCAGCGGTCGAAACGCATTTTGAAGATGGCTTCCTCCGAATCGTCATGATGCACCACCAGTGGCGCGCCCAGGCGGCGTTTCACTTCCAAGCCCGCCTGAAACGGCTCGTTTCGGATGTATTGGGCGTGCACGATGTCCGGCTTGAATTGCTCGATCTTCCGCCACAAATCCGGCGCCAGGCGCGTGCCTTTGAACGCCAGGCGGTGATAGGCAAACTCCGGTTTCTGCGACATGGTGGCAATCGTCTCCGGATCGCCATTGACCAGCGCCATGGAGAGATGCCCCATGCGGGCCAATTCATTGGCCATGTAAAAATACAGCTTTTCTCCCGGCCCCGTAAAATCCGACTGAAACACGTAAAGAATTCTCATCGCTAATCCCCACAAAACAAACTACCCCAAAATCTCCGCCTGCGGTTTGCTTCCCGCAGATGCCTTCAACGCGGACCGCATTTGTTTAACATTCGCAAAATGCGCGGCGTGGGCGCGCAACCACGCCTCGTCGCGATCCCACCAGCGCAACTCCTGCAAAAATTGGACTTCTTCATCCTCAAAACGTTTGCGAATCGGCTTGGCGGGCACGCCACCCACGATGGTGTACGATTCCACGTCTTTGACCACCACCGCGCCGCTGCCCACCACCGCGCCATCGCCGATGCGCACCCCGTCGCCAATAATCGCCCCAGCCCCGATCCACACATCGTGCCCGATCTCAATAGGCAAAAACTCCTCAAAGCACGGCTCGTTGACAAAAACCCCCTGCGACTGGCCAGCCAGCGAATAAAACCCGGGATGGGTGGTCACAAAATCGCGCGACGGATGGCGCCCCATGCCCGCCCGCACCCAAGGGCCAATCGAGCAGAAGGAGCCGATCCGGCAATTGCGCAGGTGGGTGCCCATCGCGATGAACGTGAATCGCCCCACTTCGGTGTGATATAGCACGCACTGGGCGCACACTTTGATGCCTTCGGCAAACCGGCAATTGGAAGACGCCGTGGCCCCCGCTTCAAACAAGGTATCGGGAAACTTCAGCCACAACCGCGCCGGATCATACGCATAGCGCTTCACCAGGCGCAGGTGCGACTTCAGGCCATGAAAGAGCGTTGTCCAACGCGACATGCTTAATCTTAGGTTTTCACCGGCAGCGGGCTGGCGGCTGGTATGGGCGGAAACAAGCTTTCAAAAGAGACGCGCGGGAAGACATCCAGAAACCCGCCTTCCGAGGCGTTTATTATTTGTTTCCCGTTCGCCTCCGCCACGGCTTTGAGATTGCGGTACCCCTTCCACATGTTCAACACCGCTTCCATCAATCGGTCGTAAGGCCACTCCTCATAACAATCATCCGAGGCGGGTTCGGTGTCGTCCTGATAAAAGTGCGTGGCTTGCGTCGGGGTCACTAAAAAATCGTGATCCATGCCCAGCAGGTAAATGGGATTGCAGCCCATGTGCAGTGCGATGACGATGGAGAAAAGGGTTACCGTTTGGCAATTGGGCAGTGGCTGGGTTAAATCCGCCACAAAGTTCCGCCGCTGGGCCATGCTGCCGAAAAAATCGCAATAATAAGTGCGGTCCTCGGGCAACAAATTTCGCTGCCGGATCGTGGGCCGGGCGACGCGCGGCACCAAGAAAAGCCCCTGCCGGATGCCTTGGCGAATCCCTTCAAACTCCGCGTCCCATTTGCGGGCGCCATCGAAATAAGCCGGATCGCATAAGGCGAGCGAAACGGGCTGCAATTTTTCAAGCATCGAATGCCGCCAAAAACCGTTGGAAACAAAAAACAATTCGCCGTCCAACTTGGACACATCTTGCTTGCCCAACGAGGGCCCGTTGCCGATGACAAATGCGCGCCGCCCCTGGTAGCGTCCCGCTAATTCCCGGTTACGCTGCAACAAAGCTTTCTCCGAAGCGGGCAGCAGCGGCCGGTTTTCCAAGCGGCTAGCCATTCCCTCGCAGACGCGAGCTGTGTCGGCCAGCGCACGGCGGGTAGCGCGGCGCAGCCAGTCAGCGGAGCGAAAGAATAAGCTCATGCAAAAACGATCTCAACGGTGCTCACCCGCGTGCCTGTCGCCATTTGGCTAGCCAATTATGGGCTAATTGCCATTCCTCACGAGTTACAAATCGCGTCGCCAGCAGCAGGAGCGGAAACCCGGCCACGAAAACTAGCATTTTCCAGGCCAGCGCCAACCAGGGATTGGCCACCGGCATGAACGCTCCGAGCGCAAAGCAGACCAACCCCGCCGCAAACAAATGCAGCCAGCGGCGATATTCCCAGGCAATGGGACAGTGTTTGTGCGCCAGCCAGCCGTTGGCCAGAGCTAAAACCATCAAGGCAGCGGCTAAATCGATCGCCGCCGCGCGGATGCCAAACTTGGGGATGAGCACCAAATTCAACCCCACGCCAACCGCCGCCGAAAGCCCGGTGATGGCGGGCATCCAGGCCGTCTTCATGGCGTACCAGGTGCCGCGCGACCAGATGAAATACACGCCTTGAAACACGAACGCCAAGGCCAGCCAGGGCACCACCACCGCCGCCCCGTGATGCCGCGCAGGCGTCGCCACCCGGATAATATCCCCGCCGAGCAACGCGACCGCGAGTCCCGCCGTGCATACCACCGCCAGAGCGTATGTACCCAAAACTGGCAACCGGTGCCGTTTCTGGGGATCATTCAAACATTGGTCGGCAATCGGGAAAAACGCGTTGTTCACCGACATGGCAATGCTGGAAACCAGCAGCCCAAATTGATAACCCAAGTTGTAATGCCCGATCTGGCCTTGGGTGATCTGGCCCAGCGGCACGCAGCGGTCCATGATCATCCGGTCCGACAAACTCATGGCCCAGTTCGAGGCCGCGTGCGGCACCAGCGGCAGCGAGAACCCCAGGGCGGCACGCAATTGGCTGGGGACAAACCGAGCCACCGCCATTCGCGCCACCAGGCCCATGGAAACAATGGCCATCACTGCCGTCGAGGCCAGATACCCGGTCAACACTCCTCTCGCTCCCCAGGTAAAACCCACCGTGAACAGCAAAACGAAACCCGCGTTCAGCAGCGCCTGCAAAACCGTCAACCGCACGACCCAGACGGGTTCTTCCCGGGTCATGAAAACCGACTGCGGCGCGGTGACGAACAAGCCAAGAAAACTGGTCCACAGCACCAGGCGCAAATACGGGTCAAACGGCGCCAAACGAAAAAAGTCCAGCCATCCGAACCGGCCCAGCATTTCCAACCCCAAGGTGGCGCAACCCGATCCCGACAGCCAAAAGAGGAACAACGTGCCGTAGAGGCTTTGGCGTTCCGCTTCCGAATAGCGCACGTGCATTTGCCGGATGGCGCTTTCCAAGCCCAAACCCAGCAACACCGAAAGCAGGCTGCCCGCCGAAAGCGCCACGCCCCAGACGCCATATTCTTCGGGCGCCAAAAACCACGAAAGCACCACGGTTAGCCCAAACCCCACCCCTTTGGCTGCCAGGCTGCCCAACGTGTAAAGGGTAGTGTTAACTCCCAGGCGCGTGGCCGCACCGCGCGGTTTCCCGCGGAATAGCTTGCGTGCCGCTGAGGCCGGAGAGGGCATGGTTAATCACCACGCAACCGTTTGCGCGCGGGCAGCTCGCTCTCGCACACCCGTTTTACGCCGTCCCCCAGCGCTTGCTCGATCACCCGGATATCGCGCACCAGGCGCGTGAACCCGGTGGGCTCCACCGAACTCGCCTGGTCACTGCCCCAGAGGGCTCGGTCCAGAGTGAGATGGCGCTCAATGAAACCAGCGCCCAAAGTGGCCGCCGCCAGGGTGGTTTGCAGACCCACTTCATGGCCGGAATATCCGATCGGGCAGGCATATTCTTGCTGCAAGGATTGAATGACTCGCAAATTGAGATCCTCCACCTTGGCGGGGTAACTGCTAGTGCAATGCAAGAGTATCAAATCTTTTTCACCTAAGATGGCCACCGCCTCGCGGATTTGTGCCATCGTGGACATGCCCGTGGAAAGCACGATCGGAAATCCCGTGGCGCGCGCCTTGCGCAGCAACTCGCCATTCGTCAACGCTGCCGAGGGGATTTTGAGATAGCACGGCTTGAAGGGGACGAGAAAATCCACGGAGGGCAAATCCCAGACGGACGCGGACCATAAGATACCCAACGCCTGGCAATAGGCATCGATCTCGCGGTACTGGGCTTCAGCGAATTCGATCCGGCGGCGATACTCCAGATAGGTTAAATCGCCCCACGGCGTCTCGCGGATTTTGTTTTTCTGGCTCTCCGGCACGCACAATTCGGGCGTGCGCTTTTGAAATTTGACCCCGTCACAACCGGAAGCGTGAGCCGCGGCCACCAATTGCTTGGCCAGGTTGACGTCCCCATTGTGGTTAATGCCAATCTCCGCCACAATGAACGCGGGTTCGCCCGGGCCGACCCAGCGGCTGCCGATTTTAACTTTGGTCATGTGCGGATGGCGTGCGTTAAGCCTCGAGGCGCGAGCGAGTTTTCAAGATCATTTCGGCGCGGATCAAATCCTCCGGCTCATCGATTTCCAAACACCGGCTGGCGGGCATGACGTGCATAACCGTTTTGCCAAAAAAACGGTGCCGGGCTTTCAAAAATCCCGCCACGCGCATGACATACACGGCGCCGGTTTCCAAATACAGAGGCTCGCGTTCCTGGCGCATCGGCCGCCGGGAAGCCTCATGATTGATGCCCACCGCGTCGCCGGAAGGGGTTTCACGCCACAGAAAATAGTGAAAGGGAACGGCAGCAAACGCGCTGTCGGCGCCGGTTTTGTGCAATTGCTGGATCGTGCCTTCGATGTCCTCGGGCAAAGTCAGCGGTGAAGTGCACTGCAAAAACACCAGCAAATCCGGCTCCGGATTGCCGGTTTTTTCCAATGCTTTTAAGACGTGCAACAACGCCAGTTCGGACGCGGATTGATCGCCACTAATTTCGGCGGGGCGCCGCACGACTTCGGCGCCAAAGGATTGGGCCGCCGATTCGATGGCGGCGTCATCGGTGCTGACGATCACCCGATTAATGGACGCCGTATTTCGGGCGGCCTCAATCGTCCAACCCACCAGCGGTTTGCTGGCGAGGGTCCGCAGGTTTTTGCCCGGGATGCCTTTCGAACCGCCCCGGGCCGGGATGATAGCGACAATATTCAAAGGTATGATGGGGTTAACGGGCTTGGGAAGCGCGATACGCAGGCACACTTCGTGCCCGTCACTTCACATCCACGAATGGATGGACTGCCTCCATGGCTCCGCGTTCAAAGTATGGAAAGGCTCGCAATTACTCTCGAGCGCTAACACCACCTCAAGTCTAGCGGGGCCATCGATTAAGTCCATCGCAACTATTGGCCCGCCAGCCATTAATAAGATGGACTTTTAAGGGGGTGTTTTTAGGATCGCTGCCAGAAAAATGGCCCGTTTTACGCCGGTTTTACCGGTGGCAGGGACGGTTCACGCAACTAAACGAGCAGGCTGAGGTTTGCCAATCTTAGGTTCGAAAGGCGAACTGAGGGGCACGAAGTGTGCCCGAAAAAGGCGGTTTTTAACCTGGGGCAGGCTGACTACCCCATAATATTTCGTAAGGCAGGGATCCCCCCGCGTCATGCAAAAAGTTCTCATCACGGTTCCCGATTTTGAAATCGGGGGGTTTGTCTCGCACACCTGCAATTTGGCCATTGCCTTGCGGGCAAAAGGCTATCATATCACCGCCTTGGCCTTTGAACCCTTCGGCGGCTGCTTGGGGGATATGCAACAGGCGGTGGATGAGGTGCAAATTCTGTGGCGCGGCTGGGAAACTCCCGATTATTTTCTGCGCCGCGTGGTGGCGCACTTGAAAAAGCTAGGCCCGGATGTGTTGATTAATAATTCGGTCGCCTTCGCCCAAGCGGCACTACCCTATCTCGATCCTGCCCTCACCCGTTTGTCCGTCGTGCATAGCATTGTGCAACGCGAGCAGCGCATGGCTTTGGCCCACGCGGAGCATTTGGATTGGGTGGTGGCCGTGGCTGACAATGTGGCCACCCAACTGAACCAATTGGAACCTGGCCGAAATCGCATAACCACGATCCCGGTGGGAGTGGAATTGCCTGCCAACCCGGCAAGTGTGCGCCCAGCGGAAGGTGCCCCTTTGCGTTTGGTTTATTTGGGGCGGCTGGCGCCGGAAAAGAATCTGCCTGCTTTGCTGCAAGTTTTAGCCCAATTGCACGCGAACCAAGTGCCATTCCAAATGACGTTGATCGGGAGCGGCCCGGAAGAATCCTGGCTGCGAGCCGAGGTGGCCCGGCTGCCGTTTGCGAGCCAAATTCATTTGGCGGGGCCGATCCCGCACCGGCAAGTCATGGCGGAGTTAGCCAAGCACGAAATGTTGCTCATGACTTCCCGCTATGAAGGCACCCCGCACGTCGTGCTGGAAGCCATGGCCTGCGGCCTGGTTGTGGCTTGCTCCAACTTGCGTGGCTCCACGGACCGCATCATCCAGCATGGCGTGAATGGTTTGCTTTGCGATCCCAACCAACCAGCCGCCTTTGCCCAGGCGATTCGCGAGTTGGTGGCAAATCCAGCCCAGTTCCGTCAGATGGCCGCCGCCGCGCGCGATCATATTCAAGCGCACTATAGCGTCGGGACGATTGGTGAATTGTATCATCAATGCATTCAAAATCGCCGACCTCGGCCGTTGGCCGCAACGCCCTCCAACGTGCAATTGGATGACGCGCTCGCCCCCTATTGCCGAGGGTTTTGGCCGCAGGCCTGGCTTTGCGCCAGAGATTGGGCGAAGCAACATTTAAGGGGACGCATGCCGGTGCGAATTGACAGGGCTCCGGGAAAAGGGGACAAAACCTCCATCGCATGAAAAGAGACAGCCAGGTCTTGGCATGGGGCGGCCGCTTGGTGGGTTGGGCGCAGCGGGTGAAGTGGCGTCTGCTTAGGGCGCGGCAGCGCCAGTTGTTTGGCGCATACGGAAGCGATTTCTGGTTTGATCCCGCCGGAGAGTACTCCTTCGAAAACATATTCGTTGGAGACCATGTGTCCTTGGGCATCCGCCCCAGCTTGAGTGCAACCCGGTCCAAAATCATCATTGGCAACTGGGTCATGTTCGGACCCGAAGTCGCGATCCATGCGGGAAATCATCGGACGGATCTCCTAGGCCGCTTTATGGCTAGTGTCACCGATGCCGAGAAGCGGCCGGAGGACGACCGCGACGTGATCATTGAGGACGACGTGTGGATCGGCCGCCGGGCGATTCTATTGCACGGAGTGACGGTCGGGCGCGGGTCCATTGTAGCGGCGGGCGCGGTGGTGAATCGCTCGGTGCCACCCTATGCGGTTGTGGGTGGGGTGCCCGCGCGGGTGATTAAACTCCGCTGGAGTTTAGCCGAGATTTTGCGCCATGAAGAGTCGTTATATCCCCCTGAGAAACGCCTTTCCCGCGAACTTTTGGAGCAAAACCAAAAGTTGCGATCAGTGGAATCGACCCCCGGAAAATGAACGGTTTGTTCACGGTTGCAGTCTATGCATTAACGGTGAGGGTTAACCCAACCAAATGAGCCGAGGTATAAACCAAATCCTGTTGCGCGCACGGTGGCGCTGGCTTCGATGGAGTTATCTTTGGCGGCTGGCCCTGGCGGGCCGCCCCGGAAAACTAGGCACGAACAATTGTTTTATGGCTCCCGTGCGCGCGGACGGCGAAGGCCGGGTGGTCATCGGCAATGGCAATTTTTTAGGCTACTGGCTCGCGCCGCGAATGGGCAGCGGCGAGATTTTGCTGCAAGCGCGCGCGGCTAACGCGGAAATCCGCATCGGCCATGGCAATGCGTTTAGCAATAATGTTTCGGTGGTAGCGAACCAGCGGGTGGAGATCGGCGACCACTGCCAGATCGGGGATATGGCGGCCATCTACGACAGCGATTTTCACGAAATCGATCCCGCCACACGCACGCGCAGCGCCGGTGAATCCCTGCCGGTGCGGATCGGTTCCAATGTCTGGCTGGGCAGCCGCGCCATGGTGCTCAAAGGCGTGGAAATCGGCGATAATTCGGTGATTGGCGCCATGAGTTTAGTGACGAAACCAATCCCGGCCAATTGTGTCGCCGCGGGCGTTCCCGCGCGAGTGATTCGCCATCTCGGCCCCCACAACGCTAATTCGCCCACCCCTCCCGTCTAGCAAGCATTCTGAGCTGAACCTAATGTCATCTTACCGGCAAATCTTCAAATCCACCGCCATCGTAGGCGGCGCCAAAGTGATTACCCTTGCGGTGGGCTTGGTGCAAAACAAGGTGCTGGCAGTATTGTTGGGCCGCGAAGGCATGGGGGTGGCCGGGCAATTGCAGTCGATTATGGACTGGGTGGGCAACGCGGCGGGCTTTGGACTGGGCAGCGCGGGCGTGCGCCAGATCGCCGAAGCCGCGGCCACCAACGATGAAAAGAAATTGGCAGCTACCGCCCGGACTTTGCGCTTGGCAGTAATAGGCACCGGGCTAATAGGATTGCTCGCAATGTTGATATTCCGCAATCCACTTGCGCTGCAAAATTTCAACAGCCTCCAAGACCATTTAGGCATAAATTACGGCCACTGTGTAGCAGTGGCTTCGCTGGCGTTGTTTTGCATCACAGTGTCCAACGGCCAGGCGGCGCTACTTCAAGGGCTGCGGCGGTTGAAGGATTTGGCCAGCTGCCAGGTGGCGGGCTCGTTGTTTGGGGCCACGGCTAGTATTTTATTAGTTTATATTTTGGGTATCCACGGTGTGGCGTGGTATCTGGTGGCCACCAACGCTTTTTTGGTAGTGGTGTTTTGGTGGCGCGCGCGGCAAGTGAAACTGGCGCCAGCAACTTTCTCTTGGCCCGCGTTTGGCGCTAATTTGCGCGGCTTGCTGGGCATTGGATTTGCCTTCATGCTGGTGGGGGTGATTGCCAATGGCACGGTTAATTTATCCCTGGGCTTGGTGCGCGATTATTTGGGCGCAGCCGCCGTAGGGGTTTATTACACCGTGACGACTTTATCGACCCGCTACGTCAATGTCGTGTTCCAAGCGATGGGGGCGGATTTTTATCCGCGATTGACGGGTGTGGCCAATGATCACCCTACCGCGAATCGGCTCATTAATGAACAAACGGAGATTGGCGTGCTCATCGCTTTGCCTGGAGTGCTGGCCACCATGGCGCTTGCCCCCTGGCTGCTAAGGCTGCTGGCTTCGGCGGAATTCGTAGAGGGTGCCAGCACCCTGCGCTGGCTCTCGATGGGCGTAGTATGCCGCATGATCACTTGGCCGATGGGGTTCATTTTGATGGCGAAAGGCATGACCGTTGCCTTTGTGCTGGTGGAATTATTGGCGGGCGCCTTGCAGCTTGGTTTTTTGGTCATTTTGATGAAGTGGTGGGGATTGGAGGGAGCGGGTGTGGCGTTCTTGGCGGCCAATGCCACCATGACGGTAGTGGTGGCCCTCATGATCTGGCGCGTGTCGGGTTTCCATTGGTCCGCTAAATGTGCGGGGATGATTTTGGGAGCCGCCGCCGCCTTGGCGTTGGTGGAAATTTGCCTGCGCTGGCTGCCAGGATTGGGTGGCATAGTGCTAGCGCTGGGATTCACGAGTGCCGTTGGATTAGGCTGTCTGGCCTTGTTAAAACACATTTTAAACCTCGACCTCCGGCCCTCGGCGATATGGCAACGTCTGCGAAACCGAGGGCAATCCACGCCTCCCACAGCCTCCTAGCAATTCCGAATTTTTGGTATGTCTGATACTCCTCTGGCCAGCGTCATTGTCCCGTTCTACAACCAAGCGCCCTATGTGGTGGAATGCTTGGAAAGCATTGCTGGGCAGAAAACCTCGTTTCCGTTTGAAGTGTTGGCCGGGGATGACGCCTCCAAGGACAACACGCGCGCCATCATACAGGAATGCCAGCGGAAGTTTCCGCATATCCAGCTAGTGGCTGCCGATAAAAATGGCGGATTGGTCGCGAATATTGAGCGTTGTGAAGCCGTGGCGCGGGGTAAATACGTGGCTTACTGTGGGGGCGACGATATTTGGAGCCACCCGGAAAAACTGCAAAAACAGGTCGATTTTCTCGAAAACCGCCCGGAATGCGGCCAAGTGTACTGCGATTTTTACCGGTTGATCGACGGTAAAATCGACGGCCCGTATTATGGAGCGAAAGGCGAAGTGCCCCCTTCCGGCGAAGTATTCGAAGAATTGTTAATCCGCAACTTCATTGGCGCGCTCACCTCGGTTTGGCGCAGCGAATTGTTGCACAGTTTTCCCGCCTCGCCATTCGCGGTCAAATGCTTGGTGGAAGATTACCCGCGATGGTTGCACGCCAGCTGCCATGGACGCCTGGGATACATCAATGAGCCGCTGGCCACCTACCGCATATTGAAAACCTCGATGAGCAACAATATGCGCAAACGGCTGGCGCTCGACACTTCGGTTTGGGACATGAAGCTAGCGGGCATCAGCAAACTGGAGGTGCCTGCCGCGGTACGGGAGCGTATGCTCCAAGCTCGCAACTTGGAATTATTGCGCTGCGCATTGTTCGCCGGGGACCGCGCTGTGTTTTTGCGGGAATATCGTAATGTAAAAAAGCATAATCCCCAGTGGCTCCGCCCTTGGCACAATAAAATGCGCGCCTTATTGATGTTTGCCGGCTTGTCGCGAGTGGTTCAGTATTGCCATCGGCATGCCGGCTTGGAATGACCAGAGTGGCTTGCGCCAAGGTTTTACTTTCGCATGATCCGCCAATAGACTACGATTCCGCTTATGGACTCATCGACTTTCATTCATGAAAAGGCCATCGTCGAGCCGGGCGCCCAGGTGGGGCCGAAGACTCGCATTTGGGCGTTTGCCCATGTGTTGCCGGGCGCGCGCGTGGGCGCCGAGTGCAATATCTGCGACCATTGTTTCATCGAAGGCAATGTGATCGTCGGCGACCGCGTGACGATCAAATGCGGAGTTCAGTTATGGGATGGAGTGGTGTTGGAAGACGACGTTTTTGTGGGGCCGAATGTGGCGTTCGCCAACGATCCCTTTCCGCGCAGCAAACAGCATCCCGCCAAGTACACCAAAACGCTCGTGCGCCAAGGGGCATCCATCGGATCCAACGCCACGATTCTTCCCGGAGTAACCATCGGCCAAAACGCCATGGTGGGGGCGGGAGCGGTCGTGACCAAGGATGTTCCGGCTAACGCCATCGTGGTCGGCAATCCCGCGCATATCAAGGGATACGACGTGGCGGATCGCGGCCCGGCGGCGCCCGCCATTAAACCCGCCGCCCAGGTCACTTCCGAAGACGTTGGGGGCATTCCCGGGGTGCGCCTGTGCAAGTTGCCACTCATAACCGATTTGCGGGGCAGCCTTTCTTTTGGCGAAATCGGCCAGCACTTGCCATTTACACCCAAGCGTTATTTCGTGGTGTTTGATGTGCCCAACCAGAAAGTCCGCGGGGAGCATGCCCATAAGCAACTGCATCAATTTCTCATTTGCCTCAAGGGGCGTTGCCAAGTCTTGTTGGACGATGGCCAGCGACGCGCGCAGACGACAATGGAATCCGCGCAAGTGGGTCTGCACATTCCACCGATGGTTTGGGCCGCCCAGTTCGATTACACCCCGGAAACCGTGCTATTGGTTTTGGCCTCGGATGTTTATTCCGCGGAGGATTATATTCGGAACTACGACGATTTTCTCGCCGCCGTAAAAGCGGGAGCCGGCAAATCATGAAAGTGCCTTTTTTAGACCTCAAGCAGCCGCATCAGGAATTGCGGGCCGAAATGGATGCCGCGTACCAACGGGTGATCGACAGCGGCTGGTTTTTAATTGGCCAAGAGCTGGACTCCTTCGAGAAAGCGTACGCCACTTACACGGGAGCCCAACATTGCATTGGCGTCGCCAATGGCTTGGATGCCCTGCATTTGATTCTCCGCGCGTTGGATATTGGCACGGGCGATGAAGTGATCGTCCCTTCCAACACCTACATCGCCACCTGGCTGGCGGTCACCTATGCGGGGGCTAAATTGGTGCCCGTGGAACCCGATCCACGCACCTACAATCTGGACCCACAGCGGATCGAAGCTGCCATCACTTCGCGCACGAAAGCCATCATGCCGGTGCATCTGTATGGCCAGGCGGCGGACATGGACCCGATCAACGAAGTGGCGTCCAAACACAAGCTCTGGGTCGTGGACGACGCAGCCCAAGCGCATGCGGCGCGCTATCGAGGCCGCCCGGTGGGCGGTTTGGCCCACGCCACCGGCTGGAGTTTTTACCCCGGGAAGAATTTGGGCGCGCTGGGAGATGCCGGGGCAGTAACCACCAATGACAGCGCTATTGCCGAAAAATTACGCTACCTGCGCAACTACGGATCGAAGATCAAATACCAAAATAAATACTTGGGCTTTAACAGCCGGCTGGATGAATTGCAGGCCGCTTTTCTGAAAGCAAAGCTGGCGAAACTGGAGGAGTGGAATGAGCGTCGCGCCAAGATCGCCGCGCTTTATCTGGAACGTTTGCAGGGCGTGCCGAATCTCATCCTGCCCTATGTGCCGGACTGGGCTTCGCCCGCGTGGCATTTATTTGTGATCCGCCATCCGCGGCGGGATGCTTTGGCTGCGTTCCTCAAGGAGCAGGGGGTCGACACGTTGATTCACTATCCGCTGCCACCGCATTTGCAGGAGGCCTATCAAAACCTGGGGATGAAAGCGGGGCAATTCCCCCTCAGCGAAGCGATCCACCGCGAAGTGCTGAGTTTGCCCATGGGGCCGCATATGCCCCAGGAACAGGCTATTTACGTGACAGATAAAATTCGCCTGTTTGCGCAGAACGCGTAGTTTATTTTTGACGCAAAGCCCTTGCCGGCGCGAAGCGGTTACTAATTAGTTAGCAGATACGGACTGGCCAGCATCGGCGGCCTTGGCGGCGGCGTGTTTTTCGAGCCAATTCGCGCGCAATTCCGTCTTCAGCACCTTCCCGGTGCCATTGCGCGGCAAGGCGGGAACGACGTAAATATGGCGGGGTAATTTGTAGCTCGCCAAGCGTTCCCGCAAGTAATGGAATAGATTCTTCTCGTGCCAGGCTGCGCCTTCGTGCAGCACCACCCAAGCGACCGGTTGCTCGCCTTTGCGCGCGTCGGGCACTCCCGCCACCGCGGCTTCTCTCACTCCGGGGAATTGGCAAATAATTTCCTCGATTTCGCGCGGATACACATTAATGCCGTTGACCAGCAGCATGTCTTTCTTGCGATCGGTGATATAAAAATATCCGTCTTCATCGCCGCGGCCGATGTCACCCGTGAGCAGCCAGCCATCCACAATCGTCTCGGCGGTGGCTTGCGGTTGGTTCCAGTAACCGCGCATTACGTTACCACCCCGCACGCAGATTTCCCCCACTTCACCCGGCGGCAGCCATTCCCCAGCCGCCCCCCGCACGCGCACTTCCACGCCAGGGATGGGTTTGCCAATCGATCCCGCCTTCCACGGTCCCGCAATCGGATTCATGGAAACCACCGGGCTGGTTTCACTCAAGCCATACCCCTCCAACAACGGCATCGAGAATTTTTGGTTGAAATCTTTGAGCACTTGAATAGGTAAAGGCGCCGCGCCGCTGATGCACAACCGCAAGGGCAACGTGGCGGGAATCGAGGGGTCCAGCATGGCCCGGAAAAACGGCGGAATGGCGGGGAGAATGGTGGCGTGCTGCTGGATGATTTCTTGCATGATGGTTTTGGGCTGGCTGAGGGATTTGATAAGCACCACCGAAGCGCGCGCGCAAACCGGCAACAACATGCCCACGCAAATCATGAAGCTGTGGAACATGGGCAATAACAGCACGAAGCGGTCATGGTCAATGGCCGCCAATACTTGCTGGCAGCTTTTGACGTTATCCAAAAGGTTGTTTTGGGTGAGCATCGCACCCTTGGGCCGGCCCGTGGTGCCGGAAGTGTAAATGATAAAGGCAAGATCCTCCTCCACCGATTCCCAGGGAGGCAGTGGGGCTTCGCTGGGTTGAACTCCGGGCAGCCATTCTTCAGTCATTACCACCTTCAAATCCGGACACTCGGCTCGGAGCGCGGTGACCATATCGCTGGCGCACGGTTCGGTAACGAGGGTTTTGATTCCGCAATCCTTAACGATGTAAGCCACCTCGGCAGGTTTAAGGAAATGATTGATGGGCACGACCGTGGCTCCGACGTGCAAAATTCCAAATAAAACGGTGAAATATTCCGGGCGATTTTTAAGGAACACCCCTACCCGATCCCCCGGCTTTACCCCCTGCCCTAGCGCCAACTGGCGCCCCCACCCGGCGGCTTGAGCCCCCAAATCGCGATAGGAATATTCCTTGTCTCCCCAGTGAATGGCGGTTTTCTCCGGGCAACCTTGCACCGAGTTGGCTAATGCTAAAGTTAAGTTCATGGAATCTTTAGCCCATTGAAGTCCGGGATTTAGCGGGCGTCAAGCCAATGCCGGCCCTAAATATTTGCATAAATTTCTCCCCTGGTGGAAATAACCGCCGATAAGAAATCACGGATTTTGCGATAAAGACGTTTCACAGAGCAACGCAAGGTTGGTACGATGCAAGCCAGCACTCAGATTCATGAAAGCTTTATTATTGGCGGCAATTGAAATAACTGCGGCTCGGCGCTGGTTTTTGGCGAGCATTGGGCTAACGATGCTTTGCTGTTTGTTGCCCGGTTGCAGCACCGGAACTTCAGCCACCACAACATCAGGCAACCGCCAACCAACTGGCCCAGCCATCGAACGGCTGAGTTTGCTATGCACGCCGGTGGCTTTTACTGGTGGGCCCCAAGGGGGAATAAACGGGATCGCCGCCAAATTGTTTGCGGCAGCGGAGGGCGATAAAAAGACGCGCGCCATTCCGGCAGGCAAGGTCGAGTTTTTCATGTTCGACGGCATGTTGCGCGGTTTTCCAGCGGGCGGCCAAGGCGGACGCCATATGTGGGCGTTTGAAGCCGCCGAATTGAAGCCCATGAAGATCTCCACCGCCATCGGCACCGCCTACCAATTTGCCCTTTGTTGGGGGGAGGATACGCCACGCGCGGCCACCATTAGCATTATTGCCCGTTACCGGCTGGAAGACGGCCCGGAAGTATTCTCAGCGCCGTGTTATGTGACATTGGGCCAATAGCCACTAGCCCGCAAACAAAACCCGCCAGCCGGTGTTTAAACTTGGTGGCCCTTCTGTCGGGCCCATTTTTTATGAAAGATAGTGCCATTAATTTGCGAAAACTGGCTCGACTGGCATTCGCCGCTTGCTTCCTCCTTTCGGGTCTGGGTTCGGCCTTGGCGGAGAATACCAATCGGGTCGAGGTCACTTGCGACGTGGCGGAGTTTACCTCGCTCGAAGGCTGGCAAGCGGAAGGCGGCGAAGGCAATTCGTTTTCCGGCAACGAATGGAAGTTTAGATTTGCTGACAACAACTCCTCCGTGGCGATTCGCCCCACCGACCGCACCATATTAATCCCGCCGCGACAGTTTCGGCTGCGGGTGGCCGGCTCATCTCAGGGGCATCCGCTGGAAATCGCGTTTTACACGCATTTCATGACCTTCCACAAAACGCTCAGCCCGGTAAGCGGCGCTGGGGAACACGAGTTGGTTTTCGATGCGCCACCGGGTGAAGGCTGGCGTTGGGAAGGCGGAGAAAACGATGGCAAAATTCACGGCCCCCTCCGGCTGGCCGAAATCCGGCTGGCGGGCAACGGGACCACCAACACCGGGCGGCTGCAAATGATCCGGCTCACGGCCCTAGGCCAGGTGCCAGCGAACCAGCTTTGCTCCATGACGGCGGATATGCTGGGCCGGCCTAAAGACCGCACGTTTCGGGTGGCCATCCAGGGCTTGTCTCGTGACAACCTCTACGGCGAACTGAATTGGGTGGTGCGCGATTGGGAGAAACGCGAGTTGGAGCGCGGAAGCAAACGCGTGTACTTGCCCATCTTGGGAGGCGCGGCCGTGCTCGACATTGCCTTCAAAGCTTTGAAGGCTCCGTTGCAATTTGCCGAAGCGGAATTTGAATTGCGCGCGGAGGATCAACAGCCCTGCCGGGCGCTGGCATATTGGCTGAATCCACCCGAAACCAAAGGAGACACGCAACTGCGCCCGGAATCGCCCTTTGGCATGGGGGTTTATCTGTGCCGTTATAGTTTTGAAGACATGGAAACAGTGGCCCAGCGCGCCCAAGAAGCCGGCGTGAAATGGTCGCGCGAGGATTTTGGCTGGGAACGCATCGAACCCCGGCCCGGCCAGTTTAATTGGGAATATCCGGACCGCTTGCTAGATTGCGCCCGGCGGCATGGCATCACGGTTTATCCGATTTTGGCGTATTTTCCGAGCTGGTCCAAAGGCTACACCACCGAGGGGATCGACCAATATGTGCGCTTCGTGCGGGCGTTGGTGACGCGTTATCGCGGCCAGCTCAAGCAATGGGAAATCTGGAATGAACCCAATATTTTCTTCTGGCAAGGCACCAAAGAGCAGTACGCGGAACTCCTCACCAAGAGCTATCGCGCCATCAAAGAAATCGATCCTGCAGCCCAAGTGCTCGGGCTTTCGACCGCAGGCATCGATTATGATTACATCAACTGGATGCTACAGCGCCAAGCCCCGTTCGATGTGCTCACGATTCATCCCTATCGCACGAGTTTTGATGACGCGGAATTTATCGCCGATCTGAAGAAGGCCTCCGATCTCGTGCGCATGCCCGACGGCAAGCGCCGTCCCGTTTGGCTAACGGAACTGGGCTGGGCGACGCACACGGAGCATCCATATGTGAAACAGGATTTTAAGGCGAATCCCCAGCGCACCCAGGCCGAGTTGATCGCCCGCGTGTACCTCAGCGCCATCGCCTCCGGCGTGGAACCACGCACCTTTTGGTATGACTTTCGCAACGATGGCGCCGACCCTTATTATTTTGAGCATAACTTGGGGATTTTACGCCACGACAACCGGCCGAAAGCCGCCTTTGTGGCGTATCGCACCATGACGAGTCTGCTAACCGGTCTGGGATATCATTCGCCAGTGGAAGCGGGTCCCGGCATCCTGGCTTACCGGTTTGCCGATCCCTGGCAATCGGGACGCAATGTCATCGCCGCCTGGAGTCCTAAATCGGATGCCATCGCGGAATTCAGGCTGCCGGATAAGCGCGTGAAAGTGGCCAATACGGTGGGAGAAATTTCGGAACTCAAAACCACGGCCATTGCGGGGGAGAAAAAGCTGCGCCGTCTGCGGCTGGATTTGAAAGCGGGAGCGGTGGTTTACGTTCTGCCCGGTTCACGCTGAAGATCGGAAGCTAGGCGGGCCAAGCGGCCACCGCCTAATATTTCTTCATGATCGCGCGGCGCAATTCGCGGTCGTTCTCGCGTTGCTTGATGTCATCGCGCTTGTCGAAATCGGCTTTGCCTTTGCCCAAGCCCAGGGCGACCTTGACTTTGCCGTTCTTCCAATAAAACGAGAGCGGAAATAGGGCATTGCCTTTAACCTGGCAGAGGCCTTCAAGCTTGCGGATTTCAGACTTGTGCAACAGCAGCTTGCGCGGCGCGGTAGGCTTATGGTTTTGGCGATTGCCGAAGGCGTATTCGTCAATGTGCGCGTTGTAGAGCAACACTTGGCAATTCTCCACGCGGGCAAAGGCGTCGCGAATCTGCCCCAGTCCCGCACGCAAAGCCTTGACCTCCGTGCCTTGCAGCACGATGCCGGCTTCATAGGTTTGCAGGATGTGATAATCCCGCCGCGCTTTGGAATTGGTGAGAATGTCCGCCATGGCCGGCTAGAATCCTTGAAACTTAAAACACGTTGCGAATCAACCCTGTTTCCGGAACTGTCAAACAGATCAGTCCGCAGCTTCGCCTTGCTGGATAAAAAACCGCCGTCCGCGCTGGCCGGAGGCGATTTAGAATAAGTGTGAAGCTAGGTTTGACCTAGCCTTTGGCCTACTTCTTGCGCTTTTTGGCGTTTTCGGCAGCTTCGGTATCTTCCAGCATTTCCCAGCCGATTTTGCCCGTGGCGATTTCCACCAAGGCGATATCCGCCCAGCCCATGCCTGCGGTCTCCGTGATCAATGGACGGCTGCTGCCACCGCCACCTGAACTTAATTGGCGCACCCGGCGCGACACAATGTTCACCAGGACATTCGGGTTGCCAACTTTTTCCAATGCTTGCTTGCAATATTCCGCGTTCAAGACTTCGTGCTCCTCTCGAATTATAGCGACACTACACCCTTCCGGCAGGCATTCTCGCGCCGGTCAGGTTGCCGCAAGATAGTCATCCTAACACTTTACGGGGATTAATCTAGGAAATAGTGCGCTCAAAGCAACAGAAAACTGCCAATCACGGCCGCCGGGTCATGCGAAATTCCAATTTAACCTGCCCCAGCAATTGGCGAATTCGCTCATAACTCGCCCAATCGGCCAAGTCTTCCGCCTTCAATTGCGTAACGACCTGCAACAATTCGGGATTATCCAAGAACGGGCTTAACATTAGCGGTTCATATCCAGGCACTTCCGCTCGCAGACGAAGCGTTGCTGGCAACTCCAAACGCCGGGTTCCCAAGACCGGGATGGCCGACCGCGAATTACGCTTCCAATTATTTGTAAATGAAGCTGTTAGAATTTTTCCGGAAAGCCAAGCACCCGATTGAGCATCGCGCAAACTCACTTCGACCTGGGCGGGAACTATCGGCGGACGCCGATACGGTTTGGTCTGAAAATAAAACGCGCCACTTACCGCGCATGTCTTTTCAGAGGCGTCCCCCCAAAGCCGCACGCAATACCAGGCACGCTGCGTTTCCACGAGCGACAAAGCCTGTGAATAACTCGTCAATTGACCATCGATCTTATTGGTCCAGAACGGGATGCCATTGCGTAAAACCTCGATAGAGTCGAGGCCTTTGGGGCTTGCCCCGGAAGCCCATGCTGCCAGATTAAGCGTATGTTTTTTGCCATCGGCTGCGAACGCCGTGCCCGGAGGTTTGCTATCGACCATGGCTACGAGCAACGGGCCGCTGGTGGCTACGGTTCGCCCTTGGGCGATGGCGCGAGCTCTTTTCTGCCAGGAAAAGCCATTCTTCTGGTAGGTATAAAGCCGGGCTGAACCAGGAACAGCCCCGTTGCGGCGGTCAAAACAAGCATCCGAGGAAGCCGTGGGAGTTAGGCGATAACCATGGTTTTGGAGCAAGCACCAGATTCGAAACGCCAGGGCATCGGCGTGTTGTTCCCCCTTGCCGGTGATAACGTCGATCCCATCGTATGTTGGCCCGATCAAGGTATCCAAAGGCAGCTCAACGGCCAGGTTGGAGATAAACTTTTGCGTTTCACGGGGATACCCTCCTTCCCCACCCCAAGCCCCGGTCCACCACCGTGCAGGGTGGGTATAGCATGCGACACCGCCTAAGGCGTGGATTAAGGCGTGCGACTCAAAATTGGCATAGGGCGGCTTTTGCGATTCATAATCCTGCGCGCTGGCTGCCAGGAGCACGCCCACCACATCATCCCCCCAGGGGGTGCGTGGTTTCATACCCACATTCCAGCAATGCCCCAAACATCGGCTGGCATCGCCTCGGTAATAATTTTTCGGCGCTTCCAAATTCCAATTTAGCGAGCACTCAGGAGTGGATAGCGCACCCAGAGTATGCTGGAGGATGGCAGCCGTGGGGTGCGCGAGCGGCCAGCTTTGCGCCACGGATAAGCATTGCAAATCCTCCGCCTGGGCCGCCAAGGCTACTTGGGCAAAGGTAGTCGTCAGAATTTTTTCACCGTGAATCATGTGCGCGTGATGGTCTCCGGAATACCAATGGCGAGCTCGCAGGTTGATCCGCCGATGCAGCTGGAATTGCAGTTCGGCGACTTGGCCGGAGATCAACTCCAATTCCCGGAATTCCATTTGCGTTTCCCAACCGCGCGAAATGAGGAGGCGGGTTTTACCAGGGGGCAACCTTTTTTCAAAGTAGCCAGAACAGCGAAAGCCGTCTCCAAAGGCGGCATCTTCCAAAACTGGCTGGTGGTTTGCATCGGTGATTTTCACCGTGCAAGCGGCCGGCTTCCCCGATTCGAAATCGATAACGCTGGCCTTAATCACACTCCAATCATCCCCTGGCAAGCTTTCTGGCAGGGCTTCGAGTGTTAGGCTAAAACCTATGGCGGCCCATATGAATGTCACCCATTTTTTCATATAGCGTTTCCGGTATAGCGGCCATAAAACAATACAATTATGGTTTGCATGGCGGCTTGGCATGTACTTTATGGTTTCCGATTGTCCAAATCGAGCACAACTTGCGCCCGTGGCCGGGCAATAAATTACCGTCGAAGGGAGGGGGTTTTGGCAACCCGCGAAACGGATTAATGATTTTATTATTAATGGGTTGGTTTTTAAAATTAACATTCGACATTGGTTATCAGATCGGTATAGTCGAAACTCGTCGGGGAGATGATACATGAAGACGCCAATACCGCTTTCTAGCCGGTTCCCATTGGATAAAGATTTTGGCAGCTATCATGTCATGGTGTTGCTGGTGGACGACCAGGCACTGGTGGGCGAATCCGTGCGTCAATGCCTTGCCGGCCAGCCGGATGTGGATATTCACTACACCCCCCACGCGGCGGAAGCCATCCCCTTAGCCAAACAGCTCCGGCCCACGGTGATTTTGCAGGATCTTCTCATGCCGGATGTGAATGGGCTGGACCTTGTCCGCCAGTACCGGGCAACCCCAGAAATCAAGGATATTCCCATCGTTGTGCTTTCCAGCCAGATGGATGCGCACATCAAGAGCGAGGCCTTTGCGGCGGGCGCCAATGATTATTTGGTCAAGCTGCCCGACCGCATCGAGTTAATTGCCCGGTTGCGCTATCATTCGCGCGCCTATATCACCCAACTGCAGCGCGACGCGGCTTTTGCCGCCTTGCGGGAGAGCCAGCAGAAGCTGGTCGAAAGCAACACTATCTTGCTGGGGTTGAATCAAAAACTTGAAGAGGCCACCCATGCCAAATCGGAGTTCCTGGCCAACATGAGCCACGAAATTCGCACCCCCATGAACGGGATTATTGGCATGACCACCTTGCTGCTGGATAGCCCCCTCACCGCCGACCAGCGCGATCAAGTGGAGACCGTGCGCAGCAATAGCGAGTCGCTGTTGATGATCGTCAACGACATCTTGGATTTCTCCAAGATCGAGTCCCGGCGCATGGAACTGGAGGAACACCCCTTTGAATTCCGGCAATGCGTGGAAGACGCCTTGGAATTATTCGCTTCCCAAGCGTCCTTAAAACACTTGGAAATGGTTTGCCAAGTGGACGACACTATTCCCGAAATGCTATTAGGGGATGCGGCGCGGCTCCGCCAAATCTTGGTGAATTTAGTGGGGAACGCGGTTAAATTCACGCCCCAGGGAGAAGTGGGCGTGACCGCCCGTTTAGTAACGCAGGATAAATTGCGCGGCACCCTCACCATCCAATGCAGTGTGCACGATACCGGCATAGGCATTGCCAAAGATAAGCAAGACCGGCTATTTCAATCCTTCAGCCAGGTGGATGGCTCGTCCACCCGCGCCTTTGGCGGAACCGGGTTAGGCCTGGCGATTAGCCGGCGGCTATCCGAATTGATGGGGGGATGCATGTGGGTGGAGAGCGAGGCCGGCAAGGGGGCCACTTTCCATTTCCTGTGGGTTTCCAAAATTGCGCTTACGCAGCCAATGCCAATCCTGCCACCTCCCGCTTTAAATGGGAAAAATTTGTTATTGGTGGTGTCCCACCCCGTGCAACAGGAAGTCCTGGTCCAGCACACCCAAAAATTGGGGATGAACTGCCAAGTCGTGGAAACCGCAGCGGCCGCTTTGGAGTATCTTCATCCCGCCACCTCCATCGATGCCGTGCTGGTCGAGCGCCACGCCGCGGAGGAAGAAGATTGGGCCTTCATTCAAGGCATCCGCAGCCGATCCGCTCAAGTGCCCTTGATTCTGCTGACCGATGACCGCGGCCAGGTCATCGATAAAATCGTGCAGGAACAAGGCATTGCCTCGCTGATCTACAAACCGATTCGACGCGGCCAACTGCTGGAGGCTTTGAACCGCGTTTTCAACGGCCATGACGCGATCAGCAAAGGCCCCACCAAATCGCTCATCAATAAACATTTAGCGGAAAAAGTCCCGCTCCGTATCTTGGTGGCGGACGATAACCCCGTGAACATTAAAGTGGCCCGGGCTTACCTGGAAAAAATGGGCTACCGCATCGCCCAGGCATCCAATGGCCAGGAGGTGCTGGAAATCTTGACGCTGCACCCGTTTGACGTCGTCTTCCTCGATATCATGATGCCGGTATTGGATGGCTTGGAAGTCGCCCGGCAAGTCTGCCAGAAGTATGATGTCTGGCATCGGCCACGTTTGGTAGCCATGACCGGCAATGCCCAGCCTGGTGACCGTGAGAAGTGTCTGGCGGCGGGTTTGGATGACTATGTAAACAAGCCCCTACGCCCCAAGGAGCTGGAGAAAATTTTGAGCCGTTGCCGCCGATTGGCTGATCCCCCTCCCAGCTAGGCAGCCGTCCAGGCTAGAGTTTCAGGGCGCGGCAGGTTGCTTTTTCTTTTGGGCCGGCAACAAGCTGGTCGTGCCCTCTTCAATATCCAAACCTGGATTCATATCGATGGTATTGATAGTTTCTGATTTGGCTTTGGCGGTGTTTTTAGCGGGCGGAGCGGTGCCGTGAGTATCTTGAGCCTTTTTCTCAACGTTCGCCAATGGAGGGGCGGGGTGCGCTGCCAGGGGTTTCTCGGGGGCATGCGCGGCAACTGCTCCCGGCGGTTTATCCCCCAACAGCTCCTTTTGATTCGGGTGCGAACCCAGCCATTTTACCACCCCGGTGTCGAGGTCATAGAGGGCGCCAACGATTTGCACATGGCCTTTGACGGCACTTTCGCGCAAATCGGGGCTCTGCCGCAACAAATCGCTAATCACCTGCCAGATATTGGCTTCGATGGCTCTGGGCACTAATTCTTCGGCGGCCGTTCCTTGTTCTTTAACTTTGGCGACGGCGGGTTTGATTTTCTCGGCCAAGCGGGGCAAATAGCCATGCAACTCGGCGCCGGTAGCCACCGCCGTGACGGCCCCGCATTTGGTATGCCCCATCACCACCAATAACGGCGTGTGCAAATGGTTCACCCCATACTCGATCGTGGCAATCTCGGATATTCCCGCCACATTGCCCGCCACCCGCACCACGAAAACATCCCCAATGCCGCGATCAAAAATAAACTCCACCGGGTCCCGCGAATCGGAGCAAGCCAAGATCGTAGCAAACGGTTGCTGGCCCTCTGCCGATGTGCTGTGACGCCGTTCGGCGTCAGCGTTGGGATAATTGGGATGGCCTGAGGAATAGCGAATATTGCCTTCCTTGAGCAAAGCCAAGGAAGCCTCCCGCATTAGGCGATAGAAAGAATCCGTGGCGGGTTCGTGGCCAGCGGACCAGGCACCCAAGGGCCAAGCAGCGAGCATGGCTGCCAGCCATAGACTTTGCGCGCGCACTTTGACGCGGAAACACTTCGATCTCATTTGCATTACTCCATTCAAACCTGCATTTGCCGATTCCCATCCCTGGAGAATCCCCATCCTTTTAACCATCGGCATTCATCGCTTTGGCTTGAGTGGCGTTTGCAGCAGCCAGGGGAAATCAGGCCACCATTTGCCGCTTCACTCCAGACAACATCTCCCCAATCTTTTAGCTTGTGCAGCCCTTGTGAAAACGGTTTAAAACAAAGAAAGAAATATTCGTATATATCTACGCACAAATAGTTTATGCAATTTTTAAGATTATTTTGAGGGAATTAGTAAATTTTGTTAAATAAGTCTTGCGTCTCCCCGGGGGATGCGGGCATTCTGCCAGGAAACACAGCGGTTGGCAAAATTTTATCAGTAGCGATATGAATACGTTTATTCCTATTTTGGGAGCGGCGCAAGGCGTCACCTTCTCGGGGCTAGATTGGGCCATGATCGGGCTCTACTTCTGCATCCTCTTCGGCGTCGCCTGGTGGGTCATTAGCCGGGGCAAAGACACGGCGGACGATTATTTCTTGGCGGGACGCAATTTGGGTTGGTGGGTGATCGGCGCCTCAATTTTTGCTTCTAACATTGGCTCGGAGCATATCGTTGGCTTGGCGGGATCCGGCGCCAAAGACGGTGTGGCCATGGCGCATTACGAATTGCACGCCTGGTGCTTATTGGTGCTGGCCTGGGTATTTGTGCCGTTCTACGCACGGTCCATGGTGTTCACCATGCCGGAATTTCTGGAACGGCGTTTTTGCGTCAAATCGCGCTATGTGCTTTCCATCGTATCGCTGATCACCTTTGTGGTCACTAAAATCGCCGTGGGCATTTTTGCGGGCGGGGTGGTGTTCGGCACGCTCTTTCCCGAGGTCAGCCTGAACGTCGGCTTTACCACCTTGAACAGTTTCTGGATCGGCATGATTTCCGTCATTTTGCTGACCGGGCTATACACCGCCTTGGGCGGCATGCGCGCGGTGGCGTATAACGACGCGGTGCAGGTGGTGGTGCTGATTGTGGGCTCGGGGTTGCTCACTTTCTACGGATTGGCCCAATTGGGCGGCTGGGGCGAACTCAAGCGCATTTGCGGTTCGGAAATGTTCAACCTGTGGAAGCCGCTGATTCCCGCCGGCATGGAAGGCACCTGGGCGCCGGTGAAAGAGCCGGGCCGCATTGCCTGGTATTTTAATACCAACTTCCCCTGGCTCGGCATGGCCATTTGCGCGCCGGTGATTGGCCTGTGGTATTGGTGCACGGACCAGTACATCGTCCAGCGCGCTTTGGGCGCCCCCAATGAAACCATCGCCCGCCGCGGTTCCATCTTTGCCGCCTTCCTGAAATTGTTCCCGGTTTACCTGTTTATCATTCCCGGCTTGATTTGTTTCGCCTTGGCGAAGAGCGGCCAGAATCAAGCGCTGGCCGACGCGATGATGGGGCCGAATGCGGGGCCGAACGCGTCCCAAGGCGCCTTTCCGTTGATGGTGCAGCATTTGTTGCCGCCGGGGTTGCGCGGCATTGTAGTGGCGGGGTTGCTCTCCGCTTTGATGGGTTCTTTAGCCGGCGTGTTTAACGCTTGCTCCACATTGTTCACCGTCGACCTCTACCAGAAATGGAAACCCCAGGCCACGCAGAAACAAATTGTGCGCACCGGGCGCATGGCGACGGTGGCGATGGTGATCATCGCGCTGATGTGGATTCCGGTCATCGAAGGCGCCAACAGCCTCTACGAATATTTGCAGGCCGTGCAGGGATATTTGGCGCCGCCCATCTTTGTCGTGTTCTTCTTTGGGGTATTCTTCAAACGCCTCAATGCCCAGGGATGTTTGTGGGCGATCATCGTGGGCTTTGTTTTGGGTGGATTCCGGATGCTCGTGGATACCCCGGTTACGATGAAACTCAAAGGCTTTGAGGCGGGCTACGAGAATGGCTCGTTCCTCTGGATCGTGAATAACATCAATTTCCAGTACTTCAGCATCTTGATCACTTTGGTCTCGGCCGTCGTCATGGTGGTGGTGAGCTATATGACGAGCGCCCCCGATTATGACAAGATCAAAGGTTTGACTTACGGCACCGAGAGCGAAGATGACCGCGCCAAGACCAAAGCCAGTTGGAATTGGAAGGAAGTAGCCGCTTCCGCGGTGGTAATGGCCTTTATTATTGGGGCTTACGTTTACTTCCGGGGTTAATTCCAGGAAAGATCCGCCGGACCCTCCGCTAAGAGACGGTATTGCCAGCCCATGCGGCGCAATACCGTCCGCCAAAGCGTGTCAGGGTCTGCGTGAAACACTAATTCCAGCGAGGCCGGGTAAGATAGCCAGGCCTCGCGTTTCATTTCATCGTCCAACTGTCCGGCACTCCAACCAGCGTACCCCGCAAAAACCCGAATTTGCCGTGAAGGGACAATAGTACCACTCAGTTCCACTAACTCTTCTAAAGAGTGCCCCAACTGCAAGCTGGCCATGATATCGTCTTCGGCAAATTGCGCCTCCGCGTGCAAGTAGCTCAAGGCGGCGGGCTGGACCGGGCCGCCCACGAACAGAGTATCGTCCTTGATGGTTTCCGGCAAATCCGCCACCAAAGCATCTCCCACTTTGCTCTCGCTGGCGCGATTGAGCACCAAACCAAAGGCCCCCTCGGCATCATGCTGGCAAATAAGAACCACCGTGCGGTGGAAAAAAGAACCCCGCAATTTGCCGCCATCCAACAGCAATTGACCGCGCAACGATGGGTATCCCTTTTTCATAACATCAGCCTCCAATACAACACAACTTCCTGGCTTGCTTAAGGTTAGCTATAAAGAGCCACCGCGCAGCCGGGCCGGTGAAAACACCCTGCTTGCCAGCAAGATAAATATGATTTAGATACATTTCCATGAGAAAGATGATTGGTATGGCGCTGCTACTGCTGGTCCTCCAAGCCCTTCTGGCTTCGGGGTGTTCGAGCAACTCGGGCAGTCGTGAGTTTATCCCAGGCAAGGGATGGAAATCGGTGAATTAGCAGCGCCCGGCATCGGTCGATAAGCCGGTGCCCTGCTAACCCCCAAACGGGTTCGAGGCTTGGCAGACGAATTAACTGGTCTGGCCCTTGGGTTTGGTGACTTTCAGTTCGAGCCATTGCTGGCAAGTATTGGTGATTTGTCGCAGGCTGTCCTGCCACGTGCTGGTGATCGGCACCGAGTAGCGGGCTAGCTGGCGGCTCCCCTGCGTGGGCAGCCGATGCGTGATGGTCTCGAGGAATTGGGTGATTTTCAACCGGCGCCGCACGGAAACGCTGCGGCTGGCATGGGACTGCTCCCCGCTGTCCTTGGCGTTCATTTTCAAAAGATCGAGTTCCGGCATCACACTTCCGCCCAAGAGCGAACACCACACCACCATTTCCTGGTGCCCGCCAGTGGCCTGAAACACCCGGCATTCAAAAGGCAGGTTGGTGCTGCCCAGAGGAATGTCCACTTGTTGGGGCTGGCCGAGATCCCGGGGAGTCCAGCCCACACTGGGCCAGCAAATATCCGGTGTATGTTCCACCAGCGAGATGTTACGGCCTTCTTCCGCCGACCAACTGGCCAGATAAACCCGGCCGATAAAATTGGAAGCGCCGGTAAATTCACCATCGAGCACATTGGTCGTGGCTAATTTGATGATCGCAGCCGGATCGTTGGTGTGTGCCGTAAATCGATACCCGGGCCATTGAGTGCGGCCACTAAACTGCAAAATTTCAGCTTGAGGCGTCCGCCCTAGCCACACCCATAGCCATGCCCCCACCACGCCAACGCAAAATAAGCCTAAAATGAAAACCATTCCCCAGATGCGCGAGGAGGCGGGTGCCGCTTGCTGTGTGTTTGCCATGTTCAATGACTCTGCCGCGAAGCCTAATGGCCTGCTTCCGGTGTGACAACTGCTAACTGGTTCTTGTTCAATACCGGCGGCGCAATCCGTCACCAGTTGGCAAAACACCCGCTTTGATCCCATTGCTGCGATCCGCGGTAGGCTTTCATTTGGGAGATCTCCTTCCAATGCACGGAGCCATCCAACAGGCCGACGTTGCCCCCCACCCCGCCAATGTCTTTAGGCCTTTCCCCCGAACTCTCCCCGCCACTGGCCAGGTTCTTCAAAATGGGCCCATTGGCGCCATGAGGAGCGAAAGTCCTTTGGTAACCGGGAGACCAATCGTTCAAATCCGAGACCAGCGCCAAAGAAGGTGAGTCGGTGGTTTTCTGTGGTGAAATCCAAGTTTCGTTAACCCCTGAGATGAGAGGCCAAGGCGTGTTCGTATGGCCACCCATATAGTTGTAACCAATGGTATAACCATAATCCAATTCGGTGATCCACCCGGTGGCTTGATTGAACGGCGCGGTCAAGCTAGGGCAATCCAATATTCGGTAGCTGCCGCCATAGGTAATAATCGAGTTGCGCGAATTGGTGCTGAGCACCGGAATATGATCGTCCTTCGGCCCCAAATTGGAAGCGCCACTCAATAATTTTTCGCCGTTATCCCCGGCATACATGTGCAAAGCTAACAAAAACTGCCGCTGATTGCTTTTGCAGGACGCCCGGCGCGAGCGCTCTTTAGCGGAGGCCAGCGCGGGCAGTAACATGGCGGCCAGGATGGCAATGATGGCGATGACCACCAATAGTTCGATGAGCGTAAAGGCCGGTTTGCGGGGATGCCCCCTCACACCAAGTTTTTGATGGCCGGCACAAAGCATAACTTAAGGCTGTTCGGCGATGCGATACAGCCGCAGAGGCGTCGCGGCATCGATGGCACCGTCCACTCGAATAGTGCCATTGGTTAAAGTCATTTGAACTTCGGCCGCGGTCCAATCCGCTGAATTCGTGCTGGCCGAAGCACTGGTGAGCACGCTGATTTTGCTCAGGCGAGAGGCCTCAATGGCCGTATCGTCGGAGCTGTTAATGAACCAGGCAAAACGATTGGCGGCGGGCTGGGAATAAGCCATCCAACGCAACGGAGGTTGCGATATGGTGTACAGCTCATAGCAAGCGGCTTCGGATATGCTGCGGGCATACAGCCGGCCGTTGCTTAACGCGGGCGCATTCCAGCTTTTGCCATCCACCGCCTGAAACCGCGCTAATTCATAATAAGCGGTGGGGCTGGCCTCGACTAAGGCGATCTCACCGACATCACTCTGAACGATGAGTTTGCCTTCCGCCAAAATCAGGCCGCCCAAGCCAAATCCGGAACGGGACCAGCGGCTGACCCCAGTGGCCATTTCCAAGCACTTCAGCGGGGCTGTGTTATAGGCTCCATTGCCGTACAAGCCGTAAACATATCCGTTATAACACACGGGAGTGCTCCAGTGATTCATCTGGCTATTGCTCCACAAAGTTTTGGCCGAGAATTTCCCGTCGGTCAGGCTAATCTTGGCTACCGCTGCCCCCACTCCATACGCTGCCGAGCAATAAACCATGTCGTCGTAGACTACTGGCGAAGCGCCGGTCGAGGTGTTGTATGGGAAGGTGTAGCGCCACAATTGCGTCCCATCCGCGGGATTCAAGGCTAACAATCCGTTTTGAGTCAGGAAAATTAATTGCCGGGTGCCGAATATGGTGGCTAACACCGGAGTAGCGTGAGTCATACGCTCTTTAGTCGCCTTCCAAACCAAGCTGCCATCCGCAACGTTGAGGGCAAGTATGGTATTGGGCGAACCATTGGCATTTAAAAAGATGCGCCCGTCGGCAATCACAGGCGACGCGCTATTTTGCCAGGTGATGGCCTCTCCCCCATAGATGCTGGCTAAATCCTTGCGCCATATTTCTTGGCCGCTATTGGCATCGAGAGCCACCAGCACCAAAAAGGACGATAGCACGTAAATGCGCCCCTCATAATACACCGGCGTGGAGCGCGGCCCATCGCCCTCACCGGAACCCGAATCATAATCCGTCCGGTCAATATCCACCGCCCACAATTCCGCGCCGGTCGCAGCATCCAAGGCCAGGCACACCTCCCGGCCGGCATCCCCAATCATTCGGGTTTCTTGAGTGTAGGCTTTGCCGCCGTGCACGGAAAAGGTTGAAAAACCATTATTGACCTGTGATTTCCAAAGGAGCCGCGGGCCGGATGCAGGCCAAGTCGTCAAGCCTTGTTCGGGAGAAATCCCATCCCCTCCGGGCCCGCGAAAATTGTCCCAATCAACCGCTTGGGCAGAATGGGCAGTGACCATTGCCAGCACCACAACTGACCATATGGCGTGCCATTTTGCCTCCTTTACAGACGCATTTAACCATGGGATCATGCGGGTATTATAGCATAATTTGTTCCATTTCCCTCGGGAAATCGTTTTATCAGCAAAAAAACCAGGGGTTTCTTTGCTTTCCATCCGCTCGGAGATGGATTATCAAAAGGTTTATGTCGACGGCTTTGAAAATTGGTTTTTTGGGGGCGGGCAAAATGGCATCCGCTTTAGCCAAGGGTTTCCTTCGCGCGGGATTGGTCCAGCCGGAGAATTTGATTGCGAGTGATCCCATAGAACCCGCCCGGTCGCAATTCGCCGCCGAAACCGGCGCCACCACTACCGATGATAATTTGCAGGTGGTGCGCGCTTCCGAAGTGCTCTTTCTCGCGGTCAAGCCAGCCCATGTCACGAGCCTGTTGCAACAGATCAACCCGCATTTTACCGAGCGCCATTTGCTCATTTCCATCGCCGCCGGGTGGACGCTGGCCAAATTGCAGAGCTTTTTATTCGATGGTTCGCGAATCATCCGGGTAATGCCGAACACTCCGGCCTTGGTCGGCATGGCGGCGGCCGGGTATGCCATGGGTGAATCGGCCACCATCAAGGACGGGGATTTAACCAAACAATTGCTCTCCTCGGTCGGGGTCGCCTATTCCTTGCCGGAGTATTTGCTGGATGCAGTCACGGGTTTGAGCGGCAGCGGACCGGCCTATGCGTTCTTGATGATCGAAGCCCTGAGCGACGGCGGAGTGGCGGCGGGATTGCCCCGCGATGTGGCCATAAAATTAGCCGCCCAAACGCTGCTGGGTTCCGCCAAAATGGTGCTGGAAACTGGACTGCACCCGGGTGCCTTAAAAGACATGGTCACCAGCCCCGGAGGCACGACCATTGAAGGCATTCACGAGCTGGAAAAAGGCGCCGTGCGCGCGGCCCTCATCAACGCGGTGCGCGCGGCCACGGATAAATCGCGGCAATTAGGCAAAACTTAATCCCCTATGGACTTCCCCCCGCCCACCGCCAAACAAGCCCGGATATTGTGGATGTCATTAACCACCTTTGCGGTGGGAGTTTTGGCCACGTTATTTGTCTTGTTATGCGTGGGCGCCGGGTGGGTATTGAAGCAACTTTCTTCCGTGCTGCTGCCCATCGCCGTGTCGGCGATCGTGGCCTACTTATTGGATCCGGTGGTGGATTGGTTCGAGCGCAAAGGCATCCCGCGAACCCGCGCTATTTTGTTGGTTTTCTTCTTAATGATAGCCGTGAGCGCTGGCATGCTGGCTACGATCGTTCCCCAGTTGGTGGTGGAAACGGGCGACTTGATAAATAAATTCCCCGACTACGCCAAGGCTGTGCACACCGGAGTGAGCGAATGGATGGCCAAATCGCCGATCGGCGCCAAAGCCAGAGAGATGTGGGATTCCCAATTTGGGACATCGGTGCAGACTTGGCTGTCAAAAATTTTGCCAGACCTTTCCACCTGGCTTCTGGCCCAACTCACCAAGGCCGCTTCCTGGGCTGGATTGCTCACCGGCTTGGCCTTGGCCCCCGTATATATCTTTTATTTCCTACTGGAAAAAACCGGCATATCGCGACATTGGACTGATTACCTTCCCGTGCGGGAATCCTCCGCCAAGAGCGAAATCGTTTTCGTCCTCGAGGCAATCAACAATTACTTGATCGTTTTCTTCCGCGGCCAAGTGCTGGTGGCGGTATGCGACGGCATTTTGCTCACCATCGGATTTCTGGCCATGGGCCTGAATTACGCGGTCCTTCTCGGTGTTCTGGCGGGGATGCTCAGCATCGTGCCCTTTTTGGGAGTGGCCATCAGCTTGATTCCCGCCACCATCCTCGCTTTCGTTGAGTTTAAAGATTGGCTGCATCCTTTGTTGGTGCTGGGCATTTTCGCCGCCGTGCAAATGATCGAAGGCTTTGTGATCTCGCCCAAAATCATCGGGGACCGCGTGGGGTTGCATCCGCTGACCATCATCGTCGCCGTCATGGTGGGCACCACGCTGTTAGGCGGCATTCTAGGCGGCATCTTGGCCATCCCCCTCACCGCCGCCCTGCGCGTGTTGATGTTCCGCTACGTGTGGAAACAAGGCCCCAAGCCAGCTCAGGCCGAAGCCTGATGCTATTGTTAACTCCCCAATTACGCCGGCGAGCCCGTCCACCCAAAGTAGTGACGATCCTTGATCAGCGGCACAATCGGGGCGGGCACCATGGCTTCCCATTCGGGATCGGCCTTATGTATGAGGTCCAACAGCACGGGAGAATGGATTCCCAGCAAGGCTTCCTTGTAGCCCACGACATTTTCCAAGTGGTGGTTTTCCAGCAAGTGGGCGTGCAAATGCCGCAGGTGCGTCGCCACTTTCAAAGTCTCGGCAGTGATGAGCTGGCCGGATTCCTCGCGCATCGGATAGATGTACATTTTCACCGCGCTTTTAAACAAACGTCCAAAGGATTCGAGAATTCCGCCTTCGAGGGTGGTATAATATTTTTCGTTAAAAATTTCTTTCAAGGCCGGCACGCCCGCCGCGATGCCAATGTGCTTTTTAGTATAGCGCCCGAGATAAGCGGCCAAGGGATAAAACCAGGAAAAATTGGAAATCAAGACCGGCTTGCCTAAAGCGGCGAGCAAATCGACGCGCGCCAAAAAATCGCTGTGATCCAGCACCCCGGTGGTAAGCAAGTTGCGCATGGTGATTTCCATCAGTTCCATGATGGGCTCACCGGCTTGGGATTCCTCGGCCGCGAACTGTGCGCGCGAGCATTCCAGCATATCCAGGTTGAGCAAATTAACCGGCCGAAAACTGCCGCGTTCCACCAAGATGGATTTGCCATACAAGGTTTCGCCCGCCTGCACAATTTCGCCCGCGGGATTAAACAACACGGCGTTGGTCAGGCCATGGTGCACCAACTGCAAATTCATTAGCCGGTTATCAATGCCCACGAAATCCGGCCCGGAAAACTTGATTAAATCGACCTCAATGCGATCACGCGTCAGATTATCCATCAAGGAGGCGATCAATTCGGTGGGCTGCCGGTGCAGATAAATTGCGCCGTAGATGAGATTCACCCCGATGGCCCCCAAGGCTTCCTGTTCCTGGACGTTTTCTTTGTCCAGCATGTGCACGTGAATGATGATTTGTGACGGGGCGGATTGCGGGCGGGTTTGGAACTGGATGCCCAGCCAGCCATGCGCGTCATCGGGCCGGGAATAGCTGCGCGCCGTGACGGTATCCGCAAACACGAAAAAGCACGTTTTATCGCCGCGCTGCGCGTCCAGACGCTCTTTGAGCAGGGCGAACTCGTAATCGAGCATTTTCGTCAACCGCTGGCGGCTCACATAACGGCCGGAGGGGCCGTAAATGGCGTCGCTAAACGTCATGTCATAGGCCGAAATGGTTTTGGCGACGGTGCCGGCCGCGCCTCCCACCCGGAAAAACGCGCGCGCCACTTCCTGGCCCGCGCCAATTTCCGCAAAAGTGCCGTATTTGGCCAAATCCAGGTTCAGCTGGAAGGCCTTTTGATGTGTGTCTAGGATCTTACGTTCCATAGGAGCAACCCCAAATACCTAGCGAGGCCCAACTTACGACTTCACTGCTCAATCACCACTTTCCCTGAGTGGTCCGGTTTGCGTGAGTCCTAAAAAGACTCACTGAGGTGGCAACTCAGGCGAATCGCGCTACGAGGTGAAGCCTATCGCTGTGTCGGATCGCCCCCCCCGCGCCTCGCCATCAAATTCGCTCATTCGGAAAATTTCGCCAGTGAAATGATAGTGGCTCCATTAGCAGTTAGCAGGAATAAGGTCATTAAACCAAGAACCGCCCCAGAGAAAAACCATCCTTGCCGATGGAAATTAAGTGTGAATTGCCCCAAACCATACCACCGGGGCAACCGGAGTGGGCCACCCCGAGTTAAATTAGCCGGAGGCGGAAAGGACTAAGCCGCTTTTTTCTTTTCGAGCGCGTGGCGATACTTGCGCTTGAAGTGGTTGCAGGAAGAAATCTCCTTTTTCCCGTCGTCGTTTTCCCAAACTTCGTCGTAAATCGCCTCTTTGGGCACGCCCTTCAATTGCCGTTCGTTCAATATGTTACCCTTATCGTCGCTTTCCACCTCAATGTAGATGGGTTTGACGCTGCGGATAAACCGGTTCAGCAAAATGACTAGCACCGTTCGTTTGGATTCCTTCATAACATCGATCTCGGCAAATGTGGGGAATACGATTACCAGCAATTCCGAAAGCGTCAACACGCGTTTACAGCTTGCTTCTCACTTCGGATTATGGAGAGTTTGGGTTTGGCATGTTGGGCTCAGCCTCAGTTCCCTCCCCCACGACGCGACAAGCAACCCTGGTGATTGGCGCGCAACCGGTTACCGTCCATTTTACCCACAATCCGCGCGCTCGCAGATATTTGCTGAGAGTCAAATCGGCCAGCGAAGCGCGGGTCACTGTCCCCCGTAACGGGTCCTGGGCGGAGGCCGAACGGTTTGTGGGGCGGCATCGGCAGTGGATGGAGCATCAGATCCATCGCCTCGCCAACCGGCCGCCGGAGACTTTTGCCTGGGCGGCGGGAACATCGTTTCTTTGGCAAGGCAACCGCGTCACTCTGGAATCCTCCCCGGACGGCCAGTCCCTCCTCTTTCTTGCCCACTCCCTATCCGCCCCATTCCCCGCGCATGGAGTGCAAAAACAGGTCGAGGCCCAACTGCGCCGATTAGCCGCTCCGATCTTGAAATACCGGACCATGGAGTTGTCCAAGCAGCTGCAAATTCCGATCGGCCTCATATCGATCCGCGACCAGCGTTCCCGGTGGGGTTCCTGTTCCTCGCGCGGGACGGTTTCCTTAAGCTGGCGCTTGGCGCAAATGCCGGATTGGGTGCGGGATTACATCATCGTGCACGAACTGATGCACCGCCGGGAAATGAACCATTCGGTGCGCTTCTGGCATCGGGTGTGGGAAGTCTGCCCCCATTACCGCGAAGCGATTCGGTGGATCAAAGAAAACGCCCAAAATTTAAAGCGGGGGTATCCGCCTGCAGAAGATACCCCCGCTGTTTAAGACTCCCTGCCTCCAGACAAAAACATAGAAAGAGATACACTATGCCTTTGCGGGCAGGGAATTCATTGGGACAGGCACAAGGCTAACGACACAGCCACACGCAATCCTGACCCTTCGGGTTTATGCGCATGATCCTCCTCGTGACCGCCGAAAAACAACCTCGGGACAATACACCGCCGCCAATTTAAACTTAAAACCTATGATACGCCCGCCATCGATCCATGTCGAATTAATATCCGTAATAAAAACCATTAAGTAATCACACGCATCAGCCAGATAACTCTAAACACTTCTCGCTAGCCACTGGAATAAACTCTGTAATACAATGAGTTGTGCTCTCGAAGCCTGGCTATTTTAATTTTACTACGGATGTGATCGGGCATTGGGCCAAGGAACGCCCGGATGCCTTGGGTCTTTGGTGCATCGACTTGCGCCAAAACACCGAACATCGCTTCACCTTTCAACAATTGGCCGAAGCCAGTGGACGCGCCGCCAATTTTTTCCGCGCCAGTGGCATCCGCAAGGGCAGTCGCGTGCTGGTGCTGCTGCCCCGCATTCCGCAATGGTGGACCGCCATGCTCGGCTTGATCCAAGCGGGCGCGGTGCCGGTGCCCACCTCCCTGATGCTCACCAAACGGGAGTTGGATTATCGGCTGCAAATCGCGGAGATCGACGCCGTGATCACCGTCCCCGAGGACGCAGACAAACTCGAAGATTTTGCGGGCACCCGCATCCTCGCCGCGGGCACGCGCCCGGGCTGGAAAGATTTTGACGCGGGCCAAGCGGCGGCCGCTCCAAAATTTGAAGCTGAGCCGACCCGGGCAGATGATCCCGGCATCATTTATTTCACCAGTGCAACCACCGGCAACCCCAAGATGGTTTTGCACACCCAAGCAAGCTACGGTTTGGGCCACGCCGTGACCGGCAAATTATGGCTGGATCTGGGTCCCAACGATATCCACTGGAATCTCTCTGACGTTGGCTGGGGCAAAGCCGCTTGGTCGAGCCTCTATGGCCCTTGGCAAGCGGGGGCCTGCGTGTTTGGCCCCGATACCCATGGCCGGTTTGATCCCGTTCAAGCTTTGAACTTGCTGGCGCAATATCCCATCACCACGTGGTGCGCCCCGCCGACGGCTCTGCGCATGGTGGTGCGGGAAGATCTGGGCAAATGGAAATTCCCCCACCTGCGCCACTGCGTCAGCGCGGGGGAACCACTCAACCCGGAGATTGTGGCGCAATGGAAAACGGCCACCGGCATCACCATTTACGAAGCCTATGGCCAAACCGAAACCGTGGTGGCCATTGGCAATTTCCGGTCCCAAGGCAAACCCGTGATCCCCGGCTCGATGGGGTTGGCCGCGCCCTGCTTCACCATTGGTTTGTTAAACGACGAAGGCCAGGAAGTGCCAGACGGCACGGAGGGCGAAATCGCCATCAAAGTGAAACCCGAACGGCCATTGGGTTTATTCCGCGAATACTGGAAAAATGCGGAAGAAACGGCGGCGCATTTCAAAGGAGACTGGTATTTGACCGGCGACCGCGCCACTCGCGATAGCCAGGGATATTTTTGGTTCATCGGCCGCAAGGACGACGTCATCAAAAGCTCAGGCTACCGCATCGGGCCCAGCGAAGTTGAAAACGCTTTGTTCGAACACACCGCAGTCCTGGACGCCGCGGTCGTCGGCAAACCCGACGCCGTGCGCGGGCAGATTGTGAAAGCTTTTGTCGTGTTGCGCCCGGGAGAAATCGCCAGCCAGGAGCTGAAATCCCAATTGCAAAGCCACTGCAAAAATGTCACGGCGCCGTACAAGTACCCGCGCGAAATCGAATTTGTGGCGGCTTTGCCCAAGACGACTAGCGGCAAAACCCGCCGGTTTGAATTGCGCAACCGGGCTTGAGCCAGCGGCCGGTTATTGGGGCGCGGCGACGGGCTGTTTTTTCAATTGGCGCAACTCTTGTTGCTGTTGCATCAGCGTCAACACGTCCGCCTCGCTGATCTCCGGCGCCGCCATTTGCTGCGTGATTTCCCGCAAGCGCCGGTCCGCTTCGCGGTCGCGCAACCAGCGCACCACATCGGCCAATTGCTGTTTAGGATTAGGAATGGGCCGGGGATCGGACAGCGCGCCCGTGAGCAAGATGCGTGTCGATTCGTCCGCCAGCTCCGATAAAAAGCCCGCTACCCCGCGCCATTGACCATCCTGGTGCGCTTGCACACGACCGCCAACAATGGCGCGCACTCCGGCATGCCCAATCCAATCCAGCGGCAGATTCGCTATCACCCAGTCCAGGTCGCAATCCTCCATGAACAAGTATTTCAACAGCCAATATTCTTGGGGCGAAGGCGGGGTTGCCGCCACCGGCTCCGCCGAAATTTCGGAGGGTTCCTGAGCTTCCGGCTCCGGTGCCACCTTGATTTTGCCAAACTCTTTTTGCACCGCCTGTTGCGACACCTTGAGCCGGAGCGCGGTTTTTTGGGAGTACTTCTCGATCAACACGGCGTTGCGCGTCTTGCCCACCGCTTCCCCCATCAACCGCAGCACCTGCACACAGCCACGATCGGAGGCAATGTCCTGCTGCTGGCACAGCAGATCGAGATAAAAATCGAAAAACCCTGGGGCGCCTTCGATCAAGCTTTTGAAGGCGTCCGCCCCCTGCGCCTTAATGAAACTATCCGGATCATGCGGCCGGGGCAGCGCCGCCACGCGGATCGCCAAGCCGCTTTCCAGCAGATCATCCAGCACCCGCACGGCGGCGCTTTGCCCGGCGGTGTCGGAATCGAAGCACAGCACCACTTCGTTCACATAACGCTTAAGAATGCGCGCGTGGTCGGAGGTGAAAGCGGTGCCCTGGGGCGCCACGATGTTGCGCACCCCGGCTAGGTAACACGAAATCAGATCCAGCTGCCCCTCGCAAACCACCGCGTATTTGGCGTCCAAAATGTTGCGCTTGGTTTTATCGAGCCCGTAAAAAATCCGGCGTTTGGAGAAAATGGGGGTTTCAGGTGAATTGACGTACTTGGCGGCTTTGGCTTCGGGATCGAGCACCCGGCCGCTGAAAGCCACCACGCGCCCCTGTTCGTCGCGGATGGGAAACATGAGGCGGCCCCGGAAACGGTCGTAATAGCCTCCTCCATCCTTCCGCACAATGAGCCCGGACTGCTCGGCTAAATCGAGATCAAAACCTTTGCTCTTAGCCCAATTCAACGTGTCGTCCCACGATTCCGGGGCAAAACCCAGGCGGAACTCTTGCACTGCTTCCTCGGGTACGCCGCGTTTGGCTAAATATTCCCGGCCGGGCTGGCCTGCCGCCTCATTCGTCAGCGCCGAATGCCAGCGCTGGGCGATCGCTTCATGAATGCTCCACAGTTTTTCCTTCAGATGCCGTTCGGCTTGCTCGGGGCCAGACGCCACTTCCAAAGCAATGCCCGCGCGATCCGCCAATCGCCGCACCGCCTCGGCAAAATCGATACTCTCATATTCGATGAGAAACGTGAACACATCCCCGCCTTTCTGGCAGCCGAAACAGTGAAAATACTGATGCGTGGGATTGATGTTGAAGCTCGGAGTCTTCTCTTTGTGAAAGGGGCAGAGGGCGACAAAATTGGCGCCCGCCCGCTTGAGCGGCAAGTAACCGCCAATGATTTCCACAATGTCGCTGGCGGCGCGGATTTGGTCTAAAGTGGAAGCCGAGAATTTGCCGCCCATAGAAACCCTCGCAAGGGGCGTTAAAGCCCCATCCGGCGGTTGAACTCATTGTCCTTTTGCTGCTTGATCGCCCCCAGCGACTCCGAGGGGGGGGTGCCTTTGATCAGCAAACTGGGCAACATATCTCGAACGAGATGGCCGGAAAGCGAATCTTTGAAAACGCTGCGTTGCACCCGGCAAAGGGTCGGAAATCGAATATCTTCGAAAGCTTTTTTCTGCGCGAGCTCTTCCGCCCGGACTTCGGCTTCCGTGTAAAGCCGGGCATTGAGCAAGGCGAGGAAGAAAATCACCATGCAGACATAACGAAACACCCCCGCCACCATCCCGAGATAGTACTCCAAAGTGCCAAAGGCCTCGCTGCTCACCAATTTGTCCCCAATCGAACGCTTGAAAAGCGTGCAAAGCGCTTTAACCATGATGGCGAGCGAAAGATAGGCGATCACGTAGCTAAACAGCTTCCCGAAACCGGCGAGAGACGAAAGAAAACTGCCCACCGGCTCGTAAAGCACGGCCCCCATCCCAATAATTACCGCCCATTGCAGCACGTCCATGAACTCCACTGACATGCCCCGCTTCCGGCCGCGGAAAAAGCCGGCCACCACCATGCCAATGACCACTAGGTCAAACCAGCCAAAGCCAGCGCCATTGGACACCACCGGCACATTCGCATTCACGGGCGCGGCGGCAAGCAATGCTACGGGAATCGTCACATCCATATATCAAGTGTGTGCCGCCAAGGTTACCCCAAAGTGAAGCCAGGTGACAATGGGGAATTACCCCTGCCACCTGGCCCTGTGCAAAGCCTGAGCCCCTCCGTGCCCGGCGGCCTAGCTACCCGCCAAGCTTTCTTCGATGACCGAGCGAAACTCGTTGGTGCCAAAATTGATGATGCCCATTTCCCGGCGCGCGTTATCGGCCGAATCACTGGCGTGCGCGGCGTTGACCATGATGGTCTGGCCGAATTCACGGCGGATTGATCCCGGCGGCGCCTTGGAAGGATCCGTGGGCCCGAGCACTTCGCGAATCTTGCGCACCGCGTCCACCCCTTCATAAACCAGGGCAATGCATTTTTCGGTGCCGGGCTGTTTCTTCAAGGCCGGTTCGCACAAGCTGGGCTGGCGGCCAGACATGAATTTGATGATATTCTCGAATTGATTCTCACCCGCTAGCGGCCCGAGCATCTCGCCCAATTTCTGGGTGACATCATCCGGCAAATCAAACTTGAATTCGCTTTCCAACACCAACTTGGCTTTGGCGCCGGTGGAGCCATTGAAGCGCGAACGAAGCACTTCCCGCACGGGTCCGTAGAATTCTTCCGCCTCGGCGACACTCATCCGGTGCACCTTGATCCCAACCATGAACAGGCCGGTGCGCGAGAAAAAGTCGATGACATTGCCCGGGCGCCCGGTGGGAAACCGGAAATTATCCGGCTTGATCAATACCAGTGTGCGCTCGGGATTGGCATCTTTGTTGGGATAGGAGATGACATTGTTCAGCAATCCGCCATCGCTATCCGAATAACTAGCCCAGAGTTTTAATTTTTGAACCGCCTCTTCCTGATTGGGGGCGGCCAGCACGGCGGGCTCAAAATAGCGCACCTTCTCGTGGTTCGCGTCATCGAACAGAAGATCGCCATAGGTGTCGCGGATCGTTTCCCCGCCAATGCGGTCCAGGCTGAAATTCCCCACCACATCGCGCACTTTTTTCACCGCGTCTTCCCCGCGGAAGAGCATCACCATCACGCGGCGGTGCTGGTTGGTTATTGGGTGCGGGGTGAAATTCTTCAGGATATAATCCCGGATGAGCTGCTGGATCAGGCGATCCTGCGGATCATTGGATGAAACGATGATGGAAGCGTATTTTTCCACCAATTCCCGGCTCGGCGCAAACATGCGCGCCGCCACCAGATCCAAGCCGGTGCGGCTAATCAAACGAGCCAAAATGCCGCCCGTGCGCGATTTGTGCAGCGAGTACGGCGTGATAATTGCGTAAGCAAGTTGAACTGCCATATAAACTTATTGGGGAGCCGCTGGCGGGGCTGCAGTGCTAGCGTTCGGTGTTGCCACCATCGAGGCTTTGCCCCCGATAATTTTAAACATCACCGCGCCACAGCTCGGACACTTTCCTTTTATGGCTTTGCGTCCGTTCTTCATGACTTCCTCGAAGGCTTCAGCAATCTCCTTCTTGGCTTTGCATTTTACACAGTAACCTTCTGCCATATGAGTGTTCCAACGAACACGCCCCGCGCGAGCTCGTAGTAATGATCATAGCTTACAAACCGCCCATGTCCAACGTCAATGGTAAAACAGAAATATATCTTGTTGTTTTCCAATATGTTACAACGATTTTTCTGGTCTTATATGTAAAATCCACCCCCCGTTGGAAGGTTTTACTCCCGCCGCCGCTTCACGGGTCTTGAAAATTACCCGCCAAATTCCCTGTTATGCCTTCGAGAGCTACCGTTTTTGCTTGGCTTAGGCTGGCAAATAACCCCAAACGGCCAACGATATTCTGCTTGACGCTAGTTGATTTAAAACCAACTTCCATTCAATTTCATGGCGCTGCCCCATCCGGCCGATTATAATATTGCCAATGAGCCATCTCGCCGACCCTAAACTTACGGTGTTGATCAACACCTTCCGCGATTGCCAATTATTCTCTGGCTTGCCGGTGACGGATTTGCGGGCCATCGCGGCCATCGCGCTGCCACACGTTTTGGAAAAGCAGGAGTATCTCTTCCATGAAGGCGACCCTTCCCGCGGTTTTTATGTGGTGCAAACCGGCACCATCAGCATCCAGCGGATAACCCCGGCGGGCAAAGAGCAAATCATTCACGTCTTTCACGCTGGCGATTCTTTTGCGGAAGCCACATTGGCTACTGACACGGGTTATCCGGCGGACGCGCTGGCGCTGGAATCCAGCCGCGTGCTCTTGGTGCAACGCGACGCCTTTGTGGCCCTGCTCAAACGGCAGCCCGAGCTTGCTTTGCGCATGCTGGCTTCGATGAGCCAGCACTTGCGCGTCCTGGTGGCGCGCTTGGATGATTTAACCCAAAAGGACGTGGAAACCCGCCTGGCTCACTGGCTGGTAAAACGCTGCCCCCCGGCGGGTGATGCCCCCTGCACGGTGGAACTGCCCGGCACCAAGCGCGCCCTGGCGGCGGAACTCGGCACCGTGAGCGAAACCTTCTCCCGCACTTTGGCCAAGTTCCGCGAACAAGAAATCATCGAAGTCAAAGGCAAGGTTGTCCGCGTGCTTTCGCCGGATAGTTTGCGCAAATTGCTGAATCGGAACTTAGGGGGTTAACCCAAGCCCGCAGCCTTAGGTGGTTTGATTCTTGCGCTGCTCTTCGGTCAGCGGGCAATTCACCAGGCAATCGGACGAGCAAATGCTCCAGTGGCAGGGTTCCACATGGATGGTCACTGTCGTGTCCGCTAGTTCGGCTTTGATGGAATCACTCACCTTATGGCTGATTTTGTGGGCTTCGGCCACGGTCATGCTGGCATCCACGCGCATGTGAAATTCGACAAACCGGTTATGGCCGGATTTGCGCGTGCGCAAACGGTGCACTCCGCGCACGGTGGGCGAAAAAGCGGCAATATGTTGTTGGATCATTCCCACTTCTTCGGGCGGCAACCCGGCATCAAGCAAGTCGCGCCCGGACTCTACCGTCAGGTTGAAGGCGGCCTTGAAAATCAGTGCGGCCACCACCAGCGCCGCCACGGGGTCGACCCAATGCAAATTGACCGCCGGCCAAAACACCCCGCCCAGCCAGATAATGATGAGCCCCACCATGACTCCGGCGGATGTATACACGTCCGTGCGCAAATGCCACGCGTCCGCCTGCAAGGCCACCGATCCGGTGAGCCGGGCCACCCGGAATAAGCGCTGGGAAACCGCGAAATTGGCCACCGCCGAGACGAGCATCACCGCTGCGCCCCAGCCCACGTTTTCCAACCCCTGTGGATGCCTCAATTTTTCAACCGCTTCCCAGGCAATCCAGCCCGCCGCCACAAAAATCAGCAACGCTTCGATCGTGCCCGAAATATTCTCAAACTTGCCATGGCCGAACGGATGGTCGTCATCGGCCGGCTTGCCGGATTTTTTCACGGCAAACAAGGCAATGCCCGCCGCCAGCAAATCGACCCCCGAATGTATGCCTTCGGAAATCACGGAAACCGAGCCAATCATCAGCCCGATCGTCAGTTTGCCCGCAACCAGCACACTGTTCGACACCACGGAAAGCCACGCCACGGCGGTCTTCTGCCGTTGCAAGTCATGCTGCATTACTTTTCCGCTTTCTCCAGTTCATGCGACCGGTCTTTATTGAAATCGATCCCGCTAAAACCACCCTCTCCCTGGGGCAGCACCATGACATACCGATGGCAGTTATCGAGGGCCACAGTGCCCTCGGCAATTTCAAAGGAGAGGACGTGCCCTCCGGTTTGGCGATCTTGCGATAAAAAGTGGAGGTGATAACCGGGAACGTTCACCCCCTTGACGTAGCTGGGCAAGCGAAAGCCCACCAGCGTGCCCTCGACTTCTTGGTAATTAAACACCGGCTGGTTTTTCGTCACCTCTACCAATGGCGGGTAGGGCTTGTTTTGGGCGGGCACACTGCGGGTTTGCATCCGGCGAAACCGGCCCTCAAATTTGACCGCGCACAGCAGGTTGGTTTGCGGTGAAACGGAATCGATCAAACGCTGCAACGCGGGAAAATCGGCACCGGCACTCACCAGGATGTTGGTTTCCGCATGAAATTGCACCACCGAGGCAAACGGCGTGGTTGAACCTGGACCAGGCCGATAAACGTGCCCATCGGCTCGCACTTGGAATATCTCGCGGCCCAAGAGAACCATTTCTCCGTCTAAACCCGCAAAGGTACCGATACCCAAGTCCCCAAATTGGGTTAATTGGGCGCACGGCATCACGCCGTCATACGCGCCAGCCAGCAAGGCGTCGATGGTGGACACTTGGGTCACCGTATCGCGCGGCACGGTGCGGCACCCGGCGAGTATAAGTAGGCAACACCCTGCCATCCCTAACCGACCCAACACATTCCAAAGTTTACTTAGGCCACTCATAGCCGGTTATTGTACTCATTTTAAGTCAAATTGCCATGAAACAATGCGCGCTACGCCAATTTCGCACACCTCACCGCCCGACCGAACCGATTAAAGGACCAACCCCACCGGCAGCGAATCGCCCAGCACCCGGGCTTCGTCTTCACGCGTCAAATCGGCCGCTTCCAACACCATTTGACACCACATGTCCGGAGCTCGAGCCGCGCCCAAGGCGGCATGCACCCGCGCGCGCATGGCGTCGCTGATATCCCGTGAGCGATCACCAGTCATGCGCGCCAACTGGGTGGCGGCGAACAACGTGCCATCAGCGGCGTTCAAACCGCGTGCTAATAGAAAATCCAACCACGTTTCCGCCAACTCAGGCGGCAATGTGCGGTGTCCGCTGCCAGATAAGGGAACGCGCGCCCCGAGACGCCCCAACGCCCAGGCCCAGGGACCTCCGCTCACCTTGGATTGAGCAATATAATCCATCACCCACCCGCCCAGGAGGGTTTTTTCGGCCACCGGCAAATGTTCCAACGAAGCCGCCACCCGCACCATTTCATCCCACCCCTCGGGCTGCACCCCTTTGGGTTTGGGGGCATGTTTGGGCAAATGCCCGCGCAAACGCTGTTCCAAGCGGGGTTTAATATAATCCCAGATTTGGGCCTGGGCATCCTCGGCCAAACCGCCCGCAATACGCCGCCAGAACACCCAAAATTCCGTCCATACCGCCTTCTCCTTGTGAAACTCGACACTCTCGCTAAAGAGAGTCATCGCCTGTTCACACCGCCAGTCATCCAGCGGATAGCCAAACCCCGGCCGTAAACAGTAGCCGCAAAGCTGGAAGAATACTTTCTCCTGTTCGGGCGAACGGCGGCGCTTGGACGCTCCCACGTGCAACAGGGTCCACAACTCGCGCAACAGCGGCAACCGCCATTGATCGCGCGGCCCCAGGGCTTGCTCCAAACAACTCCACAATTGGCGCACGTCTTTCGGTCCGGGCAACGTTCCAGGGGTGGCCGCAGCCGGGGCTTTTTTCCCGGGATACAAGCGCTCCACCCATTCGCGAGCTTCGGCAAATTTGCCGGGCATGGATTCCGCTTCCGCCAAACTGTGCCGGGCTTTGCCGCGCAACTCGAACTCCAGGCGCCAGCGCTCCTGCGTCGCGGCGTCGACACACCACAATTCCAGCGTGCCGATTTCCGTCAGCCCCGCCTTCAAATGCACCTTCACCGCGGCTTGACCGCCCTGAAAACGCGTCAGCACGGCATGCAACGGCGGCAACTGGCGCAAATCTTCAGTCACCGGCACCAAATCCCCGCCCTTCTGCAACCGATCCACTTTGGAGGCGAACAGGGGAAACTGGACGGGCCGGCCCAGCGCGAGTTGGAACGTTTGTTCACTCAGTTCAACCACCGCGCCCTCCTCCGCCCCCTGGGGAATAACGCATAACGCCGAACTAACTCCTGTGCCGGACCGGCTGCCCAGGCCAATGTACAACGAGTGCGGCGCGCCGCCGGCAATGCGCCTCCCCTGCCCCCGGCGCACCAGCGCAAAATAAGCCGCGCCCCGCGCCACCGCCAAATCCAGCGCGTCATTGGCGAGCAATCGGATGGGCGGCGCTCCCGGCCACCAAGCGGACACCGCTTCTAAAACTCGTTTCTGTATGGCGGTGGCGTAGAAAACACCCCCATTTAACAAAATGGCGTCGGGACGCGGGAGACCGCTCAACTCCCCGCCTAAGGCCGCCTGGCTCGCCGCGGCGTGCGTGCGCAGAAATTCTGCCAAATGCCGAGTAATCGCGGGATCTTGCTCGTAAGGCAATCCCAGCTCATGAATCGCGGCGCGTTTGCCGCGTTGCACGGGAGCATCCGGGCCGCACGGCGGCAAGAAACCATCCAAAATCAACTTTTCCGCATCGCCGCGATTTAAACTGGCCGAAAGCGAGCCGCCCATCAGTTGGCTCCCCGCGCTGGCAATCGAAATATTGGCTTTATCCTGCGCTCCAGTCGCGAACAGAATTTCCTTGGCTTCGCGCGCGGCTTGCAGCAATTGATGCCACTGGAGCGTGGTTAACCGCCGCCCCTGAGCCGTCATTTGCGCTTCCAAGTGCCGGGCCAGTGTGGCATCCATATTATCGCCCCCTAACAGCAAATGATCCCCCACCGCCAAGCGCCGGGGCTGCGGGCCATCCTCAGAGGCTTCAATACTGAGCAAAGAAAAGTCGGAAGTGCCGCCGCCAACATCGATCACCAAAGCCAGCCGGACTCCTTCCAACGCTGATGCCAACCCCTCCCGATGGCGTGCGATAAAATCATAAAACGCCGCTTGCGGTTCTTCCAGCAGAGTGAAGCGCTCGAGGCCCGCTTGGCGCGCGGCTTGCACAGTCAACGAACGCGCGGCCTCGTCGAAGGACGCGGGCACCGTAATCACTACTTCCTGGACTGCGATCGGGGCTTCCGGATGCGCCGCATCCCAAGCCGCAAACATGTGCCTCAGCAAACGCGACGAAGCTTCGACTGGGGATAGTTTGGCGACTTCTTCCGGTGCGCCCCAAGGCAAGATGGCGGCGGAACGATCCACCCCATCATGGCAAAGCCAGCTTTTGGCGGAGGCCACTAAACGCCCCGGCACACGCACGCCTTGCCAGCGGGCAAATTCACCTAACACATAGCCCGGATTGGGCTGCCAGGGTAATTGGATGCTTTCCGGCGGCAACTCGTGTTCGCCTGGCAAATAGACGCACGAAGGCAAAACGGCTTGCTCGCGAAACTCCCCGGGACGACGCCATTGCGGCACCGGGAAATGACGAATGGGCGCGCCCGCGCCACCCGCCAATTCCACCCAGGCCAGCGCGCAGTTCGAAGTTCCCAAATCTATGCCAATGCCGTACTTCGGAGCATCCATCGGGCCTTATTAGAGCCGCGCCCGGCCCATTTGCGCAAGCTAGCAATCCAGCGCAATCGCTGGGCGCAATTTTACAGTTTTTAGATTGTCACTCGCGCGCGGCGTCGCAAGAATTCGCCCGTGCCAAACAATCGCATTGGAAAACCGTCGTTCCTGCAGGCGCGCCCTCAGTTTGTGCTCCCCCTCATTGCGGCGGCCGCGTGCGGCTTGGCTGGCTGCCGCTCGGGTCATAGTCATGCGGATACCAAATCGGTCATCCCTTTGACGCTCCCTACTCCGGTGGAACCCGCGCCTGCAACCATCACCAATACCCCTCCCCCGGTGGAGGAACCCATCCCGCCAGTGGTGGCGCAACCGCCATCGACTCTCAATAACACCACCGTGCCCGCGTTCGTCGATACCTGGCTGCCGCTGGAACAATGGTGCGACGCCATTGGGGTTGCCCGGCCCCGGCTGATCCACGAAAACGCCTCGCGCACGTATGTGCTGCCCACGCCTTCCGGCCCGATCACCCTCACCGCCGGCAGCCGGCTTAGCCAGTGGGACGGGATTCATTTCTGGCTCGGCTATGCTCCCCGGCTGACGAATCAGCAAATGGTCATCCACGCGGCGGATGCCCAAAAGTCGCTGCTGCCACTGCTGACATTGCATACAGTCAGTCCCGACTCACAGCGTTGCGTGGTGATTGATCCCGGCCATGGCGGCCGCAGTGTGGGCACCAAGAATGTCGCCACCGGCTTGCATGAAAAAGACTACACGCTGGATTGGGCCCTGCGGTTAAAAAACATCCTCACGACCAACGGCTGGAAAGTGGTGTTAACGCGCAGCAATGACACGGATGTGCCATTAACCAACCGCGTCGCCATCGCCGAACAAGCCCAAGCCTCGCTCTTTATCAGCCTCCATTTTAATTCGGGAGATCCGAATCCCGGCCGCCAAGGCATCGAAACCTATTGCCTGACACCCGTGGGACTGCCTTCCAGCCTCACGCGCGACGAGGTGGACGAGAAAAGCAATCTCAACTCCATTTTCCCGAATCATCACTATGCGTTGGGAAATCTCCAATATGCCCTAAAGATTCATCGCCGTTTGATTCGGCAGACCGGCATGAAAGATCAGGGTGTGCAACGGGCTCGATTCATGGCGGTATTGAAGGGGCAAAACCGCCCGGCGGTGTTGGTTGAAGGCGGCTATTTATCGAATCCGAAAGAAGCCCGCTTGATCGCCGACCCCAAATTCCGCCAGAAATTGGCGGCCGCCGTGGCGCAAGCGTTGAGTGAATGATTTCGCCAGTTTATAAAAAAAGCGCGAAGGAGTTCCTTCGCGCTTTTTGTTTTAAAACTGCTTTAGCTTACGGATTGTAGCGCACGCGATAGTAGCGCGCGGCATTACCGGAGGTCTTAGGCACATTCGTGCTTATCACCTTGTTGGTGGTGGCAGAATTCGTCACCATTTGATATTGAGTCCAGGCGGTCGCATCCACGCTGGTCGCATAATCAACGTAGTAGATGGTCTGAGCGGCACCGTTCCAAGTAAGGGTCAAACCGTTGGTCGGGTTCTGAGCCGCAGCAACACTCAAGATCTGGAAGTCAAACGGATAAGGATCTTCGGAGTTAACCGTCCCGTTACCATTCGAATCAGCCGTTGAGCTGTTCAGCAAGTTTGCATTCACGCTAATGCTTTGTCCGTTCTTCAAATAAACGGTGGTTAAACTAGCCGGACCGGCATAGCCACGCACCCAGCGCAAATGGCCGTTGAATTTGCCGTCCAATTCCTCAGCAGGCAAGCTGGAGGCGGCAAAATAGAGGACAATATTGCTTCCGAACGCTAAATCAACATTCGTGGCGTAATCGCGGAAATCGAGGTAATCGACATAAATCGCATTGGCCGGAATTTCGGTCACCACCCCGGCATTGGTAACGTAGGTGTTTGTCCCATAACCTTGGAAGGCAAACTGGCTGTTTTCCTTGCCATCGAGGATTAGAGCGCCCAGAGCGGCATTATTGGTGAAGCCCGCAGCCATCGCGCCATAATTCTTGCCCGCCCAATAATTAGTGATCGAACGGTTTTTATCGGCATAGCACAAAATGCGAGTGCCCCGCAAATCCGATTCCTTAGGCAGAATGGGCAGATAAAGACCCGCAAAGCATTGCCAGTTGTTTTGAGAACCTATTTCGACTGGCCCCCCATCGGTGAGCGAATTGGTCACATTGAAGTAAAGCATGCTCCCGAATAATGTGGCTTGGCGCACCTTGAGGTCGGTCGCGGCGATCCGAATATCTCCCACCGAGGTGATCGTGCCCCCATCTAACTTTGCCTGATTCGCGGTGATGAGCGTAGAACCATAATTGGCGTTAATCGTGCCACTATTGACAAACGATTGGGCATTAATCTTTTCTCCAGCTGCGTCAATCAGGCCAGAATTGATCAAATGGCTGACCGGATTGGTACGCACCAAGTAAAAAAGGTTCGTGCCCATGTCGATCGCCCCAGAGTTTGTGAAATGTTTGATGCGGGAGAATTTCGCCCAATTGCAGTCCACGATCGCTTGGCCGCTCAATGTTGCGGCATTGAGGAAACCATCTGCATCAATATTAATGGACTTGGTTATGTACAAATCATCGAAGATCACCACGTTGGTACTGTGGAAAGCAGCATCGTAAATTTGAACTTGGCGTTTTCCTTCCAAGTTGTGCGACACATACAAAGCATGCCCGATAACCGTGATGGTGTTAGTGGTGGCCGCACCCGTGTCATCGACACCAGCCACATCCATGCCGTTGGTCCAGATCTCGCTGTAAGCCTGCAAAGTGCCGACAATGCGCGTGATGTTGGCCGGCATAAAATTGGACACCGCTAAATAGCCATTGGTATTGCCCACATCCCAGCGCATTACGGGAGCGTCTAATTTGCACCCGGCATTGCTGACCAAGTTAGTGGCTGTGACTTTCAACATCGCTCCGGCGCGGATGCGGGCGTTGGAAATGTCCAGGTCATTCGCGTAAATCTCCACCCGGGAGGCGACATTGGTCGGATCGTAAAGCGCTGGATTAATTTCTACAATGCCGGAAGGAGTTGTGTCAGCCACCGTATCCAAACCCACTGCACCGTACCAAGCGGCGTAGGTGTTCGTAACGATCGTGTTGGCCTCAGGGGTTGGCACGATCAAGGTGTTATCAAACTCCGCGTTGGTCGTAATCGATGAATTGGGATATATGGTGGTGCGACCCTGATAAATAGTGTAGCTCGCCGGCCGGTCCATGTCGCCCGTTGTTCGGCTGAAAACGATGTAATTTGAGTTAAAAGCCGGGGTATTATCCACGAAAGTTAAATAATTCGTGAAATACTCGTCATCAATAATATCCTTATCGGACAAGCCCCACTGTACCACCGCCCTAGCTGAACCGCGACCCGCCGGAACAAAGCCCGCCTTTAAGGTCATATTCGTGTCATTCAAGTTCGTGTTAATAAACAGGACCTGAACTAGCAAATTGGAGGGATTAACTTGGTTAGTGTAGGCGTAGGCAACGTAATCACTGGAGTATCCTCTTAACGGCACCATCGACGACATGATGGAGCCTCCGGGATACATCACATCATGCACTGAGGATCCCCGAAAAGGCATGGCAATGTTAGAAATATCCACCGTGCCCGTGGTCAGAGCCTCTCCTTCCATCACATCATTGGTGCCACAACCTACATAATAGGTTTTTGTGCCCAGGGTGTTGTAGACAGTAACCGGGCTGCCGGAGGCGTCCGAACGAAATGTCCCACGGCTTAAATTGACATTTTTACCAGTGATCTTAAGCAAGTTGCGATCCAAAGAATCAATGAAACCCGCACTAAGCACGTTAGTAGCGGCGACTTCCACCCCGTACGATTGAATGACCCCGCCGTTATGAAAAGAGTTCGCGGGAAGTTCAAACCCATTCGTTTCAAAGGCAAACCCAAAACCGTAGGCCGCATACATCAGCCCTCCAATAGTATTGGTATAATTGACGGTGTTATAGGTATAGTAGGTGTCGCTAGAATAAACCACGAATGTGCCGCTATTAACGAAAGCGGTGGCATCAATGTTGGGAACTCCTTCCAGGTACCCGGCATTTTCATATAACGGCAAGGTTTGCGCATATCCTGCCACACCCAACCAGGCACTCATCAAGCCCGTGAAAAGACGTTTTTTCATATCGCTGAAAATAATTCCCGCCAATCAATATCCGTAAATGATAGCCTCGATTTCCTTCAAGCTTGTCCCACTGGGATATGCGATAGGCTCATTGGTTGAACCATCGAATGATCCCCACATAAACACACCCCCAGGCCCTGGGGTCGCCGAAGCTTCATTGAGAAACGAAAGCCCATTAAAGTAGTTAGGTCCAAGGCGTGAAAACCACTGTGCGAAACCACTGCCCGGGATCGTTCCCGGTCCATCAAAGGATCCACCATTGGGCACACCAGCATCTATGGTATTATTGGGGCCTTCGTTAATAAACCAACCAGTGGGTGGGGTAACATAGGCTGGAACAGGGTAAGCTGGAGCCCCCCCATCCATACCGAGATCAGCAGACAAGAATGTCATATCAGGAATGGTGACAGCCCGCTGCAAAACCTGTCGGCGAAGAATATTATTCGTAATGTAAGTATCCACGTAAATATTCGTCATGGGCTTAAAGCTGCCGTAAACGGAATCGTAATTAAGCCTCACAAAGGTTAACTTTTCCACGCCCGGACGCAACGCCGTGCTTACATAGGTATTCGTGGTTGTGGTAGTAACGCTACCCGTGTCAGTACCCCCGGTGGTATTGGTGCTCGTAATATTATTAGTGATATTTAAAGAATACCACCCGCTTGAAGAACCTACTAAAACCGTTGTGTCAATGCCGCCAATGTCTGTGACATTGGTATTGAGCGCAACTTGCCAACCGGAACTGTCCCCTCCAGCCACGGTTATACCCGTTACCGAAGTGACGTTGTTCGCGGTTTCCACCACACGCCTCGACTTATTGTAAATATACTTAATAGCTCCCACATCATCACGAGTCAGTCCCGTATAAAATTCACCAATTAAGGCTGATTGAGAGGCTACCGTTGTAAAAGAGCGGGCCACAGGATCTACCGGAACCTCCAATGCTGTGGCGGTTTCACCGGTAGGAGAATCTGGGGTAGTATAACGGATGAAGTAGGTGTAGAAAACTCCATTCACATAACTGGAAGGCAGCGCGGAGTCAGGATCAAAGTTCCGCTTGATAACAGTAAAATACGGTGCCCCACCAGCATCGTGACTCATATTCCGGACGCAAAAAACATAGTTTTCGGGGCCAGCTAAACCAATACCTTCCATCAAATTTCCCAAGAACCAGGATTTTAAATCTACCAACAACAGCGAACTCGCACGATAGTTAACTCGTTTGCTATAAAGCGGATACTTATTGATATCAATCGCAGAAGCTGCGGGCAAATCATTCAGCACCTTAAAAGCCGACTCAATAGCATTGATCCCGTTAGTCCCAAAATAACTCACAAAAGAAGGATCAAAGGCGTAATAAATCACTGGCACATTCCAGCGATAAGCTTCATTGATGTTCATGGGGCCGCCCGCTCCGTCGAGCAGACTGTAATCACGAAGCGTGTTATCCATCCAAGAAGTCTTAGGACCAATTGGCGTAAATCCATAGGCCTCTGGCAATGAGACCAGCAACAAGGCCACCATCGCGGCAAATTTGGTAAAGCGAGAGAAAAGCATACGTCACTCCGTTAAAGTTTACTTCAAGAGCAAAACCCGATAGTAAGCGGCCCCGTTAAGCGCAGTGAGAGTTATGGAATCGGTTTCTCCACTCGCCGTGCGCGCATCACCTACATTGGACCAGAAGCTTAAATCTGACGAAACTTGCACCTGGTAGCTGGCACCCATTTGAGTCGTCCATTGCAATCCCCAGTTGTCGGTGCCGGTCTGCAAATTCAAGCGAGGCACTACCGTAGCCACTTGTCCATAAATTTGAGCGTACAAATCATAAGCAGTCTCACCCGTGGCGAACCCGCTCCAAACCGCCACCGCTTGGCCGTCTTGATTTGCAGCCACCGCCGGGTGGATTTGCCGGTTAATCGTGCGGGCGTTAACACGGAATTCCTCGCCGCACAAATTGCCGTTGGCGTCCAGAATGGCACCGAAAATTCCTTCCCAATCTCCATCTTGTTTCAAACTGGTCCAGATGACGATTTGGTTGCTGCCACTAATCGCTAATTGAGGACCAAATTGATCGCCGTAAGTGTAGGTGTTAACTCGGGAGGAAGCCGCCTGAGGTGCTCCATAGGGATTGAACACCCGCATTTGAATGTCCCAGCTATTCGCTTGTTCGTTCAGATCCTTTTGCGACCAAACCGTTACGAAACCGCCATTATCTAACGGGGCCACTTTGGGATTTGCGCAAACATTCGTGTTACCATTAATTCGAAATTCGGAATTGATGGGCAAGCCACTCGGCAAGTAATAACGGCCATAAACATCCACCGTGCGCGGGCCATTTTGCTGCTCCGAAATCCAAGCAATGATCACATTGCCGTTGGGCAGCACGGCGATGGAGGCATCCCGTTGATTGTAATCGGTCGCTTGGTTGATTTGAAACTCGTTACCGAGAAACTGCCCGGCAGGCGAAAGGCGGCGGGCAAAAACCCCACCTTTATCACCGTCCTGCCCATAGCTGGTCCATGCTACCAGAACGTTTCCATCCTTCAACACACTGACTGTAGGATTAATTTGTTCGGAATTGGTATAAGTGTTGACCTGGATGGCACCATCCAAGAAGTCATTGTTAACTGAAAGAAAGCGCGCGTAAATTTTTTGAAATCCCAGTTCCCCTCCCTGCCAGACAACAACTTTGCCACCGTTGGCCAAGTATGCCACTCGAGCGTTTTGATTATCGCCGCCAACTCCTTCGCTGATCGTTGAAGTGCTTCCCAAGGCTAAAGAAGTGACCGATAAGGGCACGCCTTTAACTACGAGCTTGCCGTCACTTCCTGTGTTGTCCTCCCAAACCAAGTACCCCCCCACGCTGGAAAGCGCCAAACTGGGATGGACTTGGTCGCCGATCATTTTACCCACGGGGTTGAATTCCGAACCTTGGGGCAGTAGAACCGTTTGCGCCAGGCAGGTGGCCGAGAGGGCGCACACTACACCGAGCATTCCGAGGCATTGACTCACGCGCGTCATAAAAATTTACAAACGTTAAATTACAATTATCAAAGCCTTCCAGCATTGTCCACAGCTACAGAGAAAATTCGGCCTGTTGCGCGCCTTTCTCCGGCTCGTTCATTGCCAAGGCTTTGGCTAAACTCTTAAAACCCCATTCGCCGTACCGCGCAGCGAGAACCGCCGTTTGCGGTGGCCGCCGCCGATACTGTTCCGCCGGCTCCGCAAGCGGGAGGTCTTCTTTCAACCGTACCATGCGCTGGTTCCTCCGCACGGCGCTTTCCGCAGCTGCTAATTTCTCCCGCAGGTTTGCCGAGGTGATTTCGGCTAACTTAGCGTATAGGCTTTCAACGGATCCAAATTGGTTCAATAATTTGGTAGCAGTTTTTGGGCCAAGTCCCGGGACCCCGGGGATGTTGTCCACTTTATCCCCCATCAAGCTGAGCCAATCTACGATTTGCCGCGGCTTGACTCCTGTTTTCTGCACTACGGTTGCTTCGGTCCAAATGATGGGCGTCTTATCATTAGGGTTGACCAAGCCAACCCGCCCATCGACTAACTGCATAAAATCTTTGTCGGCGCTCGCGATAATGACCTGTTGGGCCCAATTTTCGGTTCGCCTTGCCAGGGTTGCAATCAAGTCATCCGCTTCAATCCCGTCCTGGCAGATACTTACATAACCCGCTGCGGGCAAATAGCTCTGCAAACTATCTAATTGCGCCGCCAAGCTTTCCGGCATGGGCGGTCGTTGCGCCTTATATTCCGGCCAAATTTCCATCCGCTCCGCCGCCAACCCGCCATCCCATAACACCGCTACGTGCGTCGGCTGCCATTCCGCCAGCAGCCGGTCTAAGATTTTAATAAAGCCAAAGATGGCGTTTACCGGCTGACCTTGGGGCGATGTTAGTGCTGGTATGGCATGAAAGGCGCGGTAGGCCTGCGCATGCCCATCCACCAACAACAGCCGGGTTGTCACTGTAAGGGCATCATTTGTCATCAACAAACCTTGGAGCTTTGACTCCTGGCAAGCCCATTTCACGAACTTGCCAGGAAAAACCAGAATTGCTCCAACTCAGCGCTAATTCGCAGCCGGGGTGATAGTCGTGCTCTTCTGCACCGGCATCACGCTGGGATCATAGGGCAAATTATCGTCCGTATGCACTTTATTGCCAGCGGGATCGATAATGCGAGCCGTCACGAACACCACCAAGTTTTTCTTGGAAGTGGTGCTGGATTCGCTGCGGAACAAACGTCCCAAGCCCGGGATATCACCGAGGAAAGGCACTTTATCCCGTTTGCGCATGACGTTGTCGGAAATTAAACCGCCGAGCACCACAGTCTGGCCATCCCACACCATAGCACTGGTGGTGATTTGGCGAATCTGAATACGTGGCAGCGGCAGCGTGCTGGTTGCGGTGCCTACTTGCGCTTTGATCGACGTTTCATAGGCGGCCGCGTCCGCGATATCCGGGTTGCCGTAACCCAAGAAGTCGAGGATGGACGGAATCATCGTCATCTGAATGGTGTAACCATCAGCAGAGACGTAAGGGATCACGTCCAACGTCGGGCCCGTCGGCAACGCCACAGGCGTAGGTGTCAAGATAGGCAAAGCCTGCGCTTGATTTACGGTGCCATTGCCTGTGGTCGAAGTCGTTCCACCGGTGTTGCCCGTATTCGAGGTTGAGGTGCTGACGTTGGCTAAAATTTGGCGTTGAACTGTGGACTCGATGTGCGCTTGGCGGCCACTGAGAGTGGTCACACTCGGCGCGGACATGACATCCACCCCGGTGCGTTGATCCAACGCATTGATAACCACGCGGAATTGCGGATCAGTCAAGATGCCTGTAATGGTGCCGATGCTGGAAAGACCGGCATCGCGCACGCCGCTGGTCAAATTGCCGTCTGTGGAAGCGGCGGCGACCGCAGCCGGACCAGCCCCGCCGACTGTGGTACCCGGCCCCGGGAACACGCCCGTGGGGTTAGCATCGGAAATCGCCGAGGAATTGTAGTAAGAAGGCGCCGAGCCGCCTTGCATGCCGATTTTGCCGGAACCCGGCAGGTAGTTGCCCAAAAACCACTTGAAGCCGAGGCCTTTGGCATCGTCTTGGGAAATTTCGACAAATTTCGCTTCGAGATTGACCTGCGGCGGAGGCAGGTTCAACGCTTGAATGGCTTGATCGATCAAATCGAGTTCCTGCATGGTCGCACGCACGAAAAGCACGCCGGTGCGATCATTAAAGAACATGGGGCGAATCGAACTAGTGCCGGGACCGCCGCCTTGGCCATTTTGACCTAGACCACCGCCGGCTCCGCCCCGTTGAGTAAAACCACCACCGCCACCACCACCTAAGCCGCCTTGGCCGTTTTGGTTCGGGTCAGTGCCGCCGAAATTAATTCCCGTGGCCGTGCTAAAGAATTGGCGAACGTAATCTTGGATGGTCCGGGTTTCCGTTTGCCGCGTCACACCAGTCAAGCCGTAGCCTAAATAAGCGGAGAGCATGCCACCGCCGCCATTCTGGCCGCCTTGGCCGCCACCAAAACCACCGCCGCCACCACCAAAGCCACCACCACCACCACCGCCACTTTGTCCATTTTGGCTGGAACCAAATGGGGATACAGACACGCGCGGGATATCACCGCCACTGCTGCTGCTGCCGTTCTGGCTGCCACCATTGCCGCCACCGCCCGTGTTGCCACCACCGGTCGTGCTGCTGTTGCTGCCCGGCACAGGGTAAATCGAGGAAACACTTTCCAACCCTTGCACAAACGTGTTGGGATCCACGCGGAACAAGCGGTTATGCAACTGTTCCGGCTCGGGAATGCGTTGCGAGAAAATCACAGCGTATTCCTCGACCGAGAATTTGATGCCCGCAAAGTCCGGCTGGCTGGGAGATTCGGCGCACTTCTCAATGGCATCCAAAACATCACACAACCGCACATTGCGCAGGGTGGGAGTGATGCGCACCATGACTTCGGAACGGATGTCCTTTAGCAGGACCATCGACGTCGGCGCTGTGCTGCCAGTCGGCATGCCTGTCAACGGATCCACGGCAGCGGGCGCCCCAAAACCCGGACCGGCGCCGGTGGCGCCCAGCGGGCTGTAATTGGCATATTCGTTCTGCCGCATGGGCGTCGGCCGGTCTAAATGCGAGCTAACCAGGAAGTTAACCCCCTGCTTATCCGGGTCCCGGAGGCGAGAGAGTTCGGCAAGCTCTTCCAACACGGCGCTCAGCGGAATGTCAGCCGTGGTCGGAGTCGTCGGATACTGATCAAGCACGATGCGTTCGAGCTTGTTTTTAATCATCTGCCGCCCCGTGCCGGTATAGATCCGGTTGGTGGTGGCGAAAGGATTCGCATCGGGCAGGGATTTGCCCTTGACTGGCGGATTCCAGGCCTCTTCCACCTTGACCATTTTGTCGCGGGTGCTCAGGGCTCGCTTGCCTTCTTCCTGGCGGTATTTGGCTTCTTTGACCAAATTCAGGTAATATTTGGCGGCCACGTTATTGGGATCGGCTTTGAAGGCTTGCTCCAATTTGACTTCCGCCTCATCCATCTTGCTGGCCTCAAGTAACACGCGCCCATCTTGCACGAGCGTGTTGACGTTGACGCGCTCCGCCTTGAATTCCGGAATGCGGTTTTTCATCTCCGCGCTGGGCATCCGGCCTTTGGCGGCTTCAAGCGCTTTGGCCAGTTCCGCCTGGTATTTGATGGCGGCTTCATTCTTCGGATCGACTTTGACCAGGCGGTCAATCCGGGCGCTGGCCTCGCTCAATTCGCCGCGTTTTTCGGCTTGCTGGGCGAGTTTAATGTTCACGTCGGCCATGCCAGCAAACAAACGCTGGCCTTCTTTTTCCACGCCCACACCGCCGATTTTTTGGTAGACCGAATAGGCTTCGTCGTACGTCTTGGCGGCGCCGTTCAGATCGCCTTTTTTCTCGGCAACCTGGGCTTGATCAAGCTTGCGACGCAATTGGATGGTGGCTTCTTGCCGGCGCACAGCCTCCTCTTGGGCGGTTTGCGCCGGGCTGGCGGCTTCAGCCGCACCGGCGGTCTGCGCAACGATCGTGGCGGGAGCCGCCAGCGAAAGCAACGCGGTCAAGAGAGCTGCAATCCGTAAGGATGACTGATTGGGTTTGGTCACGACTAGCATAAAAAAAGTACTCTTAGGGCGCGGCTTGATAGCTTAATTTCGTTCGTTTTCCAGAGCTCGAGGATACTACAACCTGGTTGGATTCGATATCAACGATATTATTCGTATCGCCATCGAATACCAGCTTGTCACCCACGCGTTTTTCATTAAACAGTTGTTGCTGGTCTACAGGGTACCGCAAATCAGCCTTGTAGCCGACAACTGCTTTGAACGGCTTGTCTTTGGAAATGGTAACCGTATTGCCATCCGCCAATTCGAGTTGGATTTCGGTGGGGTCTTCGATCGGGCCTTTGAAGTCCACGATCTTATAATATTCCTTCTTTTCGCCTTTGGCGGCCAATTCCGGGATGCGGCCGCGCATCCGGGGATTTTTGTGATTTTCGTGGGTGACGCCGATTTGGAATTTGGGCGGCACCACACCGTCAAAACTTAAGGTAAAATAGAGGGGGTAAATTTTGAGGATTTGCAGAGCCCCCGGGCCGATTTCGTTTTCTGCCACGATTTTCTTCAAGGAGCCATCTCGATTGCGGCGCCATTGGACGGGGTTGAACAGGTTATGATCGCCGGAAACCTTGATGGATTGCAGCTTTTCCAGCCGCTTGATGGGCGCTTCGTTCGTGCCGAGGTCCACGGCCTCCATGGCTGAGCCCTTCTCCGCAGGAAGCGCCTCGTCGGCTCCGGGCATTTTTGAAGGGAGGAAAGCGACTACGACCGCCAAACCGAGCAACACCGCGCTCAGTATCACCTTCTCGTAATGGTTTTTAAGGAACTCCATCGAATTAAAAAATTAAGATTTGCTGTCAGGGGCCAAGCCGCGGATGACTTCCAGCATGATCGTCACTTTCAGCGGCTTTTCTTTTAAAATCACTCCCACTTTCTTCGCGGCGGCCTGGGCGGCTAAAAACGCTTCCGGTGTGGCGGCTTCGGCGGGTGGCGCATAACGGCTGCGCATGCCGTACCGGCGGGCGAGATCCGAACGCGGGCTCCCCATGCCACTGGCATCCTCGCCTTCGGCACTGACTTCGCCGGGTTCGACGCGAACCCATTTCACAAAAAAGCCGTAACGCGCGCGAGCAAACCCTTCCAACGTATCAGCCAGTTCTTGCGCGGCACAACGAACGCTCACCACATAGGGATAAACCGTGGTGTACTCGGTGGTCGAAGTACGCTTGGTGGATAGGTAACTGCTGGCGTGAGTGGTCATTGCGTTAGTGTCATCCGCAGTTACGGGCGCCCGCTGGATCGCCAGCAATTCGTAAACATGGGCGTTAAAAATGACGCCGCAGATGGCTTTGACGTCCTCAATCTGGGCCACCACATAGGTCATGGTGTTCGTGGCAAACTGCCCTTTCTCCTTTTGGGCCGCAAAGCTAAAATAATAATTGGTGGGAATGGTGGTTTTGGCGGCTTGCGCGGCATTGCGCAAACCCGCTGCCGTTTCTTCCAGCATGCCCAGGAAAAGAGTGCTCGGGTAGTCTTTCGGCGTGATGGGGGCGCCAATGTAGCGAGTCGCGTTGGTCAGATATTGGTTGATCCGGTCCAGTTGCTCCTTGGCGGCGGCCACGTTTTCCTGATTGGGAAAAGGCTTCCTCTCGATCAATCCGGTGTAGGTGGTGCGGGCGGTGGATAATTCTTCTTCCACGGTGGCGTCATCCTGGATTTTACTTAATAAGTAATATCCAGCCGCACCAATAATGGCCAGCGAAATGACGCCGCTGATCACCAAGACTAAATTCTTTTTCAGCCAGTCCATACTAAATCTTTATCGGGCGCTTAAGCTTGAGAACGATGTCGAAACTGACCGTTATCCCATTCGTGCCCTTCGTCAGGCTATTGGTTCCCAAGTCGGTTTCCGACGAGAACAGATTGGTATGGGAGATCAATTGGTTTTTTAGCTCGTTCACCAGATCATAGTTGGCTCGCGTGCCATACTTTTCGAGGTCAACGGCGTTGCAGGTTAGATTGATGGAGGTGATCTCATTGGTCGAGCCTTTTTTCGCACCAGTATCAGCGGTGGGCTCGGGGGCGGGCGCCATCAGGCCGTAGCGGCGGCGCATCGCCGCGCTCATGCTGCTGTAATTGGGCGTGGAGGATTCTTCGCCCCCCCCTCCCGTATCAATCGCGGTATCCTGCCAACCCGGCACATCGGGGGTCATTTTCTCGATCCACACCCCGGTTTTGGCTTCCTTATCGCGCAAGGCAGTTTCCATGTTGGCTTCGGTAGCCATCAACGATTCCCGCAAATTCTCGAGAATTTGCATCCATAAGGTCCGATTCTCCAGCCATTCGCTGTATTGGTCGGCTACCTTTTTCTGATTTTCGATTTTTGATTTTACCGACTCCAATTCTTTGGCAACCGGTTCCAAGGGGGAGATTTTGGCCTGTAATTGCGCAATCTTATCTTTTTTGCCCTGGATGATCTTCGCATCGTAAAACCACCCCATGGCTGCCAATCCCAAGGCCAAGCTGGCCACGGTCGCCACGAAATAGGGTTTCTTGGCGTTGAGCTGCTGTTTCTTGAGGATGCTCTTGGGCATCAAGTTCAGCTCAATGGGACACTGCGCAGCGTTGCGCAACCCCAAGCCGACCACTTCGCCCAAGGAGTGGGCAACTTTGGCTAATTCTTCCAAATTAACCGCCGGATCGATCTGCACCGTGCGGAACGGGTTGAAATACTCGATTGGGGAATTGAGCTTTTCTTGGAAAAATTGCGGCGTGTAAGGCATGATCGACGCCCCACCGGCCAAGTACACCCGTTGCGGCGCCCCGCCCCCTTGCTGGCGGAAAAACTGCATGGTTTGGTTCACCTGGATGTGCAGGCGGGTCATTACCTGGCGCGCGATCTTCGAAATTTGCGCCTGTTGCGGATTCTCCGGCTCTTCGTAAGCTCCGCCCAAACTGACAAATCCTTCGGCAATTTTAAAGGCCTCCGCTTTGGAGAACGGCATGCGAACTTCGGCCATGAAATCTTGCGTGATCGAGTTGGCGCCGATATTGATGCCGCGCGAGCTGTATTTGTTTTTCTCGAAAAACACCACATTGCTGGTCTTGGCGCCAATATCGATTAACATCGAGCCGCCTTCCAGATCGCTGTAGTTGTAGCGAAACGCGTTGCAGAGGGCGGCGGGAGCGGCATCCACTAGTTGCAAGCGCAGACCGGCGCCATCGGCGACCTTGAACAGGCCTTCCACAATGTCCGATTTAACCGCCACCAGGAAAACCTCGAGCTCACCGCTCGGGGTATTTCCGGTCATTTGGTAGTCCCACACCACTTCGTCCAAGGGGAATGGCACATTTTGCTGAGCCTCGTATTGGATGATTTGGGTGACTTTGGAAGAATCGACCGGGGGGAGCTTGACGTATTTGGAAAAAACTTGGTAACCGGGCACCGAAGCAATCAAGGTTTTGGCGGTAAACCCGCGCTCGGCAATCAGCTCGTTGAGGGCGCGCTGCAAAACTCCGGCGCGCATCGATTCCGAGCTGCCCTCCAGCCCCAGGGGGCGCACTCCAAATCGTTTGAGGCAGAGCGAACTGTTCTCTGTAAGCTCGAATTCAGCCGCTTTCAGGGTTCCCGCCCCGAAGTCGACGCACAGGAATGATTTCGACTTTAACATTTAATTTATAAAATTCATTTAAACGAGCCGAACGGCCACGCCGCCCGCGTCCGCAATTCCTCGCCCAATGAAACGGGGAACCTGAGTATAGAAATTCCTCCGGGTGGTCAAATATAAAAATTCGCCTAATGGGGATTTCATGCGCGTTTCCCCCGTTTTACGGCATTAATCCGCTCTTTAAAATATGGAATCGTGCGCGCCAATCCTTCGGCTAATTCCACCCGCGGCGACCATTTTAAGGTTTTTTGCGCCCGAGTTATGTCCGGACGGCGTTGTTTTGGGTCGTCTTGCGGCAATGGCCGGAAGACGAGTTTACTCTTTGACCCGGTCACGCGCACAATCTCCCGCGCAAACTCGACCATCGTTTTTTCTTCCGGATTGCCGATGTTCACCGGCTGGGTTTCATCGCTCATCATGAGCCGGTAAATGCCTTCGATCAAATCCGAATAAAAACAAAAGCTCCGGGTTTGGCTGCCATCCCCGAAAATCGTAATCGGCTGGTTGCGCAGCGCTTGGCTGACAAATGCGGGCACCACTCGGCCATCATTCACCCGCATGCGCGGCCCGTAAGTGTTAAAAATCCGCACGATGCGCGTCGCAATGCCGTGCTCGCGGTGGTATGCCATCGTCATGGCTTCCGCAAACCGCTTGGCCTCATCATAACAGCCTCGGGGGCCAATCGTATTGCAGTTTCCCCAATAGGTTTCCGGCTGGGGATGCACTAGCGGATCGCCATAAATCTCAGAGGTGGAAGCCAATAAGAACCGAGCTCCCTTGTTTTTTGCCAAGCCCAACGCTTTATGAGTCCCTAACGAACCCACTTTCAAGGTCTGAATCGGCAATTCCAAATAATCAATGGGACTCGCCGGGGAGGCAAAGTGCCAGACGTAATCGACGGGGCGATCTAAAAAAACGAATTCGGTGACGTCTTGGGAAATGAATTTGAAACGCGGATTGCCCCCGTGGTGAGCAATGTTGTCGACCGAGCCAGTGACCAAATTATCAATCGCAACTACTTGATGGCCACGCTCTAAGAGCAAATCCACGAGATGCGAGCCTAAAAATCCAGCCCCGCCCGTGACAACTGAAGTCGGCGGGGTTGAATGCGATGGCTTTGGTTTGCGCGCAGACATTAACAGAGTCCAAAAATGAGCGTTTTTCGTGCCATAACCTTAAAAAGGTTCAAAAATTGATTAGCCTCAAATTGCGTTTTTACCGCCATTATTTGGCTCCCGTCCCCAGCAAAACCACTGGGATGGTGCGAAATAGAATCTTGATATCGAGCCAGAGGGACCAATTGTCAATGTATTCCAGGTCAAGACGAACCCAGGTTTTAAAGTCTTTCACGTTGTTGCGGCCACTGACTTGCCACAAACAGGTGAGTCCGGGTTTAACACTGAGGCGGCGGCGGTGTGAAAAATCATCGAAACGGTTCACTTCGTCGACCGGCAGCGGACGCGGCCCAACCAAGCTCATTTCGCCCCGCAGCACGTTCCAAAGCTGTGGCAACTCGTCAATGCTATACTTTCTAAGCAATTGGCCCACAGGGGTAATACGCGGATCGTTGGACACTTTGAACACTGGTCCGCTCATTTCGTTGAGCGCTTCCAATTCATGTTTCCTTTGCTCGGCGTCGGTAACCATCGAGCGAAATTTGAGCATGGTGAACGGCTGCCCATTCAAGCCGCTGCGCTGCTGCCGGAAAAAGATCGGGCCGCGGGAGGTCCACTTGATGGCCAGAGAAGCCCCGAGCATAAAGGGGGACGTCAGAATCAATAGCACCAATGCCCCAGTAAAATCGATAATTTGCTTGCCCAAAGCCTGCCAAGAATCCTCCGGGGTGGAGCGAAAAACCATCACCGGTCGGTTGGCTAAATCATCCAATGTGGTTTTGGAGATTTGGGTTTTAAAAAAGTCCGCCATCAGCCAGGCTTCAACCCCTTCCATTTCGCAGATTTGGATGGCCTTTTCGATCTGGCCGAAGAAGGCGTGCTGCGGATTTAAAATCACGCCGTTGGCGGAGTGTTTATGCAGCAGGCTAGCCAATTCTTCAATGGGCGTGGTTTTTAAATCCAACTCGTCGAGGACGGCAATGCCTTCGAACGGATTGCTTTTGAGCTCCTGCCGCAACCGGGCATTATCCGCCGTGCTGCCTACCAGAATGAAGCGCCGGATGAGATTGGATTTCCCCCACTGGCTCTGGACCCACATACGGAGAATCTGTTCTTTAGCCAGAATGACCAGTGAGCTGATTACCGCAAACATGAGGACGACGGACCGGGGCAAATTGTCGTGTTTAAAAAACAAAATAAGAATGATCAACATCCCTAAAATCGAGCATCCGGAAATGACTTTGCGCGCGATAATCCGGCGCGACATGGTCAACGGCCGGTCATAGAAACCCATCCCTTGAAGAACAACCGGGGCTAAGAGGAAAACCACTAAGAGCATCCACTCATAGGCGTCAAACGGGGCAATTTCCGCGGTGCCGCCGAGGACCTCGATTTTCCAGATGGACCGGATCCAATAGGCCATCCAGAAACAGGCAACAAACAGGCCCGCGTCAATCAGCTTGCGGAGTTTTCGACTAATTTCCTTTTGTCGCCGGAGCATTGCTAACATCCCTTCAAAACCCTATCCAACCGGAAAAAACGCGCCGAGGCAAGCCAGATTCCTAGGACGCAACGCCAATTCCACAGCCATCCCTGATTGCACGCGATTATTGGACCGGGATTTGGAACTCCGGCACGGCAGCGGCCAGAAACCGGCTCAATTCCCGATAGGCCGCCTCTTCCTTGCCGGGTTGGCAAGCGGCAAAACAACTCACGTACGCCCATCGCTGCAACACTCCGGTAGTGACCAAATCTTTCGCCATATACCACATGCGTTCGCGATGGCTGGCTGTCAGTTTGTTTTCATCCACAAACCAATAAATATAAACCCCTTTTACGGGGATATTGAGAAATGAGCCATCCGCTTGGGGAATGCGTTGAATGCCGCCGGCAATCATCCGCATCACCGGCAAATCATACGCTTTTGGCTTCTCCATTGGAATGACTAACTCGGCCTGGTCCTGAATCTGCCAGCCCTGGGTCGTCAAACAATATTGAGGTTTATGAATGCTGGTACGGTCCGCCCCCATCAAGACGATGTTGAGTTGAATGAAGCCGTTCGTTTCCCCGTTGCGCACGTGATAATAGAAACGCCGCGCAAAAGAGGTGTCTTTGGGGAGAGTCACGAGTTCACCTTGGGTGATCTCTCCTTTTTGTGATTGGTAATCAAGCACTTGCTCCGGAAGCTCTAAGCGCACCCCCGGGGTTCCCAGCCTTTGATGAGTACGCCACCAGGAGAGCACCCCACCGACGGCGAGGATCAAAGCAGCAGTGATCGCAAAAACGACTTTAGCGCGCATCATGGGTTGGTTTCCTTTTCCGTAATTTGAGAAGAACTGGAGGCGGGAGGCGCGTTATCTTCACGCAACCATGCGCCCAGCAACATCACGCATACGATGGCAAAAGCGAAGGTGACAAAGCCGAACCATTCATGCACGAAGTGGGCGGCCTTTTCCCCGATGGCCTCCCGGGCCACGATGATGGCGGAGAGCCGCATGACATTTCCCGCCACCGCCAAGGGGGCCGCTATTGAAACACAAAGTATTTGTTTCCAATATTTTGTGAACGTAACCATCCCGTAGATCGTCGTCAACGCCAACAGCGTCACCAGGCTGCGAATGCCACTGCAAGCCACCACCAATTCGTAGGTATAATCGCCTTTGGGGCTCTTTAAAATCACCCCATCTTGGAGCACCTGGATACTTAGAAAATAATGACAGACGAACACTGTGATCTTCGTGGAAAGCACGCGCAGGGGTAAAGTTAACGCATCCGCCATGGAAGTTAGCGGAATGCAAAAAATGAGCAAAACAAACGGAAACCAGGTTTTACGCAACCAGGCCTTGCCCCAGGTTAATCCTGTCAAGGCCACCACCCCCAGCAACAAACCCGCAGTGGAAATAATGGGTTGCTGAATCAGGTAACCCAGCATGTGCAGGAGGAGGGCCAGCACAACTCCCACTAAGGCCGGTGGCCAGATGTCCTTCGCCACAGGACCCCATAAATTCCGGCGATACCATAGCAATCCCAGCACTAGAATCGGAACCACCAAACCATGGGAATCCTCCGAATTGGCGCTGGAATAAGCGTTGTAAAGCCAAGTCAGCAACGAGGCGGTGTTGACGTAGCCAAAAGTCGGGTTGCCGAGAAAGTGAAATAAGGCCAACCACAAGGCGAGCAGGCTAAAGAAAAACCACTTGTGGGGAATTTCGCGCCAATAAGCGGGAAATTCACGCTTAAGATCATCCAGCCAATTTGAGGTCGCTTCTGTTGCCATAATTGAGGCTCAGCCCATCAGACAGTATTTACGGGTTATTGCTCAATGAAAAACCGCCAAACTACTGCCAGGACAGCAGGTTAGACGAGGATTTCCCGACGATAATGGGTTTTATTCCGCATTTCCCTTGCCTAGGAGCGGCCGTTGCGAACCGCTTCTTTTTTCTCATCCCGTTCCGCCATAAGGGATTTGCGGTCACTCACTCGTTGCTTCTGCAATTGTTCATACGCGGCGGCATCGCCGGTTTTCAAGGCATCCGCAATTTGCCCATCTACGAGCAGTTCACGTTCGGCCAGTTTGGCGGCGTAAATCGAGTCCAATTCCGCGAGCTGTTTCTTTTGCTCGCCCGTTAGCTTAACGGCGGGCTCGGTTTTATTGAGCCGTTCCATTGCCAATTCGTATGCGGTC
>MTLE01000381.1_pt1 | contig 80038 bp, 83 predicted proteins | sample 1982461 | NCBI WGS metagenome assembly MTLE01 (sample SAMN05712605, study PRJNA340218) | biofilm metagenome | isolation source: sample SPL anode biofilm adapted to -200 mV | place: USA | collected 2012-02-03 | reverse complement strand
CCCCCCCCCCCCGTTAGTCGGAGAAAGAGACGCCCCCACCCCTACCAGAGGAGAGCGAGGGGTAATCCTCAAGCCAGCCAGCCCCACCAGATCCAGGTGTTTCTCGGCCAGATCGGCCAGGCGATCCAGGTATTCCGGCGACAGAGGGTTATCTTCCGCCGTAACCAGCCCCAGATGGCGGGAGGGAATCGCCAGCGTTTCGTCACGCGGAATGCAGCCGAGCAGGGCGATTTCAGGCAGAGCGCTGGCCATGACCCTGGCCAGCAATTCGGCATGGCCAGCGCTACCCACGTTATTGAAAATCACCCCGGCCAACCTGACGTCCGGATCGAACTCGGCGAACCCCTTGACAAGAGCCGCAGCACTGGCCGCCATGCCGCGCGCATTGACCACCAGCACCACCGGAGCACCGCAGATAGCGGCTATCTGGGCACTGCTCCCCTGCAGGGGGGAGGCCCCGAGGCCATCGAAGAGCCCCATGACCGCCTCGATCACAGCCACATCAGCGGCTCCGGCATGCAGACGGAAGGTTTCCGCCACGAACGACTCCGGGCACATCCAACCATCCAGGTTGATGGAAACCCGGCCGCTTGCCATGCGATGGTAACCGGGATCGATGAAATCCGGCCCGCACTTGAAGGGCGCGACCACCAGTCCCCGCCGTCTGAGCGCGGCCATGATGGCCAGGGAGATGGTGGTCTTGCCGCTGCCACTCTGGGGAGCGGCTATCAGAAAGCCGTTTATGCTCATCTCAGGGATCTCCTTGTCATGCCATACTGAAAGAACGCTATCAGGTGGAACTCGTCCTTGTCATACCCGCGAGGAAATCCGCCCACCGGGCCGATCAGCTTCAGGGTACGGAAGACTTCGTCATCCAGCACCTTGGCGCCGGAACTTTCCAAAAGCTCCACATGCACGACCTCTCCCCGCCGATTGAAGGTGATCCTGACCGGTGTGACCCCCTGGATGCCGTTTCTGGAGGCCTCCTCGGGATAGCGCCAAACACCGTAGACAGAATTTTCAAAGCGCCGAAGGAACGAACCGAACTGGATGTCGTCGGTATTGAGAAACTTGGTATCCCCCTCGGCGACATCCTTCTCAAACTTGCGACGATAGTTCTCCTCCAGCCTGGCCATCCCCCCGGCTCCGGGAAACAGCCTCGGCTGCCCTTGGGGTCGTCCGACAGGGGAACGGGGCTTCAACAGACCGGCCACCGAAGACCCTTCGGTCACCCGGCTCTCCCGCTGAGGCCTCGCTCCAGGCAGGGAGGGGCTTCCCGGCCCGCCTGCCCGGCCCGGAAGGGGTCGGCTGACCGGCGGTTGCGGCCGCACGCCGCTGTCCACGCTGTCTCTCCCCCGCGGGGCTGCTTCGCGCTCCACCCGCCTCCTCTGGTCAGAGCGCCGCCGCACCTCCGTCTGAGCCGGCTCACGGGGGAGCATCGCCTCGGGCATCTGTTGCAGGTCAATGAAGACCGGTTCCTTGGGAGGCGGCTGCTTCTTCGGCGGCAGGTACAAGAGCAGGGCAAACACTCCCAGGTGCAGCAGAAGCGAGAAGATCAGCAGGTAGAGGAATGTTTTTTCTACGTATCGCTCAGACATGGAAGTGTACTATCCGTAGAGCGGAAAAGAAGCGCTCCCCGCCCTGCAACGCAGGCGCGCCGGAAGCGGAGCTCGACCTTTTCGTGCCCGCCTTAGCCCTGCTTGCGGTAATGGACGAAATAGATCCGTTTTCCCTCGGCCATGAATTTCTTCATATACTTGGACAGGGGGTATTGCTCCCGCGTGTGGCGATAGAAATCGGGGGCAAGGACGTTTTCAAAACCGGCGATGCCCGGCATCATCCGGGCCACATCCTCGCCGTAGTCGTCGAAATCAGTGGCAAAGTGGAAATCCCCCCCCGGCAGCATGAAATCCGCCAGGAACGCAACAAACTCGCCATTCACCAGCCTGCGTTTGCGGTGGCGCATCTTGGGCCAGGGGTCGGGGCAGTTGATGACCACCGCCTGCAACGATTCGGGAGGAATGCAGCGCACCATGAAACCGCGAGCCTCGTCCCGAACTACCCGCACATTGTTCAACTCCAGGTCGTCAATGCGTTTGCAGGTCTTGAGGCACCCCTTGTTGTAATAATCGATGGCGACGAAATTCCAGTCCGGGTGCAGCTGCGCCACCTGGGTCACGAAGTCGCCCATGCCGCAGCCGATCTCCAGGGCCAGCGGGTTGTCGTTTCCAAAGATCTGCCGCCAGTCGGGCATGGCGGCCAGCAATTCCGGTGTGAGAAACCGGGGGGAGGTTATGGGAATAAGATTCACGGCGTACCCTTTGCGTTCAAAATAACCGCAGCAAAATAGCACAACTCTCCGTGACAATCACCGCTTTTTGCACTGCCGGGCCAAAATCGCCCCTGCCCCACAGCCGTACAACGGAGCAAGCCCCCCGATTTGTTATTAACATTTGAGCCCCACTATGCTATAGACGTTCCACGTACAGGGATGGGAGAGGGTATGGAGATTCTCGGCGGATTCGCGGTAATGATGAGCATCCTCTGTTTTTTTATGGCCGTGGTGCTATTGGTCACGCCGTTTGTGGTATTCGCCATCAAGGGAAAACAGGACAGGACACTGGATGTGCTGGCCGGGATCGAAAAACGTCTCACCGACATTGAAGCACGGCTCTCGTCACTACAGCCTCCACAGCACTGAACAACACCTCCAACGCCAGCCCCTCTCTCCGCCCGGCAGCAACGACAGACTATCGACCTGAATCTCGCTGCCTTCAGTGATCACATGCATTGCCATGACCACCTTATCTCAAACCGGAGGATAGAACACCTATGTCACTGCTACAGGGCAAAAAAGCGCTCATCTTCGGCATTGCCAACGACAAGAGCATCGCCTGGGCCATTGCGCAGGCGCTGCACCGACAGGGAGCCGAACTGGCCGTCACCTATGCGGGAGAAGCACTGGAAAAGCGGGTCCGCCCCCTGGCGGAGTCACTGAACGCCACAGCAATCCTCCCCTGCAACGTCACCTGCGACGAGGACATAGCGTCCGTGATAAAGCAGATCTCAACCATCTGGGACGGCATCGACATCATCGTCCATGCCATAGCCTTCGCCAACAAGGAAGAGCTGAAGGGAACCATCCTCAACACCACCAGGGAAGGGTTCGCCACCGCCATGGACATCAGCGCCTACTCCTTCATCGCCATACTGAAGGAGGCCCACGCCATGATGCAGGGACGCAACGCATCAGCACTGACCCTCACCTACCACGGCGCCAGGAAGGTCTTCCCCAATTACAATGTCATGGGCGTGGCCAAGGCAGCCTTGGAGGCATCGGTGCACTACCTGTCCGAGGCTCTTGGCCCCGAGGGTATCCGGGTCAACGCCATCTCGGCCGGCCCGATCCGCACCCTGGCATCGGCAGGCGTCAGCGGTTTCGTGCATATCCTCAACCAGGTTGAGGGGAAGGCGCCCCTGCGCCGCAATACCACCCAGGAGGATGTGGCCGGTTCGGCGGTCTACCTCTGCAGCGATCTGGCCAGTGCCGTCACCGGCGAGGTGCACTACGTCGACTGTGGTTACAACGTGATCGGACTGTAAACACCCCAGCAGGACACCCGCATAACAGAAAGGCCCTGGATGCCGAAATGGCCCAGGGCCTCTGCATTGCAGCCTCACGGCCCGGAATGCCGCGCGCTTGCCATTGGCCCGCGGACGCAGTATCCTGAAAAACATCTTCAGATCCTGGCAGCAACGGAGTCATCCCATCAAAGAAGCATTCGGCAATCTCGCGGGGCTGAAAACCAGCCAGATCCAGGCCCTTGAACGGCTCTACCGACGGCGCATTCCCCAGGCCGAGTTCTGCACCCAGGAACTGGCCAACAGGCTGGTGGAGCTCTCCCTCGACATCCGCCGCCAGATCGGCATCCTGGTCAACCGTTCCGGCATGGTGGAATACGTCATCGTCGGCGACGAACGGGGACTGGTCATTCCGGAACTGCGCGACTATCCCTTGGGAAAGCGACCGTTGCGCGGACTGCGCCTGATCCACACCCATTTAAAGAGCGAGCAGATCAGCGAGGACGACCTGACCGACCTCTCCCTGCTGCGCCTGGACCTGCTGGCAGCCCTGCTGTTCTCCCCCGAAAAAAGCAGAATTTCCGTCCAGTTGGCCTGGCTCTCCCCGGCCAGCTCCGGTCCGTCGACCATTACCGGTGCGATCACCACGTTCGAGCGGGTCGACCTGGAGTGCGCCCGTTTTCTGGAGGAACTGGAGGCGGACCTGTCGCGCTCCACGCGCGCCAAGAGCAGCGGCGTCGAGGCGCTGGAGCGTGCGATCCTGATCTCCGTCACCGTGGAGGGGACACGCCAGGAGGCTGAGGACTCCATCATGGAACTGCGCGAGCTGGCCCGCACCGCGCAGATAGAGGTCCTGGACGAGTTCATCCAGCGGCCGCGCAGTATCAACCCCCGCTTCGTCATGGGAGAGGGCAAGATGCGCGACGTGGTCATCCGGGCCCTGCAGCACGGCGCCACCATGCTGATCTTCGACCAGGAGCTGACCCCGGCCCAGATCCGATCCATCTCTGCCATGACCGAACTGAAAGCCATCGACCGCAGCCAGCTGATCCTGGACATCTTCGCCCGTCGGGCACAGACCCTTGACGGCAAGGTTCAGGTGGAGTTGGCCCAGCTGAAATACCTGCTGCCGCGCCTGACCGGACGGGGCGTGCAGATGTCGCGGCTGATGGGAGGCATCGGGGGGCGCGGACCGGGCGAGACCAAGCTGGAAACCGACCGCCGCCGCATCCGCGACCGCATCGCCAGCCTGGAACGGGAGCTGAAAGAACTCTCCCGCGGCCGAGACCAGCGCAGGCGCAAGCGGGTCAAGGCCAGCGTGCCGATCGTTTCCATCGTCGGCTATACCAACGCCGGCAAATCCACCCTGCTCAACACCCTCACCAAGAGCAGGGTGTTCACCGAGGACCTGCTCTTTGCCACCCTGGACACATCCACCCGCAGGCTGCGCTTCCCCCGCGAGCGCGAGGTAATCATCACCGACACGGTCGGATTCATCCGCTCCCTCCCCGCCTCGCTCTTGGGTGCCTTCAAGGCTACCCTGGAGGAACTGCGGGACGCCGATCTGCTGCTGCATGTGGTGGACGCTTCAAATCCCCGTTTCGAGGCCCACATCCTGCAAGTTAACCGCATATTGGACGAGCTGGAACTGGGCGACAAGCCACGGCTTTTAATCTTCAACAAGTCCGACCTGCTCACCAAACTGAAAAAGAGCGACACCATCGCCTTCCTGAGGGTGCGCCAGTTTGCCCGCACCTGCGGCGGCATCATGATTGCAGCCACCGACCGCACAAGCATGTCACCACTCCTGGAGGAGCTGCAACGACGCTTCTGGCCGGACGAGTCGTCCCTGATTGATTGACATAAACCGCGATTTGCCTGTATAGTCTCGCACATCTCACAGATCCCGGAATGCCATGCAGGACCTCAAATATCTGACTGAAAAAAAACGTTTCCCCCTGATCGCCACCTCCAGAGCCAACAAGGGCAACCGAAAATTGGCGGCCTCTCGTCATCACCTCTCGCGCCAACTGAGCCTGTCCAGCGAGGAGAAGCGCCGTCGTTTCAAGCAGCTGCTGCTGGTTCTGGCCGCCCTGGCGGTGATAACACCGCTTTGCCTGTACACCTTGCGCGCGGTACCCGCTGCTGCCAGGGGGATGGTGGCATGGCTCCAGAAGCAGCGCAGCCAGACCCCCCGGGAGGCCCTGGCCGCAAAACAACCCGAGGCCAGCCCCTTCCAGATGGCCACCTCGCTGTTGGACTCCGCCGTCATGGACGGCGACCGCTTCACGGCCCGAACCGGCAAGGGGGACACGCTTCACTACACTATCCAGGGTGATCTGCAGAAACGGGTCCATGACTTCATGGCGGACAGGGAGGTTCCCTACGGAGTCTTTGTGGCCATCGAACCCGCAACCGGCAGGATTCTGGCCATGACCGCCCACTCATCCATCAACCCGGAGTGGGAACGGCACGCATTTTTCGACGTCTACCCCATGGCTTCGCTGTTCAAGATCGTCACCGCCTCGGCAGCCCTGGAAAACAGACTCATGACCCCTGATACCGTTGTGGAATTCCGCGGCGGATTCGTTTCCGAGAGTCCCCGTTATTGGCAGGCCAGCCCGCGCGGCAGGAACAACCGCCTGGACGTGAGCTGTGCCATGGGCAAGTCAGTCAACCCGGTCTACGGGAGGGTTGCAGCCGACATCGCCGGCAAGACCAATGTCATGCAATCGGTAAACAGGTTCGGGTTCAACCAGAAACTGCTGCCGGGCATCCCGGTCAAGGAGAGCCGGGCAATGGAGCCGCTGGACGACCATGGTCTGATGCTCATGGGAGCAGGCCTGGACCACGAGGTAAAAATCTCGCCGCTACATGCCGCCGCCATGATGGCGGCCATTGCCAACAACGGCCGCATGATGTCTCCCGGCCTGACCGAGAGCCTGACCGCCCCGTCCGGAAAGGCCAGGCTTACCCATACCCCCCGCGAGATCCGCCGCCTCGTTTCTCCCGAAACGGCCCAATCCCTGACCCGCATGCTCTCCAGCACCGTGACCAGCGGAACATCCCGCAGGGCGTTCCACGACCGCCAGGGGCGTCCTTTCCTGGATGTTGACGTCTGCGCCAAGACCGGTTCCATCGATGGCACCGATCCCCAGGGGCACTATTCCTGGTTCGCTGCCTTCGCGCCGGCCCAGAATCCGCGCATCGCCCTGGTGGCGCTGGTCATCAACCAGGACCGCTGGAAGATCAAATCCTCCCAGGTGGGGCAACAGGCCCTGATGGCGTTTTTCGACCGGGATAGGAATCCCTAGCGCCCACGCTGGGTTTGCCCCTACGGACGGTCAGGCAGGTACTCGCGGAGACGTAGCCTGCCCGCCACCATCTCGCCATAGGTCAGGCGCTCCATCCACTCCCCCAGGGAGAGGATCGTGAAGGAACCGCAATCCAGTTCCTCGCAGAAGGCCAGGTGAAAATGGCCGGTGACCAGCCCGGTGCACCCCATGCGGTGCACCGAACGGGCAAAGTCACGGACGATCCGGCCGTAATCCCAGCGCACCGACTTGCTCCCATAGCTGGAGCGGCTGGCATGCTGGAGGCGCTCCCTGATACACAGCGCCAACGCGGGGGGAACGTGCCTGACCGTCGCGGCGGCCAGACGGTTGCGCAGCACAAGGCGCAGCAGGCGGTAACCGTGGTCGGCCCGGTTGATCTGGTCGCCATGGCAGAGAAAGAGCCGCCTCCCCTGAACCGTGCGGATGGCAGGCCTGGTATGAACTTCGGCTGCCAGACGCTCGTAAAAGATGCTGCCCAGGTGGAAATCGTGATTACCCTCGAAGTAAACCAGACGACAGCCGCTCCGTTTCAGCGCCAGCAGCGCATCCAGCAGCGGATCGTACTGCCGGAAGGGGTGGGAGGGAAAACCGATCCAGAAATCGAACAGGTCGCCCATGATGAACAGGGTTTCCGTGATTCCCTCAAGACCGCGCAGAAAGCGGAGCAGCATCCGGTAATTGAAATCGTCGGGGGACCTCAGGTGGGCATCGGCGAGAAAGATCGTACGCATAGTGGGGGGAATTGTGCTGTCACTCCCCGCGGAAGTCAACAAGGAATAGAGGTCTGACACTATGGCATTTGTGCACAACGTTGAAATTGTCTGGGATGAACTGATTGACGCATTCAGCAGCGGCCAGGGCAACCGGGTCTACTTCCTGGACAACCAGACAGGAGAAATCTTCTTTGTTCCCACGACTCTCGAAGACGATGAGTTCTGGCGGCAAATGGAGAGCAACCGGGAGCGTTTCCTGGAGATTCCCCGCTTCGACTACAGCGTTGAACGTCAGATCATGAACGGTTTCATCGGCGCCATCGAGGATGCCGGCCTGAAGAAACTGCTGGGCAGTTCGGTCAACGGCAGAAAGCCGTTCGGCAACCTCAACGACATCCTCTCCTTCTTCCCCGAAGAACTGGCACGCCTGAAAGAGATCAAGGACGAATTTCTCACCAGTCGGGTCAGGCAGTGGCTGGAGGTAAACAACCTATTTACCGCTGAAACCCTCTCCGCAAGTCTTTCCCGCATCTGACACGGGTGAAATGTGAGTCACTCGCTCCATGGCATGCATCGCGGTGACTACGGCAAACTGATCGCCGCCATCCTGCTGCTCTGCCTGATTGCGGCGGCCGGATACGCGCTGCAGCATACCATATCCTGTTTCCTGCTCTCCTGGGTCATCGCCTATCTGCTGGACCCACTGGTGATGCGCATCGAGAAGCGCACCTTACGGCGCACCCGCGCCCTGGTGCTGCTCTACGCCATCCTGGGCATTCTGAGCATCTTCTTCATGGCTATCATGGTGCCCAAATTGACCATGGGGTGGGACAGCTTTGTCAAGGACCTGCCGCTGTACATCCAGAAGATCAAGCAGATCGCCCTGGAGTGGAAGATCAGGCTCCCCGACCGCTATGGTTCGGACGAAATCCAGTGGCTGATCGACAAGGTTTCCAACAACATCGACTCCGCGGCCCAGAAGGCGGGAGTGATGGTCTACTCCTTCGGCAGCCGCATCTTCTTCAACATCTTCAACATCGTCCTCTCGCCCATACTGGTCTTCTTCATGCTGTACTACAAACAGACCGTCATCGACACCTTAAAATCCTGGCTTCCAGAGGAGCGCAAGGCGGTCATCATCGACATCGGCCTGGAAGTCAACCGCAGCATCGGCGGCTACCTGCGCGGCCAGGTGATCGTCTCCATCATCGTGGCGCTGCTGTCAACAATCGCGCTGCTGGTCCTGGACATAGCCCACCCGATCTTCTGCGGCATCTTCGCCGGCGCGGCATCGGTGCTCCCCTTCATCGGCGTGCTCATCGCCACCCTGCCGGCCCTGTTCTTCGCCTGGTACCAGTACCAGAGCATCGCCATCCTCAGCCAGACCGGTTTCGCCTTTGCCCTGATCTATTTCCTGGAGGGGTACATCATCAAGCCGCTGATCTTCAAGGAATCCATGAACCTAAACCCCCTGATGACCATCGTCATGGTCATGGCGCTGGGAGAGCTGCTCGGTTTCTGGGGCATCATGCTGGCGCTGCCAATAGCCGCGGCTATCAAGATTACCTGGGGACATTATCTCAGGGGGGACTTCGCCACCTAAAGCACAGCCGGCCTGGCTGACCAGGTTTTGCCCCCTCTGCATACCACGAACGCCTGACAGCACCGGACTGCGGGAACGCCCATGGCAGAAATCCCACGGGTCGCGTCTGCCCAAGGCGTTTCCGGAGCACAGCCATGACCACAACCGTAATGAACATAACCGGGATGTCCTGCGCCAGTTGCGCCGCCCGGATCGAAAAGGCGGTCACCGCTCTGGAGGGGGTCTCCACGGCCACGGTCAACCTGGCCCTCCAGGAGCTGGTCGTCACCCACGACGAGTCGTCCGCTACCGCGGACATGATCGCCGGAACCGTGGAGAAGCTGGGCTACGCCGTGGCCCGCCCGAAACCGGCTGGCGAACTGACCTTCGGGGTGCGCGGCCTGCACTGCGCATCCTGCGTGAACCGGCTGGAGGCGAAACTCAAACAAGAGCCGGCCATCGACAGCGCCATGGTCAACCTGGCAACGGAAACTGCCTTCGTCCGCTTCGATCCCCGGCGCCTGGACCTGGCCGCCATATTCGCCTTGGTGAGCGACGCCGGTTATACGCCGGTGGAGGTGCGGCAGGAGGACACTGCCGCCAGGGATGACCTGCGCTCCCAGCGCAACTGGATGATCTTCTCCCTGCTGCTGTCGCTGCCGATCATGTTCACCATGGGCATGCACCACAACCGCGCCGTCATGCAGCTCAACTGCCTCCTGGCAACGGCTCTGCAGTTCTCGGCCGGCCTGGTCTTCTACCGCGGCGCCTGGGCGGCCCTGCGCAACGGAAGCGCCACCATGGACCTGCTGGTGGCGCTGGGAACCTCTGCCGCCTATATCTACTCCCTGCTCTCCTACTCCGGACTGCTCGGCCCCGGTCACGCGGTCTTCTTCGAGACATCGGCCATGCTGATCGCCTTCATCCGGCTGGGCAAATTCCTGGAGGCCCGCGCCCGGGGCAAGGCGGGCGAGGCGCTGAAGAGACTGCTCCACCTGCAGAGCGACAGAGCCCGCCTGCTGACCGACGAGGGGGAGAAGGAAGTGCCGGCATCCCTGGTCAGGATCGGAGATATGCTGCTGGTGCGCCCCGGCGAGATCATCCCGGTGGACGGAGAAGTGGTGGAGGGGAGCGGAGCGGTGAACGAATCCATGGTCACCGGAGAGTCTCTGCCGGTGCTGAAGGAGGCCGGCGACAGCGTCACCGGCGCCACCATCAACACCAACGGCGTGCTGCGTGTACGCGCCACCCGTATCGGCGAAGAGACCCTGCTCTCCCAGATCGTGCGCATGGTGCGCGAGGCCCAGGGAGACAAGGCGCCCATCCAGCGCTTTGCCGACACCGTTTCCAGCTGGTTCGTGCCCGCCGTCATCATCCTGGCCCTGATCACCTTCTCGACCTGGTTCCTCGTCCTGCAGGCCCCCTTCCTGTCCGCCTTCACGTTTGCCATCGCCGTGATCGTCATCGCCTGTCCCTGCGCCATGGGTCTGGCCACTCCCACCGCGATCATGGTCGGCAGCGGCGTGGCCCTGGGGCGCGGCATCCTAGTCAAGCGTGGCTCAGCCCTGGAGATCATCTCCCGCCTGCAGGTGCTGCTCCTGGACAAGACCGGCACCCTGACCACCGGAATCCCCACCATGACCGATCTGATCCCGATCCGCGGCGTCGACCAGGACCGGCTGCTGGAGTGCCTGGCAACGGCCGAGGCCTGCTCGACCCACCCGCTGAGCCAGGCCGTGCTCAGAGCAGCGGCAAAGGCCGGCATCCAGCCGGGCCAGGGGGGCGACATCCAGGAGCAGGCCGGCTACGGCATCACCTGCAGCTATGCCGGTTTTCACCTTGCGGCGGGGAACGAACGCTTGATGGAGCAGGAGGGGGTCAACCTGACCCCCCTGGCCGAAAGAAGCGCCGAACTGGCCCAGGCCGGCAAGTCGTTGATCTTCGTGGCTGCCCAGGGGACCCTGGTGGGACTGGCCGCCTTTGCCGACACGTTGAAGCCACACTCCAAACAGGCCGTGCAGGAACTGCGCAGCATGGGGATCAGGACCTGCATGATCACCGGCGATCACCGTGACGTGGCGGCCATCGTGGCCGAACAGGTGGGCGTGGATCAGTTCGAGGCCCAGGTCCTGCCGGACCGCAAGCAGGATCTGGTCAAACAGTACCAGCAAGGAGGCGTAATCACCGCCATGGTGGGGGACGGCATCAACGATGCCCCGGCCCTGGCACAGGCCGACATCGGTATCGCCATCGGCGGCGGCACGGACGTGGCAAAAGAGACCGGCGACATCGTGCTGATGCGCGACGACCTGCTGGACGTCGTGCGCGCCATCAGGATCGGCCGGGCCACCCTGGCCAAGGTCAGGCAGAACCTGTTCTGGGCTCTTGCTTACAACGTCCTGGGCATCCCTGTGGCGGCCGGCCTGCTCTCCCCCCTGGGCATCACCCTCAAGCCGGAATACGCCGGGCTGGCCATGGCCCTCTCCTCGGTTTCGGTGGTGGTCAACTCGATCATGATCAGGCGGGTTGAGCGGGAACTGTGACGGGACCTGGCTGAAGGGGCAGCTCATACAAGCTGGCAAGAAACTGGCTGGAGCTACGGGTAGGGGAAAGGGGGGAAAGAGGTCGTGGAAACGCGGCATCCCGCGCCTCCACGACGGTGCGGTATCTACAGAAGCGCCTTGGCCGCCTCAAGTACGGCGGCGTAGTCGGGCTCATGGGTGATTTCCGGAACGAGCTGGATATAGCGGATAGTATCGCTGGCATCCAGGACAAAGATGGCGCGGGCCAGCAGCATCAGTTCCTTGATCATCACGCCGTAGGCGCTGCCGAAGGCGCGATCACGGTAGTCGGAGAGGGTGATCACCCGATCGATGCCGGCCGCGCCGCACCAGCGCCCCTGGGCAAAGGGGAGATCCTGGCTGATGGTCAGCACCACCACATCCCCCTTCAGGTTGGCCGCTTCCTGGTTGAAGCGCCGCGTCTCGGTATCGCACACCGGAGTATCCAGGGATGGCACCGTGCAGATGATCTTCACCTTGCCGGCATAGTTGGCCAGTGTCACGGGAGCAAGCCCGTTGTCCAGAACGAAAAAATCAGGCGCCTTGGCGCCGACCTTCAATTCCGAGCCGAGCAATGTCAAAGGATTGCCCATAAAGGTTACGGTTCGTTCGCTCATCGAAATCCTCCTTTTGCGTTCAGAATAATGCTTCGCGGAGCAGCTTAGCCGATCTCGGAAAAAATGCAACCCTGCTGCCGTTCCAAGGGGCGATTTTCCGGGGGGATAAGAACACCGCTCCCGTTGTCGCGGTGCATCTCCAGGAAATGCATGACCAGCCGGTAGGTAAGTCCCCACAGCACCGGAGAGCCGGGCCAGGGGAGCCTGATGGCAGGCACCTCGAATTCCTCGCCGCCGAAGCGCACCGGGGCGATCAGGCGCCGCTCAGGATCGTCCAGTTCATCCAGGTCTGCCCAGTACGTGTCCTGCACCTCGCCGTTCAACTCCAACTGCGGGCGAGACCCGTTCACCCAGTAGACGTAACAGGAAACCTGCACCGGCAGGTGAGAGCCGCGCACCACCGGCATCTGCCCCAGGTAGCGCGCGCCGGACAGGTCAAGACCGATCTCCTCGGCAGTTTCACGCTCCGCAGCCTGGCGCGGCCCCTCGCCCGCCTGCACCTTGCCGCCGGGAAAGGCGATGTTGCCGGACCAGGGATCGTTCTCATACAGCGCGCGCTGGATAAAGAGCAACTCCAGACCGCTCTTCCCCTGGCGCAGGATCATCGCCACTGCGGCGCGGGTCTTGGCCTCGAAAACAACAGGGGTTTCCAGCTGCCGGTGGCGTTCAAGCTGGGCGGTAATGACATCGAGAGAAAAAGTCATCGTGCAACACCTCGATTCGGAACCAGTCGTTATCTTCAACAGCCACCCGTTGGCGGGGAGCACCGTTGCCATTCACAGTTCCAAGCATACTACAAAACAGGGATTCGCCAACTGATCGGACTCACGACGGCCTGCCCCCGAAACGTCGGCCTGCCACGGAACCCGGTCACACCACAATGCAATCACATCACATTACATTTAAAAACAAGCCGGCAGACAAGCTGCCCTTCCACATGAAAAACGTTTTTTCCGCATCACCCCTGGCCTTGTTTTTCAGGATGAATGGTTCCCGGTGCGGAAAGGCGGGGGCTATTCGAACTGCCCCTTGAAATCCTCCACCACCCGCCGCAGCATGGCCACCTCTTCCCGCAGGGAGGCGACCTGCTCTTCCAGCCGGGTAATCCGATCATCACCACCCGTCATCTCCCTACACGGGCCTCCCGCGTCAAACATCCGCTCCTCCGCGCCCCCCTGGATATCGCCGCCCAGCAGGTGGGCATAGCGCGCCTCCTTGCGCCCGGCCTGGCGGGCAAGCCGGGTAACCAGCGGCTCTCCACGCTCCACCAGCTCGCGCAGCACCGCCTCCACACCGGCCAGGTCCGCGAAGGGATGCATCCGCTCCGCCCTGGTGCGCAACTCCCCCAGGGTCTGGGGGCCGCGCAGCAGCAGTTCGCACACAAGCGCCAGTTCCGGCGGGAGCAGACCCAGCTTTTCCGCCAAAAGGTGGCGGTACTTGGCTACCCGGCCGCCATCGGCGGCAAGCACGGCCAACTGCTTGAAACGCAGACCGTCCAGGGCGGCAGCCACCACCGTTTCGTCCAGCCCCATGACCGGGTTGCGGTTGGACTTCTGGTTGCAGGCGTTGGCCAGGGCGTTCAGGGAAAGGGGGTAGTATTCCGGAGTCGTCATCTCCTTCTCGATCAGGCAACCGAGCACCCGTGCTTCGGTATCGTTCAGAATCATTTCCATGGGGGTACTCCTCGTGCGGAATCGGCGAACAGGCAGCGACTACTATAGCAACCCGCGTAAAAAATTGCACCAGCATGTTGGCCGCGCCAACCTGCCGACCCGCTTGACATCCCCGGCAAGAGCGGGCATTACCTATTCTCTGTACCCGGTAGTATAGTGGGAGTGCAACGGTTACTCCGCTACCCCCGAAGGGAGAGTCTCAGATGAAGAGGAAGGTTCTGATTGCGCTGCTGCTCGGCATCGCCGTTGCTGCAACGGTGTTTTTCTTGTTCCGGCGCCCCTCCGGAAGGGAGGATGGGCTCAAGGTGTCCGGCACCATCGAAGTCACCTCCGTGGAACTCTCCTTCAAAGTCGGCGGCCGGATGAGCCGGCGCCTGGTGGACGAAGGGGAGATGGTGACAGCCGGACAACTGGTGGCCCAACTGGAGGACGACGAACTGCGCGAGGAACTGAACTCCCGCTTGGCCGAACAGCAAGCGGCCAGGGCCATGCTGGCCGATCTAAAGGCCGGCAGCCGCCGCGAGGAGATCAGGCAGGGGGAAGAGGTACTGGCGCGCATACGGGCCGAGGCCGAGCAACTCTCCCGCGATGCCCTGCGCATGGAAAAGCTCTACCGGCGCGATGTCATCCCGCTCAGGGAGCTGGAGGCGGCCCGTGCCGGCCGCGACTCATCCGCGGCCGCGGTGCGTGAGGCAGAGGAACGCCTGCGGCTGCTGCGTATCGGCCCCCGCCCCGATGCGGTGCGGGAGCGGCGCGCCCGGGTCGAGGCGGCCGATGCCGGCCTCTCCCTGGCCGAGACGCGGCTCTCCCACAGCATCCTCAACGCCCCGGTTGCCGGACTGATCCTGTCCAAGCACGCCGAAGCGGGCGAGATGCTGGCACCCGGTTCACCGGTGCTCACCCTGGGGTTGATGGACCAGGTCTGGCTGCGAGCCTACATCCCCGAGGGCGATTTGGGACGGGTGGTGGTCGGTCAGGAGGCGCGGGTCAGCGTCGACTCCTGGCCGGGACGCTCCTTCCCGGGGCGGGTCAGTTTCATATCGTCCCAGGCCGAATTCACCCCCAAGAACGTGCAGACCGAGAAGGAGCGGGTCAAGCTGGTCTACCGCATCAAGATCACCCTGGCCAATCCGAAGATGGAGCTGAAACCGGGCATGCCGGCCGACGCGCTGATCGAGACCGGCTCCCCGTGACCGTCATCGCCCACAACCTGACCAAGCGCTTCGGCAACCTGACCGCCGTCGACTCCCTCTCCCTCTCTATCTCCGAAGGAGAGCTGTTCGGGCTGGTCGGCTCGGATGGGGCGGGCAAGACCACCATCCTGCGCATGCTCACCGGCGTCATGAACCCCAGCAACGGCGAGGCGCGCATCTTGGGGCATCCCAGCGTCAACCTGGCCCCGGTGCGGGGGGATATCGGCTACATGAGCCAGCGCTTCGGGCTCTACCCCGATCTGACCGTGGGAGAGAACATCCGCTTCTATGCCGACCTGTTTGGGGTAGCGGACGCCGAGCGCAGGAGGCGCACGGAAGAGCTGCTCTCCTTCAGCGCCATGGCCCCCTTTGTGGGGCGGCAGGCAGGCAGGCTCTCCGGCGGCATGAAGCAGAAACTGGGGCTCTGCTGCGCCCTGATCCACCAACCCAGGGTGCTGTTCCTGGATGAGCCGACCAACGGGGTCGACCCCCTCTCCCGACGCGATTTCTGGCGCATCCTGCGTGACCTGCGCACAGAGGGGGTCACCATCCTGGTGGCCACCGCCTATCTGGACGAGGCCGAGCGCTGCGACCGGGTCGGACTGCTGCACCAGGGGAGGCTCTTGGCCTGCGACACCCCGGAAAAGCTGACCAACGGCTGGTCGTCCTCCCTGGAAGAGCTGGTCATCTCCAGCATCGCCGACCATGCTCCCCCGGCATCGAAAACAGGCCACAGAGGCTCAGTGCGCCGGCAGCCGCCCCCCTCCCCTGCTGCAGAGGGTCACAACCGGCTCCCCTCCGTCACCCTCAACGGCCTGACGAAACGGTTCGGCGAATTCGTCGCCGTGGATGACATCAGCCTGAGCGTTCCCGCCGGGCAGATCTTCGGCTTCCTGGGCCCCAACGGAGCGGGCAAATCCACCACCATCCGCATGCTGTGCGGCATCCTCTCCCCCAGCTCGGGCCAGGGACGTGTGGCCGGTTTCGACATTGCCACCGAGCCGGAACGGATCAAGGAAAATATCGGCTACATGAGCCAACGCTTCTCGCTGTACGAGGAACTAACCGTCGAAGAAAACATCGCCTTCTACGCCGGCGTCTACCGCCTGCCGGCGGACAAGCGCAGGGAACGCAGCGAGTGGGTGATCGAGATGGCCGGCCTGGCGGAGCGGCGCGGCTCACGGGCGGGTGAGCTCTCCGGCGGTTGGCGGCAGCGGCTGGCCCTGGGGTGCGCCATACTGCACGAGCCGCCCATCGTCTTTCTGGACGAACCCACCTCAGGGGTCGATCCCTTAAGCCGCCGCAAGTTCTGGGAACTGATCTACTCCCTGGCAAGGGGAGGGGTCACGGTCTTCGTCACCACCCACTACATGGACGAGGCCGAATACTGCGACCGCCTGGCCCTGGTCTACCGCGGCAGGCTAGTGGCCATCGGAACGCCTGAAGAGCTGAAGGCCGAGCGGGCAACGGCCGGGGGCAAAGTGCCGAGCCTGGAAGATGTGTTCATCGGGCTGATCGAGGAGCAGGACAGCTGAGGTGAGCAAAAGCTCGCCTCTCTGCGCACGCACGAAACGGAACAACGAGCCATGAACCTGCGCCGCCTGAAAGCGATTGCCAAAAAGGAATTCATCCACGTCCTGCGCGACCCGCGCAGCCTGATGATGGGCATCGGCATGCCGATGATTCTGCTGTTCCTGTTCGGCTATGCCCTGACCATGGACGTGGAGCGCGTGCCGCTGGCGGTGTGGGACCAGGCCAACAGCGTGGAGAGCCGCGAGCTGGTCAGCCGCTTCAGCGGTTCGCGCTACTTCGACCTGCGCATCACCACCGACAACTACCGGATGATCGAGGAGGCCATCGACCGGCGGCAGGCCCTGATCGCACTGGTGATCCCCCCCGATTTCAGCCGCCGCCTCTCCCGGGGAGAGACGGCGGTGGTGCAGGCCATCGTGGACGGCAGCGACCCCAACACCGCAACAATAGCCCTGGGATACGCCGACGCGACGGCGCTGGTCTATTCGCGCCAGATCGCCATGGAGCAGCTGCTGCGAGCCGGTACGAGCCTGGATCGGATACCGGCCCTGGACCTGATCCCCAGGGTTTGGTTCAACAGCGACATGACCTCGCGCAACTTCATCTTCCCCGGCCTGATTGCGGTGGTGATGATGATCATGGGCGCCATCCTGACCTCCCTCTGCATGGCCCGCGAGTGGGAGAGCGGCACCATGGAGCAGCTGATCGCCACGCCGGTCACCCCCCTGGAGCTGATCATGGGCAAGCTGGCGCCCTACTTCTGCATCGGCATTCTGGACCTGATCCTCTGCGTCGGCGTGGGACAGTTCGTCTTCCAGGTCCCGCTGCGCGGCAGCCTCTGGTTGCTGACCCCCCTGGCCATGCTGTTCCTCTTCGGCGCCCTCTCCTTCGGCATACTGCTCAGCATCATCACCAAAAGCCAGCTTCTGGCAAGCCAGCTGGCCCTCGTCACCACGGTGCTGCCGGCCTTCCTGCTCTCGGGCTTCATCTTCCCCATCGAAAACATGCCGTTCCCCATCCGGGTCGTGACCCACATCGTCACTGCCCGCTACTTCGTCTTGATCCTGCGGGGGATCTACCTCAAGGATGTGGGCCTGACGCTGCTCTGGCCGGAGGTGCTCTTCCTGGCCGGCTTCGGCCTGATCGTTACCCTGCTGGCGGTGGGGAAGTTCAGGAAAAGGATCGATTAGCCAGAGATGACGCAGGTGCGCTGTGCAAGCTCTTGCAAAAGGATTGTAGAATGTTCGACCGTCTCCGCGCCATGCTGATCAAGGAGTTCATCCAGGTCTTCCGCGACCCGCGCATGAGGATCGTGCTGTTCGTGCTGCCGGCCCTGCAGACGGTGATCTTTGGCTATGCGGTGGACATGGACGTGAAAAACATACCCACGGCAATCATGGACCGGGACAACAGCAGCGAGAGCCGGGAACTGATCGACATCCTCTCCTCATCCGGGCATTTCAGGATTACCCGGCGCATCGACAACGACAGCCAGGCCCGAGACCTCCTGGACCGCGGCACGGTCAGGGTGATACTGACCATCGAACACGGCTTCAGCCAACAGCTGGCACGGGGGGAGAACGTGGCGGTCCAGGCGCTCATGGACGGCTCCGACGCCAACACCGCCGGAGTGGTCATGGGCTATCTGGGGCGGTTTTCCAACGACTACAACAGCCGCCTGCAGCTCCGCTTCGCCCAACGACACCAGGGAGGCGCACTCCGCGCCGGCCGGGTGGAGTTGGCCAGCCGCGCCTGGTTCAACGAGAACCTGGAGAGCCCCCCCTTCTACGTTCCTGCAGTGATCACCAACATCCTGTTCGTGATCACCATGCTGCTCTCCTCCCTGGCCATCGTGCGGGAAAAGGAGATCGGCACCATGGAGCAGGTCATCGTCACCCCCATCCGCAAGCGGGAATTCATCCTGGGCAAGACGCTCCCCTTCGTACTGATCGGCTACATCGACGTGGCCCTGATCAGCCTGGTGGGCACGCTGGTGTTCCACGTCCCGGTGCGGGGCAGCCTGGGGCTGCTCTTCCTGGCCACCACCCTTTTTCTGATGAGCGCCCTGGGGATCGGGCTTCTGATCTCCACCGTCAGCCGGACCCAGCAACAGGCCATGATGAGCGCCTTCTTCGTCATCTTTCCGGCCATGCTTCTCTCCGGCTTTGCCTTTCCCATCGAGAACATGCCGTTAGCGGTTCAATGGCTGACCCTGGCCAACCCGCTGCGCTACTACATGGTGATCGTCAGGGGAATTTTCCTCAAGGGGGTGGGATTCACCATTCTCTGGCCGCACATGGCGGCGCTGACCGTCATCGGGCTGGCTGTGCTGCTGGTAGCCGTGGAGCGCTTCCGGAAAACAATCGCCTAGGTTTTTCGCCTCTCCACAGCCACCATGGCAAGAAAAACAGCTGCCACCCTGGGCTTCCTCCAGCCTCCGTACATTCATTACAAATGCAGTTTACAGGACGTCCGTCTTCCGCTAAAGTCAAAAACCGCTGTTACTCCCTGTTGCACCCCCCATGGCACCCCGCTGCAACCAATCGGAGATGAACTACAATGCATTGCTCTTCGGGCAACACCACTGCCGATACCTGCCATACGGGCATCGCTACAGACGACCTTGTGCGCAATCAACACCTCGGCGCCAGTAAACCAACCAACCAGGAAGAGCTGGAACAGGCCAGGGAAGCCCTCAGGCTGAGCGAGGCGCGACATGAAAGCCTCTTGCGCATCATCCAGCACAGATTCACCTCTGTGCAGGATCTTCTGGACTTTGCCCTGGAAGAGGGGATCAAGCTCACCGGCAGCAGGATCGGCTTCATCCATCGTTACAACGAAAAGACACGCCAGTTCAGCCGCAACAGCTGGTCACGGGAGGTTATGGATGAATGCCGCATGAGCGAGCGACACTCCACCCACCCCCTGGACACTGCAGGCACGTGGGCCGAGGCGGTCAGACTGCGCCACCCGGTGATCATCAACGACAGCCAGAGTCTGATGCAGGGAGTCCCCGAGGGTCACGCCCCCCTGCACAGATTCCTCACCATTCCGGTTCTCAGCAACGGGACAATCGTTGCCGCCATCGGGGTCGCCAACAAGGCGAGCGACTATGACGACGCCGACGTGCGCCAGTTGACGCTGCTGATGGATACGACCTGGAAAATCGTCCAGCAGAAGCGGACAGAGGAGAAGCTGCGCAAGAGCGAACAGCGCCTGAGGATCATCTTCGACGCATCCCAGGCAGGGATACTCATGCTGGATCCTCGGGGAGTGATTACCTTTGCCAACCGCAGAATGGCCGAGCTATTCGGCTGCGGCATGGAAGAACTGATCGGATCGAACTATGCCGACCACCTCCACCCCTCGGAAAGGGGGACCGGCCACGGACGCCTGCAGCAGATGCTCAGCGGGGAAAGCGACAACGCAGTTACCGAACGCCGTTATCTGCGCGGCAGCGACGAGGATTTCTGGGGATTCCTCTCCATGAAACGCCAGGAGGACAGGGACGGTCGGCTACAATCCCTGGTGGGCACCATCGCCGACATAAGCGACCGCAAACTGGCCGAGGAGTACCGCAACAAGGCCCTGGCCTTCGTGGAGGCGCTCCTGGCCCAATCCCCCATGGCTATCCGCATATTCGACGGCAAGAGCGGCGACTGCGTCCTGGCAAACCGGGCAGCGTCGGAGATCGCCGAGGGGAGCGGTCACGCGCTGCTGCAGCAGAACTTCCGCAAGCTCGCCTCCTGGCGGGATGCGGGGCTTACCACGCTGGCCGAGTCCGTCCTGACCGACGGACTGACGCAACGGGTCGAAACGGAGTTGCACACCACCTTCGGCAAAACAAAGCACGTGGCCTACTACCTCTCCCGCTTCATGGCGGATGAGAAGGCGCACCTGATGGTCATCGGCCGGGACATTTCCGAGAGGAAGCGCCTGGAAGAGGAAAATCGCAGCATCGAGGCCCAGATGCTGCATGTGCAGAAACTAGAGAGCCTGGGGGTTTTGGCCGGCGGCATCGCCCACGATTTCAACAACATCCTGACAGCGGTGCTGGGCAATGCCGACCTGGCCCTGGCCTACCTACCCCCTTCCTCCCCGGCCCGGGAGAATATCCAGAGAATCAATCAGGCAGCCAGCAAGGCGGCTGAACTGGCCCGCCAGATGCTGGCCTACTCGGGCAAGGGACATTTCGTCACCGAAAGACTCAACCTGAACGCCCTGGTCAACGAGATGCTCCAGATGCTGGATGTATCCATATCCAAGAAAGCCAGACTCTGCTTCAATTTCAGCGACAGCCTGCCGGACATCTCTGCCGACGCGACCCAGTTGCGCCAGGTCATCATGAACCTGATCATCAATGCATCCGAGGCGATCGGCGAGCAGTGCGGCCAGATAACCTTCACCACCGGCGTCATGGAGTGCGACCGGGCCTACCTGTCGAAGATCTGGATTGCCGAACCGTTGGCAGAGGGGAAGTACGTCTTCATGGAGATCTGCGACACCGGCTGCGGCATGGACCCGGAAACCGCCGCAAAAATCTTCGAACCATTCTTTTCCACCAAGTTCACCGGTCGTGGTCTGGGCATGGCGGTCACCCTGGGCATCGTCCGGGGACACCGGGGCGCCATAACCGTTGAGAGCGAAAAAGGGAGGGGAACAACCTTCAGGATATTGCTGCCGGCATGCAAACAGACTCCGGTTCAGGCGCCGCCCTCGTCACACAGGGGTGAAAAATGGCGGGGAAGCGGTACCGTGCTGCTGGTGGACGATGAGGAAACCATCCGGGCGGTGGGAGAAGCGATGCTGTCGCTGCTGGGGTTCCGGGTCATCACCGCCGTGGACGGGCAAGATGCCCTGGAGGTGTTCCGGAGAAACAGGACCGACATCGATTGCGTGCTGCTGGACCTGACCATGCCGCGCATGGATGGGGAGCAGACGTTCCAGGAGCTGCGCAGGATCGAACCGGGAATACGGGTGGTCATATGCAGCGGTTACAGCGAGCAGGACATAGCCGCCAGATTCATGTCCCAGGGATTGGCCGGTTTCATCCAGAAGCCGTACAAGCTGTCGGACCTGGAATGGGCCATGAAGGACCTGGTCGCCCCCGTTCCCGCGAATGACCAGGACCACGCATGCTGAGCAGAGCGCTCACCCATGGGGGTCAGTAGTGCGGTGGACGCTCGTCACCATCCTGGTCGAAGATTGACGAAGGGGCGAATGAGCGGAGCTGATCAACCATCAGTCTTACCTGGCGCTCCAGTCGGGTAATGACCTGTTCCTGGCGGAACACAGTCTCGTTAAGCTCCTGAATGCTGCGCTCCTGCTGCATGAAGCGGAGCTCCAGTTCGGTGATGCGCTCTTCCATGGTTCCCTCCGAAAATAGTCTACAACAGCTCCCAGGCGGTCAGCTCGGCGATACTGTGCTGGAACTTGCGCCGCGACTCACGGATCACGAAAGGGAGCGGACGTGGTTCGCCCAGCTGCCTGAAATGGGGCGCCAGCGTTTCCTGAAGACCGTCCAGGCTCCAGACCGCTCGACAGCCATCCCGGTATCCCCCCAGCCACTCCGCCTTGCGGGTATGCTCCTCCATCCAGCTATAGGGCGAGCTGATCACCAGCACTCCCCCCGGCTTCAGCCTCCCCCGGATCGACGAGAGGAAGCGCCGCGGCGAGTGGAGCCGGTCGATCAGGTTGGCTGCCAGCACCAGGTCGTAACCGGTGAACGCTGGCGGCAGATCGCAGGCATCGGCCCGATGGAATGAAACCCGTTCCCGGACATGCTCCAGTCCCAGTTCGGCGAGACTAATCACACGGAACGAGACAAGCTCTCCCTCCTCGGGAAGGGCATAACGCAGACTGCCCTCATTCCGCAGGCGGTTTGCCAGACAACAGAAACTGGCGGAGAAATCAAGGCCCGTAACCCGCCGGAAACCGCCCCGAGCCAACTCGAACGAACTCCTCCCCAGGGCGCATCCCAGATCCAGGGCATGCCCCTTGGCGCGCCCCTCCATCAGCTCCAGGCAGACTCCGGCGCAGGCGGCGGGTGCATTGGGCACGCCGAAATGTTCCTCGCCGTAATGGGCGTCGCAGTACTGGGCCGCCAGGGCATCGCTTTCATAGGCCGGTTCGCAGGCATCATTCACGGGATTTGACCTCCCCAGGGTTCGTGCCATTACAGCTTACGGCAACTCGGTCAGTACGCAATCCAGCGACTTACCCGGCATGCACTACCGGAAACAAGGCGTGGTAACGATTTTTGTAGACTGCCGGCCGCTGTTTCCCGTATTCTGAAGGGCACAAATAATCGGCGCAAAGCCTACCACACACTGAAAGGTACGACAATGGCACACGCTAAGAATGGCGACAAGGTAAAATTTCATTACAGCGCCACCCTGGAAGACGGCACTGTTTTCGACTCCACCTACGAAGAAATCTGCGAAGAAGAGGAATGCGACTGCGAGGGCGAGATCGGCCCGATGGAACTGACCATCGGCGCGGGTGAGTTCTTCCCGGAGATCGAGCAGGCGCTGATCGGCATGGCCGTAGGCGAGAAGAAAAAGGTGATGATCCCCTCGGCGGACGCCTTTGGCGAATACGACCAGGAGAAGGTCTTCACCGCCAAGCGGGACGAAATCCCCGAAGACCTGCAGCCGGAAGTGGGCGATGCCTACACGCTGGCCAACGACAACGACGAAGAGGTGGATGTGACCGTCGTGGAGGTAACCGCTGACAGCGTCACCTTCGACTCCAATCACCCCCTGGCAGGCGAAGACCTGAACTTTGAAATCGAACTGATAGAGATCATCTAGAAGGTTCCCCCCACGGATTCACTGCACAACGACTTCCGGGGCCGTGCCCGGGAGTCGTTGTTTTTTTGCGTCCGCACCACCGTCTCCATGACCCCATTCCCAACAACAGACCACGACGGCCCGACGGCACCACGCCCCCTGTCCGGGCCGGCGCATCTCCCGGCACTCCCCTGGCGCCAGGGGCAGACTCCGCTCATGCTCGCTCCCATGCAGGGGGTGACCAACAGCGCCCTGCGCTCCCTGTTCATCGACTGGGTCCGGCCGGATGTGGTCTTCACCGAATTCATGCGCGTCAACCCCGCTGCCGCACAGAGACGCCTGTCGGCGGCCGACCTGGCCGAGGCGGGTTCAGCCGGAGATGATGTCCCCCTTGTGGTGCAACTGATCGGCCATGGCAAAGAAGCGCTCGTCTCGGGCAGTCAGGCGGCCCAGGATGCCGGAGCAGCGCACATCAACCTGAACATGGGCTGCCCCTTCGGCCGCATGACCAGCGGCCAGACCGGCGGCGGCATGCTGCGTTCTCCACAGGAGCTGTCAAGCATCATACCTGCACTGCGCAAGGCCATCAGGGGAACCTTCTCCATCAAACTGCGCTCCGGCTATGACAACCCCCGTCAGATATTTGACCTGCTGCCGCTCTTCGAAGCATCGGGAGTGGATTTTCTGGTTCTGCATCCCCGCACGGTGCTGCAGAAGTACGCCGGTTTCGCCGACCACGGCATCACGGCCGAAGCGGTCCAAAGGAGCACCCTGCCGATCATTGCCAACGGAGATATCCGCAGCGTCGCCACGGGGCGGCAGGTGCTGCGGGAAACCGGCGCTGCCGGACTGATGCTGGGGCGGGGCGCCATATCCGACCCCCTGCTCTTCCAGCGCCTGCGCAACTGCGCGCCTCCCGACCCGCAACGGCAGGAGCGGGCAGCGACGCTCTCCCGCTATCTGGATGAGCTTCTGACCCGCTACCAGAACCTGTTCTGCGGCGAAGCCCAGATACTGGGTAAAATCAAGGAAATCGTATCCACCATCCATGAGCCTGCCTTTGAAAAAGACTTCCATCGGCTGAAAAAGGCCCGCAGCATCGAGACGTTCAGGAAGCTTCTGGCGGAACTGGCCTGACCCATGGAAATGCAACCGACCTGCGACCACCAGAAACTGCTGGAGCTTGCCGCAATGCGCATGCCCTTTGGAAAGTATGCCGGGCGCTTGCTGATCGACCTGCCCGAGGGGTATGTGGTCTGGTTTGCCCAGGAGGGCTTCCCCAAGGGAAAACTGGGTGACATGCTGCGCACGGTGTACGAAATCAAGGTCAACGGCCTGGAGTACCTCTTCGACGCCCTGCGCTGAGAGACGTTATCCGCGATGCGCCCCTCAAAAAACAGGCGGCACCGGAGGTTTCCGGTGCCGCCTGTGCTGTCAGTTCATGTTTCCGGGCAAGGACGCCCCCCAAGCGCAATTTGACAACTATAGCGTGAACTTTTTTAAAAAAACAGCCTGTTTTTTTAGATTTTCAGGGTTTATAGTTTACTCAAGGTAGCGCTACCGATACGAAGTAACGAAGGTACAAAGGAGGGCCACACTATAGAAGAAGCTACTCCCGACCACCATAGGCAATTGCAGAATCCGTCCGGCGCAACCTACGGGAGCCGGAACTAACCCTTATTAAGGGGCACGGAATCACCATGAAACTGAAGGCCCGCGAACGTTGCGGGCCTTACTTTTTGCGCGTCCGGGATTTCAGAGCGAAGCGGCTGACTTGGCGAATGAAAACATTCGTCTGCTGCTACTCCTGCAACGGAGAGGCGCCTCCCAGCACCCTCCCATACACCCGGGCATAGCGCCGTGCCTCACGGGATGGCGAGCAACGCTTGATAACAGAGTTCCTGCCCAGCTCCCCCATCCTGCTCCCCACCACGGGGTCAGCCAGCAGCGCCCGCACCAGACCCCTCATTTCCTCGTCGCTTCCGTAGAGCCAGCCGGTCCTGCCGTGACGGATCAGGGAGCGATTTCCCGCCACGTCCCGCGCCAGCACAGGCTTGGCCATACTCATCGCCTCCAGCAGGGAGTTGGCCATCCCCCCTTCGAAGTGTGAACAGTTCAGCACCAGATCCGCGGCGGCAAAGAGCGCCCCCATGCGCTGCCAGGGAACATCTCCCAGGAGACGCACCCAGGCCAGACTGGCGGCCCGTTCTCCCACGATGCGGGCGTGCTCCGGGTCAAGGGCGCCGCCGGCAAGCACGAGGCGCAGGGAGGGAAACTCTCCGGCCAGGGGAGCCAGCGCATCCAGGGCGTCCACCACTCCCTTCACCGGCCGCAGGGCAGCCGGCAGGAACGCCAGAAACTCGTCCGCGGCGCGGCAAAGGGGTTCAGAAACCGGCAGGGGCTGAACCCCCTGGGGGATAACAACAATCCTCCCGGCGGCATCGGGAACGGATTCCGCCAGTCGTCGCGCCATCAGCGGATCAAAGCAGGTAATGGCGGCTGCGCCAGCCATGGCCCGTCGGGTCGCGGGAGCGTCGCGCAGGAGCGGGTCGAACAGGTCGCTGCCGGTGATGGTGATCAGGTAGGGAATTCCCAGACAGCGGGCAAACTCCTGGGCAACCGGACCGCAATGGAAAGCGTGAAAGGCGTGCAGCAGCAGGGGGCGTTGCCGCACCAGCAGCGCCTGCTGTTCCGCCAGCGCCAGGCTATCCAGGGAAAGCGTGTCAGCCAGGACACCCGCTTCCGGCAGATGGGCGGCTATACGGCGCACCGTGGTGATATTGCCCCGGACAGGGCCGATGCTATAGGGGCAGATGAGTGCTACCCGCATCAAGACCGCCTGACAACCGGAAACGCGCGCCACCTCCCCGGCCTTCTGCGATACCATCCATTGGCACCGGCAGGGCTCTTCACCGTCGCCCCCCGAGCCCACGTCCCACCTGCAACAGACGGCAGACGCGGCTGGTGGCGGTCTCCACCAGCTCGGCGGCCCGGGCCATGCAATCCTCCAGCGGCATGGGACAGGAAACAATGCCGAGCAGCGCATCGATGCCATGCTCCAGCAACTGCTCGGCCCCCGCGCCCAGTCCCCCCGAGAGACAGATCACCGGCACTCCGCCTTTGCGCGCCAGCCGAGCCACCCCCAACGGCGCCTTGCCGTGGGCAGTCTGGGCATCGCTGCACCCCTCGCCGGTGATCACGAGGTCGGCCATCTTCAGGGCCTCGGCAAACCCCACCGCATCCAGCACTATTTTCACGCCGGGAAGCAAGCTGGCATTGGTGAAGTAGCGCAGGCCGGCCCCCAAACCTCCGGCAGCCCCGCTGCCGGCCTGGTCGGAGACGTTCCTTTCAATGGCCTGTTCCACGACCTGGGAGTAGTGCGCAAGCGCCCGATCCAGTTCACGCACCATCTCCGGAGTGGCCCCCTTCTGGGGACCATAGATGGCCGAAGCCCCGTTTTCCCCGCAGAGCGGGTTGGTGACATCACAGGCAACCTGTAGGGAGGTTTCAACCAGGCGGGGATCAAGCCCGTCCAGATCGACCCGTGCCAGCCTCGCAAGGGCAGCCCCTCCCTCGGGGAGTTCGGCTCCGTCCGCATCCAGGAAACGCACCCCCAACGCCCGTGCCATGCCCGCCCCGCCGTCATTGGTGGCGCTGCCGCCGATACCGACGATCAAGCGGCGCAGACCGGCATCCAAGGCAGCCCGGATCAGCTCTCCCGTGCCGCGGGTGCTGGCCAGGAGCGGGTTGCGCCGCTCCGGCACCACCAGCGGCAGACCCGAGGCCGCGGCCATCTCGATCACCGCGGTCGCCCCGTCCCCCAGAATACCCCAGCGGGCCATGACCGGCTCACCCAGCGGACCGCTCACCTCCTGGCAGATAAATCTGCCACTGGTAGCCGCCACCAGAGCCTCCACGGTCCCTTCGCCCCCATCGGCGACCGGAAGGGAGACGATCTCCGCATCGGGGAAGACGGAGACGATTCCCCGCGCCATTGCCTCCGCCACTTCCACCGCCGACAGGCTCCCCTTGTAGGAATCAGGTGCTATGATGATTCGCATGACAGTATGCTTCCCTTCTGGATGTCCGCATTCGTTCCTGCTATAGTGCGCCGCTGCGCGAAAGCGCAGTCAGCGCCCCCGGATTCAGCCGTAACCGTTTCGCCTGGGTTTGCCTTGGACGGTTATGGGGATAGACTCATCAACAGGGAGAACGGATCACCATGAACCTGCTGTACACCCTCGACCTGCTGGGAACCGCCGCCTTCGCCGCCTCGGGCGCCCTGGCAGCCATCCGCCGCGACATGGACATCTTCGGCGTCATGGTGCTGGGTCTCGTCACCGCCACCGGCGGCGGCACCCTGCGTGACCTGCTGCTGGGCGACACCCCGCCGTTCATCTTCAAGGACGAGACCTACCTGTATCTCTCCATCGCCATTTCCCTGCTGGTATTCCTCTTTCACCACACCTTAAGCCGCTTCACCCACCCGCTGACCTTCTTCGACGCGGTGGGGCTGGGAACGTTTGTGGTCATCGGCACCAGCAAGGCCCTGGAGTTCCAGTTCGGCTTCGTCGGCTCGGTCATGGCGGGAGTCATGACCGCCACCGCAGGCGGCATGATCCGCGACATGCTCTCAAACCGCGTACCCATGGTGCTTCAGAAGGAGGTGTACGCCTCGGCCTGCCTGGTGGGCGGAATACTGCTGACCCTGCTGCACCGCAGTGGCATGCCCCGCACCTTTGCGCTGCTCGCCTCGGCCTTCACCGTCATCATCCTGCGGCTCCTGGCCGTGCGCTTCAACTGGTCGCTCCCCCGCGCCCGTTACGGGAATACACAGCACTGAGCAGCTATTTCAAAGGCGGCTCTCCCCTTCCAGCCCCATCCGGGAGTTTCAGATCACCGCCCCATCAGAGCCGGGACTCGCGCACCTGCGCGTTATGTCGAGCCAGTCCGCGCAGGTGCTGGCGGAGGGCCAGTTCGCTCATCAGCCCCTGTTCCACGAAGTAGCGGCCGATCTGCTGCTGCATGGAACGCTGGTGCAGCAGGATCAGGTTGAGCTGGGACTGGGTCAGAAGCCCCAGCACCACGGCCCGTTCGCCAAAGGATCCGACGATCTCGGTGGCAGCAAGGACCGCCGACACATCCGCCTCGTTCAGCCATCCCCAGGAGCGGGCAAAGTCCCCCAGGGGCGGGCGCTGGTCACGCTGCCAGATCATGGCCCGCACAACAGCCTGATAGGAAACCGCTCCGCTGTAGTAGAGGTAGAGTCCCAGCTTCAGTTCGATGGTGGGAAAGTGCCCCTGGTAGTACTGCTCGCCCGGCACCGGCCCCACCGGCTCCACCCGGAAAAAAGGCTTTTTGCGCGGGACGGCGCGGCGCAGGGGAAGGCGCGGCCTGTGCCGATCCTGGAGGAACTCATTGAGCAGGTTGTAGGCCTCCACCGAACAACGGAACAGCTCGGTACGCCGGGCCTGGCCGTCTGCCTCGCCGCAGGCGTCGGGATGGCACTCCCAGACGCGATTGCGATAGGCATTCTTCAACCGGTCGACCTCGATACGACAGAGAAATTCCCGGCTGACATCTGCCGTAGGAAACAGGATGCGGCAGGCATCCATCAGTTCAGCTTCCTGCCGTGGGGACATGGGCTCCTCGCATGGTGTGAAAATCGTTGCGGACGGCAAACTGCCGAAGAGGGAAGAAACGGAAAAAGAGCGTTCCTCCGGCAGGGTGCCCCGCTCAGCATTCATATACCATAACGCGGATAGGCGAGCTACTCCAACTCCAGCTGTGGTTCGTCAAGCAGCGCCAGCTGCTCGCGCAGTTCCAGGATCTGCTCGCCCCAGTAGCGCACGCTGTTGAACCAGGGGAAGGTGGCGGGAAAGAGCGGGTCCTCCCAGCGCCGGGCCAGCCAGGCGCTGTAGTGCAGCATGCGCAGGGTGCGCAGCACCTCAACCAGGCGCAACTCCAGCGGGTCGAAATCCCGGAACTCGCGATACCCCCTCACCAGCGCCTCCAGTTGAGCTGTCTTGCGTCCGCGGTCTCCGGAGAGCATTATCCAGAGATCCTGAACCGCCGGGGCCATGCGGGCATCGTCGAAATCCACGAAGTGCGGCGCGTTATCACGCCAGAGGATGTTGCCGGCATGGCAGTCGCCATGGGCGCGGATATAACGGATCGGGCCGACCTCGGCCAGGATTGTCTCGATCCTCTGCAACAGCAGCTCGGTTACCGCGATGTAGCTCTCCCGGTACTCATCGGGCATGAACCGCTCCCGGATCAGGGCCACGCTCTCATACCCGAAAGCGCGGATATCCAGGGCCGGTCGTTCTTCAAAGCGCTGAAGCTCGCCGATGGCATGGATGCGTCCCAGCATGCGCCCCAGGATCAGGAGGTTGTCCAGGTTGTCGAACTCCGGGGCACGCCCACCCTGGCGGGGGTAGAGGGCGAAGCGGAACCCCTGGTGGGAGAAGAGGCTCTCGCCGGCAGCATTGCGCCAGGGGGCCACCACCGGCAGTTCATGCTCCGCAAGGTTGAAGCAGAAACGATGCTCCTCCATGATCTGGACGTCGCTCCAGCGGTCGGGGCGGTAAAACTTGGCGATCAGCGGCGCCCCCTCGTCGATACCGACCTGGTACACGCGGTTCTCGTAGCTGTTCAGCGCCAGGGTACGGCAATCGCACCGGAATCCCTGGCTTTCCACGCTATCCATAATGAATTCCGGGGTCAGGGTCTGAAAGGGGTGCTTGTTCACGGTCATGGCTCTTTCCGTTGACCCCGCAGGCGGCAGCCGCTGCCGTCCAACCCGGGTTCAACGCAGTGGATTTCAAGGTTTCCACCATAGCACTTTTGAGCACGGGAACCAAGGGGAAGTAGGCTGGCGCCCCATGCCCCCTGACCGACCACAAAGTGGGGCTTTCCCACAACAACCCGCTGGACGGACGGGCGCAAATGACATATACACAGATATGCTGAATTTCCGAGTAGAAACCCTCCAGCACTACGATGCAGCCCGACGCCGGTTCCCGGGGATCAGCCCATGCCCAAGGAAATAACCCACTGGATCCTGGCGGAACGGACAGCCCAGCGCCTGGCAGGCAGCGGCATCCTGGCCGATATCATCCAGGCTCACCACGCAGCCTACCTGGGTGGCGCTGTCCTGCCCGACACCCTGCTGCACCTCTTCCGCGGCCCCCACAGCACGACTGCGCTGCACCTGGCGGAACGCTTCCACGACGCCATGGCAAACAGCTATGCTCCGCTCATGGAGGCCGAGGTCAGGCACGGGGGCGTCATCCCCCACCCCCTGCTGGCCTGCCTGCTGGGGGTGATCAGCCACATGCAGGCCGACATGGTTTTTCACCCCTATGTATTCGCCCTGAGCGGCGTCAATGCCATCGGCCGGCATTACCGACTGGAAACCGCCATCGATGTCTACTTTCTGCGGCCCGGGGTCACCCCGCCGGTGCGCCGGATGACCCACCTGGTGACCCCGCTAACGGCCCCCCTGCTGACGGACGCCATGGCCATGCTGTTCGACCCCGACGGACGGCTCCCGCGGGCGGCGCTGGAGCGAGCCCTGGCGCTGCACTGCCGTTTTCAGGGGATGTACGACGTTACGGCATGGAAGATCGCCGCTCTCATCCTGGGCTGCCTGCCCGGCTCCCCTTTCAAGGAGCAGCGCCAGCTCTTCTACCCCTTGCGGGCACACGGGCCACGGCATCGGGCAATGATCGACAGCGTCACCCGCTGGAACCATCCGGTATCGGGTGCCGCCAGCAACGCCTCGTTGGACGACCTGGCCGAGGAGGCTGTCAGCCGAACCCTGGCGCTGTTCAGGCGCGTGGAGGAGTCGGCTTCCCTGGCTGCCGCGCTGAGCGATCCCCCCGGCGCAAACCTGCTTACCGGGCGGTATGGGGTCGGGAAATCCGAGATACGGGAGAGAACAACCGACAGGAGCATGCGGTGAAGAACGAAACTGAGACACACAAAAGGGTAACGACACTGTTATTGATGCTGGCCGGCGTGCTCTGCGCCACCCTCTGGGCACACGCCGGCCAGGAGTCCTACGACATCAACCTGGGAGAGCTGCGCAAGCCCTCATACGACATCGACCTGAGGGAGTTGCGACGGACGCCGCCGCGGCGCGCCAAGGCAAAGCGTAAAACCCGGCCGCCACGGAGAGCTCACGCCGCCGCACCCGCACCAACTTCCACCGGAGACGGAAGCAGCATCTACACCGTTCGCCCCGGCGACCATATCTTCCTGATTCTCAGCAGTCGCTACGGCCTCTCCGACACTGCAACGGAACGGATGACCCCCCGGGTGATGCAGATGAACGGCATTCGCAATCCCCATCGTCTGACCGTTGGGCAGCGCCTGGTCATCCCGCTCAACCCACCAGGGCCTGCACCATCGCCCGACAGCGGGCGGAACACGACTCCAGCCTCGCCGGTGCCGGTGCCGCTCCCCCAGCCCCCGGTCGCCCCCGCGACGCCATCTGCCGCCTCGCCTGCCCCAGCTGCCGTGCCGGAGGTTCCCTCCGACAAGCCCCAAACTCACCCCGTCGCACCCGAGCCAGTTCCCGCGGAACCGCAGTTCGCCCCCCCAACAGTTCAGACGCCCTCTGTCGTTGCACCGCCAGCTTTCCCGACTTCACCGCCAGCTTCCCCGATTGGACCGCCGGCTTCTCCCACTGAGCCCCGGCCGCCCGCCACCGTGCCTCCGGCCGCGCCGAAAATCCCCTAGTCCCGTGGAAGGCCCGTCCCACCTGACGCCACCGCCGGAGGAATTGCTGCGTGCAGTGGAGGAGTTCAACCGGGAAGACTGGTTCACCTGCCACGAAACCCTGGAAACACTCTGGATCAACTCCCAGGGAGATGCGCGCAACCTCTACCAGGGGCTGCTGCAGATCGCGGTTGCCTTGCACCACTGGCGTAGCGGCAATTTCAACGGCGCCGTCACCCTGCTTGCCAGGGGAGCCGGGCGCTTGCGAGTTGCCACCTCCTGTCGCCACATCCTGGCCGGGGAGCTGGCAGCTGCGGCGGACCGTTTCAGGGAGGAGCTGACCAACCTGGGGCCGGAGCGGATGAACAGTATTGCCCCCTCGCTGATTCCGTTGTTGCGTCTGGCTCCACGAGCCTGAGCCCGCCCCCCCTGTGCCAGGCACGGTTTGTGTTACACTATCAGCAGGGATGCCGCGCCCCGTGGCGGACAGGAACGTGGACACCCTCACGAACAGGAGGAGGCGCCATCATGGAAACGGTAACGGCTGGCTCGTGGGATGAACTGCAGAGCGAACTCTTTGCCCATTCGTGGAACGAAAAACTGCAGCGGTTCCGCTCCCGTTTCGCATTCCGGGGGCTCTCCAACGCAAACTACCGCCTTGAGACGAGCCTTATCCGCCTGGGGGGAGACTATGACTACGTTGAGCGGCACCTGCTGCGCAACTTCAGGAAGTACGCCCACCGGAACGTCGTGGAGCGCGACTCCCTCTGGCACTGGCTCTCCGTGGCGCAGCATTTCGGCCTCCCCACACGGATACTGGACTGGACCTACTCCCCCTTCGTGGCCATGCACTTTGCCACCGCCTCCATCGACAAATTCGACCGGGACGGCGTGATATGGGCGATCAACTATGTCAAGGCCCATGAACTGCTCCCCGACTGCCTGAGGGACAAACTGCTGGCCGAAGGCGCCAACGTGCTGACCCTGCAACTGCTCTCCGACACCATCAATTCACTTGATGAACTGGACGCCCTGGCCAGCGAAAAGGTGGTTATTTTCTTCGAACCCCCCTCGGTGGACGACAGGATCGTCAACCAGTACGCCTTCTGTTCGGTCATGTCCGACCCGCACATGGTGCTGGACGACTGGTTGGAAAAACACCCCTACCTGGCGCGCAAAATCATTATCCCCGCCTCCCTGAAATGGGAGATCCGCGACAAACTGGACCAGGCCAATGTCAACGAGCGGGTGCTCTTCCCCGGGCTGGACGGCCTGAGCCGCTGGCTCAAGCGCCACTACAGCCCCCGGACATAAACCGGCACGGATGCCGTCACCAGAGACAGGTGGCGGCATCCGTGATATGTATGAAAACGCTTGATTTCGGTTCCGCACCAGGGGACATCGGAACGCCGAAGAGCCCGCCCCTTTGTTCGGCACCGTACTATGTCAATGGAGGTTACACCATGAAGCACGCACGACTGCTGGCCCTTCTTCTTCCGACACTGCCGCTGATCTGCTCCGCAGCCCCATCCCAGGCGGCATTCTTCGACAGCCTCACCAAGGGCCTCGGCATATTCGACACGCAAACCAGCGCTCTGGACGACTCGACCATCGCCAACGGGTTGAAGGAGGCGCTCTCCACCGGCACCACCAAGGCGGTCACATCTGTATCGCAACCCAACGGTTACTTCAAAAACCAGGCGATCAAGATCCTTCTGCCGGAAAAAATCCGCACGGCAGCCGACCTGCTGGGAAAATTCGGTTTTCAGAAGGAGGTGGACGATTTCGTTCTCAGCATGAACCGGGCCGCGGAAAGGGCGGCGCCCAAAGCCACGGAACACTTCGTATCCGCCCTCAAGGAGATGACCTTCGACGACGCCCGCAAGATTCTGCAGGGAGGCAACACCTCCGCCACAGACTATTTCAAGCAAAAGACCGGCGACAAGATCTTTGCATCATTCAAACCGGTGATAGCGGAAAGCATGATGGACGTGGGAGTGGCCCAGCGCTACGGCAAGATGACGGAGTCGATCAGCTCCATCCCCTTTGCCGGCAGCCTGGGAGCCGTCGATCTGGACAATTACATCACCAAAAAGGCGGTGGACGGCCTCTTCACCATGCTGGGAGAGGAAGAGAAGAAGATCAGGACCGATCCCATGGCACGGGGAACGGAACTGCTCAGGAAGGTATTCGGCAGGTGAGGGATAACCGGGGAGGCTACCTCCTCTGGTGCAGATCGATGGTGATGTTGGGCGGCAGGTAGTAGCCCGAAAAGAGGTCCACCGGTGGCGTCGGCGTGGCTGAACTGCTCCCGAAGGCATACTCCACAACGGTATGGCGGCCATCGTCATCCAGCCAGACCAGCCGCCTGCTCTCGGTTCCGCTCTCCTCGTCCACAATATAGGACTTGGTGGCGTAATCGCGACAGTCCAGGGGGTCGTTGACCGAGTTGATCGAATCCAGGCAGCGCTGGAGGTGCCGGGCCCGCTGCCGGATATCCCTGCCGGCCCGGGCGAGGGAACTCTTCCCGGTGATTTCCGTCTGGTCCATGGCAGCGCTGAAGGCGGTCCTGACCCAGCCCTCCCCGGCATCCGCAACCACCCAGGTGGTCACGAAGACCCCGCTGGAACGCCGCTCCACGGAGGTCTTCACCCGGCAGTCCGGGGACTGCTTTCCGGACCACTTTCCCGTGCGGTTGATCTCTCTGAAAGTCTTCAGGCCGCATTCTGCCAGCCAGGAAACGTCCTGGCCATGGGCAAAGGTCCCCAGCGCCAGGAGCGCCGTGAGCAGTATGAGTATGCGATAACGCATGGCATTCCTCCTTGGACGACAAAAGCGCCCCCCTTGCCCCGACTCACCACTCCGGGTGAGGCGAAACAGGGAAGCGGGGCGTTCCTTCCCGGGAGACGCCCCGTTGTAGCTCACGGACATGGCTGCCCGCTTCCTACCGGATACTGTACCAGAACTTGACCTGACGGATCTTGTCCCCCTTCAACAGGAACTTGCACATAATGCCGTACCTGCCCTTCTTGGCCATTTCAAAATCAGCGCCGAAGTGCCCCTGCATACCCATCAGCTCCCTGGTCTGCTCGCGCTTGTCCGGATTCAGAATTTTGACCTTCACCGTTCCTTCCGTGAGAACCTTGCCGCTTCTGGCATCCCTGAAAACCACCGAAAGGTGGTGAGTCTCCCTGATCCCTTTGGGGATCTGCATACCCATCCCCTTCATGGCATCGGCCATGGTCTGCACACTGAAGGTGGCCTTGACACCGCTTATCACCTCTTCGTGGGCCACTCCGGCCATGGCGGCGTGGCCGGAATACATGTCGTGACCGCCATGATCCGCGGCCGAGGAAAGAGGCGCTGCCAGTGTCAGCATTGCCGCTGTGGTGAGTAGTATTCGTTTCATCCTGTTCCTCCCTGGTTTGTTTGTGTGCCTAACCTTCGATTCCGGAATATTTCAGTTTTCCCTTCTTCAAATCCCTCGTCTTCATCATGATGAAGATCACCGGGGTCATGACAAGCACATGGATGGTTGAGGAAAACATGCCACCGATGACGGGCGCCGCGATCGGCTTCATCACGTCCGCACCGGTGCCGCTGGCCCACAGGAGCGGGCTCAGGCCGATCAGTGAGGTGGCAACGGTCATCAGCTTGGGGCGCAAGCGCTGGACAGCCCCTTCAAAGGTGGCTTCCCGTATGTCCTGCTCTGTCACGTTTCCACGCAAAATCCGCCTGTCCAGGGCCTCGTGCAGATAGACCACCATCACCACCCCCGTTTCCACGGCCACTCCATAGAGCGCGATGAAGCCTACCCAGACCGCCACGGACATGTTGTAGCCCAGGAGCGAAACCAGATAGACCCCTCCCACCAGGGCAAAGGGAACGGAGAGCATGACCATCAGCGCCTCGATCAGGGAATTGAAGGTGAAGTAGAGGATCGTGAAAATGATCAGCAGCCCCACCGGGACGAGAATCTGCAGCCGCTTCATGGCACGCAGCTTGTTTTCCCACTGGCCGGACCAGGAGATGTAATAGCCGGGGGGCAGTTTCAGGTTCTTCTCCAGGACCTGCCGCGCATCGGTCACAAAGCCCCCCAGGTCGCGGTTGCGCACATTCAGGAACACCACGGAGCGGAGCAGCCCCCCTTCGCTGTTGATCTCCGGAGCGCCGCTGGATACATGCATGCGCGTCACCATCGAAAGCGGGACCTGCGTCTCTCCTCCGTTGGACGACACCAGGATATTCCCCATGGCCGGGATGCTGTCACGATAGTCGCGCTGGTAGCGCAGGCGCACCGGGAAGCGGTTGCGACCCTCCACCACCGTGGTCAGGGTCTGGCCGCCCAAGGCGGTTTCGATCACGTCCTGGATGTCTCCCACGCTCAGGTTGTAGCGGCTCGCTGCCTGGCGGTCGATGTCGATATCCAGGTAGCTTCCGCCGGTAACGCGCTCGGCCACCACGTCGGCGGCGCCCTGGACCCCCTTCAGGATAGCCTCGGCCTGCACGGCAAGTTCCTTGAGCACATTCAGGTCGCTGCCGAAGATCTTGACCCCCAGGTCGGTGCGCACACCGGTGGAGAGCATGTTGATGCGGTTGATGATCGGCTGGGTCCAGCCGTTGCGAACGCCGGGGATCTGAAGCTTGCTGTCCAGTTCGGCAACGATGTCCCCCTTGGTGACCCCCGGACGCCATTTCTCCTTGGGCTTGAGAATGATGATGCTCTCGAACATGGAGACCGGCGCCGGGTCGGTGGAGGTCTCGGCGCGCCCCACCTTGCCCAGCACTCCCTCCACCTCCGGGACGCTTTTGATGACGGCATCCTGGACCTGAATCAGCCGCTTGGCCTCGCTGATGGAGACGTTGGGCAGGGTGACCGGCATGTACAGCAGCGACCCCTCGTCCAGGGGGGGCATGAATTCTGACCCCATATTCATGAACACCGGGATGGCGACCAGCAGCGCCACCAGGTTGAGGGCGATGACCGTCCTGGGCCAGGCCAGACACCAGCGCAGCACGGGGGAGTAGAGGGCGATGAAGAAGCGGGAGACCGGGTTTTTATCCTCATCGGGCATCTTCCCCCGCAAAAACCAGTAGGAGAGCACCGGCACCAGGGTCACGGCTATCACTGCGGCCGCTATCATGGCAAAGGTCTTGGTAAACGCCAGGGGGTGGAACAGCTTCCCCTCCTGTCCCTCCAGCAGGAAGATGGGCACAAAGGAGAGGATGATCACCACCATGGAGGAAAAAATGGCCGGCCCCACCCGCTTGGAAGCGGAAATGATCACCTCCAGCCTCCGCTCCTCGCGTTCCCCTTCGGGCAGCTCGGAAAGCCTGCGAAAGCAGTTTTCAACCATGACCACGCCGGCGTCCACCAGCTCGCCGATGGCGATGGCGATTCCCCCCAGGGACATGATGTTGGAGGTGATCCCCAGGTACTTCATGGTTATGAACGAGGCCAGGACAGCAACGGGCAGGGTCAATACGACCACCAGGGAGCTCTGGAAGTGGAGCAGAAAGACAAGCACGATACACACGACCACGATGCACATCTCGGTCAGTGACGACTTCAGCGTATGGATGGAGCGGTCGATCAGGTCGGAACGGTCATAGAAGGCCTGGATGCTGACCCCTGCTGGGAGCCCCTTTGAAAGCGCCCCGATCTTCTCCTTGACCCGCTTGATGACATCCTTGGCATTCTCGCCGTAGCGCATGACGATGATTCCGCCAACCGCCTCCCCTTCGCCGTTCAGATCCAGCATTCCCCTGCGCATGGCCCCGCCCAGCTGCACCCTGCCAAGGTTTTTGACATAGACCGGGGTTCCCCGCAGGTCGGCGCCAACGACGATGTTCTCCAGGTCGGCCACCGATTGCACATATCCCCTGCCGCGGATCAGGAACTCGGCATCCGCCTGCTCCACCAGCCGTCCGCCCGCATCCCTGTTGGACCTTCCCAGCGCGTCCATGACCTGGCCGGTGGAAACCCGGTAGGCCTGCAGTTTCACCGGGTCCAGGTCGATCTGGTATTCGCGGACGAAACCGCCGATGGAGGCCACCTCGGCCACCCCTGGCACGGTGTTGAGCTGGTACCTGACGAACCAGTCCTGCAGGGTGCGCAGCTGCTCCAGATCGTATCCCTTACCCTGGATGGTGTACCAGAAGACGTGCCCCACGCCGGTGCCGTCCGGCCCCAGGGTCGGCGTCACTCCCGGCGGAAGCAGCGAGGCCGCATAGTTCAGACGCTCCAGTACCCGTGTGCGTGCCCAGTAGATATCCGCCTTGTCCTCGAAGATCACATAGATCATGGAGAAGCCGAAGGCAGATGATGCCCGCACCGCCTTGACCCGCGGCAGCCCTTGCAGGTTGGATACCAGCGGATAGGTGACCTGGTCCTCCACCACCTGGGGGGAGCGCCCCTGGTATTCGGTGAAGACGATCACCTGGTTGTCCGACAGGTCGGGAATGGCATCCACCGGCGTCCGGTACACCGCCCAGACACCCCAGGCAACGATCAGGGCGTAGAAGATGACGACAACCACACGGTTGCGAGCGGAATATTCGATGATTCGTTCGATCATGGATTCAAACCTATAATGGAACGCGGAAAAATCGGTACAAGCTGATAAAGACGGATCTTTTCAATCAGGGCACACAACTCGGGAAAACGACTCGTCTCACTTCGGGTGATTTTCCGAAGTTGATCAGCAAGCCGACCTCGACTCCCGTGGCTCTGCAATAGTTGAGCAACTGGGCGGCATGTTCTTGCCGCAGGCATTCTGCCGCTTTCAGCTCAACGATGACGACTCCATCTACAAACAGATCGGCGTAATAATCACCCACCTCCATGCCATCATAAAACACTTTGATGTTGTGCTGAGTCGCGACGTGAAGCCCTTTCTTCTGCAATTCATGCGCAAGGGCGTTTTCATATACCTTTTCCAGAAAACCATAGCCCAAAATGTTGTAAACCCTATAAAATGACGCGATGATGACCTCCGTCACCGTCGCATGCAGCATCGTTTTCGTGCCTTTTCCGTTCTTTCCGCCTGTTCCGTGTTCCATGGTCTTTCACCGTCACATCTTCATATCATCCATGCTCAGCGGGTCCTTTTTCACCGGAGCCCTGGGCGCTGGCGTACCATGCCCCTGATGCCCTCCCGTTCCCGTTCCCTGGTCCCTGGTCCCCGACTTGAGCTGCGCTTCCGAGTCGATCAGGTAGCCGCCGGACACTGCCACCTTCTCCCCATCCCTGATTCCCGACAGGATCTGGACCCGGTCACCGGCCTGCTGTCCCACCTGGACCTGGCGCGGCTCAAACATGCCGGGCGAGCTCTCTACCCAGACCAGACGTCGCTTGCCGCTGTCAATGACCGCGCTGACCGGCACGACCAGTGCCGTGCCAAGCGGCACCTTGATGCGTGCGCTTACGAACATGTCCGGCTTCAACCCCATGCCGGGGTTGGCCACCTCCACCCGGGCCTTGACCGTGCGGCTCCGGGGATCCAGGAAGGGGTTCACCAGGGCGATCCTTCCGGAAAGCGCCCCTCCGGGGATGGAGGGGGAATGGATCTCCACCCTCTGCCCGACACGGACAATGGCCAGGTCTGACTCGTAGATGTCCAACTCTATCCAGACAGTGGAGAGATCGGCGATGTTGAAGAGCACATCACCCACATTGACGTACTGTCCCTGCTGGACCATCTTCTCGATGACCACCCCTGACAGCGGGGTGTAGATCGGGAGCCTGATGTTGGGCTTGCCGGCCTTTTCCAGTGCAGCGATCTGGCTCTCCCTGACCCCGAACAGCAGCAGGCGCTGCCTGGCCGATGCCACCAGCCCCTCGCCGTTCTGGGAGATGGAGGGGATGGGGGAGTCTTTCAGCTGATCACGGCTCTTGAGCGCCAGCAGGTACTCCTGCTGGCTGGCCACCAGCTCGGGCGAATACAACTCGGCCACCGGCCTGTTGCGGGAGACTGACGCGGCAACGCTGTTGACGTAGAGCCGGTCGATGCGACCGGCGATCCAGGCGGTGACCTTTGCCTGGCGCGACTGGTCGAACTGAACGATACCGCTGGCGGTGATCTCCCGCTCCAGCCGTGATGCCCTGACCTCCTGGGTGGCCACATTGGCCATCACCCGCTGGCTTTCCGAGAGCGACACCTGGCCGTTCTGACCGCCAGACGGGGCAGCATCAGCGGTTTCCAGCTTCCTGACCAGTTCCATGCCGCAGATCGGGCAGGCTCCCGGCCTGTCCTTGATGATGAAGGGGTGCATGGGACAGGTGTAGAGCACTTTCCCTTGGGCCGCCTTGCGTTCCCCGCCATGGTCGTGCTCCCTCTCCCGCCACAGGAGCCAGCCGCCGCCAACGGATGCAAGCAGAACCAGGAGTATCAGGGGATACAGAATCTTTCTGTTCCGAATCATGATCGAACACCTCAGGGTGGTTTGTGCCGTTTCCGCGGGACTCATCCCGGATTCAGCCAACGCAGGCCAGGGAGCGGAAATGGCAACAAGCGCCCTGCGCCGGGAAACAGTGCTATTTTTCCGTTCCAGGAGCCGGTGGCTGTGCGGGGCTCAAGCCCCCCACCAGGGCCTCCAGCTGGGCCAGACGGATCTGGTAATCAGCCAGGGAGTCGTAGTAGTCCCGTTCATAATTGAAGAGTGTCTGGCGGCTGTCCAGCAGGGAGGCGAAATCGACCTTGCCGACCCGGTAGGCGATCACCGCCGACTCCAGGTTCTGCCGTGACTGGGGGATGATGCCGGTTTTATACAGCTCGACCTGCCTGCGGCGACGCTCCATCTGGGAGAGCAGGTCGGCGATGCCTTCCCGAATGCCGTTTCTGGCGTCGTTGAGCTCAGCGGCGCTCATGGCCTCTTCCGAGGCCGCCTCGGCCAGCATGGCATGGCGCCGCTCACGCTGCAGCGGCAGATTGAAGGTAAGGCCCAGGCCGTACATGTCGGCTCCGTCCCCCCCCATGGCAGGTTCGCGCTGCATGTATTCGAAGGAGAGGGCAACATCGGGATAGAATTCCCGGCGGGCCAGGGCCTGGGCTGCCCGGCTCCTGCCGATCTGCGCCCGCATGCTCTTCAAGAGCGGCCGGTTGTTTTCCGCCAGCTCCACCAGTTCGACACCCCCCAGGGAAAAGGGGGTAATGGGCGTTTCCGGTATGGCACCAACACGGGTATCCACGGGACGGTTGAGCAGGCTGTTCATCCTAATTTCCTGACTCCTGCGCTGTTGTTCCAGGGTGATGCGCATATCCACCAGCTTTGATTTTTCCAGCTGGGCCCTGAAGATATCCTGCTGGGCGCCCTGGCCAACCGTATAGCGGTTTTGGGCCAGGATGATCAGATCGTCCATGATGCGCATGTTCCTGTCCAGGATCTTCAGGGATCTGTCGGTGACGTAGATCTGGTAGTAGGCCTCCTTGACCGACCTGACGATCTCCAGTAGCCGTTCCTCGCGCATCAGGTGGGACGCCTCGGCCTCGCGCCGCGCCAGGTTGCCGCGCAGCTCGCGTTTGCCGAACCAGGGAATCTGCTGGCTGATGCCAACCACCTTCTGTGTCATGCCGTCCCGGCTGAAGTTGAGCGGATCGCGAAGCACGCCGTTCTGGATCTTGAGCATCAGCATCGGGTCCTCCAGGGAGCCGGCCTGCCTGGCCCTGTATTCCAGCATCCGCTGGTGCGCGCTGGAGGCCCTGACTTCGGGGTTGTTGGCCAAGGCTGCCTCGACAAGGCTCCGGAGATCCTCCTGGTTGGTCTCCGCTGCGCCGGACATGCCGGAAGGCACCATCAGGAGGATACAGAAAACCAGTAATGTAACGCGAAATATCATGGTTGACCTCGTGACAGGCGGTTTTCGCATACAACTATACACCTCCCCTGCCAATTTCACAGGAGACGCGACCACGGCAGAAAAACGTGAGGGGTCAGGGTGAAGAGAAGGTATGCAAACGATGCAAGCGGCATGTTCATTCCTGACCTTGCTCGGGCATGCCACCAGCCACAAGGCGCTTGCATTATGGTCCCAGCTGGGCAACAATGCGACGCGGATATTCCTGTATTCTGCCCCCGAAAAGGAGATGAACCATGTCGCTGAAGGATACGTTTTTTCTGGATAGTGAAAAGGCCGCGCTGGTGGTGATCGATGTGCAGGACAAGCTGTGCCAGGCCATGGATGAGAAGGTGCTCGGCAAACTGACCAGGAATGTGGGCATCCTGCTGGAGAGCGCCGCCGAACTGAAGATCCCGGTGCTGTTCACCGAGCAGTACGTCAAGGGGCTGGGCGCCACCCTGGCCGAACTGCTGGAGAAGGCCGCCGAGGCCCCCCGCCTGGAGAAAATGACCTTCAGCTGCTGCGGCATCCCCCAGTTCATGGAAACCCTCAAGGCCAGCGGCCGCACCCAGATCATCATCACCGGCATGGAGACCCACGTCTGCGTGCTCCAAACGGTGATCGAGCTGCGCGAGGCCGGTTTCACGGTACACCTGGTGAAGGACGCCGTCATGAGCAGGGACAAGCGCAACTGGAAGGTGGCCGTGGAGGCCATGACCCTGGCCGGCGCGATCCCCACCTGCACCGAGTCGGTTCTGTTCCAGCTGCTGAAGGTGGCCGGTACCGACGCTTTCAAGAAGCTGTCCAAGCTGGTGCGCTAGGAGCGGCTCGAGACAAGGCGGATAAAAAAAAGCGGGGCCAGAAGGCACCCGCTTTTTTTGTGGAAAGGAACTGCCAGGAGGGACGCTTCGGCTCCTCCCGGCTCTCGGGTACCGCCTAGTTGGGGATGGCAACAACGCCTCCCAGCTCCCGCGTTGGCCGCAAAAAGGTCTTATTTCCGGCCACCACATTCCGTGGAGGCTCCTGGGGCAGGCCCAGCCAGCGAGAGATCTGGGCTTGAACCTCGGGAATCTCTTCCAGCTCGTTGTGGTCGGCATGGAACACGGCGGCTTCCTTCAGGTTCTGATCGCGGATATCCAGGGCGCTTTTCAGGTCAACCACGCCGTCGTTGACGTCGCGCAGAAACCACGCCTTCTGCCCCTTGCTTCCCGCTATGACGTAAATGGGCAGTTCTTCGGGAAAATTGTTGGAGAAAAACGGGTTGGGAGGCAGGAACTTGTAGCCCCCCATGGGGGAGCCCACCAGGATCAGCTTCTTCACAGGCAGTTCGGGGTGGTCACTCAACAGCCACTGGGTGACGACCCCCCCCAGGGAAAAGGCGACGAAATAGAGTTCCTCCTCGGCGAGACCGTTCTTCTGGATATGGTCGTAGATCAGGTCGGCGCAATGCCAGGGCCTGGTGAGATCCTTGACCTCGGTGGGGAGGAGGAACTTCACCTTTTCCGATTCAGGGACTGAACGGGAGAAAGCTTCCATCTGGGAGGGGGTCATTCCCCACCCGCCGATGAAGAAGACCACCGGCCGGCAGGTACCCTGACGCACAAAGGACAGGACCAGCACGATGGAGACGGAGATGATGAGAACGTGTCTTTTCATAAATCAGGGGTATGGGATGGCAGGGGAGGGTGGGATTTTTTCCTGTTCCACACCAAAGCGCACTCTTCTCAAGCCCCCTGCTTTGTGGCGCGCATCCCCATGACGTGTACCGTCTCGTGCCGCGATTGATTTCCTTCTAGGTATCGGCGAACGAAAAGGTGAATCCACCACATCAGGAGGAAAGCCCCATGGTGGTCTTGTCGGCCGGCACATTCAGCCCTCCCTCACTGCTGGAGAGCACCTGCTCGTAGGCGGCGATGGTGGCACAGATATCCGCGTCGCCGAACTCACCTCGACCGTGTATGTCATCCCCCTGGCGGATGTACAGGTGGCGCAGTATCCCCCGGATCTCGGAGAGCCCCCTCTCCCCCTCCCTCTCCACCAGCGATGTGGCAAAGTCAAACGCATCTTTGAAGGCCTCGTTATAGTGCGCCTCAATTCTCTCATTCATGATCATGTTCGTTGCTCCTGCCCCGGAGCCTGTCATCTCCGGGAAACGTGTAGTGTCCTGCCGTCGGGCGGCTAGAAAAGATGGCTGACGATCTCCTGGTGATGGCTGATACGGGTCGTGGCCGGAAGCTCGCTCTTGTATGCCACGAACGGCACTCCGGCGCCGGCCGCCGCCCGGCGGTCCACTTCCGCGTCCCCCACGAAGAGCGCTTCACCGGCCTGTATGCCGAAGTGGTCCAGCACCCTGAGCAGCGGCTCGGGATGGGGCTTGGGGTGGGTCACCTGCGAGGCGGTCATGATGCAGGAGAAATAGCCGTTCAGGCCGAAATCCTCGATGATCATCTCCATGGACGAGGCGCGGTTGGTGCAGATCGCCAGGGAGACGTGGGGTCTGATCCGGTCCAGGGTCTCCATCAGCCCCTCCTCCATGCGCATGTAGGGGGCCAGTTCGCGATAGCGGATGGTCTTGGCAAAGGCCAGGGCATCATCGCGGGCTGGGTCGTTGGTGAAGAAATACTCCATCACGTCGCTGAACGAGTAGGTATGCAGCACCGTGCGCGCCTCTTCGTCCGATCGGTCAAGGGGGGGGCGCCCCAGGTGGGCCATGACCCGGTTGTAGAAGACATAATTGGACTCCAGGGAGTCGAACATGACCCCGTCGCAGTCGTAGATAACGACCTTGTAGCGGCTTTTCGGCTGGTTCACTGGCTGGTACTCCGGTTTTCGAGACTGTTCAGATACTGCTCCCACTCCATGGGCAGCAGGTACTTCTTGTTGCTGTTGCACTGTTTGCACGCCGGAACCACGTTGTTGCGCGAGCCCTTGCCCCCCCGGGAGAGGGGGATGACGTGATCCATGGTCAACTCGTCGGCATGAAAGCTGCCACCGCACCAGTGGCAGCGCCCCAGGGCCAGCCTGTTCTGCCACCAGCGGCTGCGCCGCAGTTCGCGGGACTTCTCCCGCTCACGCCTGATCTCCTGTTCACTGACCTCGCTGACAAAAAAATCCATCACTCATCCTCTTCATTGATTTCCGTATTACCTGCGCAAGGTGACCACCGTGGCGCCATCCCGCCCCTCATGGGCGTTTCCGGGACGGAACTCTTCCACCAGTTGGTGATGTGCCAGATGCTCCCGCACCGCCTGCCGTAGCCGTCCCGAACCGAGGCCATGGATGATGCGCACCTCGGAAAAGGAGCCCAGGGAGGCCTGGCTGAGAAAGGGGTCCAGGAGTGCCAACGCCTCCTCCACCCGCAGGCCGATCAGCTTCAGCTCCCGCTCTCCCTCCTCGACCGCCTGCACCCTCCAGTCGCCTGGCGCTGGCCGAGTCGCCTTGCCGCCCGTTTGTTTCAACGGTGCCACCAGATCGCTGAGCGGCACCTCCAGCTCCATGCTGCCGGCCCTGACCCGCGCCCTGCCCTGTTTGGGGAGCAGTTGGAGCACGCGACCGTTGTGCCCCAGGGAGCGGATGCGCACGCTGTCACCCTCGGCCACCTCGCCCAGGGGCTGATCGTCACCGGCCAGATCCCGGGGGCTGAGCTGTTCGGTGACCTCGGCCTCCACGCGGCGCAGCTTCTCGATGCTCTCGCTACGGCGTTCGCGCCGATACTCGTCCAAAAGCTCGTTCATGCGGCGCCGGGCCGTGGAGATCACCTCCCGCGCATCGGCCCAGGCTTTTTCCCGCGTCTCCTGTTTGGCCTGTTCGATGGTAGCGCTGCGGGCTTCCAGCTCCCTACGGATGGCCCTGACCTGCTCCCGTTCCCGCTCAAGTTGGGCAGCGCCATGCTCCAGTTCCCCCCGCTTGCGGTGCAACTCGGCCAAGAGACTGGTGAACTCTTCGCTGGCCGTTCCCAGCATCTCCCGGGCAAAGCTGATCACCCGGTCGGGCATGCCGTAGCGCCGGGCGATCTCGATGGCATGGGAATGTCCCGGCTGTCCGCTGATCAGGCGGTAGAGCGGTGTGTAGGTCTCGGCGTCGTACTCCATGCCGGCGTTGACCATCCCCTCCGTGGCATGGACATAACCGATGATCTCCGACAGGTGGGTGGTGGCGATGACCATGGCGCCCCGCTCCCGCAACTCCCACAGCACGCCGCAGGCGATGGCCGCCCCCTGCTGCGGCTCCGTTCCCGCGCCCAGTTCGTCCAGCAGCACCAGGGAGCGCGGACCCGCCTGCTCCAGTATGGCGGCGACACGTGACACATGGGCGGAGAAGGTGGAGAGGCTCTGTTCGATGGACTGCTCGTCCCCCATATCCACCAGCAGGTCGTCCAGCAGGGGAAAGGTGGAACTGGCGCCATCGGCCGGCACCGGCATGCCGCACAGCGCCATGAGCACCAGCACCCCGGCCGTCTTCAGGGCGATGGTCTTGCCGCCGGCATTGGGCCCGGTGATCACCATGACCGTCCCCTCGTCCCCCAGCTGCAGGTCCAGCGGCTCCACCCGGGAAAGAGCCCCCTGGGCCTGAAGCATCAGTAGCAGCGGATGGCGCGCCCCGGTCAGGCGCAGCAGGCCTTCGCTGTTCAGGCTGGGGGGGTCCAGGGCATGGGTATCGGCGAAACGGGCGATACTGGCAAGCTCATCCAGGGTCAGCAGGGTTTCGAAACAGGTGCTGATCTCGGCCGCATCCTGGCGGATCCAGGACGAAAGCTGGCGGAGGATGCGGATCTCCTCGGCCTTTTCCTCGGCGCTCAGGTTTTCCAGCTCGTTGACGAAGGGGATGATCTCCAGCGGTTCCATGAAAGCGGTCTCTCCCGACGAGGAGACGTCGTGCACCACCCCCTTGACCATCCCCTTGGAATCCATGCGCACCGGGATAACCCAGCGCCCCGAACGCTGGGTTATGAAATCGTCCTGCAGAAAGATCTCGATATTGTTGTCGCGGACGATCTCCTCGATCTTCTTGCGGATGCGGGATGCCAGCGAACGCTTCGCGCGGCGGATCTCCCGCAATGCCGTGGAGGCGCTATCCATGATGCCGCCGTCCTGATCGATGGAGGCGGCCAGCGGCTCCAGGATATCGGCGAAGCCCTTCAGGGGGGGATCGAGCCCCTTGAGCAGCGGGATGTCGCTGCGGGGCGCGAACTGACGGGCGATGTCGCCGAAGATCTCCAGCGCCGGGATGAAGATCAAGAGCTCCCGCGGCCCCAGAAAGGCGCCAACCGGCCGAAGCAGCTCCATGAGCGGCCGGACATCCTGGAAGGGCTGCAGACGCAGGGCAATCCCCTGGCTGGCCAGGGCGCGGATCTCCTCGATGCGTCCGGAGATGGAGGCAATAGCCCCCCCGTCGCTCAACGGCACGGTATCCATAATCCGGGCGGCCGTAACCTCGCTGTGAACATGGCCGGAGATTTCAGCCAGAATCTTGTCGAATTCCAGGCGCTTCAGGGTTTGGTGACTGATCATGCGTCCTTCTTCTCTGCCCGCCTTCTGCGACGGTTCTTCTGTTTGCGCAGGCGCGCGATGCGCCGCATCTCTCCGGTCTCTGCTCCAGCCTGGGCCTCGATGCGCTCCAGGAGCTCCCGGCGTGCCAGGAAACGGTTCACCGACTGGCTGCGCTCACGGGAGGCCGACACGCAGATGCCGCTGGGGATATGCCGCAGAAAGACCGAGGAGGAGGTCTTGTTGACATGCTGGCCGCCGCTGCCCGAGGAGCGGACGAACTGTTCCTCCAGATCCTCCTCCCGTACGTTCAGCCGGGCCATCTCCCGCTGCAGCCAGCGGTTCTTCTCCTCGCTCACGGCGAAGCCGGCCATGGTCACAGATTCCCGGAGCGCCAGCCAAAGGCCCTCACCTGGGCAGCCAGCACATCCTCCAGGGTAAGCCCCATTGCAACGAAACAGCGGGATGTCTCGCCAAAGTCGGATTCCACCTCTTCCACCAGCTCGGCCAGCCGCAACAGCTCGCCAAGAACACCGCTCCGCTCGGCCAGGGCATCCCTGATCTCATCGGAAAGATGCAGACTGGCAATGACCTCGTCGATGGAAATGGTATAGATGGTTTCCAGAAGGGAGAGGATGCCGATCATGAAGGCCTGATCGGCGGCTTCCGGGTTATGGCGCAACCGCGGCACCTGTCCGGCCAGATGTTCCATAAAGACGGCCCGCACCGCAGCCATCTCCACCAGGGGATTCTCCAGCCCGCTGTTGTCACCCACGGCGAACAGACAAAGCTGCACCCAGCGCTTGAGCTGCTGCCTCCCCAAGCTTGACACGGCATGGCGCACGTTCTGGACCCTGACCCGCATCCCCAGCGATACCGAGTTGACCAGCAGCAACAGCTTGTACGTCAGGCCGGGGCTTTGGCGAAAGGCATGCTCGATGTTGCCGATGTCGGCATCATCCATGAGCAGGCGCATCAACTTCAGCAGGTGCGCCCCCGAATCGTCGAACGGCTTCTTCTCCATCAGGGACGGCTTGGCGAAGTAGTACCCCTGGAAGTATTCGAATCCCATGTCGCGGCAGCGCAGGTACTGGTCACGGCTCTCCACCTTTTCAGCCAGCAGCTTGACGGAATAGGGGCTGAAGCGCTCAACCATCTCCTGCAGATGCTCAACCGGCGACTGGAACAGGTCAACTTTGACGATATCAACAATGCCGTACAGCTCATTGTAGAGCGGATCGAACTCATGATCGTCCAGCGCCAGGGCAAACCCCTCGTGCTTCAAAAAGCGGCAGCGTTCCACCAACCCGGGGGTGACCTGCAGGGTTTCCAGCAGTTCCAGCACGACCCGCTCCCGCGGCAGGATAGCGATGGAGTCGCTCATCAGCAGGTCCAGATCCATGTTGATGAACCCCCGGTGTCCCCCCAGGATCTGTTCGAGGCCGAATCCGGACAGGGTATTGACGATCACCCTGGCAGTGGCGTGGGAAGCGCTCCAGACCGATGCAGCATCCAGGGACGCAGCCGAGCGGAAGAGGAGTTCATAGGCGACAACCTCTTCATTCCTGTCCAGGATCGGCTGTCGACCGATCAGATAGTTTCCGTTCTCCATGGAGACCTCACCCGGCTTGTTGTTCTTGAATGCTCGCGGACGAGCTCGAACCCGACACAAGGGAGAAAATTGTACCAGCAATTTTCAGCTTTTAAAATCACTATTCAGGCCGAGGCGAAAACCGATCGCTGTTGCCGAACGTTCCCCGAAATGCTATACATGACAGCTATTATTCATTCCCTTCAGAATTCCTTGAGGATGGTCGTTACGTGAACACATCGTTTCTGCGGCGCAGCTGGGTCACTTTTTCAACCTACATAGTCGGTTTCTATGCATCAGGTCTCAACCGCTTCGTCATCAAGGGGGCCGACAACATTCCCGCCTCCGGCGGCGTACTGCTGGCCGCCAACCACATCTCGGCCTATGAGACGATCTTCCTTCCCTGGGCCATTGTCCGCCACCACCCCTTCCAGATGGTCTGGGCGCCGGCCAAGGAGGAGCTGTTCGCCAAGCCGCTCCAGCGCCTGATCTACTCTTCCTGGGGCGCCTTCCCGGTCAAGCGCGGTCGTGACGTCAAGGCCAACCGGGTCATCGAGAACCTGCTCAAGGATCAGAAGGTCATGCTCTTTCCCGAGGGGACCCGGCACCGGGACGGCCGACTGGGCAAAGGCAACCGTGGCGTGGGCAAGATCATCCATGAAACCAGGCCGGTGATCATCCCCACGGCGCTGGTCGGGCTCAACCGCTGGAAGTTCCCCGGCCTGGGCCAGTCCGCCTGCGTGATCTTCGGAAAACCGCTGGATGTCAGCGACCTGTACGCCATGCCCAACAGCAAAGAGACCCACCAGTTGATCGTGGAGCGGGTCATGGACGCCATTGCGGAACAACTGAAACAGGAGGGCGCCTATGTCGGCCAGGCCTGATCAGTCGCGAACCGCCGCCCCATCAGCAACGACCTCCCCGGTGGAAATCTACTGCGACGGCGCCTGCAGCGGCAATCCCGGGCCGGGCGGCTACGGCGCCATCCTGCGCTATAACGGCCACGAGAAGGAAATTCGCGGCGGCGAGGCACATACCACCAACAACCGCATGGAACTGACCGCCGCCATGGAGGCGTTGCGTCTTTTGACCCGTCCCTGCCGGATCACCATCGTCACCGACTCGCAGTATCTGGTAAAGGGGATGACCGAGTGGATCCAGGGTTGGCAGCGCAGGGGGTGGCAGAACAGCAAGAAGGAGCCGGTGCTCAACCGCGACCTGTGGGAGGAACTGCTCAAGCTCAGTGCCCATCACGATGTCAGCTGGCAATGGATTCGCGGCCATGCCGGCCATGCCGAAAACGAGCGCTGCGACAGCCTGGCGCGCCAGGCGATAACAGAGATGAGGGGCGCCCCCTGAGGGAGTTCCCGCCGCGCCCGGCAGGAACGGGCGGCGCCGGATAAAAAAAAGACGCTGTCCAGGGACGCGTCATTTGTGCCGAAAGGCATCAAACCAGCAAAGTGTGGCGGAGAGAGAGGGATTCGAACCCTCGATACCGGTTTCCCAGTATACTCGCTTAGCAGGCGAGCGCCTTCGACCTACTCGGCCATCTCTCCGCAATCATTTGCCTTCTAAAACGGAGCATTGTTAGTATCACGCACTCTGCCAAAAATCAAGCCAAAAGAATGTTCCACCCGGGCGCAGCGGGGGAAACGGCACGCCACCGGAACCAGGCCGGGAGCTACTTGCCCTTTTTAAGATCAATCAGTATCAGCTTTGCCACCGCCTTGAGGGTCTCGAAGACCCCTTCGCCGGTAGTGGCGCAGGCCTCGAAATCGGGAACATTGGTGGTGTTCAGCTCGCGTCGCATCTGCTCCACCGGCATGACATTGGGGAGGTCGCGCTTGTTGTACTGGACCACATAGGGGAGAGTGTCCAGATCATACCCCTGCTCCTTGAGGTTGAACCGCAGGTTGTCCAGGGACTCGATATTGGCGTCCTCACGCTCCTCCTGGGAATCCGCCACGAACACCACGCCATCGACCCCCTTCAGAATCAGCTTGCGGGAGGCATCGTAAAAGACTTGGCCGGGAACCGTGTAGAGGTGAAAACGGGTCTTGAAGCCCCGGATCTCCCCCAGGGCCAGGGGGAGGAAATCGAAGAACAGGGTCCGCTCCGTCTCGGTGGCCAGGCTGATCATCTTGCCCCGGGAGTCGGGCGCCGTCTTCTGGTACACGAACTGAAGGTTCGTGGTCTTGCCGCACAGACCCGGACCATAGTAGACGATCTTGCAGTTTATTTCGCGGGAGGCGTAGTTGATGAAGGACATCGCTGGGTTACCTCATGGTCATTAGCTGAACAGGTTATCGATATCATCGTCGGTGATCTCGGCAAAGGGGAAGTCCGACACGCCCCGCTTCGCACTCTCTTCTCCCTTCTTGAGCAGTCGCTCGAAGATGGCGGAAAGCTCCTCTGACGACTTCTTGACCCGCAAGCGGACAAGCCCCAAAGAAGAGCGGCTGTCGAACAGCACGACCAGGATAACCCTGCCCCCCACGATGGAGATGTGCAGGTTATCCTTCTCCCCCTCATGGAACAGGATCGAGAATTCCTTTTCACCGATCAGCTTGGCCAGCCCCCCGGTAGCGGCGATATTTCCGGCGGTGAGCGATGCCAGGGAGGTGGTGTCGAAGCGCTCCACCTCTCCGACTCCCGCAATCAGCTGCCCGTCCTTGTCAACCAGGAAGATGACCTTGGCGTTTGCTTCCTTCAGCAGCCGTTCAAGAACCTGATTAACTTCCTGAAACTCCTCTTCATACATAACCATGTTCGAAGCGGACATGCGCCTCTCCTTGCCCTGACGGCGGACGGCCTGAAAATATGAAATTATTTCATCGGGTTTTATATCAGAATCACCACCTCCATTCAAGCATATATACTCCGGCAGGACATGCGCCCCCATCCGGGGCAATACAAACTGACCGATTATCCGCCGGGAATCTGCTTGAGTTTACCCCTCCCTTCGGATAGGATTCCCCGGACACATGCGGCCGGAAGCGGCCATCGAGGAGCGCTATGCAAGCTGAATTCACACCAAAATGGATCGCCTGGGAGACCACGCAGAAATGCAACCTTCGCTGCGTGCACTGCCGCTGCTCGTCGGAGCTGGATTCATCCCAGGGCGACTTCAGCACCCAGGAGGGGAAGACGCTGCTGAGAGAGATCGCCGACTTCTCCAAGCCGGTCGTGGTCCTCTCCGGCGGCGAGCCGCTCATGCGGCCGGACATTTTCGAACTGGCCCGCTGTGGCACCTCACTGGGGCTGCGCATGTGCATGGCAACCAACGGCAGCCTGGTGACGAAAGAGACCTGCCGCGACATGGCCGGAGCAGACATCAAAATGGTTTCCCTCTCCCTGGACGGCAGCTCCGCCGGGATACACGACGACTTCCGCCAATGCCCCGGCGCCTTCGACGGCGTTGTCCGCGCCGCGGAACTGTTCCGCGCACACGGCCAGAAATTCCTGATCAACTCTTCCTTCACCCGGCGCAACCAGCACGACATCGCCGCCACCTTCAGACTCGCCAAACAACTGGGCGCCACGGCCTGGTATATGTTCATGATCGTGCCCACCGGCCGGGGCGAGGAGATCATGAACGAACTGATCAGTAAAGAGGACTACGAGGAGATTCTCGACTGGCATTACCGGCAGGAGAGAGAGGAGGACGAGATCCTCATGCGCCCCACCTGCGCGCCCCACTACTACCGCATCGTCCTGCAGAAGGCCAAGACCGAGGGGACAAGCTTCCAGCGCCGTTCCTTAAGCTTCTCCACCGGCGGCGGCAAGGGATGCATCGCCGCCCAATCCATCTGCCTGATCGACTGCTTCGGAAACGTGAAACCCTGCTCCTATTTCCACCGCATTGCCGGCAACGTCAAACAGACCCCCTTCCGTGAGATCTGGGAAAACGCGAAGATCTTCAAAAACCTGCGCGACTTCGCCTCCTACAAGGGGAAATGCGGCCAGTGCGAATACCTCTCCGTCTGCGGTGGCTGCCGTGCGCGGGCAGACGCGGTGTACGGCGATTACATGGCAGAGGAGCCCTTCTGCAACCACATTCCGCTCAGGGTCCAACGGGAAGCTGAAAAATAATCATCCTCCCCGGATGGCAGGCAATTTTGCTGTTGACAGACCAATCCGTTCCGGGCTATATAGAAAAGCCTTTTCGCCCAGGTAGCTCAGTCGGTAGAGCAGAGGACTGAAAATCCTCGTGTCGGCGGTTCGATTCCGTCCCTGGGCACCATGAAATACCAAGGCCTTGCGCTTCCGACCGCAAGGCCTTTTTCTTTACCCAGCCTCCCTGACTGCCAACGCGCAATGAGGTGATCAGCCATGCCCGGATTCGTGACCAGACTGCTGCTTGTAACGTTCATGCTGCTGCTTCCGCTGACATCTGCCCGTGCGGAGACGGCCAGCAAACCTTCCGAGGAACTGGTCATCGACGTGCGCAGCGAAGCGGAGTGGAGGCAGGGGCACTTGGAAAACGCCATCCTGATCCCCTACGACCGGATCGGGACCGACATCGCCAGACTCACCGGCGACAAAAACGCCAGGCTATACCTGTACTGCCGCAGCGGCAGAAGAACAGCCATCGCCGCCAAGACCCTGACCAGGGCCGGCTACCGGAACCTGGTCAACCTGGGGACAATTGAGAACGCGGCCCGGACACTGAAGAGGCGCATCATCAGCGAGACGGCGGCCCCCTGACTGACCTTCTTGCATTTTCAGCCGCTGCTCCCTATACTCGCCGCTTCCGCGGCATCCACACACGAGCAAGGAGACCAACGTGATTCAGATCAATTTCAACAAGATGGGGGGCCTTATCCCCGCCATCATCCAGGACTACCAGAACGGCGAAGTACTGATGGTGGCCTTCATGGACGAAAAGACCCTCAACCTGACCCTGGAGACGGGCAAGACCTGGTTCTTCAGCCGCAGTCGCAACAAGTACTGGATGAAGGGTGAGGAGTCGGGCAATACCCAGGAGGTCATGGAAGTGCTGACCGACTGTGACGCAGACAGCGTGGTCATCAAGGTCAAGCAGAACGGCCCGGCCGCCTGCCATACCGGCAACCGCAGCTGCTTCTACGTGAAATGGGAAAACGGCCAGTGGGTGGAGCACTCCAACCCCCTGTTCGATCCGGCCCAGGTCTACAAGAAGTAAGGGGGGGGGGGAACAATGAGCAACATGCTGAAATTCGGCATCCCCAAGGGAAGCCTTGAAAACGCCACCGTTGAGCTGTTCAAAAAGTCCGGCTGGCAGGTGAGCATCTCGTCGCGCAGCTATTTCCCGGGCATCGACGACAGTGAGATGACCTGCAAGTTGATCCGCCCCCAGGAGATGGGACGCTACGTGGAGCGCGCCACCATCGACGCCGGCATCGCTGGCCGCGACTGGGTCAGCGAGAACCAGTCCGACGTGGTGGAAGTCTGCGAGATGGTCTACTCCAAGGTTTCCCGGCGCCCGGCACGCTGGGTGCTGGTGGTAAACGGCGATTCCAACGTCAAGGGGCCGGAGGACCTGGCCGGCGCCACCATCGCCACCGAACTGGTCGGCTTCACCAAGCGCTACTTCAGCGAGCGCAACATCCCGGTCAACGTGGAGTTCTCCTGGGGCGCCACCGAAGCCAAGGTGGTTGACGGCCTGTGCGACGCCATCGTGGAAGTCACCGAGACCGGCTCCACCATTAAGGCCAACGGCCTGCGCATCGTCTGCGAACTGATGGAGTCGGTGCCGGTGCTGATCGCCAACAAGGCCTCCTGGGCCGATCCCTGGAAGCGGGAGAAGATCGAGCAGATCGCCACCCTGCTGAAATCGTCCCTGGCCGCCGAGAACATGGTGGGACTCAAGATGAACGCCCCCTGCGACAAGGTCGAGGCCATCACCAGCGTCCTGCCCAGCCTGAAGAACGCCACCGTCTCCCACCTGTACAACTCCGACTGGCTCTCCATCGAGAGCGTCATGAGCGAGAAAGAGGTGCGCCGTATCATCCCCGAGCTGATCAAGCTGGGGGCCGAGGGGATCATCGAATATCCGCTGAACAAGATCATCTGAACCGGAGCCCCAGAATACCCCAAGGGGCATCCGAATACCTTGCTTTACCAGATCCTGACCCGCTCAGCCGTTCAAACGGTTGAGCGGTTTTTTTGTTGTGTGCGCGCACCGGAACAGATGCTATAGTCGCCAAAAGGTACGTAAAGCAGGATCAAAAGGATCGAAGCGAGGTTATTCCGCCATGAATCAAGAGGCGATCATTGCTGCCATTCAGGAAGGCCTTCCCGGTCTGCTGGCAGTCTACGCATTCGGCAGCCGCATACAGGGCACGGCCGGGCCGGAGAGCGATCTCGACCTGGCGGTCCTGGTCGAAGGGTATGCCGACCCGCTTCTGCTCTGGGACCTTTCCGGAAGCCTGGCTGATCTTGCTGGATGCGAGGTGGACCTTCTGGACCTGCGCGCCGCTTCAACGGTAATGCAGTACCAGGTCATCACCCGGGGTGAGCGCTGGTGGGCTCGTGACGTGCGGGCCGGGCTGTACGAGACCGCCATCCTGAGCGAGAAAACCGAGCTGGATAGATCCCGAACCGGACTGTTGGGGGATATCCTGAGGGAAGGAACCATTCATGGTCGATGACGTACTGATCAACAAGGCCGCCAGCATCGAGCGCTGCGTAAAACGAGCCCGCGAGGAATACGAACGGGACACCGCATCCTTTTCGGAGGATTATACGCGCCAGGACGCGGCCATCCTGAATGTCCAGCGCGCCTGCGAGGCTGCGCTGGACATGGGCCAGCACCTGATCCGGCGAGACCGGCTGGGTGTTCCCCAGAGCGCCCGCGACGTATTTTCACTGCTCGCCCGGGCCGGATACATCGAAGACAGCCTGGCAGACAGCCTGAAACGCATGGTCGGCTTCCGCAACATCGCCGTGCATGACTACCAGGACCTGCAACTGCCCATCGTCGTCGCCATCATCGAAAAGCACCTGGATGACTTCCTGCTCTACAGCAGGAGCATCCTGCTGCGCGATGGCCAATCGTCATGAGGGGATCACGGCCACCACACAGAGGGGATGCCCGGATAAAGCAGAACAGATGGCTGTATGCCGTTGTCGCCCTGCTGACATGGATCGCAGCATCTCTATGCCTGGCATCCTGCGACAGCAGCGGAAAGGGAGCTATGATGGAAGACAAACCCGCGGCTTACCAGAAAGCACAACCGGATCAGTTGAAGAAGCGGCTCACCCCGGAACAGTACCGGGTCACCCAGCAGTGCGGCACCGAGCCCCCCTTCCGCAATGCCTACTGGAACAACCATGACCCCGGCATCTACGTGGACGTGGTTTCCGGCGAACCGCTGTTCAGCTCCCTGCACAAGTTCGATTCAGGCAGCGGCTGGCCCAGCTTTTTCCAGCCCTTGGAGAAGGAGCAGATCACCAGCAGGGAAGACACCAGCCAGGGCATGCGGCGCACCGAGGTCCGCTCCCGGGACGGGGACTCCCACCTGGGGCATCTCTTCAATGACGGCCCGGCGCCCACCGGGAAACGCTACTGCATCAACTCCGCCGCACTGCGCTTCATCCCTGCCGGCAAACTGTGGAGCGAGGGATACGGCCGCTATGCGCCGCGGTTCGAGGCCGCTGGCATCAAGACCGATGCGCCGGAACGCGAGACAGCCGTACTGGCCGGAGGCTGTTTCTGGGGCATGCAGGACATCCTGCGTAAGATACCGGGAGTGGTTTCCACACGGGTGGGCTACACCGGCGGGCACCTGAAAAACCCGCGCTACGAGGACACCCACGACTCCAAGAGCGGGCACGCCGAGAGCGTGGAGATCGTCTTCGACCCGCGCCGACTGAGCTATGAAGAGTTGCTGGCCACCTGGTTCTTCCGCATGCACGACCCCACCACCAAAGACCGCCAGGGGAACGACCAGGGAAGCCAGTACCGGTCAGCCATTTTTTACACAAGCGAGCTTCAGCGAACAATCGCCGAGCGGGTCAGGCGGGCTGTGGATAGGTCGGGAAAATGGAAAGCGCCGCTGGTCACCGAAATCGCCCCGGCCACGACATTCTACCCGGCCGAGGAGTACCACCAGGATTATCTGCTCAAAAACCCGGGGGGATACAGCTGCCACTACCTGAGGGATTGAGCCGCCGCGACCTGCCCAGGTGCGCTATCGGTATTTTTTGCACCTGGAGGTGAGACCGAAAATGGGATACACTGCGTTGCCGCAACAGAAAAATCACGGAGGAGCCATCCATGGAATGCACACCCACCGGCGACAAATGCCGCTGCACCTACACCCCAGCCTGCCCCAAACGGGGCAACTGCTGCAAGTGCGTCGCCTATCACCGGGAGCGGGGCGAGGCAACCGCCTGCATGTTCACCCCCCAGGGGGAGAAAACCTACGACCGTTCCCTGGCCAACCTGATGGCTGACCGCGATATTTGACGCTAACCCCGTTGTTTCAGGACCCCCATGCTCACCTATACCATTACGCCCCATGACCACTGCCGCCGTTTGGAGAGCTATCTGCGCCTCCTCCTGCCGCAGGCTTCCTTCGCCTACCCCCGCAAGCTGATCAGAAGCGGCGCCGTCAAGGTCAACGCCGCACCGGCAACGGCCGACAGCCTGCTGACCCTGGGCGACCGGGTCGCCGTCAAGGAGAGTGCCAGCCTGACAGCGCTGCTTTCCACGGAGCGGCCCGGCCTGGACATCCTCTACGAGGACGACCAGATCGCCATCGTCAACAAGCCCTCCGGCCTTGCCATGCATCGCACCGCTGAACAAGAAACAAACCTGGTGGAGCAGGGCACGGCCTTCATGGCCTGGCGCGGCACCCCCTGCAAGCTCTACCCGGTCAATCGCCTGGACCGCGGCACATCCGGCGCGGTGATCCTGGCCAAAAGCTCAACAGCGGCCGGCATATTTGGCAGGCAGGTCAAGGAAACCGGTCTGGACAAGCTCTATCTGGCGCTGGTGGCCGGCAGGCCCGATGGCGCTGGAGCCATCGATGCGCCACTGGACGGCAAGGAGTGCCGGACCGACTACCGTCTTCTGGCGCAGGGGCGCGGCCTCTCCCTGCTGGAACTGCTGCCGCTCAGCGGACGCATGCACCAGATCAGGCGTCACCTGGAGATGATCGGCCACCCCATCCTGGGGGACCGGCGCTACGGCGGCAGGTTCGTGGAGGAGTTGGCCGGTTTTGCCCTGCACTCCTTCAGGACCGGCCTGACCATGCCGGACGGCAGAAGACTGGTGGTCTGCGCACCGCTGACCGATGAGTTGCTGGCGCTGTGCCTGCAAGGGGGGATAGAGACAGACTGTCTCCTGCCACTCCTGGCACGGGTGGCCCTGAGCCGGGACGAACCGGGAGTGGCGGGGAATCTTCCGGAAGCGGAGCGTCTGTGACAGATAGCCTGGCGAAAAGGGATACCCACCATTCCGAAGCGCAGAACGTCGCTGATGCACCTACTGAAAATTAGCGCTTCAGCCCCCCATATCGTGACGCGGTTTTGATGCCGCACCTTGTACCCGATACGGAGAGGAGTCTTGATCATGAACATTGTCGTGCTGGACGGATACACCCTGAACCCGGGAGACTTAAGCTGGGACGGCCTGAAGGAGCTGGGTGACACGGTCGTCTACGAGCGGACCCCGGCAGACAGGACGGCGGAACGCATCGGCAACGCTGAAATCGTCATCACCAACAAGACGGTCATCGACCGGGGCGTGCTGGATTCCTGCCCGTCCCTGCGCTATGTGGGGGTCCTGGCCACGGGCTACAACGTGGTTGACGTGGAGGCAGCACGGGAGCGGGGGATAACCGTCACCAACGTGCCCACCTACGGGACAAGCGCCGTCGGCCAGTTCGCCATCGCCCTGCTTCTGGAGATCTGCCATCACATAGGCCTGCATGGCCAAAGCGTCAGGGAGGGGGCGTGGACGAAAAGCGCCGACTTCTGCTACTGGAAACAGCCGCTGATCGAGCTGGACGGTAAGACCATGGGCATCATCGGTTTCGGGCGCATTGGCCGCAAAACCGGGCAGATCGCCCAGGCCCTGGGAATGAGGATTCTGGCTTCGGGCAGCAGGAGAGTCCCTGAAATGGAAAGCGAAACCATGAGGTACGTGGAACTGGACGAACTGTTGGCACAGTCCGACGTCATCTCCCTGCACTGCCCCCTGTCGGAAAAGACCCGTGGGATCATCAACCGGAACAGCATCGCCAGGATGAAGGAGGGGGTGATCATCATCAACACCTCCCGCGGCCCGCTGATTGTGGAAGAGGATCTGGCCCAGGCGCTGAACAGCGGCAAGGTCTACGCTGCCGGTCTGGACGTCGTCTCCGTCGAGCCGGTGAGGTCCGACAATCCGCTGCTTACCGCCAGGAACTGCATCATCACCCCGCACATCGCCTGGGCGCCGAAGGAGGAGCGGAAACGACTGCTGGAGATCGCCGTGGGCAACGTCAGGAGTTTCTGTGCCGGATCGCCGATGAATGTGGTCAACGGATAGGAGACAAGAGGGAAAACACGTGGCCGCTGCCATGAGGGGCACCATGGCGGCTCTACCGAAAACAGGTCACGACTACCAGGAGGGAGCTAGCTCATGAACGAAAAAACACTCTTCATCACCGGCGCATCGGCCGGCTTCGGCGCCGCCTGCGCCCGCATCTTCGCAGCCCAAGGAAACCGGCTGATCCTGACGGCGCGCCGTAGCGACCCGCTGCTGGCGCTGCAACGGGAGCTGTCCGAAAAAACGGAGGTGCACGTGATCCCCCTGGATGTGCGTGATCGGGTGGCGGTGAAGGATGCCGTGGAGTCGCTCCCCGAGCGTTTCCGCGACATCGACGTGCTGATCAACAACGCCGGCCTGGCTCTGGGCCTGGAGCCGGCTCACAAGGTGGACCTGGACGACTGGGAGACCATGGTGGACACCAACATCAAGGGGCTTATGTACTGCACCCGCCAGATCCTGCCCGCTATGGTGGCCCGCAACCGCGGCCACATCGTCAACCTGGGCTCAGTGGCCGGCAGCTGGCCCTACCCGGGGGGCAACGTCTACGGCGGCACCAAGGCTTTTGTGGAACAGTTCTCCTTGAACCTGCGCTGCGACCTGCTGGGGACCAGGGTGCGGGTGACCTGCATCCAGCCCGGCATGGCCGAGACGGAGTTCTCCAAGGTCAGGTTCAAGGGGAATGAAAAGATGGCCTCCCAGGTCTACAGCGGCACCGAGGCGCTGACGGCCGAGGACATCGCCGAGACCATCCACTGGGTGGTCAACCGTCCGGAGCACGTCAACATCAACACCCTGGAGCTGATGTCCATCGACCAGGCCTGGAGCCCCTTCGCCGTCCACCGCAGGAAGTAGTCCGCGTCGACCAGCTAGCGTTCCGGGCATTATCGGAACAGCCTTGAAACGAACAGGGCCCGCAAAAGCGGGCCCTGTTCGTTGAAATTCACGGATCGTCTTACAACACCACCAGATTGTCCCGGTGAATAATCACGTCACCGTAGCGGTAGCCCAGGATGGCCTCGATGCGGCCGCTCCTCTGGCCGGCCAGACGGGAGATTTCGCTGCTGGAGTAGTCGGATAGCCCCCGGGCGAACTCCTGCTCATCCGGCCCGCAGATCCGTACGCAGGCGCCCCGCTCGAAACGTCCCTCCACCCGCAGCACGCCGGTGGGGAGCAGGCTCTTCCCCTTCTTCAGCACCACCTCGCGGGCGCCCTCATCCACGACAATGCGCCCGGCCGGTTTCAGGGAATAGGCGAGCCAGTGCTTGCGGCGGTTCAAGCCGGCGTCCGGCGGCAGAAACAGGGTACCCACCTCCTGGCCGGTCATGAGCGTGGCGATGACCCCTTCCCGCTTGCCCGGCACGATGATGGTGGGCACACCGTTCTTGGCGGCCTTCTTGGCGGCCGCCACCTTGGTGGCCATGCCGCCGGTGCCGACGCTGGAGCCGGAACCGCCGGCGGCGCGCTCTATCTCGCGGGTGACCCCCCTGACCAGCGGCACCAGCACCGCATCCGGGTTGCTGCGCGGATCGGCACTGTAAAACCCCTCGATATCGGTCATGATCACCAGCAGCCCAGCCTCGGCCACGTTGGTCACCAGGGCGGAGAGGTTGTCGTTGTCGCCGAACTTGATCTCGTCCACCACCACCGTGTCGTTCTCGTTGATCACCGGTATGACGCCGAAGCCCAAGAGGGCGTCCAGGGTAGCGCGGGCATTCAGGAAGCGCTGCCGGCTGGCCAGGTCCTCCCTGGTCAGCAGCACCTGGGCCACCTTGAGGCCGTAGGGAGCGAAGGACTCCTCGTAGGCCCGCATCATGCGGGTCTGGCCGATGGCCGCCGCTGCCTGCTTGTGCGGTATGGTCCTGGGCTTTTCGGTCATGCCCAGCTCGCTGCGGCCGGCGGCGATGGCTCCGGAGGAGACCAGCACCACCTGGCGCCCCTGCCTGCGCAGGTTGGCGATATCTCCACAGATGCGTCCGATGACCTCCATGTCCAGGGCGCCCTCATCATCTGTCAGCACCCTGCTGCCGATCTTGACCACCACCCGCTTAATCTTCCTGAAAAGATCCCGGCGCATCACCACTCCTCTTCGACCCGGCCCCACAGGCGGCGGGCGATCTCGTCCAAAAGTTCGGCAACCCCCTCGCCGGTGGCGGAGGAGATCGGAAAGACCCTGATGCCCCGCTCCTCGAACCAGTTCCTGATCTCCGCCAGTTTCTCGCGGGTCTGGGGCAGGTCCAGCTTGGTGATCACCACCACCTGTTCCTTGGCCGCCAGCTCGGGGCTGAACATGGTCAGTTCGCGGGTGACCGCCTCGTACTCGGCCAGGGGATCACGCTCCGGCATCCAGGAGATATCCACCAGGTGCAGCAGGATCCCGGAACGTTCCAGGTGCTTGAGGAAGCGATGCCCCAGGCCGGCTCCCTCGTGGGCCCCCTCGATGATGCCCGGTATGTCGGCCATGACAAAGGAGCGTGCGTTTTTGTACGGCACCACCCCCAGGGAGGGCTTAATGGTGGTGAAGGGGTAATCGGCGATCTTGGGCCGCGCTGCGGAAATCTTACTGATCAGCGACGACTTGCCCGCATTGGGCAGCCCCAAAAGCCCCACATCGGCCATCAGCTTCAGCTCAAGCCGCAGCTTAGCCTCCTGCCCCTCTTCCCCTGGCTGGGCGAAACGGGGGGTCTTATGGGTGGCGGAGGCAAAGCGGGCATTGCCCTGTCCGCCCCGCCCCCCCTTGAGCAGCACCACCCGTTGGCCGTTCTCGGCCAGGTCGGCCAACTGCTCGCCGCTTTCGGCATCGCTGATCACCGTTCCCACCGGAACCTTGATCACCAGGTCGGCGCCGGACGCACCATGGCGGTTCTTCCCCTGGCCGTTATGTCCCTTCTCGGCCTTCTGGTGCGGGCGGTGGCGCAGTTCCAGCAGGGATGACAGCCCGGCCTTGGCCACAAAAACCACGTCCCCCCCCTTGCCGCCGTCGCCGCCGTTGGGGCCGCCGAACTCGATGAATTTCTCGCGGCGGAAAGCCACACAGCCGGCGCCGCCATGGCCGGAAGAAGCGAACAGGGTTACTTCGTCGATGAATTTCACGTTACTTACCCTCCAACCACTCCTGGATGGCCAGGAGGCGACCGTTCCAGGCATCGGTAAGACGCTCCTCCAGAAAGGTGACGAACAGGCTGTCGAAGAGCTGGATCCCCTGCTCAAGCAGAAACATGCGCTCGAAGAAGGCCGCCTCCCGCTCGCTCATCTCCTCCACGGTGCTGTCCCGCTCGATGCGCACCTGGGGGCATTTGAACGAGGCGAAACCGAAGGTCTCCCCCTTCAGGGTCAGCTTCCAGAGGTTTTCGTCCTTCTCCATGCAGATGGTGGCGCTGGTGATCTTCTTGCCCCCCTTGATGGCGGAGATGGCCTCCAGGTAGCTATCCTGGGAGCCGGACATGGAAACCTTCTGGATGCCCCCCTCCTCGCCTCCACCCTGGAGCAGGATGCGGTCGTCGATCCAGGCGGTGAACCCTTCGCCCGGACTGAAGTGGCCGGGACGACAGACCCTGAAATCCCCCTCACCGTTCAGGCCGCGCTGCAGGAGCCAGAGCAGAAAATCCCAGCCAAGCCACTGGTTGTCGCGGATCAGGGCAACGGCGGAATCGGAATTGGCCTGGTTGGCCTTGTCCAACTTCTCCAGCAACTCTCCCTCCAGCAGCATGCGGGCCCGGGCAAAGGGATGGATCGCCAGCGGGTGCAGCCCTTCGAAGCTCTTGCGGAAGATGTCCTCGAAGCGCTCGACCACCTTGCTTCCCAGGCTGAACAGGGTCAGCACGCCGCGTTTCAGATCCCAGACAACATCAACCGTGGAGGGGACCGGCAGACAGCGGGTCATGAGGCGCAGTTGCACCTGCTCCTTGATCTCGTTGCGTTTGTCCTTGGGCGTGCGCCGCAGGTTGGGGTGCTGGGCCAGGAAAGCCCCCTCTTCGCGGGCGGTGTGGGACTTGAGGACGGCGGACGGTATCCTGCGCTGGTCGCGGCGCAGGGAGAACACCAGGTAATTGTCGCGCCAGAATGATGAGGGGAGCTGGAAACCGGAATCGTCCGGATGGTCCACCTGGGTCCACCCCTCGGAGAGTTCGTCGCTGGAGTTTTCTATGGACTGGAAGGCGCGGCCGGCCAGTTTCCCGGAGAACCAGTCAAACTGGTCCTTCTGGGGGATGTCGCCGCTGATGGTGAACTGGGTGATGCTGACGGTATTGGCATAGACGCCCATGAAGCTTGATTCCTTTCGCTAATCGGGTGGAGCGGAACAGGGAATGATCAAAACGCGGGGCGGGTCTTAAACCCGCCCCGCGTTTTTTTCCCTGTGATCGGTTGTTATTCGGCCCGCATCCCCACGTACTGGATGCTGCCGTCGGAACGGCGCAACAGGAGGCGCACGATGTCCCCCTTCTTGATCGTGGAGAGCAGGGCATTGAATTTCTGCAGGCTGTCGGGGCGCTGGCCGTTGATCTCGATGATGACGGCCCCGGTGGTCACCCCTGCCTCTTCGGCCGGCGAGTCGGGCGTAACCTGGGTCACCACCAGCCCCTTTGCCTCCCTGATGCCGATGCGGGCGGCCAGTTCCTTGGTCAGTTCCTGGACGGTTATGCCGATTTTGTCACTCTCCGCGCCGCCGTCACCATCCACCGCCGCCTGTTCGCCATCCTTCAGCTTGGCGATGACCACATTCAGGCTCTGGCGCTTGCCGTCACGGGCGAACAGGACCTTGACCTTCTTGCCCACCGGCGTCACCGCCACATAGCGGGGGAGTTCGCTCCCCTCGTTGATCGCCTTGCCGTCGAACTCCAGGATCACGTCGCCAGCTTTGAGTCCGGCCTTCTCCGCCGGCCCCTCTTTTTCCACACTGGAGATCAGGGCACCCTTGTCCGATTCCAGGCCAAAGGATTTGGCCAGTTCAGGCGTCAGCGGCTGGAAGCGCACCCCCAGATAGCCGCGGGTGACCCTGCCGCTCTGGCGCAATTGGCTGACAGTGGCTTTGGCGATATTGACCGGAATGGCGAAGCCGATGCCGCCACCGCCGCCGGCGATAATGGCGGTATTGATGCCGATCACCTTGCCGCTGGCGTTGAACAGCGGGCCGCCGGAGTTGCCCGGGTTGATGGAGGCATCGGTCTGGATGAAGTCGTCATAGGGGCCGCTGCCGATCACGCGTCCCTTGGCGCTGACGATGCCGGCAGTGACGGTATGGGCCAGGCCGAAGGGGTTTCCGATGGCCATGACCCATTCCCCCACCTGCAGCGCATCGCTGTCACCCAGCTCGGCAAAGGGAAAGGTCTTGCCATCGTTGATCTTGACCAGGGCCAGGTCCAGCTTCTCGTCGACCCCCTTGATCTCCCCCTTCAACTCACGCCCGTCGGCCAGCTTGACCATCACCTCGTCGGCGCCGCTGACCACATGGTTGTTGGTGAGCACGTACCCCTCGGCATCAATGATGAAGCCGGTGCCCAGGCTCTGCTCGCGACGGGGACGCTGCTGGGGCATCTCATCGAAAAAACGGCCGAAGAATTCTTCGAAGAATTTGTCGTGCTGATTGCCCTGGGGCGAACGCTGGCTGCGTTGCGCTGGCTTGATGTTCTTTACCGTGCGGATGTTGACCACCGTGGGGGTCAGTTTCTTGGAGAGTTCGACGAAATCGGGACTGATCACCCTGGCGAATGACGGTAGCGGAAGAGAGACGGCGAGGACCACCATCCCGATCACGAGGCGCAGCGACCATTGGAATGCTGTTGACATGCTTTCAACCTCCCTGAAGCGTGTGAGAATCGAACAACGAGGGGCGGGTCTCACTGATGTGACGACGCCGCCCCTTGCCCTGTTTCGTCGGCACTATAGCATAGCGCCCGAAAAAATCAATCCCCGCCGCATGCGGCCTGTCTACCCCTCCCTGAGGATATACCCCTGGCCGCGCACGGTGTGGATCAGCTTCGTGGAGTATTCCTTGTCCACCTTCTTGCGCAGATAATTGACGTACACATCGATGATGTTGGTGAAGCTGTCAAAGGCGTAGTCCCAGACATGCTCGGCGATCATGGCGCGGGAGAGCACCTTGTTGGGGTTGCGCACCAGGTATTCCAGCAGGCCGTACTCCTTGGCGGTCAGGTCGATCTCGTTGCCGCTGCGCCAGACCTTGTGGGAGACCGGATCGAGGCGCAGGTCGGCAAAGAAGATCTCCGCCCCGCGATCATGCTCGCTACGGCGCAGAAGCGCCCTGACGCGGGCAAGAAGCTCGGCAAAGGCGAAGGGCTTGGTCAGGTAGTCATCGGCCCCCGCCTCCAGGCCGGACACGATGTCATCGGTCGTTCCCCGGGCGGTCAGCATCAGGACAGGCATCTGGCTGCCTCCCTCGCGCAGTTCCCGGATCACGGTCAGCCCATCCTTCTTGGGCACCATCACATCCAGGATCGCCAGACTGTACTCACCGGACTGGGCCTGCTTGAGCCCCTCGGCGCCATCATGGACGATGGTGACCGAATAATCGTCCTCCTCCAGACCGCGCTTGATAAAGCCGGCAACTTTTTTTTCATCTTCTACAACAAGAATTTTCATGATATGTCTCCTTTTACGCGTGCTTCGGTAATTCGTTTTTCACGTACAGCCATTTTGCGCAGGATCTCCGAGGCCGCCTCCTCCACCGACTTGTTGGTCATGTCGATGACCATCCACTGGGGGTGCTGGCGATAGAGCCGCCTGCAGGAGATGATTTCGTCCTCGACCCGCTGGTAATCGGCATAGTTTCCCCGGGGGCTCTGGCGCATGTTGATCAGGCGCGAGGTGCGGATTTCCACCAGCCGCTTGGGGTCGATGACCAGACCGACTATTTTCTCCTGCTCGATCTGGAACAATTCGGCGGGAGGGTCGATGCCGATGATCAACGGGACGTTGGCCACCTTGTACCCCTTGTGGGCCAGGTACATGGAGAGCGGCGTCTTGGATGACCGGGAGGCTCCCACCAGTACCAGGTCAGCCTTGTGCAGGTACTGCGTGTCCTGGCCGTCGTCATGGGTGACCGTGAAGTTGACCGCTTCCATGCGTTTGAAATAGTCGGTATCGATGCGGTGCAGCAACCCCGGCTTTGCCTGGGAAGTGGCGCCCAGAAAACTGGACAGGCTGTAGATCAGCCCCCCCAGGAGGTCCACGGCGTACATGCCGTGATCCTCGGCCATCTGGGCCACCTTCTGGGAGAGGGATGGATCCACCAGGGTATAGGCGATCATTCCCGGTTCGGCGATGGCCACCGACATGGCCTGCTGCACGTCGTTTTCATTATGAATCTGGCAGAGCCGCACCACCCTGACCTCATCATAGTAGAACTGTGACAGGGCGGCACGGATGACCCTTTCGGCCGTTTCTCCGGTCGCATCGGATATGACATAGATACGTTTCATGCTACCAGCCCCCGTTCCTGTCTTATTAACGCACTATTATATTTCTAATTAGAACAGTACTATTTGTCAAGGTTTTTATTGCCAGAAGTGCAGCATATTGATAACATACCGAACTCATTTGAAAAACATAACCACAAGGAAACCCATGACTACCCGCTGGCTTGAAATCACCTGTGACATTCCCGCCGATCTTGCCGACATCCTGGCCTCGTATCTGGGCGAACTCTCCGGCACCGGCGTCTGCACCGAGAACCTGGACGTTGACGCCTTTTCAACCGACGAAATCACCCTCTCCGCCATCAAAACGGTCAAGGCCTATTTCAGCGAGGATGAAGACGTGGATGCCCGGCTGGAGGAGATTCAGACCTTCCTCGACCGCCTCGCCGAGCAGCATCCGGGCCTCTCCATCCCCAGGCCGATCATCTCCACGGTGCAGAGCGAAGACTGGAGCAGCAGCTGGAAGGAGAACTTCAAGCCGCTGCGCGTCGGACGGCGACTGATGATCGTGCCGACCTGGGAGGAACCGCCGCCACATCCCGACGCCATCGTGCTGCGCCTGGACCCGGGCATGGCCTTCGGCACCGGAGGGCACGAGACCACCCGCCTCTGCCTGGAGCTGCTGGAGGAGATCATGGACGGCATGCCGATCCTGCTGACCCCATCGGTGCTGGACCTGGGCACCGGCTCCGGCATCCTGGCCATGGCTGCCGTCCGGCTGGGCGCCGGCCGGGTCGTCGCGGTGGACATCGACCCCCAGGCGGTGGAAGTGGCCCGGGAGAATCTGGCGCTCAACGACCTTGTGGACCAGGTGCAGTGCGACACCACCCCCCTGGAGGCGATCACGGGGACCTTCGACGTCATCCTGGCCAACATCCTGGCGGAAGAACTGGTGCGTCTGGCACCGCAGCTGATCCAGCGCCTGTCAGCGGGAGGGATGCTGGTGCTCTCCGGCATCCTGGCGGAAAGAGAGCAGCTGGTCCGCGCCGGATTCGCGTGCCAAGAGCTGGAATACCGTGAGACGCGGCGGCAGGGTGAATGGGTGGCCATGGTCTACCGGAGAACCGCCACGACATGAGCGGCCGGCGCTTCATGATCAACTCCCGCAGCATCCAGGACAACCATGCCTGGCTGGAGGGGGACCTGTTCAGTCACATGGTGCGGGTACTGCGTCTGGGGCCGGGCGCATCGGTCATCCTGGTGGACGAGCAGGGGGGTGAACACCAGGGGACCATCCAGCGGCTGGAGAACGAGCGGGTCATGATCAGGATCGCGGAATCCCTTGCTCCCGGCGACGACGAAGGGGAAACGCCGGCCATAACCATCTGCCAGGCTCTTCCCAAGGGGGAGAAGACCGATCTGATCCTGCAGAAGGGGACCGAGCTGGGAGTGCATGACTTCCGCCTGTTCGCCGGGTGCCGCTCCGTTGCCCGCGTACGCGAGGAACAGCACAAGGGAAAGTTGGAGCGCTGGAACAGGATCACCGCCGAGGCGGCCCGCCAGTGCGGCAGGAGACGCGTACCGGCGGTCAGCTGGTTTCCCGACGCGGAGCGGGCGGCAGGCTCCTGCGACCATGAGCTGCGCCTGCTGCTCTGGGAGGGGGAACGCCGGCAGGGGCTGAAGAACGCCCTGGAGCAGCTTCCCCGTCCCGCATCGGCCATCGTGGCCATCGGCCCCGAGGGAGGCTTCGATCCCCGGGAGGTTCGCTGCTTCACCGGGCACGGCTTTCTCCCCGTCAGCCTGGGGAAGAGGGTCCTGCGCACGGAAACCGCATCCCTTGCCATTACCGCAATACTTCAGTATATTTGGGGAAACATGTAGCCCAGCATCCGCAGGCCGCTCCCAACAGAGCCCCTGCCCGGCGGAGACAGGCTGCACAGAGGAGAATCCCATGAAATGTCCGAAATGCGGGTATACCAGTTTCGAAAGCAACGATACCTGCAAGAAATGTTCACATGACCTGATTGCCCACCGGGAAACCTACGGGCTGAAACCGGTCGTGTTCCAGATGGACAAGCGCGCCACCATGGCTGCTGCCATAGTGACCGAGGCTGCCCCAGCCGCAGTCCCCCAGCAACCAGCGGAACAGGCGACCGACATGTTCTCCTTCGACATTCCCGACCAGAAGCCGGCCACCCCCGTGGAGGAGCCCCCCGTCAGCACCCCCTTCAGCTTCGATGAACGGCCAGCCCCCTCCCCCGCCGAACCGGCTTCGCCTTTCTCTTTTTCCTTTGACGACGACCAGGCAACGGCCAAGAACGCCACGCCGGAGGACGCCTTCGCCGACCTGCTTGAAACCACACAGCTGGGTGAACCAGCACCCTCCGCAGGGCCAGCCATGGCATCCACGCCCCCCCTGGCGGGCGACGCCCCCGGCGAGTACGACCTGAGCAGCTTCTCCTGGGACGACACCACCGTCGAATCACCGGGCGGCGAGCCCAAAAAGAAGGCTGACGACGACTTCACCAGCCTGTTCGGCGAGATCGATGACGCAGCCATAAAGAAATAGTCCGTTTCCACGACGCCTTATCAACCAGAGCGGGGCAGCCCGCTCTTTTTTGTTCCCCTGCACTCCCTGGAGTTTTTCCGTGTCCCAGCGCATCGCCATCCTGCCCGAAATTATCACCAACAAAATCGCCGCCGGCGAGGTTGTGGAACGACCTGCATCGGTCATCAAGGAGCTGATTGAAAACTCCCTGGATGCCGGCGCAACGGACATCTCCGTGGAGATCGCCGCAGGGGGCAGGCGCCTGATCAAGATCACGGACAACGGACACGGCATGTCCCGCGAGGACGCCCTCCTGTCCCTGGAGCGCCACGCCACCAGCAAGATCAGGAGCGACAATGATCTGGACGGCATCCACACCCTCGGCTTCCGCGGCGAGGCGCTCCCCTCCATCGCGTCGGTCTCCCGCCTGCGCCTGAGCAGCCGAGAAACGGACAGCCCGGAGGGGACCGAGATCATCGTGGAGGGGGGAAAGGTGCGGGATGTGAAGGCATGTGGCATGGCCCCCGGCACAGTGATCAGCGTCGAACAGCTCTTCTTCAACACCCCGGCACGGCTCAAGTTTCTGCGCAGCGCCGAAACCGAGGCCGGCCATGTGGGGGACTGCCTGACCCGCATGGCCATCTCCCGACCCGATGTGGCCTTCAGCTGCAGCAGCGACGGCCGCGACCTGCTGCGGGTGCAGCGGGGAGACCTGCTGCGGCGCCTTTCCCAGGCCCTGGGGAAGGGTACCGCAGCCAGCCTGCACGAACTGCATCTCTCCCGCGACGGAATCGACATCAGCGGCTACATCTCCTCTCCCGCCGCCTGCCGCTCCACCACCAGCGCCATGTTCACCTACATAAACGGCCGTTTCATCCGGGACAAGGTGATCCAGCACGCCATCATGCAGGCCTACCGGGGAGTCATGGACCGGGGCCGCTACCCGGTGGTGGCCCTGTTTATCCAGCTCCCTCCCGCCGAGGTGGATGTGAATGTGCATCCCACCAAGCACGAGGTGCGCTTCCGCCGCCAGGCGCTGGTGCATGACACGCTGCAATCAGCCCTGGAGGAGCTGCTCAAGCGCTCCCCCTGGCTGCACCGCCCCCAGACTCCGGTTCAACCGGCCGCAGCCGGCGCCCCATCCATAAGCCAGGCCTACCGGGAGCGGGTCGCCGCCGCGGCCCAGGCATCCCTGGCCATGGCCCGCAAACCGGATTACCCCCGCTTCCATGAGACAGCGAGGCCACAACCGGACCCGCAGCATCCCCCCGGAACGGAAAGCGTATCGGTCAGGGAGACGACCCCTTCCTTCCTGCCCCGGGAGCCTGCCGCCGACCCCCAGGGATACTTCTCGGGATTGAGGATCATCGGCCAGTTCCACGACGAGTACATCCTCTGCCAGTCCGGGGATCAGCTGGTGATCATCGACCAGCACGCGGCCAGCGAACGGGTGGCCTTCCAGAAGCTGCGCGGCCAGTTCGAGACCGGCGGGGTGGAATCCCAGCGCCTGCTCTTCCCCGAGACACTGGAGCTCTCCTTTAGCGAGGCGGACACGGCAAGGCGCTTCAATAACGAGCTGGCCCGCATCGGCTTCGAGCTGGAGCCCTTCGGCGGCAACACGGTCATCGTCAGCGCCATCCCCCGCCTGGCAATCGCCCGTGACGCCAGCAGACTGGTCAGGGACCTGCTGGCCGAGCTGACCCAGCTGGGCGCCAGCTCGGCCTTCCTGGATAGCCGCGACGCCCTGCTCTCGCGCATCGCCTGCCACAGTGTCGTGCGCGGCGTCCATCGCCTGGAAGAGCGCCAGATCAGGGAACTGCTGCACGGCATGGACGGCACCGACTTCGCCGCCAGCTGCCCCCATGGCCGCCCGGTTTCCCATGTCATCACCCTGGGGGAACTGGAGAAAATCTTCAAACGCACATGACAGGGCCGCCACTCCCCCGCATACTGATCATCTGCGGCCCCACCGCCTCGGGCAAAAGCGAGCTGGCGGTACGACTGGCACGGGAACTGGACGGAGAGATCGTCAATGCCGACTCCATGCAGATCCATCGCGGCATGGACATCGGCACGGCCAAGCCGACCGTCGGGGAGATGGGCGCCGTCCCCCACCATCTGCTGGACGTGGCCGATCCGGACCGTCCTTTCTCGGCCGCCGACTTCAGCGACGCGGCCAGCCAGGCGATTTCAGGCATCATCCGGCGGGGAAAGCGCCCCATCGTGGTGGGGGGCACCGGCCTCTACCTGCGCGCCCTGCTGCACGGCCTGGTGGACTCCCCCAGCGGCGCCGGAGAGCTGCGCCGTCGGCTGCAGGAAGAGGCGCGGGAACTGGGCAACCAGGCCATGCTGGAGCGGTTGCGCCGGGTTGACCCGCAACTTGCAGCCACGATCCACCCCAACAATCTGGTGCGCATCATCCGCGGGCTGGAGGTGTACCACCTGACCGGCATCCCGCTCTCCCGCTACCAGAACGAGCACGGCTTTGCCGCAGAGCGCTACCGGAGCCTCGCCATCGGCATCCGGGTGGAACGCCGGGAGCTGTACGAACGGATAGAACGGCGGGTTGACCGGATGCTGGCCACAGGGCTCCTGGACGAGGTCCGGGCTCTGCTGGAGGCCGGTTTTGGACCGGAACTGAAGGCCATGCGCTCCATCGGCTACCGTGAGTCCTGCGACTTCCTGGCGGGCAATTCAAGTCTGGAGGAGGCAACAGCGCTGATAAAGCGCAACACCCGCCGCTACGCCAAGCGTCAACTGACCTGGTTCAATGCCGACACGGAGATTATATGGCTTGAATATCCGGAAAAGTTTGCTACTATTTTGCGACATTGCATTGCATTTTTCGAATGACAGGAGGGATGACACCCATGGCAAAGGCCCCGTTCAACATTCAGGATCAGTACCTCAACCAGTCCCGGAAGGAACGCGTCAAGGTGGTCGTCACCATGATGTCCGGTGACAAGCTGGAAGGGTATATCAAATCATTCGACAACTTCTCCGTACTGTTGGACTTGAACTGCGATGTCCTGGTCTACAAGCACGCCATCTCCACCATCACCTCTGCCGACGGTTCATTCCGGCTGCACCAGTAATCATGTCCCGGCCCGCGGAGCCCCAGGCTTCGCGGCAAGCCTTCCCCTTTTGGCACTTCATGCACGCAAACACAAAAATCCTGTTGGCCATCTCCCTGACACTGCTCATCCTCGGCGGCCTTGTTTTGACCTATCCGTCGTCCGCGTTCATGCAGCTCTTCATCGCCCTGACCCTGGCCCACATCCTCAGCCCAGCGCTGCTGCTGGAGAAACGGGGAACGGGACGGATAGCTGGCAGCCTGATCGTTTTCAGCGCCGCCCAGGCCGACTATTACCGCAGTTCGCCCTGCTACCGGGGCGCATTATGAGGGGACTGCTGATCGAGAGCGTGGTTCCCGGCTCCATCGCCCAGGAGATGGGCATCGCGGCGGGCGACCGGCTGCTGAGCATCAACGGCCAGCGGCTGCGGGACATCATCGACTACAGCTACCAGGCCTCGGGTGACGACGAGCTTCTGCTGGAGGTGATGACACCTGGGCAGGAGCTGTGGGAGTACGAGATTCAGCGCGAAGCGGGGGATTCCCTCGGCCTGATCTTTGCCCCCCCCAAACCGGCCCGCTGCCGCAACAACTGCGTCTTCTGCTTCGTCCACCAACTCCCCAGGGGGCTGCGCAAACCGCTCTACGTCAAGGATGAGGACTACCGGCTCTCCTTCCTCAATGGAAACTACGTCACCCTGGCGAACCTGAAACAGTCTGAGCTGAGACGCATCGTGGAGCAGCGCCTCTCGCCGCTCTACATCTCCGTCCACAGCACCAACCCGATCCTGCGCGAACAGCTGCTGGGAAGGGCTGGCATCCCCCCCATCCTGGCGCAGCTGGAACAGCTTGTCGCCGCCCGCATTACCCTGCACACCCAGGTGGTGCTCTGCCCCGACCTGAATGACGGCAAAGAACTGGAACGGACCGTATCCGACCTGGCGGGACTTTATCCCGGCGTACAGTCCCTGGCCGTGGTGCCGTTGGGGCTGACCAGCCACCGCCGGGGGCTGCCGCAGCTGAAGGGGATGGATGGGGAGTACGCACGGGAAGTGCTGCGTTTTTGGGAGCCACGCTGCAGGGAACTCACCAAACGACTCGGCCAGCCGTTTCTCTTCCTGGCGGACGAGTTCTACCTCAAGGCGGGACTCCCCTTCCCCCCCCTGCGCAGCTACGGCGATCTGCCCCAGCTGGAGAACGGGGTGGGCATGGTGCCGCTCTTCCTGCGCGACGCGGCCCGGACCTTGCGAACGGCCCGACAGTTGGGCTCGTTCCGGGTTACGGTGGTGACCGGCGTCTCCTCATTCGGCTTTGTGAGCGATTTTCTTCGGCACCTGGAGGAAAAGAGCGGGGTGGAGATCCAGACCCTGGCGGTGGAGAACCGCCTGTTCGGCCAGAGCGTCACCGTCAGCGGCCTGGTGGCGGGCAACGACATCATCGCCGCCCTGAGCGGTATGGAGATCGGAACGGCGCTGCTGCTGCCGGATGTCATGCTCAAGGAGGGGGAGGGGCTCTTTCTGGACGACGTCAGCATGGAGGAACTGGGGCAACGCCTGGGTTGCAGGGTCGTGGCTTTCCAGGCCACGCCCCAGGGGTGCTACCGGGCCATCAGGGCTCTGGCGCGGACAGCGCGCTGAGGGCGGGACGCGCCGGGTGCAGGGTCATTTTCCCAGCAGTTCCTCGATCCTGGCCCGGTCGAAACCGGTCAGGATCCGGCCGTTGATCATGAAGGTGGGAGTGGAAGTCACTCCGGCGCGGGTAGCGATCATGAGCTGCTCCTCCCGCAACCTGTTCCCCCGGGGAGTGCTGGCAAGTGTGGCAGCGCCATCCAGGGCGCCGGACATGACCTGGTGGTATGCCCGTTCCCCATCCTTGCGGGAGAGGATGTAGCCGACCTTTTCCCTGGCCCGGGGGTGCCTGGCCAGGGGGTAGAAGAATACATAGCGGGTCACATCACCGCGGCCGTCAAGGTAGCGGGAAGCAGTGCGGCAGAAGGGGCAGTCGGGATCGGTAAATTCCACCACGACCCTGGGACCGGAACCGATCTTCAGCGCCTTGGCGAAATCAAGCTCCGCAGCCCGAAGCGGCGCGGCCAGGCAGAGCCCGGCCACCAGCAGCAGCAGCGCAACCAGTGACCGGATCATGGACGGCTCCCTCCCTGCCGTTGCCCGGCATCACTCACCATCGCTCTCTTCCAGGGCGGGGAGCAGGATGATGAACTCGCTCCCCTGGCCCGGCGTGCTCTCGACCCAGATCACGCCGCCAAAACCTTTCACCGTCAACGTGCAGTAGGCCAGCCCGAGCCCGGCGCCGCTGCGCCCCTTGCCCCCCTGGCTCGACTGGACAAAACGCTCGAAGATCCTCTCCTGATCCTCCGACGGGATGCCGCTGCCCGTATCCCTGACGCTCAGGCGCACCAGGTGCCCGTGGCCGTTGAACAGCCGGGAGGCCTGGTGCGCGACATAGGCGGGGACCGGCAACTCCATCGCCCGCTTCGTATCCAGGGAATGGCAGGAGAGGGTAATCATCCCCCCTTCCGGCGTGAACTTGAGGGCGTTGGAGAGAAGGTTGGTGACGGTCCGGGAAAAGGCGCTACGGTCGACGGCCAGCCAGGGAAGATCCGGGTCCACGTCGACGTTCAGCACGACTCCTTCGCGGCCGGCCAGCATGCCAAACCTGCCGACAATGGCCGAAAGCAGTTCCCGGGGATCGCTGGGCTGCAGGTCCAGGCGCATGCGGCCAGCCTCGAAGCGATGGATATCCAGCAGGTTGTCGATCATGGCGACCACTTCATTGCAGCTGTCGATGGCGGACTGGAGATACTCGGACTGCTCCTGGTTGACCGGCCCCAGGCACCCCTCGCGCATGATGTCGATGGAGCCGATCACGGCGGTGATCGGGTTCTTCATGTCATGGGAGAGCATGGAGACGAAGTCGTCCTTTTCCCGTTCCAGGCGCTGCTTTTCCAGGCGCATGGCGCGGTTGGCGATGGCCTGGTCCACCCGCTGGAGCACATCGTTGAACTCGAAGGGCTTGGCAAAGTAATCCATGGCGCCGTTTTTCATGCAGTTCACCGCCATGCTCTCGCTGCCATGACCGCTCATCATGATCACGGCAACATCGTTTCCGCTCTCCCTGATCTGTTCCAGCACCTGCACACCGCTCATCTGCGGCATCCAGATATCCAGCAGCACCAGGGCATAGGTTTTTTCCGCCAGCAGCGCCAGGCACTGCTCGCCATCCTTGGCCCATTCGGTCAGATAGCCGGACTCCTCCAGGTGCAGGGAGAGGATCTTGGCCACCAGCATCTCGTCATCAACAATCAAAACCCTCGGGGGAGTCTGTGGGCTCATGGGAGCACCTGCCGAAAAGCGGCCAGAAAGGCTTCCGCCAGAACAAGGTCTTCGGGAGTGGTGATCTTTATGTTGCGGTAATCGCCCGGCACAATCCGCACCCGCCCACCTCGCCGCTCCACCAGCGACGAATCGTCGGTACCGGCGAAGCCGGCCTCCTCGGCGCTCTGGTGGGCCTCGCAGATAACGCCGTAACGGAACGACTGGGGGGTCTGGGCCTGCCAGAGGGTCGAGCGGTCCGGCGTATCCTGGACAACGCCGTCCCGCACCGTCTTGATGGTATCCTTGGCCCTCACCGCCACCAGCGCCCCGTCGCCGGAGCTTGCCACGGCAATGGATTCCCGCAAGAGGTCAGGGGAGATGAACGGCCTGACACCGTCGTGGATCAGCACCACGTCATCGGCGGCGGCATGGCGCTTCAAGGCCTTGAGGCCGTTCATGACCGAATTCTGGCGTTCCCGGCCACCGGGAACGATTTCGATCACCTTGGTGAAGCCGCAGGCGCTGACCACCTGATCGCGGCAGTAGGCGATCTCGTCGGCGGGGGTCACCAGGCAGATGCCAGTGATGCGGGGGCACTGCTGGAATACCGCCAGAGTGTGGGCCAGAATGGGAAGGCCGCCCAGTTGCAGGTACTGCTTGTTCACGGAAGCGCCCATGCGCTTCCCCATTCCGGCAGCCGGTATCAGGGCAAAGGCCTTGCAAGCTTTCATCGTCTTTCCTCGCGAGCGCCGCGACCGCCCATGTTCAGTGGTGCGGCGAGCGCTGAAATATCCCGGCCGGTCAGCAGCCATGGCCGCCATGCCGGCGGTTCAGCGGCCCATCTTGAACTCGGCAGCCAGGGTAGCGGTGACACCGCCATCGATCAGCACCCTGCCGCCGTACTCGGCATTCTTCTGAACCAGCCTGGATGCAGCCTCGGCATCCCTGCGCCGGAAAGCGTCCAGAATCTTGTCGTGCTCCTGCACCGACACGGCCATCCTGCCGGGAAGACTTAAGGACATGTGGCGAAGACGCTGGAAACGGGTTATCAGGCTATAGATCATCTCTTTGAGCTTCTCATTGTCGGAGGCATTGATGAAGACGGCGTGGAATTCGTCATGGAGCTTGAAAAAGCCCTTCACGTCGTTGGCAGCGGCCAGCTCGCCAAGCCGGGAGTTGATGGAGTGGAGGCGCTCCAGCTCCTTGTCGGTCAGCCTCTGGCAGGCCCGCTGGGCGGCATACCCCTCCAGAATGCTCTTGATGGCGTAGAAATCCTCAACCTCTTTCAGGTTGAACTCGCTGACAACCGCCCCCCGCCGGGGAATCACCGTCAGGTACCCCTCGGATTCCAGCTGCCGGAACGCCTCGCGGATCGGCGTACGGCTGATGCCGAAACGTTCGGCCAGCTCCGGCTCCGACACCTTGCAGCCTTCCTTGAGCGATCCGGAGATGATGGCGTCACGAATGTTTTCCAGGATCTTTTCGCGCAGCGTGGGATGCTTTTCAATCGGTTTTGGCATATCCAGATCTCCGGGCAAAAATTTTGGTTATTGTATACTGTATGCAAAATTTGTCAACTCTAACATTTTGTATTTGAAAAGTTTTTTTGAGTACAACCCTTTTTCGCCCGCTTTCGGAGGGGGGCGCGACGCGCGGCTTTGCCACGCAGGCTACAATTCCTTGAAATTTGCACTGCCAGAATGTACTCTTACCATTCGCACGAGGCGCCCGTGGATCCTGTCCGACACCTGAAAATATCCGTAGCCATCCTGCTTCTGCTGGTTTCCGCGGGCACCATCGGCTTCATGTCCATCGAGCACTGGAGCCTCCTGGACGCCCTGTACATGACCATCATCACCCTGGGTACCGTCGGTTTCAAGGAGGTCCACGACCTGTCCGACACCGGCAAGGGCTTCACCATGTCGCTGATCGTGGTGGGCGTCAGCGTGCTGGGGTATATCGTGGGCAGTCTGGCCCAGATCATGTTCGAGGGGCAGATCCAGCGGGTCATCGGGAGAAAAAAAGTGGAAAAGAAGATCGAGGCTCTTCGCGGGCACTACATCGTCTGCGGTTTTGGCCGGATCGGCTCGCTGATCTGCAGGGAATTCTTTTCCCACAAACTCCCCTTCGTGGTGGTGGAAAAGCACGCTGAGACCCTGGAAAAGCTTGAGGAGAGCGGCTACCTGCACATCAGGGGGGACGCCACCCAGGACGAGAGCATGCTCAAGGCGGGCATCAAGCGGGCCAAGGGGCTGATCTCGGTGGTCTCCTCCGACGCCGACAACGTCTACATCACCCTGACCGCGCGCGGCCTCAACCCCGAGCTCTTCATACTGGCCCGTTCCAGCGACGAGAGCTCGGACATCAAGCTGAAGCGGGCCGGCGCCTCCAAGGTCATCTCCCCCTACGTCATCGGCGGAACCAGGATGGCCCAGTCGATCCTGCAACCCAACGTGGTCGACTTTATCGAGATCGCCACCGGCAGCGACCACCTGGACCTGCAGATGGAGGAAATCACCATCCCCCCCGACTCGGTCTTTGCCGGCGAGACACTGGTCAGCTCCGGGTTCCGCCGGGAAACCGGCGTGATCATCATCGGCATCAAGAAGGCCCACGGAAAGATGGTCTTCAACCCGCACTCCCTGGCCAAGATCGACGGCGATGATACCCTGATCGTCCTGGGAGAACCCCTATCCATCGCAAAGCTGGAAGATTTGATACTCCATGCCGGACCAGCCTCCATCATCAAGCAGCAGCTCAAGAGACACAGCCACCATGAATAGAAAGATACACGCCCACGTCCCCTACCCCCTGCTCTCCGAGAGCCTGGACCGCATCCTGCGCGAGCGCATCAACCCCGAAGTGTACTTCTCCTGCGAGGCGTTGGACACGTTCACCGCGGAACGGTTGACCGAGTCGGCCCGCCGGCTGCGGGAGGCCGGGCTTAACACCACCATCCATGCCGCCTTCATGGACTTGAATCCCGGCGCAACGGACATCACCATCCGCGAGGCGACCCGCAAGCGCTTCGAGCAGGTCTTTCAGGCGGCCGAGATCCTCGGGCCGCGGGTGATCGTCTTTCACCCCGGCCTGGACGAGTTGCGCCACGGCAACAGCCGTACAGCCTGGCTCAGACACAGCATCGACTTCTGGCAGGGGCTGCTGCCCCGGGCAACCGCCATCGGCAGCATCATCGCCGTGGAGAACATCTTCGAAAAGGAGCCTTCCTCCCTGCGCGACCTGCTGGAGGCCATCGACTCCCCCTCGTTCCGCCACTGTTTCGACGTGGGCCACTGGAACATGTTCTCCACGGTCGGCCTGGAGGAGTGGTTCGCCGAACTGGGCTCCTTCATGGCTGAAATCCATCTGCACGACAACTTCGGCCAGGCGGACGAGCACCTCCCCCTGGGGGAGGGCGAAATCGACTTTGACCAGCTCTTCGACCTCCTGGACAGCTTCGCCCCCGAGGCGGTCTTGACCATCGAAGCCCACTCCAACGAGCGCCTGGAGCGCTCGCTGAAGAACATCCAGAAATACCTGTAGTTCATCCCAATCAAGGGGCGGCCCCCGCGGGGGAAGCAGCTTCGCCGTCCCGCCTCAAGGAACGCCCATGTCTGAAACAATCCTCGTTACCGGCGGCTGCGGCTACATCGGCAGCCACGTTGTCCGTCAACTGACCGAATCGGGTCACCGGGTGGTGGTGTACGACAACCTCTCCACCGGCTTCCCCACCGCCCTCATCAACGGAGAGAAACTAATCCTGGCCGACCTGAGCGACACGGCGGCCCTGAACGACGCCTTCCAGAGCCACCGTTTCTCCACCGTGCTGCACTTCGCCGCCGCCATCATCGCCCCGGAGTCGGTCTCGCTGCCGCTGAAGTACTACGGCAACAACACCCGCAACACCCTGGGACTGCTGGAGGCATGCGTCAGGCATCGCGTCAAGCGCTTCATCTTCTCCAGCACCG
>MTLE01000445.1_pt1 | contig 80621 bp, 65 predicted proteins | sample 1982461 | NCBI WGS metagenome assembly MTLE01 (sample SAMN05712605, study PRJNA340218) | biofilm metagenome | isolation source: sample SPL anode biofilm adapted to -200 mV | place: USA | collected 2012-02-03 | reverse complement strand
GTAATACAAATCTTCCCGGAAAGAGCCGTCTTTGATCTTTGTTTCCAGCGGCACGTTGGTGGCCGCCAGGACGCGCACGTTGACAAACACCGGCACGGTGTCACCCACCCGGCGCACTTCCCGCTCTTGCAGCACGCGCAGCAGACGGCTCTGCAGCAACGGCGGCATGGAGGAAACCTCATCCAAAAAGATCGTGCCGCCATCGGCCTCCTGAAACAGGCCCTTTTTATCGTTTATGGCTCCTGTGAAGGCGCCCTTGCGATGGCCGAACAACTCGGATTCCAGCAAGTTTTCCGGCAACGCGCTGCAATTCACTGGAATGAAAGGCGCGAACTGCCGGCGGCTGTTGAAGTGCAGCGCCCGGGCCACCAATTCCTTGCCCGTGCCGCTTTCCCCCAGAATCAAAATCGTGGAGTCGGTATCCGCCACGCGCTGCACCATCTTGAACACCCCTTGCATCGCGGAGGAAGCGCCAATGATCTGGCTGAATTGATATTTCGCCTTGAGCTGGCGGCGGAGGTAAAGATTCTCGCTGAGCGCGTCGCAATACGATAACGCCCGGTGCACGCACAGCTTTAATTCATCCAGCTTGAAGGGTTTTTCCAGGTAATCGTAGGCCCCTTTTTTCATGGCATCGACCGCCGTCTCGATGCTGCCGAAGGCGGTGATCAGGATGACCAGCGCCGGCGGGGTCATGGATCTTGCCTTTTGGAGAATTTCCAGCCCGGAAGCGCGCGCTTTTTCCAGATACAAGTCGGTGATGACCAATTCCGGCGTCACCGAGTCCAGCGCCGCCAAAGCCGCGTTGGCGTCGTTGAACGGAAAGATTTCATGCCCGTCCGCGCGCAGCATTTCGGTGACCATTTGAACCATGGTCGCCTCATCGTCCACTACCAATACTCGAGCCATTGTTGGGGGGGAGGAATCGCCGGCACCACGGTTTGGCAGGCCCCGGCGGGATAAAAATGCCCTTTATTTCGCGCCCACCACTTCGCTGAGTTTGAAAATCGGCAGGAACATGCAAATCACCATGCCACCGACTACCACGCCTAGAAAGACAATGAGCAAAGGCTCAATGAGGGAAGTCAATCCGGACAGGGTGGTCTCGATTTCCTCATCCAAGAAGTCGGCCACACGTTCGAGCATCGCGTCAATTTTGCCGGTTTGCTCGCCCGCGGTGAGCATGCGGATGATCATGGTGGGGAAGACTTCATGTTTGCCCAAGGACGTGGAAATGCCTTCGCCTTTCTCAATGTCGCTTGAAGCCACTTTGATGGCCTTCTCCATCACTACATTGCCGCAAGTGTTGGCCGTAATGTTCATGACCTCCAGGATAGGCACACCGCTGCGAACTAGCGAGGCAAAAGTGCGGGTAAACCGCGCCAGGCAAATTTTGTGCGCAATCGGACCGAACAAGGGCAGCTTGATGCGCGTGCGGTCCCAGAACTCACGGCCAGTGGGCGTATGAATGAACGCGAACCAGCCGTAGATCAGCAATCCCGTCACGGGCAACGCATAGAGAATGTTGCCTTTGACGAAATTGCTTAGGCTAATCAGAAATTGAGTGGGAGCGGGCAGGTTGGCCCCGAAACCGGAAAAGATTTCCGCAAAAACCGGAACCACATTAGTCAACAAGAAAATCGTGATCCCAATAGCCACTAAGGTGACCATAATGGGGTACATAGTGGCGGATTTGACTTTTTTGCGCAGCCGCGCGGTGTTTTCCATGTACGTCGCCAGCCGGGCGAGAATTTCCGCCAGCAAACCGCCTTTTTCGCCAGCGTCCACCATCCGCACGTATAACTTGGGAAACGCCTTGGGATGCCGCTGCAAAGCGGCCGAAAAACTATCGCCGCCTTCCACCCGCGAACAGACATCGCGGATGATATCTTTCATTACCTTGTTGCTGCTCTGCTCGGCGAGCGCTTGCAGGGATTGCACCATAGCCAAGCCCGCGTCCACCATTGTGGCCAATTGCCGCGTGAACACTACTAAATCAGCCAACCCCACGGAGCCGCCCGCCGTCTTGCCCTGCTTGGCGTTCCTCTCCTGAATGTTGACCACCAGGTAATTGCGGTCGAGAAGCACTTTGATGGCGGCATCTTGGGAGCTTGCATCCATGGTGCCACTGGTTTCGCGTCCGGTCCCTGGTTCCTTTACAGTGTAGCTGAATCGCGGCATAATGATTACGCTTTGAATTGTTTGTAACAAATCCTAATGCCTATGGCAAGCCGTTCTTGAATTAAAACGGCTTCTATGGCAGTAGTGATGGGTTGTGCCGGTTCAATGTATTAAATGTGGACGGCCAGGTAAAATTCGGCCCCAAACCCAGCGGGCGAAAGGATCCCCAAACACCATCCATGACATATTGTGATCAGGGTTTCACACCGGTGGCTAAAGCTGCCGGGCACGCGCTATTTCCACTTTGCCGCCATGGCTCACATTCACGAAAAAATTGATTTTACGGCCGCCGTTTTCATTGTGCAAAACGGCCGGGTCCTTTTGGTCCATCACCGTAAGCTAAACCAATGGCTGCCCGTTGGCGGACACATTGAGCTGGATGAAGATCCAGAACAAGCGGCGCGGCGCGAAGCCCGCGAAGAGAGCGGCTTGGAAATTGAGTTAATCGGGGAGCGGCCGCCCACCACGGGGCCCGGCACGCGCGCCTTGATTGCGCCCCGGTTTCTGGACATTCACCGAATCAATGATAACCACGAACACATCGGCCTGATCTACTGGGGCAAACCCCGGTCGGGTGAAGTCACCCTCGCCGCCGCCGAGCATTGGGATATCCGCTGGTGCGCGCCAGGGGATTTGGAGCACTTGCAGCCGCCGATGAGTGCGGCGGTTAAGTGGTATGCCCTCCGCGCTATTGCCGAAAACCCTTAAGCCACGATTTTTAAATTAGTTTAAAAAATTTTTGCCGCCGCCCGGCTTCTCATGACCCGTCATCAATTAAAAACCGGTTATTTTGTGCTCGAAGGCCTGAACTCCTTCGCCACCACGTTTTATTTGTACTATTTGTTTTTCTTCCTGAAGCATGAGTTTCAGTTCGGCAACGCCTCCAATCTGCGAGTCGCGGCGTTGAACGGCTTGGTTTACATGGGAGGAGCGGCGCTGGCGGGACGGTTCGCCCAGCGGGCAGGGCCATATGTGGCCTTGCGCATTGGCTTTGTAGTCATGGCCGCCATGCTGATGGTGGGGTACTTTCAAGACACAGTTGTTGGCCAGATGATGGTGCTAGCCTGTTGGACCGCGGGCATGTGTTTTACCTGGCCGACGCTGGAAGCGCTTGCCAGCCAGGGAGAATCCCGCCAAGGCCTGCAACATATGGTGGGCATCTACAATTTAGTGTGGGCTGCGGCCTCGGCATTGGCCTTTTTCTTGGGCGGCACTTTGCTGAAACAATTCGGGATGCATAGTTTGTTTTGGATTCCGATGAGCATCCACCTGATCCAATGGTTGATGCTCGAGTGGCTGGCGCGCCAGCGGCCAGTGGCAAGCCCGGCGCAGGCTTCGGAGACAGGCGCGCCTTTGGGCCAGCCAGCACATCTGCCATCCGGCTTGCCCGCCGTCGTATTTTTAAAGATGGCGTGGGTTGCGAATCCGTTCGCATATGTGGCCATCAACACGGTGGTGGCGGTGGTTCCCGATATTGCGGCGCGCATGAATTTATCGATCGCCCAAGCGGGAGTTTTTTGTTCCATCTGGTTTTTCGCCCGGTTCGTTTCTTTTTGGGTCTTTTGGGTATGGGCCGGCTGGCATTATCGTTTCTTTTGGCTGGCGGGTGCCTTCATCGCCTTGATCACCAGTTTTTTAATCATCCTTCTGTCGCCTACCGCCTGGCTGGCGATTTTGGCTCAAATCGTTTTCGGATTTGCGACCGGCCTTTGTTACTACTCCTCTTTGTTTTACTCGATGGATGTGGGGGAAGCGCAATCGAGCCATGGTGGGTTGCATGAAGCCGCCATTGGTGCTGGCGTGTTTGGCGGCCCCGCCTTGGGCGCCGCCGCGTTGTATCTTTGGCCGAATTCACCCAACGCCGGCGCGTGGGCGGTGGCCGCTCTATTGCTGGTGGGGGGCGGAACCATTGGCGCGATCCGAACCCAAGCCAAACGCGCGCTGAAATGAGCCCAGCTGGGCCGCTTCAACTGCGATGAACCACTCAATCCCCTGGCTGCCAATTCCCTTTGCCAATTTTCGCGGGCGCATTAAAGTGAGCGCGTGAACGAACAGGCTTTCGATTTGGCAGTGATCGGCGCCGGTCCCGGCGGCTACGTGGCAGCAATCCAAGCGGCTCAACAGGGCCTTAAAACCGCCCTGATCGAGCAAAGCGAATGGGGTGGGGTCTGCTTGCAGGCCGGTTGCATCCCCACCAAAGCGCTTTTGGCGAGCGTGGATCTTTTGCGCGTGGCCAAATCCGCCGCCAAAATGGGCGTCAAAATTTCCGAGGCCAGCGCCTCGTGGCCCGAGATTTCGGCGCGCCGTCAAAAAGTGGTCAAACAACTCACTCAGGGCGTCCAGTATTTGCTCGAGAAAAATGGCGTCACCCTGGTGCGCGGCCGCGCCGTATTGAAATCCGCCACCGAAATTGCGGTGTTCGACGCCGGCAACCAGCCAATTTCCACATTAACCCCGCGCCGGATTTTATTGGCTACCGGCTCGAAGTCGACCCACTTGCCTTGCGCGCCACGCGACGGCGTGAACGTTTTGCACAGCGAGGATTTGCTGGCCGCCACCGAGCTCAAGGGCCATTGGATTCTCATCGGCGGCGGCTACATCGGCTGTGAATTGGCCGGCATCCTCCAGCCCATGGGTTGCCAGGTGACCATCGTCGAAGCCATGGACCGCTTGCTGCCCAATTTGGAGTCCGAATTAGGCAAAGCGTTGGAACGCACCTTCACCCAAGCCGGCATCCAATGTCTGTTCCAAGCCAAAGTCGCGCGGGTGGACACCGCCAACGGCGTGCAAGTCACCTTGGAAAGCGGTCAAACCCTATCTGGCGACAAAGTGCTCGTGGCCGTGGGGCGGACTCCGAATTTGCAGGAAGTGGGCCTTGAAGCCGCCGGCATCGCCTTTGACCGCCGGGGCATCACGATCGATGAATTTTGCCGCACTACCGCGCCCACCGTTTACGCCATTGGCGATGCCACGGGCAAACTCGCTTTGGCGCATGTGGCCAGCGCCCAAGCCCGCGTAGCCGTGCGCGCCATCGTGGCGGAATTAAAGCCCGGCGCCCACGCGCCCAAGCCGTTGAACTACGACGCCATTCCCGCTTGCGTCTTCACGCACCCGGAAATCGCCACCGTGGGCTTGAGCGAAGCGTCCGCTATTCAGGCAGGTTTCACCGTGCGCGTCGGCCGATTCCCCTTTGCCGCTGCCGGCAAAGCGCTGGCCGGAGGCGACACCGATGGCTTCGTCAAATGGGTGGCCGACGCCCAAACCGGCCGTTTGCTGGGCGGGCATGTGCTGGGGCACAACGCCTCCGAGTTGATCTCCACCATGGGCTTGGCGGTGCAAGCGGGCTTGACCGCCGAGCAGGTGGCGGAAACGGTTTTCACGCATCCCACGTTGAGCGAAGCCTTGCATGAAGCGGCGGAAGCGGTGTTTGGCAAACCCGTGCATTTCTACTCCCGGCGATGAAAAATATAGTCTACTTCGATCTGGAAACGCAAAAGTCCGCCGAAGAAGTGGGCGGTTGGGACCACATCCGCGACTTGTCCATGAGCATCGGGGTGACTTACAGCACCGCGCGTGGCGGTTATAAAATCTATAACGAAAAAATGGTGAACGACCTCATCCAAGAGCTGACGCGCGCGGACTTGGTGGTGGGGTTCAACAACCTGCGTTTCGATTATGAAGTGCTGCACGCCTACACCGTGATGGACTTGCGGCAATTGCCCACGCTCGATCTGCTGGTCGAATTGCAAAAAACCTTGAAGCACCGGCTTTCGCTGGACGCCGTGGGCTCCGCCACGCTGGGCGCGGAAAAAACCGCCGACGGCTTGCAGGCGATCCGCTGGTTCCGGGAAGGCAAGCTGGCGGAAATCGCCGAATATTGCTGCTACGACGTCAAGCTGACCAAATTAGTTCATGAATATGGCGCCGCATATAAGCAAGTATTTTTTATCAATCGATTTGGAACTAAAGTCAGCGTCCCCGTGAACTGGTAAACCTTGTGGCCAACCCCGAAACCACACCCCACATCTCCCCGGACACCGCGCGCGCGGCGTTGAGTTTCCTGCAATCGCGGATGCCCGCTGGCGGCCTTTTTGGCGGCTACCAATGGCGGGCCGCGCTGCAACCCTTTGCCCTGGGCGAAACGCTGGCGCGCCAGCTTAATGATTTGGGCCGGGTGTTGCTGAAATTTTACCGCGCCACCAACCTCCTTTACCGCCAAAGCGTGGAAGGCAAACAACCCTCCTGGATCGCCGCTTTGTTGGATCAAGGCAAACCCGCCTCTGTCATCGAACGCCAGCGCGCTGTGGCCTTCAAGCAAGCAACGCCTCGGGTGCTCCGGCCGGATGTGTTGCTGCTCAAGGATGGGTTCGCCATTTCGGAACTCGATAGCGTGCCCGGAGGCATCGGCCTGACCGCTTGGTTAAACCAAGTTTACACCGAACTCGGCACGGCTATGCCCGAAATAGCTGCCGCACCTGTCCTAGGTGGTCCTGAAGGCATGCAACAAGGATTCGCGAGCATTTTTGGCAATGCCCCGCGCGTGCATGTCATGGTGTCTGCCGAAGCCGCCACATACCGCCCGGAAATGGAATGGTTGTGCGGTGAGTTGAACCAAAATCCTAGCCTAGCGAATGTTCCGGGCGCGGCTCAACCGCGTTTTTCGGTGCGCGACGTCACTGCTGATGGGATGGTGGACGGTGAGGCCGCCTACCGGTTTTTCGAACTTTTTGACCTGCCGAATTTGCCCGGAGCCGAAGGTGTGTTGAACTTGGCGGAGCAAAAGCAGATCACACTCACGCCCCCTCCCAAGCCGGTGCTCGAGGAGAAATTGCTGTTCGCGCTGCTGTGGAACCGCAACTTGCGCGAATTCTGGCGCCGCGAATTGGGCGAACGCTTCTTTGAAATCATGCTTTCGCACGCGCCGCGCACTTGGGTGATGGACCCCTCGCCCTTGCCGCCCCACGCCGCGCTGCCCGGCCTCGAAATCACCGATTGGCGGCAATTGAAGGCTTTTTCGCAGCGGGAACGGGACATGATTATCAAGGTGTCTGGTTTTTCCGAATTAGCTTGGGGCGCGCGCGGTGTATATTTAGGGAGCGACCTCTCGCAAGGCGACTGGAGCGCGGCGGTCGACACCGCCTTGGCCTCCTTTCCGAAAAATCCTTATATTTTGCAGCAATTCCGGCGGCCGGATACGCGCCCGGCCTTATGGTTCGACGAATCCACGGGGACTGTAGCGCCTTTTGAGGGGCGGGTGCGGCTTTGCCCGTATTATTTTATTGCTGGTGAAGGGGACAGCGCCCGCGCTACACTGGGGGGAATCTTGGCGACCATTTGCCCGGCGGATAAAAAGATCATTCACGGCATGTCCGACGCGGTTTTGGCGCCTTGCTGCGCATGACCTTGCTGGAATACAGCCTGTTAGCAACCGGTTCCATTTTTGCCATTGTGGACCCGGTAACGGTCATTCCCACGTTCATAGCCATGACTCCCGGGGCCACCCCGGCGGAACGCAACCGCATGGCCCGGCTGGCTTGCTTAGTGGCGGCGGGAGTATTGTTGACCTTCTCGCTCTGTGGCCAATGGGTGTTCCGGCTGCTGGGCATTACCATGCCCGCGTTTCAAATGGCGGGAAGCATTGTCCTGCTCTTAGTAGCGCTGGACATGTTGCAGGCCCAAAAATCGGGGGTGCGCGAAACGAGCGAGGAAATGGACGCCGGCGCCGAAAAGGAAGACGTGGCGATCACCCCGCTGGCCGTGCCCTTGCTAGCGGGACCGGGCGCGATGACCACTTGCCTGCTCTTGCATAACCAAGCCAAGGAATTCACACAAACGCTGGCGTTATGTTTTAGCATCGTCTTAGTAATGAGCTTGGCGTATATTATCTTCCGGCTCTCAGCCCAGAGCGCCAAGTGGCTGAGCCCGATCGCCCTGAAAATCGCCTCGCGCATCATGGGATTGCTGCTGGCGGCGGTGGCGATGCAGTTCCTGATTAACGCGCTCAAGGATTTGAAGATTATCCAACAATAACCGCCTGATTTGGCATCATGAAAAACGACAAACCCGAGCAAAAATCCAAGAAAAAATGGTTCCAACCCGAGGACCCGCAATCGCGCTTTTTTCTGGGTTACATCATGCTCGCCTTGGTGATCCTCATGTTTTGGCAAAACATGTTTTCCCAGGCGGCCTTGCACACCATCCGCTATAGCACGTTCAAGCAAGCACTCGTGCAAGGGGATGTGCAATGGTGCGAGGTGGGGGACGAAGAAATCGTGGGTTTCATCCGCCAGTCCAAAAAAGCCGCGGAAGGCAATACCAATCCCGAGCCGGTTTACAAAACCAACAAAGTCAAAGCGGTTCCCAGCTTGTTTAGCGCACCGAAACGCGAAGGCGAAGACGAAGCTTTGCCCGCCGAGTTTCGTTTCCGCACCGTGCGCATCGAAGACCCCAAATTGGTGGAGGAACTGCAAAAAGCGAGCGTGAAGTTCCGCGGGGTGCGACCCAGCATGCTGGCCCAGCTTTTCTGGGCCTGGGTGCTGCCGCTGGGCATCATGTTCTTTTTGTGGATGTTCCTGGCGCGCAAATTGGGCGGCGCCGGCCAATCCGTATTGTCCTTCGGCAAGAGCAAAGCCAAACTCGTGGCGGACAAATCGACCGGAGTGACGTTTAACGACGTGGCGGGCTGCGAGGAAGCCAAGTACGAGCTCCAAGAAGTGGTCGATTTCTTAAAAAACCCAAGCCGCTACAAGGCTTTGGGCGCGAAAATTCCCAAGGGCGTGCTTTTGGTGGGGCCGCCCGGAACCGGCAAAACCTTGCTGGCGCGCGCCGTGGCCGGGGAAGCCCAAGTGCCGTTCTTTTCGCTCAGTGGCAGTGATTTTGTGGAAATGTTTGTGGGCGTAGGCGCGGCCCGCGTGCGCGATCTTTTCGAGCAAGCCAAAGCCCAGGCCCCGTGCATTGTGTTCATTGATGAGTTGGACGCCATTGGCCGCCAACGCGGCGTGCATATTGGCGCGGTCAACGATGAACGCGAGCAAACGCTCAATCAATTGCTGGTGGAAATGGACGGTTTCGAAGCCAACAACGGCGTGATCATCCTCGCCGCCACCAACCGGCCCGATGTGCTGGACCGCGCCTTGTTGCGCCCGGGCCGGTTCGACCGCCAAGTAGTCGTGGACGCGCCTGATTTGGACGGCCGCCTGGCGATTCTCAAAGTCCATTGCCGCCAAAAACCGCTGGCCCGTGAAGTCGACTTGCGGCGCATCGCCCAATCCACCCCCGGTTTTTCGGGCGCGGACTTGGCGAATGGCACGAACGAAGCCGCCCTGCTTGCCGCCCGCCGGGGCGCGAAAGAAATCGCCCAAATCGATTTGGAGAACGCCATTGAGAAAGTGGTGGCCGGCCCGGAACGCAAGAGCCGCCGCCTCAATGACGATGAGCGCAAGCGCGTGGCGTATCACGAAACCGGCCACGCCTTGGTCGCCGCTTACAGCAAGATCGCCGATCCCGTGCACAAAATTAGCATCGTGCCGCGCGGCCGGGCGGCGCTGGGTTACACCATGCAATTGCCGGTGGATGACCAATTCCTTTCCACCCGCGCCAATTTAGTGGACCGTTTGCAAGGCTTGCTGGGTGGCCGCGCCGCGGAGGAAGTGACGTTCGAAGAAGTCAGCACGGGCGCGCAAAATGATTTGCAACGCGCCACCGTGCTGGCGCGTCAGATGGTTTGCCAATTCGGCATGAGCGAAATCGTGGGCTTGGCCCAATGCGGCCAGCCGCAGAGCGCCGGATTCCTTACCGGGCCGGATGGCATGTTCCAACGCGATTGCAGCGAAGAAACCGCCCGGGAAATCGACGAGGAAGTCAAACGCATGCTAGGGGAAGCTTACGCCAATGCGAAAAACATCCTCACCTCGCACCGCGAACAGCTGGACCAAGTTGCAAATGAATTGTTGCAGCGTGAAACCATCGATGGCCAGGCGTTTTACCATATGCTGGGGTTGCCGATGCCCAAAGGCTCGGCGGGCGAGCCGCCCCCCATTCCCCCGGTGCTAGGCGCGCAAGCGAATTAGGATCCCCAGTTCCACGCATGAGCATCTTGGTGATCAATGCGGGCTCCACCAGCCTGAAGTTCGGCTTGTTTGACGCCCACACCCTGCAATCGCAAGTGGCGGGCAGCATTGATTGGCCCAACGGCGACCGGGCGCGCGCGCAAATGAAAGTCCGCGCGGGCCAGCACGAAACTCGCACCACCGTGTCCGTGCCTAATAGCGAGGACGCCGCCCGCTGCGCGATTGAAGCCGCCCGGCAGCACCATGAAATCAGCCTCGTGGGCCATCGCGTCGTGCATGGCGGCACGCAATTTGGCGGTAGCCGGCTAGTGGACGCGGAAGTCAAGACGGCCATCACCAAGCTTTTTGCGCTAGCCCCGCTGCACAATCCTCCCGCGTTCGACGCCATTCAAGCGGCTGAGCAAGCCTTGCCCGGGGTTCCGCAAGTAGCCGTGTTCGACACGGCGTTTTTTGCCCAGTTGCCGCCGCGCGCGTTTTATTATCCTTTGCCCTACGAATGGCGCGAAAAATATGGGGTGCGCCGGTTCGGCTTTCATGGCATCAGCAACAGCTATTGCGCCCTGCGCGTCCAAGAGTTAATGCGGCCCCACGGCCCGGACGCCAGCCTGCGATTCATTACTTGCCACTTGGGTGGGGGTTGTTCCGCCACCGCCGTCCGGGGGCAGCAACCCGTCGCCACCACGATGGGCTTTTCGCCTTTGGACGGCCTGATGATGGGCTCGCGTTGCGGCACGATGGACCCGGGTTTGCTCGTGCATTTGCAGCGGGAATGCGGCCTCACTTTGGAGCAAATTGACCATGCTTTGAATTACGAATCCGGTCTGGCTGGAATTTCGGGTCTGTGCCCGGATTTGGCGGTCATTGAGAAAGAAGCCCAACGCGGCAACGAACGCGCCCAACTGGCGTTTGAAATGTTTGCTGATCGCGTGCGCTCGGCCATCGGCAGCCTGGCTGTGACTTTAGGGGGCGTTGATGCCATCGTATTTACCGATCGGATTGGCGAAAACTCTTCCGCCTGCCGCGCCGCTATCTGCCAGGGTCTGGAATGCCTCGGCATTCACCTGGATCCCCAGCGCAACTCCGCTTGCCAGCCGGATGCCGATATTGCGGCCCCTGACTCCAGCGCGCGCCTGTTCGTGATTCAAACGCGCGAAGAAATGATGATCGCCCGGGAAGCGCTCCGGCACCTTACAGCTATAAAAAGTTAGGGCCTGTTAGCCGCCAAAAACCCCTGGTTCCACCTCCACCCGCCCCTTGGAGCCACCCCTGGCCTACGGGGACAATGTCAAAACGATCCCTTTTCGGCAAGGTAACCGGCGTTGGCTGAAAAGCTTAGTTCACCCCAACGAAACCCAGTAGCGCAAATGGCTGGTATAGGATATGCTTCTGAAAAACACCGGTCTAGTGGAAGGGGGCTGTCTCCGCTAGTTCGTGAACTCTTTTGGTCTGCATGAAGTCGCCTTTGTCGCGAGTAAACGCCAGGCTTGCCCGGAGATTTTCCGTAAGGGAATTCTCAAGCGCATCCCATTGCGGTTTCACTTTAATCGAGCTGCTCGTGGTCATCGCCATCATCGCCATCCTGGCGTCCATGCTTTTGCCCGCTCTGAGCAAAGCCAGATCCAAAACCAGGGGTATTCAATGCATGAATAATCTCCGGCAAATCGGGCTGGCTTGGATGATGTATACGACCGATAGCAACGACCGTTATCTGTATGCCAGCGCCTCGCATGATAAAGCCACTGAAGCTTATACCTGGATGAATGGAAACATGGACTTTGATCCCGCCAACGCGTCCAATTGGGATGTGAGCAAAGATATTAAAACCAGCCCGCTTTGGCCTTACTGTGGCAATGCAGCGAGCATCTTTAGATGCCCCGCGGACCGCTCCATGATCCGGCCCACCACCGGCCCGTACGCCGGAACTCTGGTTCCTCGGGTGCGCAGTGTGGCGGTAAGTTTGTGGTTTGGCGGCTTTGGCGGAAAACTGGAGATGGATGAAGGCTTGCACAGCCCGCCCTGGCGTATTTACTTGAAAACCAGCGATTTATTAAATCCAGGTCCCACGCAAACCTGTGTCTTTTGGGACCAACGCGAAGATTCGATTAACTACGGTAATTTTGCGATCAATATGACCGGATATTCCGATCGCCCCGAACTGACCCAGTTCAGCATGGATTATCCCGGCAGCTATCATAACGGGGCCGGAGGCTTGAATTATGCCGATGGCCACTCGGAAATTCATCGCTGGGTTGATCCACGCACCACCCCTCCTATCCGGCAAAACACCACGGCACTGTGGCTGGACATCATGAGCCCTAATAATAAGGACATCATTTGGCTGCAAGAGCGCGCCACCCGCAAAGTCGAATAACCCCGGCGCCGGGAAATTCCTGCCTGGCCACTGGCAAAATCTGCAAACCAGTGTATGCTGTGCTAAAACCGGGGTATTGGGCTTTCAGGCATAAGGGCTAACGCGTGCTGGGAGGCTGCCCCGCAGACCGCTAACCCGATCCATACTTATGTCACTGGACCACATTCTGGAAGAATACCCCAAAGCGGCGACCCTCAAAGAAGGTTTTACCTGTCAATTGCGGCCGCTTGAGCCCGAGGACGAAAAGGCTTTTCATGCCTTTTTCCTAGATATCCCGGAACGCGAACGCATGTTCATCAAACATCGGGTAACGGATCCAGAGGTCATTCACGATTGGTGCCAGAATATCGATATGGGACGCAATCTGGCTTTGATGGCGGTGCAACCCGGCCGGATCATTGGCTGCGCCACGTTGCATCAGCAACTGGGCGGCTGGAAGCGCCACGTCGGGCGGGTCAGCGTGATCACGCATCCGCAATCGCGCGGCCGTGGCCTGGGCCGGGCGTTGGTTTCGGAAGTAGTCAAACTCGCGCGCCAAGTCGGCTTGGAACGAGTCGAAGCGGAATTTCTCGCAGACCAAGAGCTTGCCATCCGGATCTTCGGCGTGATGGGATTTTCCACCTTGGTGCGGCTCCCCAATTATGTTAAAGACATGCAGGCCATCACCCACGATTACGTGTTGATGGGCCTGGATTTGGAGGCCGACGAGGAATACGCCGGCATGGGTTAAAATGACGCCAGATACTTGTCCCCAGTGCGGGGCCGATTTGTCGCCGGGGGCTAAAGCCTGCCCGGAATGCGGCTCTTGTGAAAAAACCGGCTGGTCGGAGGAAGCCACCGCCAGCCGGCTCGGCATACCGGATGACAATTTCGACTACGAAGATTTCACCCGCCGGGAGTTTGGCGGGGAATCCGAGACCATTCCCCGGGGAATTGCGCCCCTTTGGTGGGCAGTGGCCGTTGGCTTGATTATTTTGGCGGTGGCGGGTGTGTTATTACTATGAATGAATGGGCGGCGATCAGCCATTACCACGAAAGCTCCAAGCATCATTTCCATCGCTACGCCCAAGGCCCGGGAGGCTTAGATTGGGATAACCAGCCGAATCCCTTTCGCCGATACGCAGGCGCGCCCTTCACGCAACTCGAATTGCCCCCGCCAGACGAGGAATACGCGCGTCAACCAGCCACGTTTACCCCCGCCAGCATTGCCCGCCTATTTTTCGACAGCCTGTCGATTTCGGCCTGGAAACAGGCGGGCTTTAGCCGCTGGGCGCTGAGGGTCAATCCTTCCAGCGGCAACTTGCATCCCACCGAAGCTTACTTGATCAGCCCGGGAATTGCGGAATGGAATGAGGGTTCAGCAATATATCACTACGCCCCGGATGAACACGGCTTGGAGTTGCGCGCGCGCCTGCCTCAAAACGCTTGGCCGACGTTGACGCGGGATTTTCCGGCGGGCACTTTTTTTGTCGGGATAACTTCGATTTACTGGCGCGAATCCTGGAAATACGGGGAACGCGCCTTTCGCTACTGCAACCACGACGTGGGCCACGCCTTGGCCGCCCTCAGTATCGCCGCCAACCGTTTAGGTTGGCGAACGCGCTTGTTGAACGGCGTTTCAACCCTGGCTTTGGCGCACTTTCTAAATTTGCCGCAGGAAGAATTGACTGGGGCGGAATACCCCGATGCCTTGGTAGCGATCAGCCCGGAACCATTGGCGTATTCCACCTTTAACGAGGAGTCTTTAAAACTCCAAGAACCGCTAATTTGGTTAGGAAAACCGAATGCGCTCAGCGCGGAAGTCGTCCCGTGGCCGGAATTGGCCGCAGTGGCGCGCACCGTGCACCACGCGCCCGTCGTGATGGATCAGGCTGAAGCGAGCACTCATATTTGGCAGCCGCTCTCGTATTCACGAACCCTCTTGCGCCAACGCCGGAGCGCGGTGTCTATGGATGGTGCGACGCAGCTTTCGGCCCCATATTTTTTCGCCATTCTGCAGGCCCTCATGCCCAACCGCAGCCCCTTCGAGATTCTGCCCTGGCAGCCACGCGTCCATCTCGTGCTCTTTGTCCATCGCGTGGAAGGCCTCACGCCAGGCATGTACTTTCTGGACCGGCGAGGGGAAGTTTGGCCCCAGTTTCAGAAAGCCTTGCGCCCCGAATTTGAATGGCAAACCGTGCCGGGCTGCCCCGATGACCTGCCTTTGCGGCGGCTCATTTCGGCTCCGTGCGAAGAAGCGGCGGGCGCGATTTGCTGTCATCAAGCGATCGCTTCCGACGGTTGTTTCTGCATGGCGATGCTCGCGGAATTTGAGTCCAGCTTGAGCCAATTTGGGCCGGCGGTTTATCCGCGATTATTTTGGGAATGCGGTTTTATCGGCCAACTGTTGTACTTGGAAGCGGAGCGGGCGGGGGTGCGCGGCACGGGCATTGGCTGCTTTTTTGATGACGCGCTGCATCAAGTGATCGGCCTGCCAGATCGCTCACTGCAAAGCTTGTACCACTTCACCCTCGGCGGGCCCGTGGAAGATACTCGTATCACCACCTTACCCGCCTATGATCGCACCCCGGTAAACGGTTAATCCTTCACTGGCCAACCGGGCATGGGTGGCTTATCATTTCGTTCGACAACTGAACTCCTAAAAATATGAAAATTGGGATTTTTTGCGCAATCGTCGCGGCATCTTTGACATTGCTTAGCCCACTTCCAACCCAGGCCGCGGAAGCCGCCGCCACCAACACGGTGGCCTTTAGTGGCCAAGCGGCGGCGCCGGACAGCCCGTGGAATATTTGGTTCCGGCAGCCGGCCAAAGATTGGAACGAAGCCTTGCCCGTAGGCAACGGCCGGCTGGGCGCTATGGTCTTCGGCCGGGTGGACCAGGAATTGATTCAACTGAACGAAGATAGCCTGTGGGCGGGCCATCGCATTGATACGACGAATCCTAAAGCGTTGGATGCCCTGAAAAAAGTCCGCCAACTGCTTTTTGACGGCAAAAATGCCGAGGCCACGAGCGAGGCAAAAAACATGATGGGCGTGCCCGAACGCGTGAAGTCCTATCAAATCCTGGGCAACCTCAACTTAACATTTCCCGGATTGAACCAGGCCCAGGATTACCGGCGCGAATTAGATTTGAATAATGGCATTGCGCGGACCAGTTTTCAAACCGGCCTGAGGCGCTACACTCGCGAGGTGTTCGCATCCGCGCCGGGGCAAGTCATTGTGGTCCGTATCAGCGGCGAAGTGCCAGGCACGGTCAGTTTTAACGCCGCGCTAAGCCGGCCGGAAAACAGCCAACAGGAAGCCTGGGGTACGCAAGGTTTGCTGATGAAAGGCCAATTGGGTGAGCAAGGGCTCAAATATGAAACTCGCTTGCAAGCCATAGCTGAAGGCGGGCGCGTGAGCACTTCGGCGGAAGGATTGAAAGTGGAGCACGCCGACGCGGTGACCCTCGTGCTCGCCGCCGCGACCAGTTATGTGAATATGAACGACACGAGCGCCGATCCCGCCGCTCTCTGCCAGCGGGTCTTGGACGGGTTGAAAAGCCGCAAGTACGCCGATCTTAAGGCTGCCCATGTGGCGGATTACCAGAATTTATTCGGCCGCGTCACGCTGGACTTAGGCCACACGGCGGCGGAATCCCTCCCCACCAACGAGCGTCTCGACGCCATTCGCAAAGGCGCGGACGATCCTTCGCTGGCGGCGCTGTACTTCCAATTTGGCCGCTATTTGCTGATGTCAAGTTCGCGCCCCGGTTCCTTGCCCGCCAATTTGCAGGGCCTCTGGAACGATCAGATCGAAGCGCCTTGGAACAGCGATTATCATTTCAACATCAACGTGCAGATGAATTATTGGCCGGCGGAGGTGGGCAATTTATCCGAATGCCATTTGCCGTTCATTGACTATTTGGAATCATTGGTGCCTTCGGGCGAACGCACCGCCAAGGTCCACTACGGCGCGCGCGGCTGGGTGGTGCATCATTTGTCGGACATTTGGGGCTTCACCACACCCGCTGACGGTGTGTGGGGCATTTGGCCGGTGGGCGGTGCCTGGGCCGCCCGGCATGCGTACGAGCACTATCTTTACACGGGCAATCAGGATTTCCTGGCCCGCCGGGGATATCCGTTAATGAAAGGCGCCGCTCAGTTCATGCTCGATTTTCTCGTCGAAGCGCCCGCCGGATCGCCCATGGCGGGCAAGCTGGTGACCAATCCTTCGCACTCTCCGGAAAACGAATTTCGCAAAGCCGATGGTTCGAAATCTTCCTTCACTTACGCGGCTACGATGGATTTGGAGATCATTTACGATCTATTCCACAATTGTCTCGAAGCAAACGCGGTGCTGGGGCCGGATGGCAAATTCGACACTGAGTTCCGTGATCAGTTGAAATCCGCACTGAGCCGCCTGGCACCGCTTCAGATCAGTCCCAAGACGGGCCGGTTGCAGGAATGGGTGGAAGATTATGAGGAGCCGGAGCCGGGCCACCGGCATATGTCGCATTTGTATGGTTTGCATCCGGGGCATGAAATTACCCTGCGCGGCACACCGGAATTGGCGCAAGCGGCCCGTAAATCGCTCGAGTTCCGCCTGGCCAACGGCGGCGGCGGCACCGGTTGGAGCCGGGCTTGGGTGGTGAATTTTTGGGCGCGATTCGAGGACGGCGAATTAGCGTGGCAACATTTGAACCATCTCTTCGCCAAATGCACGCTGCCGAATTTGTTCGACACCCATCCGCCCTTCCAAATCGACGGCAATTTCGCCGCCACCGCCGGCATCGCCGAAATGCTGCTGCAAAGCCACGCGGGAGAAATCTCCTTGCTGCCTGCCTTGCCCAAAGCGTGGCCGCGCGGCGCGGTGAGTGGCTTTCGCGCCCGGGGCGGCTATGAAGTGGCGATCCGCTGGGACCAAGGCCGCCTGACGGGTGGGGAAATCAAAGCCCTGCATGATGGCCGCTGTGTGTTGCGCACCCGCGTGCCCGTAAAAATCACCTCGGGAGGCTCGAAAATCGAAGTCGAAAAAATCGACGACACAGCGGTGGCCTTCAAAACACTCGGAGGGACAACCTACGGGATTGCGCCTTAAGGCTAGGAGTCATCCTCACTCGCTGGAAACTCGCTAAAGCTTAAGGTTAGCCTAGCTCACAGGGGGTGGAGACACGTGCTACCTCCACCTTAAAACACTTGTAATCAACAGGTTAAAAAAGTGAAAAGAAAAAGGGGCGAACTTAATATTCGCCCCAAAAAGAAGCACTGGCAGCGGTTTTCACCGCTCAAACAATCGGTTCCGGAGACTTCCGGAAGCGTTATTTGACCTTGTTCAAACGGATCGCCAAGCGGGATTTCTTGCGATCGGCATTGCCGCGCGTGATAACCCCGGACTTAACCGCTTTATCCAGCGAAGAGCTCACTTCCCGCAGCTGCTTGGCGGCATCATCCTTCTTGCCGGTATCAATAAGCTCGAGATACTTGCGCTCGGTGCTCTTCAAATTCGACTTGCGGCTGCGATTTTGCAGTTGCTTGCGGGCGCTATTGCGCACGCGGCGTTCGGCTGACTTCGTATTCGGCATATATTTCCAACGATATTACTTAAAAATGCCATTCTATATCTAACGGAGGCTCTGTCAATCATCCATTCCACAAAAACGTGGTTTTTGTGATGAACCGCCGGGTTTCTCCGGTTTCAAACAAAATAATCAGGCTTAATATCGTGGTTAACCGGGCCTACTGGGCGGAGTGAAATTGGTTTGTGTACATGAAAGCCAGTTCATTGGAGCTGATAACCCCAGTGACCAAATTGGTGCCCAAAACAAGCTGCGGCAGATTCGTCTTTTTGTAGCGGAGCCGATTGGTGGCATAGATGCTAATATTAAAGCGCAACTGGTTTTCCACCCACGGATCGGCCATAGCCTTTGCCAAAGCGTTGCTGCCCACCAAGCGCATCGCTTCGGCTTGCGCCTCGGCGGGCGCGGGCGGACGCAGGGGAGCGAAAAACCAATCTTCGTACTCCGGCAACTTTTGACGTTGCGCGCGCCAGACCGCCAGGCCAATCCGGGCGTATTCACAGGCATTGGTGTGATCGGGCAACTGACGGCGGATATGCGGATTGCATTTGCCGTCCATGGGCATCGGCAAAGAAACGATGGCTAAATCATTACTCCATTGGCGGCAGGCCGCTTTGAGAATTCCGTGCAACTGACGGCAATAATGGCAGCTGTAGTCAAAGAGCTGAACGCCAATCCGCGATGCCTGGGTGTTGCCCATCATGGGCACTTCGTCCAAATCGAGCGCAAACTCATCTCCGTATAACCGCATCACGCGGTGTTCCTGGACAGGAGGCGGCTGGCTGGCGGCTGGGCCCGGCGCAGTTGTGGCGGCATTGGTGGCGGTTCCGCTGGGCGACGTGCTATCCACTACATAGGTTTTGGGTTGGTGGATGGCTTGGCCGCCAGCTAAGAGGGCAGTCGCGGCAAATCCCGCGATGATTAATCCGCCCCAGGCGGGTTTCAATTCCGGGACCGAGCCGGGGGCTGCAGAAAAAGTGACTTTGGAGAGCAAAATTACTCCCAACAAACCACCGCAACTGTGGGCCACCATGCAGAAGGGGCAAATCGCATGGATCACCAATAATTGCAAAGCGATAAACCAAAGGGCGGCGCCCAGAATGGCCGCCGCCGCAAAAATTAAAAATTGCCGGGCACGATGCCGGATTGGCGAGGACTGCGAGCTGAATTGAAGCCGAAGCGCCACCAGGGTGCCAAGGTACATGACAATCGCGGGCAGGCTCACGGGTAACCCAAAAATATAGGCCCAGCGGCTGCGCATGACGGTGCCGCAACCCGATTGCTCGCCACAACCCGGCAGTTTATCCCCCGTTAAGGAGCCCCAAAGCAAAAAAAACGATACGCTTAAAGCGCCTAGCGCGAGCAGTTGAGCCAGCAGCAGCCAAGGAGGTGATGATGGCTGAGGGTTGTGCTTTAAACTTGGTATAACGGGTGCCGAATCCAGGTTGGATTTCTTTTTCATGCTCGTGCCATTCCCTGCAACTTGCCTGGCCACAAAACCGCCTCCATATCCTTTAAATAGTGCTCCGGGACGAACTCCCGCAGCAAAGGAGGCCGGGTTTTAGGCCCGGCCTCCACTGTGCGGAAATTTGCGGCTGAAGCAATTAATTCTTCGCGCGGAAGAACTTCTGGCTGCCGCTAGTGGTCACGGTGTACGGGCTGGTGGCCCCGGCGACGTCACTGTACGTGCCGTTAACCGTGTCGGAAGATTGCAGTGTGCCGGTAAACGTAATGGTGTACGTGGTGCCGGACTTGGAGAGACTCAGCGTGGGAGGCTCCACCGCAACGGTATTGAAGTCCCAGTACGCCTTGAGCAGCGTCGTGGAACCGAGAGCGGTGGGAGCGGTTCCCGCCACCAGCTTCTTGATGTCCGCTTCGGACAGAGCGGTGCCGAACACGGCGAAATCATCCACCAAGCCGTGCATATTTTCGCCGCCAGTGCCATTGGCGCCAATGAACATGGTGGTGAAATCCGTCGGCAACGGCGAAGTATTGCTGCCATTCAAGAACAGCTCGCCGTCGATGTAGATATTTTTCTGGTCAGCTTTCTTGGTAAACGCAAAGTGGCGCCATTTATTGGTCCACCAAGTGTCGTCGCCAACCGCAGTGTATGACGGCAGCATGTTGATGTGGTCATTGATGCGCTGGGTCTCCAATTCGCAGCATCCAGCGGTGTCCCAATACACGTTATCGTTGCTCCAAGGAGTGGCGGTTTGCATGCCGCGCCCGCCAGCACTGGAAGGTGACACCGCCCAGAACGCGGCGGAATCATTGATGTCATAACGCTTGACCCACAGGGAGACCGTGATGGCGTCATTCGCCGTGAAGGCATTCAGCCAGCTGGCATCGTAAACATAAATGCCCGTGCCCGCGCCCTTGTTGCCAAAGTCGATGCCATAATCGCCCGTCTTGCCACTATAACCGCCGCCGTTGGCAGTATAAGTGGTGGCGCGCATCAACAGGCCGGAATAACCGTGGAGGGTGTCCTTCGCCGGGCCATGGTATTCCGAGACGACAAACGACCATTCCATCGTAGCCGGATTGCCGCCCGCATCCACATATGCGAGGGTGACGGTATTGGTCGAACCACTCGCCAACATGGTGGCGGGCTGGTAGCTGATCGTCAGTTCGGTGGCATCCTTGACAATCGTGGGAGTGACGGCAGCGCCATTGAACTTGAGGCTGACGTTGGCGGAGGTCCACGGAGTTTTGCCGTCGGCATGCGCGATGGTGATGCCAGTGGTCGGCAACACGTTCTTGGCGTCGGCCGCCGGAGTCTGCGTCAACATCACACCCGCCGCAGGATAAGGCAGATCAACGGCTGCGGAGAGATATTTGCCCGGGATGGGTTTGAGCGAGCCAGCCGGAGTTGAATCCGTGGTTTTGCGCCAAGCCACTTGGCCGTAATCGCCGCCGCCGCCTTCTTTATAGATCATGCGGATGAAGTATTTCTTGTTGGCGACCAACGCGACGGGTTCGGAAGTACGCGGGCTGTCCGGTTCCGTGAAGAAGTTACAGCAGCCGGTTTCTTCGGCGATCATCGCCAGGTTGGCTTCTGTATCATCCGTGCTAAGCCACAGCTGGGAAGCGTCATCGCTGTATACGAAGAAACGATAATTCCCTGATTCCGTCGGTGTTAAATAACCTTCCATCGTGGCGCCATAGTTATCGTGAGAGTCGTCGGCAAAGGCGTCGCGGCTGTTGAACGCATACACCACTCCGGTGGAATCGGGCGTGGCCGGATAGCGGGCATCACCGGTGAGGTTATCCACCGGGGTGCCCTCGATGCTGCCCCAATAGGAGAATTTCAAGACGCCCGTTTTGGTGGTGAGGTAGGAATAAAACATTCCCGAGGTGCCCGCCGCAACCGCGTTTTTCGAGGTATCGGCAACCCCGCTGACCGTCACCGTGTACGCCACGGCGCCCGCTGTTTGTTTGGCGGTGGTGAGCGTAACCGCGTTTTTCTTATAAGACGCAGCCGTCACGCTAAGGCTGGGGCTTATGGAATAGTTGGCGATATTGGTCGCCGTGCTCGGATCCAAGGGTTCCGAGAAGGTCAGCACAACCGTGTCAAAGGTGGAAGTGCCCACGGTGGAAAGCAAGGTCGGCTTGGTGGTATCCGTCGGATTGGTGCCAGCTTTGTACTCATCCAAATTGCTAACGCCATCACCATCGAAATCCTTGGCCGCATCCGTGGCATCGTTCGGGTTGAATCCATACTGGATTTCCCAATCATTAGGCATGCCATCCCCGTCGGTGTCCGTCGTCGTGCCTGACGTGCCAAAGTATTCCACTTCATTGAGCTGATGCAAACTGCCGGGCGTTTCGTAAGCGATATAACGCAAATACAAATAGCTGGGCGAAGCAGACGGAAGGGTGAATTTCACCACTTGATTACGGTCCGTCCAAGGCACCGTCGTATCCGTAAAATGATAAATGTCCGTATAAACCGTTCCATCGTTGGAACCTTGGATGGCCCAATCGGTGGGATCGCGATCCGCAGAGTCGTTGCCCGAAGTAACCGTGAAATGAGTCAATCTCACAGGCTTGGTCAATTTGACAGCCACCCAAACCGGGACGTCCGCGGTAGGATCGTCGCAGCACCACTTGGCGTTGCCGCCATCAACTTTATGGTCGAAAATATTAAACGCATTTTCGCCGCCTTCAAAATCCGGTTCGTGGCTAGCAGTAGCTTCAGCCCAGTTCCAGGAGGGATCGGTGGCGGCACCCAATTCATCCAACCCATCGTTCTCAGGGTCAGTCAAAGGGCCGCCGAGTAACGATTCAGCTCCGGTGCCTAATATTTCCACGGTGACACCGGGCGTGGTTTGCGCCAGAGCATTCGTCCCTGACACGATGCCAAGCGCAAGCAATGCGCTTAGCATCAATGGTTTGTTATTTTGTTTTAGCATGGTATGGTATTAATCATGGCCCGAAGGCCCTGTTGGTTGATTTTTTCGCTTGTGAACCAGCGCCATAAATACACGCTATTCGAGTTTATATAGGTGTACTATGTAAACTACCTTCACGATGCCAAAAAGCACTCGTGAAAGGACCTACAAATAATGGATGGTTCGTGGTCATTCTAAGCACTGCTTTTGAAAAGTCTAATTATTTTGGTGTCAATCTATGGTGACCACCGATGTAACCAGTCCGCTGGGCCAATTCCTGCGGAATCCCCTAAAATCCGCAAAAACGACAATGACCCAGCATGATTAATAATTAATGCGATTTCCTCCACTTACTTCCGCCAATAGTTTTAATAAATTTATCGATCATTCAGCCAGCCGTTAAAAAATTGCGCCTCTCTTCGCGAGAGAAGAGCACACTCGGGTTCATGGCGAATAACATGGTTTGCCCATGGCGCTCTCTTGCGGGCTTTATCGCGAGTCGGTTGACTTTACCCAAAGCATTGACTTGCTTTCTGTTACGCCTATTGTGGCCCCGTGAATAGCGCTCCGGCGTCACCCTTTCCGGACAGTCTTTCCGGGCTGATCGAGCGGGTGACTTTTTTCAACGAGGAGACTGGATTTGCCGTCTTGAAGGTTAAGGTCAAAGGACAACGTGACCTGGCCACCGTGATCGGCTCCGTGCCCTCGGCCAACGCCGGCGAATGGGTCACCGCCCAAGGCCGCTGGGTGCGCGACCGCGACCATGGCCTGCAATTGAAGGCCGAAACCCTCCAATGCAGCGCCCCCACCACCCGCGCGGGCATCGAAAAATACCTCGGCAGCGGCATGGTCAAAGGCATCGGCCCCGTGTATGCCGCCAAATTGGTCCAGCAATTTGGCGAACAGATCTTCGATATCATCGAGAATTATTCGGCCCGGCTCGAGGAAGTGGAGGGCATCGGCCCGGGACGGCGGCGCAAAATCAAGGACGCTTGGGCGGAGCAAAAGGCCATCCGGCAAATCATGGTGTTCCTCCACTCGCACGGGGTCAGCACCTCCCGCGCCGTGCGCATTTATAAAACTTATGGCGAAAACGCCATTGAACAGGTTCAAACCAATCCTTACCGGCTGGCGATGGATATCCCGGGCATTGGTTTCAAAACCGCGGATCAAATCGCCCAGCACTTAGGCGTGCCTGCTGATTCCCTCTTGCGCGCCACAGCCGGCCTGCGCCATGTGCTATTGGAAGCCTCCGGCCAGGGTCATTGCGCTTTGCCCTTGGATCCATTGCTCGATGCGGCGGGAGAACTTTTGTTGGTGCCTCCGGGCATTGTGCAAACGGCGCTGGAGCGTTCCTTATCCAAGCAAGAGCTGGTTTCGGAATCCATAAATAGCGAACGCTGGATTTTCACTCCCCAACTCGCCCAAGCGGAACAAGAAATCGCGCAGCGCGTGCAGCGATTGGCGGCGGGTTCACCGACGTATCCAGAGATCGACCTGTCTAAAGCGATTGCTTGGTGCGAGGAAAAAACGGGCACCCAACTGGCCCCCAGCCAGCGGGCGGCTTTGGAACAAGCGCTCACCAGCCGGTTCCTCATCATCACCGGCGGCCCCGGCGTGGGCAAGACCACCCTGGTAAACGCCATCCTCAAAATTCTCCGCGCCAAGAAAGTCCGCTGCCTGCTCTGTGCCCCCACCGGCCGAGCCGCCAAGCGCTTGTCCGAAAGCACCGGACTCCAAGCGCAAACCATCCACCGTTTGCTCGAAGCCAAAGGACGCTCGGGCTTTGAACGCAATGAGCATAATCCGCTGGAATGCGATTTGCTGGTCGTGGACGAAAGCTCCATGATCGATGTGCCGCTCATGAGCCACCTGTTGCGCGCGTTGCCCGCCGCCGCAAGTTTGCTCTTGGTCGGAGATATCGATCAGTTGCCTTCCGTGGGCCCGGGCCTGGTGCTGCGCGATTTGATCGACAGCGGCAAAGCCCGCGTGGCGCGGCTCACCGAAGTCTTCCGCCAAGCCGCCCACAGCCAGATCATCACCGCCGCCCATCAGGTCAATCAAGGCCACATGCCTGAACCGCCGCCGGGAGAATCCGATTTTTACTTCATCGACCGGCCCGAGCCGGAAGCCATCGCCGCCACGTTGAAGGAAGTCATCCGCCAACGCATCCCGGCCCGGTTTCAACTCGACCCGATTCGCGATATCCAAGTGCTCAGCCCCATGAACCGGGGTTCCCTGGGCGTTAACGAACTGAACCACCAGTTGCAGGAATTGCTGAACCCGCTGCCGCCGGAAGGCGCGCAGATCGAGCGCTTCGGCTGGAAATTCCGGCCCGGCGACAAAGTGATCCAGACCGAGAACAACTACGACAAAGAGGTGTTCAACGGCGACATCGGCCTGATTAGCCGGATCGACCCTGAGGAACAGGAATTGCGCGTGCGTTACGATGCGCGCGAGGTGGTTTACTCTTTTGGTGAACTGGACGAAATCTCGCTAGCCTACGCCATCACGATCCACAAAGCGCAAGGATCTGAATTCCCCGCCGTCGTGATGCCTCTGGCCACCCAGCATTACCTGTTGCTCCAACGCAACCTGGTCTACACGGGAATCACCCGCGGCAAAAAACTTGTAGTTGTGATCGGCCAGCCCAAGGCCCTGGGCATGGCTATCCGCAACAATAAGACGGAACTGCGTTATTCGGGGTTGTTGTGGCGGTTGAAGCAAGGCGAGTAATGAATGCTTAATTCCCGCCTACCACGAGAAATAATCTCTACCGGATATAATCCAGCAGCGAAGTGTTCATCAGCTTGGCCCCGCTTTGGAGCGCGGCATTGTACGAAGTTTGCACCTTGGTCAATTGCGTAATCGCGGTGGAGAGGTCCACATCGGTTTCGTTCGACACATCGGCTTTGAGGGCGGCAATCCGGTTGTCCATCAAGATGCCCCCGGCTTCCAGCCGCGATTGCATGGCGGCGTTCGCGCTCAAGTGGTATAGGACGTTGTTTTCATCCCTATCCAGGTTGGCCAGATCGGTGTTCGCGATGGCCGTCGTGTCCCCCTGTTGCAAATGATTCTGCAAATCGATCATGTGCTGGAAGAAATTGGAGCCGGAAGTGGCGTCCGTGAGCAAACCGCGCGCGCCACTGGTGGTGCCATTGACGCCGGGAGGGGTGATGGACATGGTCACGCCGTTATCGATTTCCACCGATTTTTGGTTGGTGTTGCCCGCATAGGTCACTTGTTGCACCAAGCCTTGGGCGTTCAAGGTCACTTGGAAGGGCGCCTGCCCCGTGGCCGTGCCACCCAGGGAATACTCCCCATTATACTGGGTATTGGCCGCTTGGGCCGCTTGCTGAATGAGCTGGGTGATCTCCGTGGCGTAGTTCTGCAAATCCTCGGGCGCTTTGGTATTGTTCGCCAGCGTGGCGATTTCCGCGGCGCGGCTGGTGATGGTTTTGAGGCTGTTAACGATGGAGGCCGTGGATTTGGCTTCCTGCAGCAACTGATCGATATTGCTTTTATACTGCTGGCAAGACTTCGCCTCCGCGTCGTCGGCCATCACGCGCGCAAAGGCTCCCGGATCATCGGACGGTTTGGTGACGCGCTGGCCCGTGGCCACTTGATTTTGCAAGGTGGCCTGGCGCGACATCAACGAAGTCGCTTGGCTGGCCAGGGAATCGGCATATCCACTATTTGTCACTCGCATAACCGTTTATGAGCCTCCTGTCTCAAGTATTACTTCAAATTGACCACCGTGTCGAGCATGTCACTTACCACACTGACGACATGCGCCGAAGCCTGAAAGGCTTTTTGGAACTTCATCAAATCGGCCGCTTCTTCGTCCAGCGACACGCCACTTACTTCATCCCGCCGCTGCGTCAGCATCTTCGTTACCGCTTTTTGATTATCGATCTCGCTATTGACGTTCGATAAAGCGCTGCCGACTTCCGTCACCGTCTGCGTAAAGCTTTCATTAAAGGTTTTGCCGTTCAGGGCCGAAATATTTTTCGAGCCGATCTGGGCCAAGGCCAGCGCCACTTGGTTATCGCCCGAAGCCGCGGCGTCGCCGCTGGTCTGGATCAGCATGGGATTGTTCGCCAGGCTGGCGTTGATTTGAATCGACGCCGCGTTGGTGCCGGAGAAAAAGTCCGCCCCCGAGGTGCCACTCGGGCTGAAGCCGGGGTTGTGGATTTGGTTGACCTCGCTAATCAAGGCGGCGGCCAATTTGTCCACCTCCGATTGCAGCGTGGCCAATTCACCGTCCCGGACTTGCATCGTGCCTTGAATGCTGCCCCCGGTGAGATTGAGCACCGTTGCGCCGGTTTGGGTCCGAACTCGCAGATCCCCTCCGCCCGCATCGAAAGCTTCCAAAGTATCGGTTTGCTTGGCCCCCGTAACGAGGCTGGAGCCGCCGATCGACACATCCACCGTGCCATTGCTATTCTCCACCACATCCGCCTTGACGTACTTCGCCAGCTCTTCGATCGCCAGCTGGCGTTGGTCGCGCAGTTCATTGGCGGTGCCTCTGCCGCCGGCTTCCAGCTGCTGAATATCCTGATTCAAATCGGCAATTTTGGACAAGAGCGAGTTGGCGGCGTCCACATCCGTGGCGATGGAGGCATTCAGGCTATCGTTCAAATTGGAAATCCCACTCGCCACTTGATGGAACCGGCTGACAACGTCCTTCGCCTGGTCGATGACGGTTTGGCGCGCTTCACTGGACGCGGTCTGCGTGGAGAGATTCTGGAAAGCGCTGAACATGCCCGAAAGCGCGTCGGCGAGGCCGTTTTGGCCGGAAACACCGGTGGTGCCGTCCGAGCTGGTGGAGCGGTCAATCTGCTGGCCCACTTTCGTCTGCAAAGCTTCGAGCGCTTGTTGCTGGGCCTTCAGCGATCCCGTGATGCTGGCTTCGGAAGCAAGCTGCGCGTCCACAATGGCGTCCCGCTGCTGTTGCACTGCCACGGCTTGGGCGCCGGTGCCCTCGGAACCAAACTCCGGGTCGGGATTGCTGGTGCTTTGGATCTTCACCCGCTGGCGGGAATAGCCCACGGTGGAAGCGTTCGCCATGTTATTGCCGGCGACTTCCAGGCCCTTGCGCTGCGTTTGCAGCGATTGCTGGGCCATGCCGAGTATGCCAAACAGATCCATAACCCTTTAGCCAACGGCTTCGTACATGGAGCTATTGGCCAGCGCGGGGGTTAACACATTGCCCGTGCCATTGTAAACGGTGGGCGTGAGGGCGGGAATCAGCGTGCTCATGAACCGTTGCATCAGCGACACCGTGCGGCTCAGCAGCAAATGATTCTGCCGGGCGCGATGGCGCACGCGGGTGAGCAATTCGTTGTTCTCTTTCACGAGCGCATCCACCAGGGGCCGGTACGAAGCCGGCAACAGGGGCAGCAGGTGGGCAAATTCCATATCTTCCGCCAAGCCCATGGCTTGGAGCAATTCCAGGCGGCATTGATCGCGCAGGGTGCGCGCCTGCTCGATAGCCTGGCTTTGCACTTGGATGGCGGCCACGGTTTGCAGCACCTCGTCCGCCGCGCGGGTGATGATGCAATCCTGCTGCTGATCCAGCAGGGCTAGCATTTCACCGTATTGCTGCAGTTCCTCGCGGAGCAGCTGGATTAATCGTTCAAGCGTGTGCGTCATGAATTTTGCGGGGTAAGGGTTGGGGTGTGATCCGCCGCCGCGCCGGGAGCCGCTGCCCCCTGCGTTTGGCGAATCAACTGCGCCTTTAAACTGTTCGCGAAGCCGAGCGTGCCGGACCGGCTGATGCTGTCGGCCAATTGATTGTTAATCATGTCCTGGTAAATGCTGGCGGTGGAGGATTTTTCCGTGGCCCCAGCCAAGGTGGTTTTTTGGCCGGCTTCCAAGATTTGCTTCACTAAAATCGATTCAAACTGGCGGCTGATCTCGCCGATTTTTTCCGCCTCGGAGAGGCTTTTGTTGTTGGCCAATTGCTCGATCGGCTGGTTGGCGATCTGCATTTGGCGATGGACAGGGTTTATATCCATAACAGTTCCTCAGCGCATGATGAGTTCCGCCTGCAAGGCTCCGGCCTGTTTCATGGCCTGGAAAATCGACATCATGTCGCGCGGCGTCACGCCCAGGCCGTTCAAAATCGAAGCTACCCGCTCCACCGTCGGCATCTCGGGCAAGACCACGAAACCGGCTTTGGACTCATTCACCTTGGTGTCCGTACTGGGCGTCACCGTCGTTTTGCCGGTCTGGCTCAACGGCGCGGGTTGCGAAGTGGATAGAGTCGAGGCGATGCTAATAGTAATGTTGCCTTGGGCCACGGCGCAGTGCGAAATGTAAATGCGGGAGTTGGCTACGATGGTGCCGGTGCGCTCATTGATCACGATGCGCGCCGCCGTGTCCGGGTTGACCTCCACACTTTCCAAACGCGCGGTGAAATCCACCCAATCGTTTTCCAACCCGGGCGGCATTTGCACCTTCACGCTGATGGAGTCGATCGCTTTGGCGATGTCGCCAAATTTCTCGTTGATCGCGGCCGCCATGCGCGCGGCGGAAGTGAAATCCGGATCGCGCAGCAACAATTCCAAGGTGTTATTGCGTACGATCGTGGTGGGAATTTCCCGTTCCACCAAGGCGCCGCCAACGATTTGCGCCACCGTGGGATGGTTCTTGGTCACCGTGGCGCCGCCGCCACCGCCGTTGCCCGCGGTAAAACCGCCCACCGAAATCGTGCCTTGCGCCACGGCGTAGACCTTGCCATCGGCGCCGAGCAAAGGCGTTTGCAGCAAGACGCCGCCTTGGAGCGTTTTGGCGTCGCCCATCGAGGAAATCACCACGTCCAGCCGCGAGCCGTTCTTCATAAACGCCGGAATTTCGGCGGTCACCATCACTGCGGCCACATTCTTCATTTGCAGGGTGGACGCGGGCAGCGAGATGCCAAAGCGCTGGAGCATATTCGCCACGGATTGCACCGTGTAGGTGGGGTTTTTGTCGCCATCCCCGGCCAAGCCAGCGACAATGCCATAGCCCACCAGCTGATTGTCGCGCGCGCCCGCCACCATCACCAGGTCCTTGACCCGGGCCGCTTGAATCGGCTGCAGCCCGAAGATGGCAAGTGCTAACCAGAGATATAACCGTTTATGCATGGCGTGATAAAAAGCCGGGGGTTAAAAGGGGCTGATCTTGTCCCACGTGCGGGTGAACCACCCTTTCTTCTGGGAATCGCTGACCGTTCCGCGCGAGATGAACTTGAGGTTCACGTCGGCCACGTTGTAACTGTAAATCGAGTTGTTCGCCATGATGTCTTCGGGCCGGATCGTGCCCCGGAGCACGACATCCTGGGTTTCCCCGGAGAACGTCGTTTTGCGCGAGCCTTCGATGAGCAAATTGCGGTTCGGCAACACATCCACCACGCGCACCGTGATGCGGGAGGTGATCGTCTCCGTGCTGCCCACCGAGCCACTGCCATCGAACGTGGTCGAATTGTCCAACTTCACCGCCGGCATCTTGCCGCCTTTGGTCATCAAGCCACTGGCGCCCGGGGCGTAGAGGAAGGAGCTAATGCTCGCGTCGATGCCGGATTTCTTGGACGACTTGGTGCTGGCATCCTTGGCGGTCGAACTGCTTTCCTGCACAATGATCGTGACTAGATCGCCCACGGAGGCCGCCCGTTTGTCGGCAAACATGGGCTTGGCGGCGTCATCTTTCCACAGGGAATCCGCAACCGTGTCCAGGGGCGCAACGGCCAGGGCTAAAATCCACGGAGCGAGCTTAAAGAGGGACCACGACTGTTTTTTCATTTTGCACCTTTCCGCGCAGTTCGCGCCGGGTTTCAGGGTTGCGCACACGAATCGCCTGGCCGAAGATGCCGTCTTCCAGCACTTCAACCTTCAAAGAGACCGACATAATTCCGTCTTGCACCACGGCATCCACCAAATCACCACGATGGATGATGGCTCGCGGGCGGATGGAGCGCATCCAAACCGGCGCGCCCGCCGCCAAGTTTTCAACCAATTCAATCGGGCATTGATCATTGGGCGGTTCCGTGAGCAAATCCCGGAGCGAAATAACATCCCGCCGATCGCGCGCCAGATCATTGGCCGAGAGCAGTTGCCCCCGCTTCAACGGGCCAGCCGCCACCCAGACTTCTTTCCAGATTTTGGCCTGCACTGAAGTCTGCCACTTGCCGACGGATTCCCGCCCCGCCAATAATTCAAAGCGCAAGAGGCAGCTCGGATTCACGCCCGCCACCGGAGCGTCCACCACTTTCAACTCCAATGCCTCATCGGGCACTTGCACCGGGGTCCAGGCGCGGGTCAGGAAAATTTCCAGATCGCCCCGATCGCGCACATAATCGCGCTGCAACACCGCTTGCAGCATGTCTTTGACATCGGCTTCTTGCAGGAGGCGGGCGCGCCGGGTGATCCGGATTTTCTGGGCGCCCGACCAGGCGCTTTTCACCAGATCAACATCCTGGGTGCGCACGGCCGAGATCACCTGCGAGACCGTCAAAATCAAAGGCTGTCCAAACAGGGGAGCGGCCGCCACCCGCAGATGCAGCGCCGGATTCTCCGTGCCGTTTTCCACCAATTGATCTAGGAACACCCCCTGGCTATCCACTGTGGCTTGGCTCAGAAGGCGGAGGGCATTGGCGGGAGCCGCGTTCGTGCTTTCCGCAGCCTCGAGCCGGGCGCCCAGCATCCAAACCACGGCCAGCCCGAGCCAGGCGGCGGTTTTAAAGGGGTTATGACGGGGATAATTCATGGCTCAAATCTTATCGGCGCAGGTTGTTGCTCAATTGCAGCATTTCATCGGAAGCTTGCACCGCTTTGGAGTTTACTTCGTAGGCGCGCTGGGCGGTGATCATGTTCACCATTTCCTCAACGACTTTGACGTTGGACAATTCCAGATAGCCTTGGGCCAATTCGCCAAAGCCATTGGTGTTCGGCGTGCCTTGTTCGGCATTGCCGGAAGCGGCGGTTTCCTTGAATAAATTGTGGCCGATGCTTTCCAATCCGCCGGGATTGGCAAACCGCACGATTTGCACCTGGAACGAAGTCGTGCCGCTGGAGCTCTTGACGCTGACTTCGCCGTTGGCGGAAATGGTGACCGTGCTGCCCGCGGTGATCGGCTGCCAGCCGCCTTGCACCACCAAGCCTTCGCTGGTCGTGATGCGGCCGTCCGAGGCGATCTTCAAGGCGCCATCGCGCGTATAAGCCCGCGTGCCATCGGGCATTTGCACTTCGTAAAAACCATCGCCCTTGATGGCCACATCCATCGGCGCGCCAGTTTGGGACAACTCGCCATCCGTAAACACCCGGGAAGTGGCCACCGCGCGCGAACCGTGGCCGACCTGCAATCCCGTGGGCAATTGCGTGCCGCTGCCTTGCTCGGAGCCGGGCGCGCTGATCGTGGAATAAAGCAAATCTTGAAATTCAATCTTGCTCTTCTTGAAGCCTGTCGTGTTCACGTTGGCCAAGTTGTTGGCGATCACGTCCAGGTTCATTTGCTGGGACTGCATGCCCGACGCCGCGGAGTAAAGTGAACGCATCATATGCTTGCCTAGTTGGTGCTGCCGAGTTCCATGATAGCTTTGGAGGCGCGATCATCGCTGGCTTGGATGACTTTTTGATTGGCCTCAAACGCCCGCATGCAGGTGATCAAATTCACCATATCCTGCGTGGATGACGTGTTGGAGGATTCCAAGAAACCCTGGCGGAACGAGGTGTTCGTGGGCTTGACCGGCTGCACTCCCGTGTCATTGACCACAAACAAGCCCGTGCCGGTGGACTGCAGCTTCTGGGTATCGGGAAAATTGACGACTTTCAGTTTTCCCTTAATGTCCGAACCTTGGCTAACCGTGCCATCGGCGGAAATGGTGATCGGCGACGGATTGTTGTTATCCCTTTGGATCGGGCCCGTTTCGCCCATGACCGCCATGCCACTGGAAGTAACCAACTCGCCGCGCGGGCTGAGCTTGAATGAACCATTGCGGGTGTAGGCGGACGAACCGTCAGCCATTTTGATTTCAAAAAAGCCAGGCCCATCCAAAGCCACATCCGTTTGCACACCCGTCGGATTCATGGCGCCGCCACTAAAAACGGTGGTCGCCACGGCTTTGGGCATCAAAATCGCTTTTTGGGCGCCATCGGCGGTTTTATCCACTGCCCCCATCAAGCCGGCTTGCACGGCCTGAAAAGAGACGTCTTGCCGCCGATAACCAGGCACGGAACTCGCCGCCAGATTATCGGAAATCACTTCCTGCCAACGAGAGTTGGCATTCATGGCCGCCGCCGCTTGGGCAATACTGACATTCATCGCTTGGCGTTAGTAGCAATGGATGTGCCATAAAGATTATGTCACTGATTATTAATTAGTTACGATATACAACCCCGAGAATTGAGGTAAATCCTTCCCGGCCATATTCGCCCCTTCAGTACCCTTTTTGCCGAGGGGTTATAACGCGAAAGGCCGGGCATTGCTGCCCGGCCTTCGTGCGATTTAATCTCGTTTAGAGATCAAGTTATTTCTTGGCGCGATAGAACATGGCGCTGCCGCTCGGGGTGACCGTGAGCGGGCTGCTGCCAGCCACATCCGTCCAGGTGCCGCCGATTTGGTCCATGCTCTGGAGTGTGCCTTCGAACGTGATCACGATGCTGCCCGAGGAACGAGCGATCGACAGGGCCGGCTTCGTGGTCGTGGCGGTGCCCAACGAGCCACCGTACTTGTTACCCAGCAGGGCCACATCCGCCACCTGCATGCTGTTCGCCGAAGCTTCCTTGAAGACCGTCGGGAACGTTACACGATAGATGAGATACGGGGTGGTGTTCGCGAAGGTGATCGCGCTTTGGACCGTCTTGCGAGCGACCACATGGGTGATGTTACCCGAAGCGATGGTTTCGAACGTGGTGCCATCAACGGAACCTTCGACCGTGTAGCTGGCGGGATCGCGTTCTTCCGCGTCATTCGCCGTGGTCAATTGGATGCCGGTGATGACCGTCGCCCCGAGAGCCGGGGTCACGGTGAACCCAGTGTTCAACTTGTCGAAGTTGAGGTACTTGGTGCCACTGTCGCCGTCGAGCACGTTTTTGGGCACTTCAGCGCCCGGAGTATTGGCAGAGCTGCCCACGATCGTGTCGCTGGTGCTCAGGACGTTCGTCGCGGCCGGCGGGCCGTAGTAATTGATCATCGAGGAGATGATGGGCAGGTCGGCGGCGGCGGTCGTATCGCCCACTTTCCGCATCGCCACACCCACACCGTCGCCACCACCGCCTTCTTTCACGATGACGGTCAGCGCGTATCTCTTGCCAGCGGTCAAGCTGATGGGAGTTTGTGTGGTCGAAAAAGTCGCGCCATCGCCGTTTGCGGAGCTAGCAACTTCCAAGAACGCGGCGCAGCATTCAACTTCTTGGCAAGTCGGAACCGTCGCCGAGGTGACGTTGATGAAGTTCTCATCCGTGCTCAGGTATAACGCCGAGGCGTCATCACTGCGGATGAAGAAGTCATAGTTGCCTGTTTCGGTGGGGATCAGGTAACCCTTCACGCGGGCACCGTAGTTGTCGCCGAAGGACTCGCCCCAACCGGCGTTGCCACTCACATTGCCCACTGTCAAACCGGTATTCAGATACCGGGTCACATCAGGCGCGGTGCTGTAATCCGGGGAATCGAGCAAATCGGTAATCGCCGTATTGGCAACACCGGTCCATTGTTCGAATTTCACGCGGTTGGGCACCAGACTCCAGGACGCGAACTCGAACTTGGCGTTGGAGGAGTTGCCAGCGTTGTCTTTCACACCGGCGGCCGTCAGCGTGTATTTCGTGCCTTCCGTCAGTTTGGCCGTGGTCAGTTTAACCGTGTATTGGTCGACTACCGAGGCGGCCGTCACCGTGCCACCATTGTCCAACGTGTAGTTGGCGGTGGTGGTCGAAGAAGGCGTGGTCACGGGTTCCGAGAATTTCACCGTCAAAGAGGTGGCGGTCTCGTCGGCTTCCACGGAATAGAGCGTCGGGAGCTTGGTGTCCGCTTGGACCGTGAGGGTAGCTTCCGTGCTGGTGGTGATCGCGCCGTTGGCAATCGCCTTCACGCTGAATTTAGCGCCACTATCCGCCGTGGCGGTCACCGGGATGGTGTAATTGGCGCTTTGCGCGAACGCAATCGGGCTGCCGTTTTTGTACCATTGATAATTAACCGCGGTGCCGTATGCGGAGACCGCCGTGGCGGCCGCTTTGAAGGTCACCGGTTCGTTCGCGACCACGGTGGCATCCACCGGGTTCTTGGTGATGGCCACCGAAGCGCCCACCGAGTCTTGCCGGCCGGCCAGCACCACGCCTTCGATCGGCGAAAGGTTCGCCGCCGGAGTGGTGTCGGTCGAGAGACGCCAGGCCACGGCCACGCCGTCGCCGCCGCCGCCTTCTTTCAACAGCACGGTGAAGCCGTAGGCTTTGCCGGCCGTCAGGCTGATCGCCGAGGAGGTGGTGTAGGTCGCGCCGTCATCGTTGACCGAAGCTTCGCCGGGTTCTTGGAATCCTTCGCAGCAATCGGTTTCTTCACAGATTGGCGTAGCAGAACCCGGATCAGGGAACGTGGCGCTGGAGGTGTTCAGATACAACGCCGAAGCGTCATCGCTCTTGATGAAGAAGTTGTAGCTGCCACTCACGATCGGGGTGATCGTGCCCGTCAGGCGGGCGCCGTAGTTGTCGCCCAGACTCGTGAGCACGCCGTTATTTTGGTTGCCCAAACGAATGCCCTGAGAATAGGTAACTTGGTCCGGCGAGTTCGGATAATTGCCCGAGTTGATCAAGCTGGCTACATCGGTGTTCTCAATACCATGGTAGACTTCCGCTTTGACAATACCCACGCTGGCTTCATCGGCCGGGGTCGTAGCGGAGATCGTCGCCCATTCACTGGTATTACCAGCCAGGTCGACGGCCTGGACTTTGTAGGAATATGTCTTGCCCGGAACCACTGCGAAGTCGGTGGCGTTGGTGGTTTGCAAGGTGGTGAAAACATTGACCCCATCTTTTTGCACCGTGTACACCACGCGGCTGCCGGTATCCGGCAGATCGGTCGAGGCGTTCCATTGCAGCGACACATGGCCCGCGCCCGCTTCCACGACTTGGAAGCCGGTGATAGCGGAGGGCGGTTGGGCGTCAGAGGTCGCCGTCGTCGTCAGCGTGATGTTGTCGAAATGAGTATTTTCATTCGAACCACCCGTGCGGCCCATTAACACAACGCGACCGGCGCTGGGGAAGTAGGAGGTTTGATAGGCATCCAGGATGGTGGTGCCTTTCCACTTCACGGTCAGCTTGCCGCTGGCATCCATGATGACGCTCAGTTTGCGCCAAGCCAAGCCAGCCCAGGCAGCGGGATCTTGATACACAGCCGGTTCGCTGAAGTCGCTGGCATGCGTCGTATCCCAGAAAGTATTATCGCGCGGACCCGTCTGCATACTGGTCGGATCATCGGCGGTGCCGTTGCGGGTGGGCATTTCTTGCTTCAACACCACCACTTTATCGACCATGACGATGATACCCTCAATATCCGCACTGCCGTCAGGCAAGGTGTTGCCCGACCAAGTATCAAAACCGATGGCGATACCTGTGCCAGTGCCGTTTTCGGGCTGGCCAGAGGCCGCCGCGCTAGAACCATCCGGGTTGTCCAAGATGGGATCTCCTAGGCGGGCGAAGTTCACGCTGAAACCGTCGGCAGCGCGCGCGCTTTGAGGATTGCCAACCCGCAGATCGCAATCAAACTGGAAGGCGGTTACCACTTTACCGGGGTCAATATCAGGGAAGATGACCACCGCGTTTTCGCTGTTGATCGAGTAGGTGAGCGCCAGGAAACCACCCGGATTGCCGGTGGTGGCTTGCCAAATGGGGCCGTAATCGGCGTAATTTCCGCCGATCACCAGTGTCGAATCCGACGCTGCGTCCGTGGTAAAATCCCAAGTCTTGGTGCCTGCCAGCGCGGAGCTCGCAGTGATCACCAAGCCGAGGACTGTAGCCAGGCTTAGGATATTGTTTGTGTTTTTTTGCATATTACTTGTCTCTGGGTATGGTCAAAAATTCCTCGCACGCGTCCAAAAACACTACGAAATAAAACTCGAATTATTTCGCGGCGCATTTAGGTCGTGTAGGAATCGTGGCCTACTTTCTCTCCGAGCCTTTTTGATTGCAAGCCAAAATTCGCAAATTGTGCCGATAAATGGATTGATTGCAGAGTTTTCCGACTTGTTGCGCCGCAGGATCGCCGCTAGAGTCACGGCGTCTTGAATAATCACCCTGAAATCTCCGCTGCTGGGCGGCCGTCAGCCAAGCTTCGCTGGCTATTTCGGCTCTCGGCTGCGGTCCTGGTGCCGACGGTTCTGTTTGGCCTGCTGGAAACGGTTTTGCGGCTGCTCGGTTATGGCTACAACCCCGATTTTTTTATCCCCGCCACCGTACAAAACAAACCGGTGCTCGTGGAAAACGCCCGGTTTGGTTTAAGGTTTTTCCCCCCCGAATTAGCCCGCAGCCCTTCGGCTACGCTCATGCCCGCCGAAAAAACCCCTAATACTTACCGTATATTTATATTAGGTGAATCCGCCGCGCTGGGAGATCCTAGACCTGCCTATGGCGTAGCCCGTTACTTGGAAGCTCTCTTGCGAGAGCGCTATCCCGGCACCGAGTTTGAAGTAGTGTGTGCGGCCATGACCGCTATTAATTCTCATGTGCTGGTACCTATAGCAAGGGAATGCGCTCAGCGCCAAGGAGATCTGTGGGTCGTTTACATGGGAAATAACGAATATGTGGGCCCCTTTGGTCCGAATACGGTTTTTGGCCCAGCGGGAGTTTCGTTGCCGCTCGTTCGCGCTTATACCGCCTTGCAAGCAACCCGCACGGGTCAGTGGCTAGCTAGTCTTTCCCGAAAATTCCGTGGCAATTCCGCGCCGACCGAGTGGAGTGGCCTGAAAATGTTCAAGCAGAACCAAATCGCACCGGGCGACCCCCGGCGAGGACAAGTAACGGCGAATTTAGCAAAAAATCTTGAGGATATCGTTAAAGCTGGTATTCGCGCCCGTGTCCCCATTGTGCTCAGCACGATGGCGGTTAATTTACGGGATTGCGCGCCCTTTGGGTCTCTGCATTCGCCCAGTTTAAGCGAAACCGAAACTAAGGACTGGGAAAAGGACTATCAAGCAGGTGCGGCCCAGGCGGCGCAAGGGCAGTGGGCCGAGGCGGCGCAGTTATGGCAAGCGGCCGAAAAGCGCAGTCCGAAATATGCGGAATTGCAGTTTCGGCTGGGCCAGTGCGGCTTGGCCCAGGAAAACGCGAGCGCAGCCAGCACGAAATATCGCGCGGCCCGGGATTGGGATGCGCTGCCGTTCCGGGCGGATTCCTCCTTTAACCAAGCCGCCGCGGATACGGCCCAGCGCCACGCGAATCAGGGCGTGGTCTTTGTGGATGCCGACAAGGAGCTTTCCCGCATGAGCCCCGGCGGTGTGCCGGGGCGCGAGTTTTTCTACGAGCACGTGCATTTGACGTGCGAGGGCAATTATCAACTCGCCCGGCTGTGGGCGGAGCAGATTCAGGCGCTTTTGCCGACGTCGATCGCCAGCCGCAAGACCGCGGCTTGGGCGGATCAAGAATTATGCAATCGCCGCTTGGGGCTTAGCCCCTGGAACCGGTTTTCTATCATGGAAGAAATCGCGCGCCGGTTGCAGGATGCCCCCTACACTGGCCAGTTCAATCACACCGCCCAGTCCCGCTGGCAGATGGAACAATTGGTAACCCTTAAAGCCACGTTCCAAGCCTCGTTGGCGGCTACCAACCGCGCGCTGTTTGAGGCGGAAGTGCAACGGCGTCCCGAGGACCGGTGGTTGCACCAAAACTATGCCGAGTTCCTGGAAAATGTCGGCGACTTGGCCGGGGCCATTGCCCAATGGCAAATCGTGCGCGATCAAATCCCGCACCACCACGCGGCCTATTACCAGATGGGGCGGCTGCAATCCCGGGCGCAGCAATACGATGCGGCCAAAAAATCCTTGTTGGACGCCTTGCGCATCCGGCCGGATTTAACGGAGGCCAACATGGAACTAGGCGTGGCCTACGCGGGGCTTCGCCAATGGGATGACGCCCTCAAAGAATACGATTATTTCCAGCAGCAGCGGCCCAGGGACTCGCGAGTATATCTGCGCCGGGCCGAAGTGCTGGCGGCGCAAACCAAGCGCAAAGAAGCCGTGGAGTGCTTGCGCAAAGCCATTGAAATGCGCTCCTCCTTCTGGGAGGCCCGGTATTACTTGGGCGTTGAACTCGTGGTGGATGGAAATCTGGCCGAAGCCCAAAAGCAATTTGAAGAGGTGGTTAAACTGCGGCCCGATCATGCCCAAGCCCATTTTAATTTGGCGGTGGCTTACGCCAAACAAAACCAATTGGCGGAAGCCGTGACCCAGTTTAAAGAAACATTGCGTTGCGACCCCAACCACAAACAAGCGCAACAGTATCTTGAGGCGCTGCGGCCCAAGTAAACGGGTGCGCGCGCTCAAGGCAAGGTTTGCAGGGCGCGCATCCAGGCAAATAAAACTAAGCCCACCAAACCACCAAAAGCGGCGACGTTAGGGCCGGTTTTTTCCAGGGAATTTTGCGAAAAATGCGCGAGCACGGCGCCCTCGATCAACCCGGCGAGGAAGCCACCCAAGTGCGCCGCCACGTCGCTGCTGGGATTGGTCCCCAATAGCAGAAAGAGAAAACCCCCCGTCAGCATGCCAGCATAAGCCCAACGCATCGGCACTTGGCGAAAGCGGCCGTAGGTTTGCGCCGCGATCAACCCTAAAGCCCCCATCACCATGCCCGAAGCGCCCAAGCTGAAGTGCGCTTGGGTTGACATGGCCAAGCTAAAGACATTTCCCAAAGCCCCCGCCAAAAACGAGGCCAGCAGCGCCCAGCCAAAACCAAACCGCGCCATGGCGAGCCCGAACAAAAGCAAGCCAATCGACATGTTGGCAGCCAGATGGGCCACATCCGCATGCAAGGTGACCGCGGTGAATAGCCGCCACCATTGGCCTTGCATGATCGCGTTGGAATCCACCATGCCGAGGGGATGCAGCGGCAACCCTTTTTTCGCTTCCAATAGATGAAACAGGATTTGTCCTAAGCACCAGGGAAGGGCACCCCAGTGAAACAACATTTTGGGCCAGACGATTTCCTGCCGCCACCGCCAGCGGGCGCTCTCGGCGCGGTACAGTCCGATCGTTTCCAGGGCCTTAAACTCCTCGCGCGCGTCGATGACCAAAAACCAGCGCTTCCCTTCATCGGAGCTGACTAGGGTTGACTCGATGCTCTGGCTGCTCAAAACCAGGCCCCATTCAGTGGCTTGTTCTTTGGACGCGGCGGGAATCGCCGTTTGCGGCGTTTCCGGGACTGGCATGGGTGGGCCTGGCTCGTCCATTGCGCTCATTCAACGCCTGTGGCGGGAAATAAGCCACGGCAAAAAGGCCGCCCCCGGGCCCATTTTCGACAGCGGGAAGGAAGTTTTTCTGGTAATCCCGCCATTCTGCTTGTGGCGCGATTCCTTTGCGTTATCATGCGGAAATTATCATTAAGACCCATGCCGGTAAAAATTGACCATACCTTAACCCCACGGAGACTGACAGCCGCGTTGAACCAACTGTTCGATCTGGCCGCGGCAAAAATTCTGCAACTGGACCGCCAATGGCGGCCCGAACAAGGTTCCCCGGTGTTTACCGTGCAAGGCAAATACACCAGCCGGGGCTGGACGGAGTGGACTCAAGGCTTTCAATTTGGCGCGGCTTTGCTGCAATTCGACGCCGGCGGCGACTGGCGCTTTTTGAAACTAGCCCGGGAGCGCATCCTCACGCACATGGCGCCGCACCTGACGCATACCGGCGTGCATGACCATGGGTTTAACAACGTCTCCACTTACGGCCATTGGCTGCGGCTCGCGCGCGAAGGCAAGGTCCCGGCCAAGTTCCGCGAAGATGGCGTTTGCCAGCTCGCTTTAAAAGTTTCCGGCGCGGTCCAAGCCGCGCGCTGGACCTCGCTCGGCGAAAATCGCGGCTACATTTATTCGTTTAATGGGCCGCATTCCTTGTTCATCGATACGCTGCGCTCGTTGCGTTCGCTGGCGGTGGCGCATCAGTTGGGCCACGTCTTGATGGGCGAGGGTGATCGCCGCATTTCGCTGCTTCAGCGGCTCCTGGAGCACGCGCAAACCACCGCGCAATTCGCCGTTTTTCGCGACCAAAACCGTGACCAATACGACGTGCGCGGCCGCGTAGCCCAGGAAAGCTTGTTCAATTTAAACAATGGCACCTACCGCTGTCCCTCCACCCAGCAAGGCTGGTCGCCGTTCAGCACGTGGACGCGTGGCCTGTCTTGGGCAATCTGCGGTTTTGCGGAGCAAGCCGAGTTTTTGGCCTGCCTGCGGAAAAACAGCGCAGTGGCCACGCATTTGCCCCTGATACTCGAAACCGCGCAAGCGGTCGCGGATTATTACTTAGAGAACACGCCCACGTGCGGCGTGCCGTATTGGGATACCGGAGCGCCGCAATTGCCCCGGTTGGGGGACTATCTCAACCAGCCTGCCGATCCGTTCAACGCCTGGGAACCGGTGGACAGTTCCGCCGCCGCGATCGCCGCGCAAGGTTTGTGGCGCCTCGGCCACTTGCTCGCAAAAGGCAAAACGCTAGCCGTCGGCCGCCGTTACCGCCAAGCCGCCTTAACCCTCGCGCAAACCCTGCTGCAAGCGCCGTATCTATCCACCTCAACCAAGCACCAAGGCCTGCTGCTGCACACCGTTTACCATCGGCCCAATGGCTGGGATTACGTGCCGCGCGGCCATAAAGTGCCCTGTGGTGAAAGCTGCATGTGGGGGGATTATCATTTGCTGGAACTCGGGCTCATGCTTCTGCGCGAAGCGCGCGGGGAAAGCTATTTCACCTTCTTCGATTGCGCCCAGAAAGAGCGTAAATAACCTGCCGAGTCGTCGGTTATAAATCGGAGCCTCGACTTTTTAAAGCTGGGCCGGTTATCCTGCCTTTTTTCGTTAAGATGAAAATAAATGGTTATTCGTTCGCCGTGAAGGAGCGTTCCGCCGCATGAAAACGGCCTTGTCGCAACTGGGCCAACGCACGCAGGAACCGCCCGTCGCGTGGTTGATGCAGCTCCAATTAGAAGACCCGCGCCTCATTTCCCTGGCCACGGGATTCACAGATAACGAAACGCTGCCGATCGCGGAAACCCGCGCTTTGGCGAACGAAGTGCTGTCCCAGCGCGCCGTAGCCAAGCCGGCCTTGCAATATGGTGTCACGCAAGGCCACGAAGAGCTGCGCCAATTAGCTGCGGCACAAGTAGCGCGGTTGGATGCCCAGGCTTTCGCCGCCTTGGGGCTGGCACCGGCCGCTGGCAAAACCAAAAGTGCCCCCGCTTACGGCCCCGAACATTTGCTGGTCACCAATGGCTCGCAACAGCTGTTGTATCTCATCTCCGAAGCCTTGTGTGACCCCGGCGATATCGTCTTGGTGGAAGACCCGACGTATTACGTTTTTCTAGGCATTGTCCAAAGTCACGGAATCGTCCCGCGCGGCATCCCGCTGCGACCGCAAGGCATCGATTTAGATAGCTTGGACGCGGTTTTGGCGGATTTGAAAAAGACCGGCCAGATCAAGCGCTTAAAGTTTTTCTACACCATTAGCTACTTGCAAAATCCGTCTGGCAATTCTTGGAATTGGGCGGCCAAACAAGCGGTGCTGGCGCGGTTGCGCGCGTATGAAAAAGCGGCCGGGCATCCGATCTACGTGGTGGAAGACGCCGCGTACCGCGAGCTGCGATTTGCGGGCCAGGATGTCCCCAGCATGCGGGCACTGCCAGGCGGCGCGGACCGCGTCGTTTACGCTTCCACTTTCAGCAAACCTTTTGCCACCGGCCTCAAAGTGGGTTTTGGATTATTGCCTCAGCCCTTGTTAAAGGCTGCCTTCCGCATCAAAACCAACCAAGACTTCGGCACCGCCAGTTTCCTCCAACATCTGATGGCTCTGGCTATGCGGCAGGGAGTTTATGACCGGCATCTGCTCACCACCCGCAAAGCCTATGCGCTTAAAGCGAAGGCGATGACCGATGCCATGCGGGAGTTTTTCCCGAAAGGCGCCACTTGGACCGAGCCCGAAGGCGGGCTTTACGTGTGGTGCCGATTGCCCGCGCGGCAAAAAGCAGGCTTAAAATCGAAGTTTTTCCAAAACGCCCTGAAAAAAGGCGTCCTCTACATCCCGGGCGAGTTGTGTTATGCCGAAGACAAAACGCGGCGGCGTCCCCAAAACGAGATCCGCCTGAGCTTTGGCACGGCCAGTTGCGAAAAAATCCGCGATGGCATTCGCCGCTTGGGCGAGGCCATGAAATCTTAGCGGGTTTCCGTGGTTTTTCAGCCCGGAGGCCAACCCATCGCCCGGCCGCCTAGCAGGTGGCAATGCAGGTGCGGTACCGCTTCACCCGCGTCCTTGCCGTTATTGAAGATCAGCCGGTAACCTGAATCGGCTACCCCCGCTTTGCGGGCTATTTCCGGGGCCACCAAAAGCAGATGGCCTAACACGGCTTGGTCTTCGGAAGTGGCGAGGCCAATCCGGACAATTGGCTTCTTGGGTATGATCAAAATATGCACCGGCGCCTGGGGATGAATGTCGCGAAACGCCAGCACTTGGTCATCCTCAAACACAATATCCGCCGGGATTTCCCGGGCGATGATTTTTTCGAAAAGAGTCATTCCCGGATTAAAGCCCAAAACGTGAATTCCTTCCAGTCTAAACCCTATCTGTGAATTATTCAATTTTTATAAGATACTGATGATCAATCAAGTTGTCTGATGTTAGTCGCAAACAAGTGTCTGTCCCTAAGAATGGCCATTAGGTTCAAAACTAGCCGTTCGAAACGGACTGTTTGCTGATTTTCTTCACTGACAACTCTGGGGTTCGCATGTAAGTTCACCGCCATGAAGATGAACTGGACTAATGAGCAATTGTGGCTGCGTTATAAGAAGTTTTACACTGCTTTTCCTTCCATTGGCTTGGCCATGGATCTGAGCCGAATGAATTTCGGCGATGATTATTTTCATAAGATGGAACCGGCCATCCAAACGGCCTTCCACGCGATGGAAGCCTTGGAAGCGGGTGCCATCGCCAATCCGGATGAAGACCGCATGGTGGGCCATTACTGGCTGCGCAACCCGGATCTAGCGCCCCAAGCCCTGCGCCAGGAAATCAAAGACACCGTGGTGGCGGTGAAGAAATTCGCCGCGGAAGTTCATCAAGGAGCCATCAAAGGCGCGGGCGGCCAGTTCAAGAACGTCCTGATCATCGGCATTGGCGGCTCGGCTTTGGGCCCTCAATTCGTAGCCAGCGCCCTGGGTAATCCGGCCACCGATAAAATTAAACCGTTCTTCTTCGATAACACCGATCCCGACGGCATGGACAAAGTCTTGGGCGCCATCGGCAGCGAATTGAATGTCACGCTGGCCCTGGTGATCTCCAAATCCGGCGGCACCAAAGAAACCCGCAATGGCATGCTGGAAGCCAAGGCCGCCTACGAAAAGGCCGGTCTTTCCTTCGAGAAACACGCGGTAGCGGTGACGGGCGTGGGCAGCGAATTGAGCAAAACAGCCGCCCCTTGGATTCGCCAGTTCCCGATGTGGGACTGGGTCGGCGGCCGCACCAGCGAGCTTTCCGCTGTCGGTCTTTTGCCCGCCGCGTTGCAGGGCATTGACGTCGAAGCCCTGTTGGCGGGCGCCAAAGCCTGCGATGAATTGACTCGCAAGCCCTGCGTGAAGTCCAATCCCTCCGCCCAACTGGCCCTCATGTGGTATTACGCCGGTAACGGCAAGGGCGAGAAGGACATGGTCATTCTGCCATATAAGGACCGGCTCGAGCTGTTCTCCCGCTATTTGCAGCAGCTGATCATGGAATCGCTGGGCAAGGAGTTGTACCTGGATGGCAAAATCGCCCGCCAAGGCATCGCCGTTTATGGCAACAAGGGGTCCACGGACCAGCACGCCTACATCCAGCAATTGCGCGAGGGCATCGACAACTTCTTCGCCACGTTCATCGAAGTGTTGAAGGACCGTTCCACCCCGGAATTGTACGTGGAAGACGGCGTCACCTCGGGCGATTACCTGAGCGGCTTCCTGCATGGCACCCGCCAAGCTTTGTACGAAAACGGTCGTGAATCCATCACCTTGACCATCCAAGAACTGACCCCGGCGGCGGTGGGCGTCTTGATCGCCCTGTACGAGCGCGCGGTCGGTTTCTACGCCACGCTGGTCCACATCAATGCCTATCACCAACCCGGCGTGGAAGCGGGCAAGAAGGCCGCCACTAACCTGATCAATCTCCAGAAAAAGATTACCGCGTGCCTGGCGGAAAAGAAAACGGCTATGCGCGTGGAGGACATCGCCGCCGCCATCAAGGCGAAGGACGAAGCGGAAAGCATCTTCCAGATCTGCGAGCACTTGGCCGCCAACGCGGGTCGCGGTGTGGTGAAGACCCCTGGAGAGACTCCTTTCCGTTCCACCTATCAAGCCAAGTAGGCACGGATAAGTTCGTGCAGGCTCGGCGCCTGGCGGAACCGTTCACTTCTCAAAGCCGGTCCCAAATAACGGGGACCGGCTTTTTTTCTTTGCGCTGGGCGCGCTTTGCGTGAGATTAGGCCCAGCGATGTTCATATATCCGAAAACTTACGATGTGATAGTCCTGGGAGCGGGCCATGCGGGAGTAGAGGCCGCGCTGGCGGCGGCACGCATGGGATGCCAGACGCTATTGCTGACCATCAACGCCGACACCCTGGGACAAATGTCGTGCAACCCGGCCATTGGCGGTTTGGCTAAAGGCCACCTGGCGCGGGAGATCGATGCCCTCGGTGGCGAGATGGGGAAGGTCACGGACATGACCGGTCTCCAGTTCCGCATGCTTAATACCCGCAAAGGCCCCTCCGTGTGGGCCCCGCGCGCGCAGTGCGATAAGAAGGCCTACCAATTTCACCTCAAATGGATCTGTGAACGGGAGCCGAATCTGGACCTCAAACAAGGCCAAGCGGCTAAGCTGTTGCATGAGGGGCCGGAAATCCGGGGGATTGAGTCCACCATGGGCATCCAATACCTGGGGAAAACGGTGATCGTCACCACCGGCACCTTCCTTCGGGGGCTCATGCATATTGGGTTTAACCAGATCCAAGGCGGCCGGCTGGGCGAGGCGGCGGCCATGACCCTGTCGGATTCCCTGCGGGAATTGGGGCTGGAATTAGGGCGGCTCAAGACCGGCACCCCGCCGCGAATTCTTAAAAAGTCCATCGATTTCAACAAAACCGAAGTGCAGCCGGGAGACGAACCCGTGCCGTACTTTACCTATTGGAAAGACGATTTGTTCCACGTGGAACATTCCGGGGCTTTGCCGCAGGACGTGGAACGCGACTCCGGACCTTACCCCCCTGGCTCCATCCTGGCCCGCCTCAAGGGCCAGATGCCTTGTTACATCACTTACACCACCGAGCAGACGGCCCAGATTATTCGCTCGAACCTCGATAAATCCCCGCTCTACTCTGGGGTCATCGAAGGCGTCGGCCCTCGTTATTGCCCCTCCATCGAGGATAAGATCGTGAAATTCCCCGATAAGGAGCGGCACCAGCTCTTCCTGGAACCCGAGGGCATTGCCACAGACGAATACTACGTTAACGGCTTTTCCACCAGTTTGCCGTTTGAAGTCCAACTTCAAATGGTGCGTTCGATCATCGGTTGCGAGCAGGCGGAAATCCTCCGCCCTGCCTACGCGGTGGAATACGACTTCGCTTTTCCCACCCAGCTCTATCCCTCCCTGGAGACCAAGGTTTGCCGAAACCTTTACCATGCCGGGCAAATCAATGGAACGTCCGGTTACGAAGAAGCGGCCGCCCAAGGGCTCATGGCAGGCATCAATGCCGCCCGCCGGGTGCAAGGCAAGGAGCCTATCGTCCTGACCCGCGACCAGGCGTACATCGGGGTGTTGATTGATGATCTCGTGACGAAGGGCACTTCCGAGCCGTACCGGATGTTTACCTCCCGGGCCGAGTACCGGTTGCTCTTGCGGCAGGACAACGCAGACCTGCGCCTCTCCGAAATAGGCCATGCTGTGGGGCTATTGCCGGAGCGAAATTACCGGAAGTTCGAGGCCAAGAAACAAGCGATCGCCGAGGAATTGGTGCGCTTAGAAAAAACCCGCGAAGGCACTCACACCTTGGCGCAACTCCTGCGCCGGCCCGAAGTGGGCTATGCTAATTTGACCAGCCGCAACGACTCTCTAAGCCCAGAGGTTGTCCAACAGGTGGAAATTGCCCTGAAGTACGCCGGTTACATTGACCGCCAGGAGCTGGAGATCGAGAAATTCCGGGATCTCGAGGATAAGCAGATTCCCGACTGGATGGATTACTCGCAGATCCGCAGCCTGCGCACCGAGGCGCGGGTTAAGCTGCAAAAGATCCGGCCGGCCACCCTAGGCCAAGCCTCACGCATCTCGGGGGTCTCCCCGGCGGATGTGAACCTTGTCATGGTCTGGATGAAACGTGGCCCCCAGCCGCAAACTGCCACCCAAACTGCCGAAAGTTAAGCTTTGCGGGCAACCGCCTTAAAGAAGGTGTAACAGAAGACGCCATCAGAGGCTGAGGAACGCTTGAGCTCCCCGATGCCTTGCTCCCAGCGCTCAGGGGTAATCAAGTTCGCCGAGATCGCCTGGTCGCGCACCCCTTCCACCATGGCGATGAAGGTGTTTCGGGTAAAACCTTCGATCCAAGCAGGCTTGCTGCCATCCACATATACCATGCGAGGCGATACCGCCGGGCGCTCGAACCCAGCGGCGCACAGCAACGGGTAAAGCTGCCGGCCAATGAGCGAATTTCCGCCCAACCGGGCCTGCATTTCGATCAAGCACTGGATCGTCTCCCGCGCGGCGGGGCTTTCCGGATGGAAGTAAGTGGAGCCGTGATCCCCTTCAATCACCGTCAGCGTGCCGCCGGGTTTCAGCACCTGGCGCAGGCATTGGAGGGCCTCGATGGGATTGGGCAAATGCTCCAAGACAAAGCACACGAACACATGGTCAAAGCTCTCGCGGGCGAAAGGTAAATGGAACAGGTCCGCCGTCTGAAATCGGACGTTTTTAAACCCCTTTTGTTGGACCAATTCCTGGGCCTTGGCCAGCGAAGCCGCCGAAATATCGACGCTGGTGATCCGAGCTTCCGGGCTATTGGCGGCCAAGAATTGAGTCTGGGCACCCACCCCGCACCCGGCTTCCAACACGGTGGCCCCGGCGGGGTAAAGAGTATCGTGATGCAGCAAGGAAGCTAAAGTGTCCGCTTGGTCATGCAGGCGGGCCGCTTCTTGCTCCGAATAACCATGCACATAGGCTTCTACCATGGTCGAAGCTTACCCAGCCCTTCTCCGTAAAAGCAATCTTTCCGTGGACAGTTAGGTTGCAGTGCTGCCTCGTTAGCCATTGCTTTTGACCGCAGCCCGACTATAACAACCTTATTCATGGAAACTTCGCCGCCCAGTGTGAGTGGCAATGCGCGCATCAAAGATTTGCCCGCCTCCGAGCGGCCCCGTGAACGGCTGGTGGCCGAAGGGGCGGAAGCGCTGCGCAACGCCGAGCACATCGCCATCCTCCTGCGCACCGGCACTCAAGGGGCCTCGGCCATCCAGATAGCGGAGGAACTGTTGCGCCGGTTCCAGACGCTAGACCGCCTCGCGCGCGCCTCGCTCAAAGAGCTAGCCTCGGTCAAAGGCATCGGACGTGACAAAGCCATTGCCTTAAAAAGCGCCTTCACTTTGGCCAGCCGGATGGCGCGAGAAATCCAGTTGGAGTCCCCTCAATTGACTTCGCCAGAAGCGGTGGCGGACCTGCTGCGCGAGGAAAATCGATTGTACGAAGTGGAGAACTTTCAAGTGCTTCTGCTCAATGTGCGCCGCCGCTTGATTGGCTTGGAGCGCATCTCCCAAGGTACTTTAGACAGCCTTTTGGTCCATCCGCGAGAGGTCTTTAAAGCCGCGATCACGGCTAATGCCGCTGCCATCCTATTAGTGCATAACCATCCTTCCGGCGACCCTACGCCATCCGAGTCCGACATTCGTATAACCCGCGATTTAATCCGCGCGGGTCAGTTGCTCAAAATCGAAGTACTCGATCACATTATCATTGGCCGGAAAACGATGGAACGTCCTAAAGATTTCCTATCCTTGCGCGAAATGGGGTATTTCTACGATTAAACTCCCCGCCCCAAAGCCCGGAATAAGCGGTTCTAACTGCCAGAGCCCGGCAGAGTTACGCACACGTGACTCAAAGTGGAACAGGGGTTTCTTGACACCACAATAGATTGTATGATATTAATTTTTCACCCCATGGGGCAGTAGCCATGGGGGCCCGAATATGCGTTGTCCAAAATGCGGTTGTCAGGACGATAAAGTCATTGATTCGCGCTCTTCACGCGAAGGTGCCACCATTCGGCGACGACGCGAATGCTTGGCTTGCCAAAACCGCTATACCACCTACGAGGAGATTGAACAAGAGGGTCTCATGGTGGTCAAAAGAGATGGCAGGCGGGAGGAATTCTCCCGTGAAAAATTACTCTCCGGGGTGAAAAAAGCGTGCCAAAAACGGCCCATCAGCCCCAAAGCCATTGAAGAAATGGTGGACAAAATCGTCGAAGAGGTAGCGGAGAAATACGACCGCGAAGTTCCCGGAATCGATATTGGCGAGCGCGTGATGAACGCCTTGCGGGACTTGGACGATGTCGCCTATGTCCGGTTCGCCAGCGTGTATCGGCGGTTTGAGGAAGCCACCGAATTTGTGCGCGAAGTAAGCAAACTAAACCCATGAACGCACGCGGCACCCAGGAAAAACCCGAGCGCCTGCGCCCATAAAACTATGATACAATTGCGTTCAGATTGCCTGCTATTTCCGACGCCAGACGGGGAAATGTTCCCCTGCTCGGCGGAAATTGCGAGTGTCGAGCTGATCGGCGAATCGCAGGGGCAGGTAGACCCCGAACTGGTGCAACACGCGGCGAAAGCCGTGCTGCATTACTTCCGGCACGAACTCGGCCGGGAAAGCGTTTCCGTGGGCGAATTTTCCGAAGCCCTCCAAAAAGTGTTAGGCCGTCTGGGTTTGAGCGCTCCCGCCTTGCCCCTGGATCCAACTGCCCCAGCGGTGCGGGAATTGGAGATCGATCTTCAGGAACTGGCGATTTCGGCGGGCAAGGGATTTGAACTGGCGTTTTTCCGCCGCTTGCGCGAAACGCTGAAAGCCAACCTGACCTCCTCACCCCTGGTACTGCGCTTTGTGGGCTTGAAAGGCAGCGTTAAAATCCTGCTGGGCGCCCGCAAATGGAATGAGCCTTGCCGCCAATTAAGTGATCAGATCGTCGCTCATTTGCGCCAGTGCCTGCACGCCGAAGGCAAAAGCGCGGAGTGCACCCTGCTGGTCGAATAAGAGCTTTAAGACCGCTTTTCCCCATTTAACAAGCGGGATAACATTCCATTTGCTTCTATTTTTTCGGTAGCGAATTTTTCCCAGATTGGCTAGCGTGGCACGCTTAATGAATCGTGAATGGATCGATCATTGGTGCGAACGGGGCATCTTGCTCTTGGTGCTCGCTATTTTGGTTTACGCCCCCATCGCCACCGGCTCCGTGCGCCCCACCGATTTCCTGGTGCTGCAAAGCATGACGATTGGCGCGCTGGGCTTATGGCTCGTCCGCCTCTGGCTGGGTGAACCGCACCGGCTGCTGTTGCCCCCCGTTTCCTGGGTGGTGGTATTATTCGCGGGATATGCGGCCATTCGTTACTTCCAAGCCGATATCGAATATGTAGCCCGGCAGGAAGTCATCCGGGTGCTGCTATATACCTGCCTGTTTTTCCTGATCACCACCCACCTGCACCGCCAAGAATCGTTGCAAGTTATTGCATACGTGCTTTTTATATTAGCAGCGGGCATTTCCGCCTACGCCCTTTACCAGTTCGCCACCAACTCGCCCATGGTGCTGAACTACCTCAAACCACCGGAATACATGAAGCGGGCTTCAGGCACGTTTATTTGCCCCAACCACTTGGCGGGGTATTTGGAAATGATTTTGCCCTTGGCGCTGGCGTACCTCTTCATGAGCAAATCCAGCTATGCCGTGCGCATCCTGATCGGTTACGTGGCGCTGATGATGATGGCGGGCATCGCGGTTACCCTATCTCGGGGCGGCTACATCTCCGCCAGCATTGCGGTGGCGATGTTTTTCATCTTGCTGTTGCGCAAGCGCAGTTACCGGCTGCCGGCGATCGGCTTTTTGCTCTTTCTAATAATCGTGGGGAGCCTTGTCACTTCCACTACCCGCCCCATCCGCGATCAGATGCCCGACCGTTTCGCCTCCAAATATTTTAAGGACATGCGGCTGATGATTTGGAAATCCGCCACGGACATGTGGCTGGATCATCCTTGGTTCGGCGTGGGCCCGGCGCACTTTGACTATCGGTTCAAAGAATACCGGCCCAAAGAAATCCAAATGCGCCCCGAGCGCGTGCATAACGATTACCTCAACACCCTTGCCGATTGGGGCGTAGTGGGCGCCGCCTTGGTCGCCTCAGCTTGGTTGCTGCTCTTTTGGGGGGCGATCAAAACTTGGAAATACGTCCGCCAAAATCCGGATAGCCTCAAAATGAGGCAAACCAATAAAGCCGCCTGGGTGCAAGGCGGCTGCGTCGCCCTCTTGGCCATTTTGATTCACGCATTTTTTGATTTTAACTTTCACATCCCCGCCAATGCCATTTTAGCGGTTGCCATCATGGCGTTTGTTTCAACCCATATCCGTTTCGCCACCGATCGTTATTGGATTTCCTGTGGCTGGACGCTGCGGCTGTTGATTACCCTCTTTTGCCTGGGCAGCATCGGCGTGCTGGGTTACCAAGGCATGCGATCTTATCGAGAGCAAAATGCCCTGAACTTAGCGCAGAAAGGCCAGGAATCAGGCTTAAAACGGGCTGAGGCTCTGGAGAAAGCTTGGCTCATTGAGCCTAAAAATTTCGACACTTCGTATGAAATTGGCGAAATATACCGCTTAGCCTGCTTCCAAGGAGATAAGCGCTCAACGGAATGGGGCGAAAAAGCAATGGGCTGGTTCAAAATTACCCAGTCCTTGAACCCCTACTTTGCGTTGAACTATTTGCGCTGGGGCATGACGCTCGACTATATGCGCCGGTTTGACGAAGCGAAGCCGCTCATAGAAAAAGCTAACCATTTGGATACCAATGGTTATTTCGTTTTAGCCCATGTGGGCTGGCATTGGGTGCAACTGGCCGCGAACGAGGAACGCCAGGGACAATATGGAAAAGCGCGGGAATATTACCACGAATCGATAAAATGGTTTGACCAATCGCAACTGCTCAACTATGATCAGAACACCGTAGGACGGAGATACAAAGAGATTGTGTTGCAGCGCTTGCGTGAGTTAGGGGAAAAGAAGTAAAAAAAGCCTCAATCCCGGCAATATGCGATTGACAATTTGCGCCAAGTATCTAATCTAGAGCTTAGTTTTAAGAAAAATCGTACAAATCGGAGCATTACATATGAAATACGTCGGATGCTTATTCTCGAAAATGGCGGCTTATGGCGTCGCTCTGCTAGTGGCTTACTCCGCCGCTACCGCCCAAGCCCAACAGCAAGGAAAAGCAGTCGTGCGCGCCACTCGGGGCTCGGCGCAATTTTCTCAAGGTGGTGATTGGAATACGCTTACCTCAGGCACTGTGCTGACGTCAGGTGCCGTGGTGAAGACGGGTGCCGATGGCCAAGTCGATTTGACCATGGAGAAAAACGGCAAAGCGGTGCGCATCACCGAAAATACCACTCTCGCTTTTGACACGTTGACCATCGAAGACGGTGGCACCGGTGAAGCCGTGATTACCACCAAATTAAACCTCAGTGTCGGCCGCGTCCTTGGTGTGGTCGAAGGTTTAGCCGCCGCTTCCAAGTACGAAGTCAAAGTTCCGACGGGCACCGTGGGTATCCGCGGCACCAAGTACGACATCAGCGCTTCCGGCGTGGTCAACATGCAAGAAGGCTCGGTGCTCTACTCCCTGCCTGATGGTTCCCAATACACCGTGAACGCGGGCCAGACTTTCACGCCGCCCGCCACCACCGGTGGCCAGCCGACGATCACGGCCTTGTCTCCGGATGTCGTCAACTTCCTGCAACAGCAGTTTGAAGAACTGGATCCGATTAAGCCTCCTTACGTTCAACCGGCCTTGCCCACGACTCCGAACTCCGAACCGCCGATCTCTCCGACGCAGGGTGCGACGGGTGGCACCACGGGCACCGGTCATCACGAAAGCTAAGCCACGCTACTAGCTCCGTTTTCAAGTAGCCAAGTTTACTGGGCCTAGAGATAACCTCTAGGCCCTTTTTGTATTTGAATTGGCCTGCCATCTGTTACCGAATCAATGTTTTCCAGGGATGTAAATCTTCTCATACCCCGGCTATGAAACCGTAACTGATCGGGCACTCGTGGCCTACTACACACATCATGTGTTTGGGATTGTGGGTCACGACAAATTGAAGAAGGATTTGAGTCGCAAAATAACCTCCAACTCATGCGCGCTGACACCAACTAAAGTTCCGCCGGAAAATATTCAGCGAGCAACTTCCCTCCAAGGAAATTCCAGAGTCTTTGAGTTTCAACGCCCGATCAAAGGAGCACTGGACCGTAGAATTGAGGCCGTCCAATCGTTAGGTCAGAGGTTGCGCCTTGCTAATTCTGCTAGTTCGAGCTTTTACGCCTTAAGCGGGAACGGACCAAATGCAGGAATTCTTTGGCCTGGGGAATTTTAACGACTAGACCGGCGGCCCAATAGGCCAGGGCGGCTAAGCCCATGGGCACGAAAACTTCGCCGATTTTATAAAATAAATTCGCGTGGCCGAGCCAGCGGTCCCACGCCTTCATACCCAGCCAAGCCACTTCGCCCGAAAGCACGGCGGCCGCGAGCATCATCAACACTGCATTACGCATCTGAGCAAGCCCCAAATGCTTGAGCTTTTTCCGCAAGGCATAGAACAAAAACCACACGTTAAAGAGCGAACTCATCGTGTTGGCAATGCCCAGCCCGCCCTGTTTAAAAGCCAATACTAAGGGCACCACGAACACCAAATTCAAGCCCAAGCACACCATGCTGATCTTCATGGGGGTTTTTATATCGCCCAACGCATAAAAAGCGCGCGCCATGATATTAACGACGGAAAAGGACACCAATCCGGGCGCCAGACAAGTCAGCGCAAAGCTGGCCCGCTCGGTGGCATTCGCATCAAACAAACCGCGTTCGAACAACAGCCGGATGATGGGTTCGGCCAGCACCACCAGCATGGCTGACGCCCAGAGATTGACGTACGATAAATATCCCAAGCCTTGGCCTAAAGTGCCGCGAAATTCGTCATACTTTTTCTCGGCGGCCAGGCCGGATAAGGTCGGAAGTAAAAACGTGGCGAGCGAAATGCCAAAAACGCCTTGGGGCAACTCCATCAACCGCACGGCATAGTTGAACGAAGCCACAATTTCATCGCCCACCCCAAAAGCGATCGCCTGGGTGAGCACGACATTCAATTGAAACGCCGCCACGCCCATGGCGCCCGGGATCATTTTTCTGACTACTTCGCTTACCACGGGATTTTTCCAAGGTGACACCCATTGGTAACGATAGCCTGAGCGGCGCAGCGCGGGCAACTGAAACGCCGCTTGTGCCACGCCGGCCACGAGCATACCCACGGCGAGGCCGAAAATCTGCGTGGAAAGCGTCTGGCCAAAACGCGGCGCCAGCCAGAGCACGGAGGAAATGGCGACCAAATTCAACACGGTTGCGCCAAAAGCGGGCACAAAAAAATAGCCACGCGCGTTGAGCATGCCCATGAAGATAGCCGCCAGGCACGCCAGACCCATGTAGGGAAACATCACGCGCAATAATTGCAGCATGAGCCGCTTCTCCTCGTGGAAGGAAATCGTCATCAACGCCACGGAAATCCCCAGCATGGCGAGGCCGGAAATCACCGCCGCCGCGATGACCAACCCGGAAATGACGGCGTTGGCCGCCTGCCACATAGCTTGTTCGCCTTCGGTTTTCTCCTTGGTTTTAAAGATGGGAATGAAGGCCGCTGTCAAGGCGCCTTCCCCAAGCAACCGGCGGAAAAGGTTGGGCACCGTCAGCGCCATGATAAAGGCGCTGGCCACCCAGCTATCCCCCATGAAGCGGGCGTAAACCATCTCGCGCACCATGCCGAACACGCGGCTGGTGAGCGTGGCGATCCCCATGGCGCCCGAGGATTTGATCATTTGCGACATATCGAAACCAAGCGAACTCCGGCGGCCCAAAGCATGCCGCGAAGCCCCCGCCAAGGCGAGCGGCATTTTTGATCGCTTGCGCATTCCGCGACACTTCTTACGATAGCCCCACGATGGCCAATGACTTTTTCATCGCGGACCCCACTAAACTGCAACAATTCTTGTTGCGGTTTTCCAGCCAGGCGAGACGGCGAGGCATATCGCTTTGCCATCAGTGCAATATCAGTGATGTCTATTGCGCGGAGCCGGAGGAAGATTTCCAAGCGGAAATCGAGGATCGCGGCTGGACCCGGGAAGTCGGTTTATTTTTGGATGAACATAACAGTTGGTACGCCCAATGTTCCTGTAACCATATGTACTGCGCGCATGCGTACGCGCTAGGACTGTTTTTGTTGGAGTCAAATGACCTGGGAAACGCGGAGTTTACGCCGGCTCCGCCCAAAAAGAAACCCGCCAGTGCCACTCCCAAACCCAAATTATTGCCCAAACCTGAGGCCCCAGAAGACGGCCTGGCGGTGGCGCTGGCCAAGAGTTTAAACCGTCCGCTCAATGGGCAAGAGCTTAACTACTTGCATACCCTCGGTTCCCTCTACACCCAATGCCAGTACAATAAATCGATCACCCGCTGGCATTTTTCCGAACTGGGCTTTCGCTTGCCGGGATATAGCTGGGATGCTTTGAAAATCTGGCCCGAATTCCCCAAAGACCTGCGCACTTTCTGGCTGTATATCGCCCGAGCCGCCGCCGATAACCAGCTTAAGATACCCCAATTCATGGAGCCGCTCACCGATCTGAAGGCCATAGAAACGCATATGCGCGATTGGAAGCGGCAGCAGGAAATCGCGCGCTGGCGGCGGCAAATGGAGCAGTCGCTCCAATCGGTCCCTCATCCGGCAAACCACATTCAAGAAGAGGTGGACTTGCGCTTGTGCGTCAGCCGCGAGGAAAGCCGATTGGAATACAAAACCGCGTCCATGGCGGATTTCAAGCCCTTGCCCACAAAACTGGCGCGCCAGTTTTCCGAGCAGCTTCATTTTGGCGAATTGCGGCTGTTGCCCGAAGCGGAGCTGCTTTGGCTTTTTTTCGACCAGCATATCCAATACGGCGGCGGCGCGTCGTTTCACAACGTGGATATCGCCTATCACAAACTTTTAAGCCGGGTATTGCGCCGACTGGGATTGGACGGCCGGGTGGTGGCCAAAACGGGCGCCCCCTTCACGCGCGAGCCGCTGCCTTTGGCTTGGTCACTGGAAGCCCCGAAAAACGAAGACGGTGATTACCAGCTGCGCCTGGTCCGCACGGATGGCTCCGCCGTAACCGATTTGTTCATGGTTATTCAAGGCCAGCCGCCGCTTTACCTAACCGATACGAGCATTTACACCGGACCGCCGATGGATTATCACGTCTTGATTCCCGACGGCGAAAACCGCATCCCAGCCCCCGCCTTGGAGTCCGTTGCGGGGGTGCAATTTTTGGACAAGCTGAGAATCGAGCCGCCCGCCCGGGTGCAGGCTAAGGTCCAGCGCATGCCTCTGCGGGTTACCATCGCGGCCAGGCTCCATGCCCCCTACGGCCGGGATCTCCAGGAGTTTTGCGTCTTCCAAGTATTGGCCAGCAGCGAAGATGGGTGCCTGCGCGAAAAATGGGACGGGCAAGATTGGAAGCCGGAAAAAACCCCGGGGCAAAAGGCCAGGAAAGCAGACAACGAATCGCTGATTATCTATGATCGCGCGGCGCAACAGAGCTTTCCCGGCTTGTTGCAGCCGCTCCAATTGTGGCCCGATCCCCTGGCGGGTGGCTTGGCCTGCCGGGTAACGAAGAAATTTCCAGAGCTGTTTTCCTCCTGGCTGAAATCGTTGCCTAAACACATCGAACTGAAGCTGGAAGGCGAACTGGCTTCGCTGGCGCAAGATATCATATCCGGGCGCGTGCGCCTGGAAGTCGAAGAGGCGGAAATCGATTGGTTCGACCTGAAGGTGGTGGTGGATGTGGCGGACACCGAATTGACCGAGGCGGAGATCAAGCTTTTGCTCAACGCCAAAGGCGGTTTCGTGCGATTGGAGGGCAAAGGCTGGCGGCGCATGGCGTTCGATTTGACGGAAGAAGACGACGAACAACTGGCGCGGCTGGGCTTGAATCCGCACGAGCTGAACGCGGAGCCGCAAAGATTGCACGCGCTGCAATTGGCCGACAAATCCGCCCGCAAATTCCTGCCGGAAGCGCAAGCCGCCAAAATCGAGCGCCGGGCCGAGGAAATCAAGACCCGGGTCACACCGCCGTTGCCGGTGGAATTGCAGGCGAGTCTGCGGCCCTATCAGATCGATGGCTACCATTTCCTGGCCTACTTAAGCGCGAACCGTTTTGGCGGCATTCTCGCCGATGACATGGGGCTGGGCAAAACGCTGCAAGCGCTGGCCTGGCTGCTCTGGTTGCGCGCGCAGCCCGATAATGGATCAGCCCCCACTTTGGTGGTATGTCCTAAATCCGTGGTGGATAATTGGCTCGCGGAAGCCGCGCGCTTCGCTCCCGGCTTAAAAATCAAAGCCTGGCAGCCAGATGAATTGGAACAACTGCCCGAAGCTGCCGCCACCGCCGAGGTCCATGTCATCAATTACAGCCAGCTGCGCCTATTAGGAGAAACGCTGACACCCCTTTCCTGGCTGGCGGTCATCTTGGATGAGGGCCAGTACATTAAAAACCCCAGCTCGCAAACCGCGCAAGTGGCGCGGGCCTTGCGGGCTAGCCACCGCTTAATCCTTTCCGGAACGCCCATTGAAAACCGGTTGGAAGATTTGTGGAGCCTGATGGCCTTCGCCATGCCCGGGCTGCTCGGCAGCCGGGCCATGTTCGGCCGCCATTTCAACGCCAAGCGCGATCCCCTGGCCCGGCGCCGCCTCTCGGCGCGCGTCCGCCCTTTCCTTTTGCGCCGCACCAAAAAGCAGGTGGCCAAGGATCTGCCCGACAAGATCGAGGAAGATTTGTTCTGTGAGATTGAAGATGAACAAAAGCAGATGTACCGGGCGGAGCTTAAATACGCGCAACAATTGCTGCTCAAAGTTAAGACCCAGAAACAGCTCGATAAACAACGTTTCAACTTCCTGGCCTCGCTGCTGCGGCTGCGCCAGATCTGCTGCCACCCGGCTTTGGTCAAGACAGACAGCAAGGCCGAAAGCGCCAAGGTAAACGCCTTGCTGGAATTGCTGGAACCCTTGATGGAGGAAGGAGAGAAAGTCCTGGTTTTCTCGCAATTCGTGGAACTGCTGGAATTGCTGCGGCCCATTATGGAAAATCGCGGCTGGCCTAGTTTCTGGCTTTCCGGCGCCACGGAAAACCGCGGCGAATTGGTCAGCCAATTTCAAAAAGCCGAGGGCCCGGGGGTGTTTCTGATTTCACTGAAAGCGGGCGGTTTTGGGTTGAATTTGACTGCCGCCAGCTACGTGGTGCTGTGCGATCCCTGGTGGAACCCGGCCGTGGAAAGCCAAGCGATTGACCGGACGCACCGCATCGGCCAGACCGAAAAAGTCATCGCCTACCGCCTGCTCATCAAAGGCAGCGTGGAGGAAAAAATCCGCGCCTTGCAGCGGCAAAAATCGGCTTTGGCCGAGGATATCTTGGGCGAAGAGAAATTCTCCCAAAGCCTCAGTTTGGACGATTTAAAAACTCTGTTCGCCGAAACCTAAGGCCAGCCGCCATTCGCAGCGCGGGTTTTATCGGCCAAGCAATAGGCTTGCCGAGCCGCGCTGGCCGCCGTTTAATGGTGGCCGCATATGGCGCTGAAATTTTTCAATACCCTGTCGCGGTCTTTGCAAGAGTTCACTCCGCTGGATCCAGCGGGCAAAAACGCGGGGATGTATTGCTGCGGGCCCACGGTTTACGACCTGGCCCACATTGGCAATTTCCGCACCTTTGTGTTCTCGGACCTCGTGCGCCGGTACTTGGAGTTTCGCGGCTTCCAGGTCACCCACGTGATGAACGTGACGGATGTGGAGGATAAAATCATCCGCAACGTGCGCACCGCCCAGATTCCTTTGCGCGAGTTTACGGGCAAATTCGAGCAAGCGTTCTTCGATGATTTACGCACGCTCAATTGCCGCCCGCCGCATCAGACGCCCCACGCCACGGAGTTCATCGCGGAGATGATCGCCTTGATTGAAAAGCTCATGGAGCGCGGTGTGGCCTATCGCACACCGGACGGCTCGGTTTACTTTAGCATCGATAAATATCGCGCCTTGGGCGGGCGTTATGGCCAGTTGGTGACGCTCAATTTCGACAATCTGCGCGTGGGCGAACGCGTGCGCAACGACGAGTACGAGAAAGAATCCGTGGCTGATTTCGCGCTCTGGAAAGGCCGTGTGCCCGAGGATGGCGCGGTGTTCTGGCCCAGCCCGTGGGGCGAGGGGCGTCCCGGCTGGCATATCGAGTGCAGCGCCATGAGCATGAAATTGCTCGGCACCAGCTTCGACTTGCACCTCGGCGGCGAAGATCTGGCTTTTCCGCATCACGAGGATGAGATCGCCCAGAGCGAAGGCTGCGGCATTCACGGCCCCGGGCAGCGCTTCGTCAAATATTGGCTGCACGCCGCGCACTTGCTGGTGGAAGGCAAGAAAATGAGCAAATCGCTGGGCAACTTCTTTACCCTGCGCGATCTCATAGCCAAAGGTTACACGGGCCGCGAAGTGCGTTATTTGCTACTCACGGCCCATTATCGCGAATCGTTCAATTTCACCATGGACGGCTTGTCGGCCGCGCGCACGGCGCTGGCCCGCATTGACGAATGCCTGGGCAAACTCACCGAGCTGGCCGGCTCTCAGGCCGCCGCTCCGGCGCCGGAATTGGTGGCGAAATTCACCGAGGCGCTGGATGACGATCTGAACGTGGCTGGCGCTTGGGGCGTGGTTTTCGAATGGGTGCGGCAATGCAACAAAGCTTTGGCGGAACAGAGCCTCACACCCGCCGCCGCCGCCGCCGCTTTGGCCGCCTGGAAACGCCTGGACGAAGTGCTGGGGGTTAGCCCCGTAGCCGCGGCAGAGGAAGTTCCCGCCGCCATGCTGGCCCTGCTGGAAGCGCGCCAAGCCGCCCGCAAAGCCAAAGATTTCAAACGCGCCGACGCCATTCGTGACGAAATGAAAGCCGCCGGCTGGGTAATCGAGGACACGCCTAAGGGTCCTAAGCTCAAGAAAGTTTCCTAAGTGTGAGCGCACGGATTTGACCTGCGCTCCCGTCTACGGTCGCGTTTCCACCATAAAGGTAATGGGCGCGTGGGCCTGGATGGGCACGACGCAGTGATCCGCCCGCAGGTAGGCTGCCTTCACTGGGAAGGGTGAGCCTATTGGCTTGCCGCGCAAATCGACCATTTGCAACGAGCGCGCTTGCATCTTTCGGGGGAACTTGATTTCGCACGTGCCCGACTGCCCGGAAAGCTCCCACAACCGCAGGAGAAATCCGTGGCCGGTGGTGTTTTTCGTCAGCGCAGTAACGAGCATGCCTTTGCGGTCGATGGCAATGCCGTCTTGCGTCACGGGCACCCGGCCTGCCGGGGCATCCAGGCGATAAGCTTGCAGCGGATAACGGGCATCCAAAGCGGGATTAATCAAGTCGCGGCCGGGCTCATATCGGCCCACCGCCCAAACGCGCACGCGATATTTCCAAGTCCCCGAGTTCCACAGCCGGAAATTAGTGCTCCATTGGTTGTTGAACAAGTTCACGTAAGCAGCCGGTTTTTGGGGCACATAATCGTGCGAATATTGCCAGCACCCGGGCTGGCCCAAGCTCACCAACGGGGCGTCTAACGAACAGAAACCCGCGCCGTACAGCTTTTCGTTGAACAAGGCCACGCTGGTATTAACGGCGTAAAAATTGCGATTGGCGCCCGCTATGATGTCCACGGCGGGATCGATAATGGAACCGGGCCGGCCGACCCGGAATTGCGGCTTATCGATGCGGAATGGCAGCACCATCCAGCCCGCTTCCGGCCAGGGATCCGCCGGTTTATCATGCACGGTGAGTTCTATATCGATATAGGGCAAATCGCGGTAAAGGATGACTTTGCTGGTGACTTTGTTCGGCAGCCCGTGGCCAGCTTGCGCCACCATGGTAGCGGTGCAGGCAAGATCATCCGAAGGGATGGAACCGGTGATCTCCGCCGCATTGGTCGCTAAGAGAAGATACCCGTTTTTGGGGGTGATTGTTTGATGGCCCGGTTTGCGCAGCAAACTAAGATTGGGTTTGCCTAATTCATTGGTCGCCCAATCGGCGTCGATTTTGACATAGGCCCGCACGTAATTGGCCACGTCGCGCGCATCAAACCGTTCATAGAGATATTGGCCCAAGTTATAACCACTTGCGGTATCTACCAACTCGCGGCCTGTAGCTTTATCGATAACTGATTGTACACTACAGCTCGCCGGGTCCAAAGTTAAGCGAAAGAAATGGTTTTCGATCACTTTGTCCTTAATCCGCAGCGAAGAAGGAACTAAAACCGCATCCGTCGAAGGCACATAAGTCAAATAACCCATTGGTGGCACGTCTTTAGCGATAAAGGACCCAGTCTGGCCATTCCAAACCACGGGCATTGCCATTGGTTCAACGGGTTTGGCGGCACCTCTACCCCCTGGACTGCGGCGGGTTCGCCGAGGCGACGGCGTATCCGAAGCATTTTCTAGAGTTTCTACCGCGGCATAGCCTGGGTGGGGATCGGTAAAAGTGACGATGCCATCACGCTTCCAAGGCAAGGGATTATATACGACAATGCGCTTGCCTTCAGCGGCCACGACCCGGGCGAGGACATGCAAATTCGTTTCCAGCAAAGGCATAGCAATCGATTGGGCATCATAGATATACGAAGAATGCTCGGCCCAGGAATCTTCCAACTTTTTGAATCGGCCCGCCGCTTCTTCCTGGCGCCATTTAGCGCCGTAATCGAATTGCACATCGCCCGAGTACTTGGTGATCCAGTAAAGTGCTCCACCCCAGGTATGTTCGCCGTATAACAGGCTTTTTTCCCAAGCCGCCGCTAAGCTAGGTCCGCTGGATGGCATATTGACTCCCCAGAGCTGCAAATGGGTATTCAGGGACTCGGCAGCCATCATCAGGGGCCGGACTTGCCGCGCCACCTTCATGCCCGCAGGATCGCACATGGGCCCGTGAATCCACGTATCCGGCATGTCCCCGCGAATGATGGGAATGGGGGTCTTGTCGGCCTGCATGACATCGTAAAAATCGGATAACCGGCCGATTTTAACTTTTACCCCGGGCATTTTTTGGGCGGCTTCGGCGAGCAATTTTTGGACTTCGTCCGGAGTGGGTGGGCCATGATTATCTCCGGTTTGAATGAGAGCGAGCCAAGCGCGATAAGTCCAATCTTTGGGAGGCATTAGCCCAGTGCCATAACCCGCCGCCGAATACATGGTCAGAAGCCGGGAACCGTCCGGGCCTTGCCACCAATAAAGCAATGGCACTTGGGGCGAACTGCTGGCGGCGTTGCAGCCGAGATGCAGAAAATCGATGCCCGCTTGCTTTAAAACCGTCGGCAAAAGCCAGGTATGACTTGGCACATCGGTCATTTTAGCGTCACGCGGCAGCGGCAAGCCAAGCTGGCTGCACAGGCTGGCTGAATAGCCCAGGGCGCGCACCAATTCTTCCATTTCCAAGACCTCGGTGTGCGTGGTAAATGGCAAACCGTGGACCACAAACCGGCCGTCGGTAAAGGCTTTGAGGATTTTGGAATGGCGGTCAGGAGTTTGGCCTGGCCAATCCATGGTGATACGAGTGGCGGGCCAGCCGGGGATCGTCCATACAAATTGTTGATCCGCAGGAAGTTTAGCGTTTTGATCGACGACGTTCAAGGCGGCGTCTATCATGCTGGTGCGGTAGCGCGATACGACGTTGCTGGCAAAATCGGTATAGCCGATATCGAAATGGGTTTTAAAAACGATGACCACTTCGCGTAAAGTGGCGGGGGGGGCATCCTCCGCCTGACTGTTGAATCCTCCGGCGGTTAGCCAAATGAGGGCAAGCCAAGGGAGTATTGGGAAAGAAGCGGCCATCCTTCCCATCCAGGAAGCCGCGACGACCGACGGGATGTTGGATCCGGGCATAGGGCAGAAATAAGGGGGAATGGAGGCCTCAGCAAGCGAAAACCTTGCCGGATGGAAGATTAAAATACGGGATGGGAAAGCCAATATCCCGCTGAATAACTCCCGTAAAAAGGGTGAATAAAATGGGGGGATTGGGAATAACCCGATTTATTGACACTTATGCGGACTGGTTTCAAAAGTTTTTCACCGGCTGGGAAAGGCCAAAACCCCTTGGCCCAACCTTGACATCGCCCTTTCCATCCCTTATTCACAACGCTTAATAGTAATAAGAATTTAAAGACTCTAAAATCACTGTAGTAAGGGTTGCCATGAAAATAACGATCAACAAAGATCAAATCATCAGCGGGCTACAAGCGGTTCAGAACATCGTGGGCAGCCGGACAACCCTGCCGGTGCTTTCGAACGTCCTGCTGCGCGCCAAAGGCAACCAATTGGAGCTGACGTCCACGGACCTGGACATCAGCATCATTGCCGTGGTGAACGCGACGGTGATCAAACCTGGGGCCACCACGGTGCCTGCCAAGCGTTTGTTCGGCATCGTGCGCGAGTTGCCCACCCCGGAAATCGAGATCGAGGTGGACGAACGCAACATGTGCAGCCTCCAGTCCGGAGCCTCCTTTTACAAGATCAACGGCTTGCCGGCGGAAGAGTTTCCCCCCGTGACCCGGTTTGAGGACGAGAAGAAAACGGTATTCGAACAATCTCTGATCAAAGGCATGTTGCGCAAAACGTCCTTCGCGATGTCGACGGATGAATCGCGCTATGTGCTGAACGGCATTTTCTTCAGCATCCGGGAGCAGAAGATGATCATGGTGGCCACTGACGGCCGCCGCCTGGCGTTAGCCGAGGCGGATGTGGAAGTGCTGCCGGACCAGCAGCACGATTTCATTGTGCCCACCAAGGCGATCAATGAATTGAGCCGCTTGATGCAAACGACGGGCAATCTGGAAGTGCGGTTGGGAGCCAACCAAGTCGCCTTTACGATGGTGGATGAAAAAGGCGGTTCGGTGCAAATGATCAGCAAGCTGGTCGATGGCACTTATCCGAACTACCGGCAGGTCATCCCCGGCGAGACCAAGGAACGCATCGCCTTGGGCCGCGAAGAACTACTGCAAGCCCTGCGGCGCGCGGAATTCATGACCAGCGAGAAGTCCAATTCTGTCAAAATCACCTTTGGCAAAAACAATCTGAGCATCATGGCTAATGCCCCGGATGTGGGCGAAGGCCGGGAAAGCTTGGCGATTAATTACCAAGGCAAGGAAATGGCGATCGCGTTCAATCCCACCTACCTGATGGATCCGTTGAAAGCCTTGGACAACGACGAAGTGTTTCTCGAGTTGATCGACGAATTGAGCCCGGGCGTGCTCAAGATCAACGGGCCTTTTCTGTATGTTCTGATGCCCATGCGCACCAACTAGTGGGGCGGGAGCGGTTTTATAACTGGGCCTTTACGTAATGGCGGCCTGTTTCTCGCTCCGTCTTGTGGGTACTAACCATCGTCTCATGGCTGCGCAAAATACCAATTCATCGCCGCTGAAGATGATGGCTTGTGTCGCTCTGCTGGTGCTGGTGGCGGATCAAATAACCAAGCAGATCGTGCTGCGGTTTCTCGAATATTCGGAGCAGCGCGTCATCTGGGATGGTTTTTTCAAATTTGTCCATTGGGGCAATACGGGCGCTGCCTGGAGCATGTTTTACGGCAATAACCGCCTCTTGGCTGGCATTGCTCTGGTGGCGCTGGTGGGCCTTTACTTGATACGCCATCATTTCGACACGCACACCTTTTTAGGCCAAGCCGCGTTGGGACTGATGTTCGGTGGCATCATCGGCAATTTGCTGGATCGCCTGTTCATTGGCCACGTGGTGGATTTCCTCTACTTTTACGTCTACCAACGCGGTGGGGGAGAAATTGGCTTTCCCGCTTTTAATATTGCCGATATGGCGATTTGCACGGGGGTAGGGCTTATTTTCCTGATGTCCTGGCGTGGTGAACCGGCGCCGGCTAATGCGACTTAAAGGCATGCCGGCTTCGGTATTCATCTTGGGACCAACCGCGGCGGGGAAGTCTGAGTTAGCTCTGCGCCTGGCCCAAAAAATCGGCGGAGAGATCATCTCGGTCGATTCCATGCAAGTTTACCGCGGCTTGGACATTGGCACTGCCAAGCCAAGTCCTGCCGAACGCGCGCAAATACCCCACCATTTGATCGATGTCGCCGGGTTGGATGAAATGTTCGACGCGGCGCAATTCGTGCACCTGGCCAAAAAGGCGGAGCAGGAAATTCAGGAGCGAGGGCGAACGGCCATTTTTTGTGGGGGCACGGGCCTGTACTTTAAAGCCTACTTGGAAGGTTTGGGCGAAGCGCCCCCCGCTGATCTAAAACTGCGGGCCGAGTTAGAAGCTACACCCCTGGAGGAGCTGCTGAAGGAAATCGAACTTAAAGACCCGGTTTTATATGGCCAGATGGATCGCCAGAATTTTCGCCGGGTGCTGCGCGCGTTAGAAGTCATTCGCTTAACGGGCCAGCCGTATTCCAGCCAGCGCGCGCGCTGGACCCGCCAAACCGCCACGGACGCAGCCGAAGATGGCGGCAAGCCCCGGGTGTATGGGGTGCAGCGTCCGACGGAGGATTTGTACCGGCGCATTAATGAACGCGTGGACCGCATGTTTGCGGCCGGCTTGGTGGCCGAGACGGAAGCGCTGTTAACCCAAGGTTTGGAGCAAAATCGGGTGGCCATGCAGGCGATTGGCTATTGCCAGGTGGTTGCCCATTTGCGGGGTGAGCTGGGACTGGCGGAAACCATCGACCTCATCAAACGCAAGACCCGCAAATACGCCAAGCGCCAGATGACTTGGTTTCGCTACCAATTGCCCGTTACCTGGCTGGAGGTGGCCGGCGAAGATCCCGTTGGAGCTATGCTGGAAACCGTTTGCCAGGCCTTTTGACTTTCCCCGGCGCAGTGGTTAGGATGCCAGTTGAGAGCTATGGAAAATTTGCACGCACCCTGGCGGATCGATTATATTCTGGCGCCCAAGCCCGCTCCCTCCGAGGAATCGCTCTTTAGCGCCATTGCCCGCGCGAACGACGACGAGGCCAACCTGGTCATCGCTCGCGATCGCACGTGCTACGCGCTCTTGAACCGGTATCCTTACAACGGGGGCCACATATTGGTCGCGCCGTACAAGCAAGCTTGCGATTTGGACGGCCTGACCGCCGATGAATTGAAGGATTTGATGGTCTTGGTGCGGCGCTGCCAAACGGCGCTCAAAACGCTGATGCATCCGGATGGCTTCAACATCGGCCTCAATTTGGGCCAAGTGGCCGGGGCGGGCATCGCCAGCCATTTGCATTTTCACATTGTTCCCCGGTGGAACGGAGACACCAATTTCATGCCCGTGCTGGCCGGCACCAGCGTGGTGCCCCAAGCTTTGACGGAACTGGCGGCACAATTAAGGGCTGTGCTCAGCCGCACGCCGGCGGAATAAAAACCACTTCCAGCCGGCTAAAGGGATAATCATGTTTAGCGAAACTTTGCATTTTGAAAACGCGCGCCTGGCGCAACAGCTTTATAACAACGACCCGCGCAATTTGGCGTCTTTGGAGCAACATTTGTCAGTCAAAGCCACCAGCCGCGAGGGGTGGATCAAGCTGGAAGGCCCCGCGCCGGCGGTGGAAAAAGCCAAGCAAGTGTTCCAGCAGCTGGAAGGCGCGGTAAAAGCCGGCGGCACCGTGCGAAATCGCGATTTCGCGTATGCGGTGGAAGTGGTCAAACACGAGGGCGTGGCGGCATTGAAGAGTCTGCATGCCGAGCGTGTCCAGACTTCCTCGCGCAAGGCGCTGGTGGTTCCTAAAACTTTGGGGCAACAAAAATACATCGAATTGATTCGCAAATTCGATGTGACCTTTGGCGTCGGCCCGGCGGGCACTGGCAAAACGTATTTGGCCATGGCCATGGCGGTGGCCTCTTTGCGGGAGGAAAAGGTCAACCGCATTGTGCTGACACGCCCCGCCGTCGAGGCCGGTGAAGCGCTGGGATTCTTGCCCGGCGATTTGTACGAAAAGCTGAACCCCTATCTGCGGCCGTTGCACGACGCCCTGCACGATATGCTGCCCGCGGAAGAAATCCTCCGCCACATGGAGCGGGGCTCGATTGAAATCGCGCCCTTGGCGTATATGCGCGGCCGCACACTGAACAATTGCTTCGTGATTCTGGACGAAGCGCAGAACAGCACCGGCGAGCAAATGCTGATGTTTCTGACGCGTCTGGGCAATAGCTCCAAGGCCGTCATCACGGGCGATCCGTCACAAATCGATCTGCCGTCGCACAAACGCTCGGGGCTGATCGAGGCGTTGCGGATTTTGCGGTCGATCGATGGCATCGCCTTCATGGAATTCGAGAAGAAGGATGTCATCCGCCACGCCTTGGTGCAGCGGATTATTGGCGCTTACGAGGAATCCCGGGGCAAAAGCCATGAGTGAATTGGTGCTGCGCAATCGCCAGCGGGACCGGGCGGTGAGCCTGCCCCGGCTGCGGGAGTTCACCTTGGCATTGCTGGAAGATGAGCTGGGCCTGCCGGAATTCGAGCTGGGCATTCTCCTGGTGGGAGCCAAAACCATGGCCCAAGTGAACCAAGACTTTTTGGGCCACGAGGGCAGCACGGACGTCATTACTTTTGACCATCGGGACAACGCCCAAGGGCCGCTGTTTGGCGAGCTGTACATTTGCGTCGCCGTCGCCGTGGAACAAGCGGCCTTATTCGATACGACTTGGGAAGAGGAACTGGCCCGGTACGTGATTCACGGGGTTTTGCATTTGCTGGGTTTTGATGATTTGAGCCCCCAACCGCGGCGGCTAATGAAACAAAAAGAAGGCCAACTGCTCCGGCGGCTGGCGCGCAAGCTGCCGGTAACCTATCTGGCAGCTCCGGCGACGGCCCGCGCACGGGCCTCCAAACGCAGCTGATCGAGCAAGACCTTTTCTCGCGCCATGGATATCAAACACACCGCGCGTCATTGGCAGACCAGTTTTTTCACGGGCTTGGCCATCGTCACCCCCGCGGTCATTTCCATCGCGCTGCTTGTCTGGCTTTTTGGCACAGTGGCCAATATCACGGACACTCTGCTGTTCTTTTTGCCCGATCATTGGGTGCATAAAAATGGCACGGAAGGGCCCATCCGCTGGTATTGGAGTTTGGTGGCGCTGGTTTGGGCGTTGTTTCTGGTGGCCCTGGTGGGCCAGGTGGCGCGCTATTATATTGGCAAGCGGCTGCTGCGGATGATGGATGAGTTGCTCCTGCGCGTCCCCCTGCTCAACAAGATTTATAGCACGCTCAAGCAGGTGAACGACGCGTTTACCTCCACGCAAAAATCCTCCTTCCGCCAGGTGGTCATGGTGCAGTTCCCGCGTGCCGGGCAATATTCCATTGGCTTTGTTACCGGCGATTCCGGCGGCAAAATATCGCCGCAAATTCCGGCCAAAACGCTGAGTGTTTTCATTCCCACCACACCAAATCCCACCAGCGGGTTTTTAGTGCTGGTGCCGGAAAGCGAGATTATCAAGCTCGATATGAGCGTGGCGGACGGCATCAAATACATCGTCAGCTTGGGCTCGATCATGCCGGATCCCCGGACTCTCCCTCCAGTGGCGCCGCCGCCCCGGAAAGTTTAGCTATGGACGAGCGCGCCGAAGGCATTATTTTGCGGCTGGTGCCGCTCACCGAGAGCAGCCTGATCGTGCGCTGGATCACCCGGGAGCAAGGCCGCATTTCCACCGTAGCCAAGGGTGCTCGCCGGCCCAAATCCGCTTTTGCGGGCAAATTGGATTTGTATTTCCAGGTGGGTTTCAGCTTCCAGCGCAGCCGGCGCTCGGATTTGCATATGCTCAAGGAAATCGCCTTGCAGGATGCCCACTCCGCGCTGCGCACTGAGCTGGGCTGGCTCCAGCAAGCCGCGTACGCCGCCGCCTTGATCGAGCTGGCCACGGAGGCGGAAACGCCCCTGCCGGACATATTTGAATTGTGGTCTGAATTTTTGCGCGGCCTTACCTTGGGACCGCCCAACCCGCTGGTCACACTCAGCTGGGAAACGAAGTTCCTATCAACTTCCGGTTTGGCGCCCGAATGGAAAACCTTGGCCATAAGCCAGGGTGCCCGGCAATTGCTGGAACACTGCCAGTCCTCGGATTGGCCGCTCATTCAACGGTTGAAAGCCAGCCCCGGACAAGTGGAGGAAATGCGGCTAAACCTGGGCGCCCAGATTTTGTCGGCTTTTGGCCATGTGCCGCGCCAGCGTGCTTTGGCCTTAACGCTTGCCTGAGGCGTCGGCCGCGCCATTTTCCGGTGCCACCGGCTGCTCAGGCGGGTTGATGACTTCAACTTGGGACACTTCCGCGCGGACGTAGTGCAATAGCACCGGGGCCAGGATCATGCCCGCGATGCCCATCAAGCGCTCGCCGACGATCAGGCCGATCAGCGTCAGCCACACCGGGTTTTTAATGCGGTCCCCAATGATTTTGCTGTTGAGAAAATACTCGAGTTTGTGGATCACCACCAAAAAGACCAGTGACCAGACCGCCAGCTGGGGCGACACGGTGAAGGCGATGCTGACAATCAGCGAATTGCTGAGCAAGTTGCCAACGATGGGCAGCAAACCAAAGAGAAACGTCAACACCACGACCAGGGCTATATGGGGGAAATGCGTGCTGACTAGGAAAATAGCCGTCAAACTCGTGTTAATGGCGGAGATCAGCATCTGCGCCCCCATGACCCGGGCGAAAGAAATGTACAAAGAGCGGAAACGCCCCGAAGCCTCCTCGCAAAACACCGCGTAGGCATTGGTTTTGGAGGCTTTCTTGGGATTCAGGAAAAAGGTGGGGTTCAGGAACAAACTGACCGCGATCACAAAACCGATAATCAATAGGACCACCTGTTTGGACGCGACCTTGGCGAAATTGCCCAGGAAATGGAATTCCGACTTCATCAGATCGCCCAAGGTGGCTTTAAGGCTGTCCCAATCGGTAAAGGTGGGCTCGATGCCCAAGCTTTGGGCGTAGTGAATGAAAGCGGGCAAAGCCCTTTCCGCCACATCCGGCAGCGTTTTCCAGGCTTGGGCCAGGAAATAGGCTAGGCCGGAACCAATCACCACTACCAACAAACAGAACACCAGGGCCGCAATCCAACGTTTTCGCAAGACCACCAGCAGTTGTGTCAGGACAAAATAGGAAAACAAAACGGTGATGAGTGGCGTCCCCATGCCAAACCAGCCCACGAGGATCATCACCGCGGCCACTAAAGCGTACGAATAGTATTTAATCGTCATTACCGGCGATGAGGATACACAAACAGACCGGTGAATGCAGTTATTTTTATAGCGCCGGATTATAGCGCCGGCTGGCAAGGCAGCGAAACCATGATGGAGGTGCCTTCGCCAGGTTTGCTATGTATGGTCAGCAGTCCGCCGTGCAGTTCGGTGAGGCGCTTGGCGATCGCGAGCCCCAGGCCGGAACCCTGTTGCTCATAGAGCTTGCGCTCAAACTGCATGTAGGCGCCAATGCCGGCAATTTGTTCGGCAGTCATGCCTCGGCCGCTATCCGAGATGGAAAACTGGTAGCTATTCTCCTTGATCTCGCTTTGCAGGGTGACAATCGTGCCCGGATCGGAAAACTTGAACGCGTTGTCGAGCAGCTCGGTGAGGATCTTTTTGAAATACTCCTCCAATATGGTCAGATCCCCATCCACCACGGAGAGGCGCAAATCGCCCGCGCGCTCGGCGCCGTGGGCTTGCGCAAAGGCGGTGTCTTCAATCAACCCCCGTGAGACCCGGATGCGATTCTGGCGCAAGAATTGCACCTTGGCCGCGTCGGCGTTGAGCAGTTCGATCTGCGCGTAAATCAGGAAATTTTCCACCAAACGGTGCAGCCGTTTCGAAGAGGCCAAAATGGCCTTGCCGATTTCGCTGATATCTTTCGGCTCCAAATGGGCGATATCCCCGGAAATGATTTCCGCAAAACCAATGATGCCGCTCAAAGGCGTGAATAATTCGTGAGGCAGCGCCAAGCTGATGTTCGAGCGCAAGTCGGCCAGCTGCTTTTCGGCCATTTGCTTGATGGCCTGCTGCTTCTTCAAACGGGCTTGGACGGCCAGGAATAATTCTTCGATCGTAAAAGGCTTGGGCAGGTAATCGTCGGCCCCCAGAGACATCCCATGGCGCATGCCCGCGCTATCGGGCCGGCCGGTCATCAAAATGCAGGGTATCGCCGCCGTGGTGGGATTCTGGCGCAAAGCCGCCAAAGCCGCAAAGCCGTCCACCCGGGGCATCATGACGTCGCAGAGAATCAGGTCCGGCAAGTGTTGGCGGGCCAGCTCCACGCCGGTATTGCCCCCGTCGGCCTCCAATACCTTGAATCCTTTGCCGCGCAAGGCCGCGCAGATGAGCTGGCGCAAGGGCGCCTCGTCATCGATGATTAAAATTTTTGTCTGGCCCGATTCCATCCGCGTTATTCATGTTCCCGCGTGTTTATCCGTTGGAAATTCCCTCTGCCCCCAGCGCTTGCACTCCTGAGGATAATCCATCCTTGGCGCCTCCCTTGCCCGATTTGCGCACCGCGGGATAAGCGATGCCTTGAGCCAGAAATAACCCGTCTGCGTCCCAGGTTTCTTGCCCTGAAAACGGCAATTCAGCGTGCACTATGCCACTCGCTTCAGCGGACCAACCCGATGCCCCGCATTATCGGCCGGAGTTTAAAAGCAGGTTGCTTTGTGACCCTTGGCTTGGGCTGCCTTGACCATGCTCCCGGGTCTGGTCAACCACTTCGTGCATCCGATTGAACCACCAACGCGCTAGCGTCATCCGCCGCCGTCCTGGCCGGCTTCCCTGCGCGCGCATCGTGTTTTCCAAACTTAACTCCATCTGCTGTCGGTTTAGCATAATCACCTCAATTTCCTGGTGGCAGACTAACCGACGGGGTCAGACATAGACCGTCATACCCCGAAATTATTTCCCTGCTAGTAATTTATATCGGCTCGAAGATTCGTCAACTTGAGTACGAAAACGAAGGATTAGAAAAGAACGCGATCTGCTGGCTGGCGGCGGCCTGGCGCCGTCATCATAAATAATAATAGGACCAAAGGATGAGGCTAACCCAGAGAAAACCGATAATCCAGGGCCAAGCCGCGCGAATCTCCAAGCGGAAACGGCCTGGAAACACACGATTTGCAGAGATATTTAAATTATCGATCCCAACCGGTTCCTGGGTTCGACGGGGAGCTTTCTCGGGGCCGATGGCAGGTTGGGAAAGCGAGGGAATTGGCGCCACAAGCAAATCCGGAGTGCCCCGGGATTCGGAGGTTGGGAAAGCGCTATTGCTGCTGGCAATACCCATAAACATCAATTCAACTTCAATAACCATCACCACAAACACAGCTAACCGTTGGCGAGACCGCCCTAAGCGCGCCCCCTTCGCTGGCTAGCTCCTAGCAAGCCATTTAGAAGCATATTGCGTGCCAACACTCATTTGGCTCGCCTAATACCGGTTCCACCCTATATTCGCGCTCCAGGACAGGTCACAGGACCGGGTTATGAACACCATTTATTTTGATTATAATGCCACGACGCCGCTCGATCCGGGCGTGCGCGCCGCCATGGAACCCGGCCTGGGTGAGGTGTTCGCCAATCCCTCCAGCACGCACCGGCTAGGCCAGCAGGCGCGGGCTTTGTTAGACGATGCCCGCGACCGCGTGGCGCGGACCTTGCGGTGCAAACCCTCCGAACTGGTTTTCACCAGTGGCGGGACCGAAAGCAACAACCTGGCGATTTTCGGGGTGGCTCGGAAATATCGTTCGCGAGGCAAACACATTATCACTTCCGCTGTTGAGCATCACGCCGTGCTCCATGCCTGTGAATATTTGGAAAAACGCGAAGGTTTTGAAATCACCCGTTTGCCCGTGGATTCGACCGGCCTCATTTCGCCGCTGGATTTGGCCGCTGCCATCCGGCCAGACACGATTCTAGTCACGTTGATGTCCGCCAACAACGAAGTGGGCTCCGTGCAGCCGGTGGCCGAATTGGGCGCCGTTTGCCGCGAACGCGGGGTGTTTTTCCACACGGATGCCGTGCAATGGTTCGGCAAGGAACCCACCTCGACGATCACGCGATTCAACGCCCCATTGGTATCCCTGTGCGGCCACAAATTTTATGGACCCAAGGGTTGCGGGTTACTCTATGTGCAAGCGCCCTTGCCGATGGATTCATTGCTGTTTGGCGGTGGCCAAGAGAATGAGCGCCGGGCGGGGACGGAGAATTTTCCCAATATTTTAGGCCTCGCGGCGGCTATCGAACAATTCGTTCCCCAACCCGTGTTTGCGCCGGAAAAATTGCGGCCGCTGACGGACCGCCTGATTGAATTTCTGAACGCGCTGCCAGGCGTTCAGTTCTGCGGCTCAACGGCACATCGCCTGGCCAATACGGTGGCTTTCACCGTCCCCGGCGCCGATAGCCTGTCAGTGCTGGCTGGGCTCGATTTGGAGGGCATTTGCGTGTCCAGCGGTTCCGCGTGCACGGCGGGTTCGATCCAGCCCTCGCATGTGTTGGCCGCGATGGGCATCACTAACCCCGGGGCGATGGTGCGGGTTTCGCTGGGACGCGATTCCACGCTCGAGGAAATCCAAGCCTTTGAACGCATCCTGCCGCGCGTGTTGGCACGCCTCGTTAGTTGAAAAACTTGTTTATCTGACGGAGCACATCGATCAGGCGGTCCACTTCGGCCCGCGTGTTGTAAAAGTAGAAACTGGCGCGGGCCGTGGATTCGACACCAAGCTTATGCATCAACGGCTGGGTGCAGTGGTGTCCGCCGCGCAAGGCGACGCCCAGTTGGTCGGCCATCGTCACCAAGTCGTGGGCGTGAACTCCAGGCAACCAGAAGCTAACCAATCCTGCCCTCCCTTTCGCGGGGCCGAAACGGCGGATGCCCTTAAATTCTCCGAGGCGTTCGTAGGCGTATTCGGCCAATTCCTGGTCATGGCGGAAGATGTTTTCGCGGCCGATGGCATCCAAATAATCCATCGCGGCATGCAAACCGACGGTGCCGGAAATGTCCGGCGTGCCCGCCTCGAATTTATGCGGCGCTGGTTTCCAGGTACTGCCGGAATATTCCACGCTGAGGATCATTTCGCCGCCACCTTGGTACGGGTCCATTTGCTCCGCGCGCGCGGCGCGCACGTACAAGCCGCCAATTCCCGTGGGCCCGCACATCTTATGGCCGGAAAAGGCCAGAAAATCGCAACCCAGCGCCTGCACATCCAGCAGGCAATGCCCAGCGCTTTGGGCGGCGTCTACCAAGGTCACCGCACCGACTTTGCGGGCGCGGGCGCAGAGTTCGGCTGCGGGATTGATCGTGCCCAGCGAATTGGAAATATGGGCAAACGCGAAGATTTTAACCTTCGGAGTCAACAAAGCGTCCAGGCGCGATAAATCGAGCAGGCCTTCGTCGCCCGTCACTGGCACAAAGCGCAATTGGGCCCCGGTCCGCTGCGCCAGCAATTGCCAGGGCACGAGGTTGCTGTGGTGCTCCATTTCGGTGATTAGAATTTCGTCGCCAGCGCGGAGGTGGCGATCACCCCAGGCGCGCGCCACCAGGTTGACGCCTTCCGTGGTGCCGCGGGTGAACACGATTTCGTCGGCCGAGGCGGCATGGATGAACTGGGCCACCCGCTGGCGCGCGCCTTCAAAACCGGCGGTGGCGCGATTGCTCAGCTCGTGAATGCCGCGGTGCACGTTGGCGTTGTCGAATTCGTAATAATGACGCAAAGCCTCAATCACCTGTCTAGGCTTCTGGCTGGTGGCCGCGTTGTCCAAATACACCAAAGGATGCCCATTGACCTGTTGATCCAGGATGGGGAAATCCGCCCGCACCTTTGCTTCCGCGAATGTCTGTTGCTCGTTCATGTGATATATTTGGCTCGCGCCGCCTGGCGTTTTCCGAGCCGCCGCATCCCAGAATAACCGGGAAATGGGCAGAAATCCAGTCCCAGGACGCATTTCGTCCAGCTTGGGTAATCAATAGGTAAACCAATCTAATAATTAGAATTATTCCATATATTGACAGAACCCCGGGATGGACTACTTTAAAATCGCATTGGCTCGGAAAGCATGAAGCATAACGGCAAATGGGTCGGGTCCACCCTGGACGGCTTGCGGTTCACCCCGCAGCGCCGCCACGTGTATCACATTTTATTACAGGCGCGGGATCATCCAGACGCCAACGAAGTTTATTTGCGGGCCAAGAAGGGCATGCCGGAAATTTCCCTGGCTACGGTATACAATTGCCTGGAGGCGCTGACCGAACGCGGCTTGGCCCGCCAGGTGCATGTGGATCGCACCGCCACGCGTTATTGCCCGAACCTGGATCAGCATTGCCATTTTTACTGCGAGGAATGCCGGGGCATTTTCGATGTGGATTACGATACGGCCGGATTGCGGGCCCAGGTCGTTCTGCCCAAAGAATTCAGTTTGCAGCACTTTGAAATTGCCCTCCGGGGCCAGTGCGCGGATTGCGCCGCTAAAGCCAAGCGCAAGCCCGCCCGGGCCACCCGCCAAAGAACTTGATTTGCAAAACCGGGATTTCGCACTAATCTTGGTTTAGGATTTAGAATCGTTATAAAACAGATGAGCACCACCGCCGATCCTATCGCGGATTTTGTCAATAGCGGCTACAAGTACGGATTCGTGACCGACATGGAAGCGGACACCGTGCCGCCTGGCCTCAATGAGGATGTCGTTCGCCTGATTTCACGCAAAAAAGGCGAGCCGGATTTTTTATTGGAATGGCGCTTGAAAGCCTATCGCCATTGGCTGGGGATGAAGGCGCCCACTTGGCCAAACGTCAAGTACCCGCCTATCGATTACCAGAAGATCGTCTATTATTCGGCGCCTAAATCGAAGAAAGACGGCCCCAAAAGCTTGGACGAGGTTGATCCCAAGCTCCTCGAAACTTATAAAAAACTGGGCATTCCGTTGCAGGAACAGAGCCGTTTGGCGGGCGTGGCGGTGGACGCGGTGTTTGATAGTGTTTCGGTGGCCACCACGTTCAAAGGCAAGTTGCAGGAAATGGGCGTCATCTTTTGCTCGTTTTCCGAAGCGGTGCGCGAGCATCCCGAGCTGGTGAAAAAATACCTCGGCACGGTGGTGCCTTATACGGACAATTATTTCGCGGCTTTGAATTCTGCCGTGTTTAGCGACGGCTCGTTCTGTTACATCCCGAAGGGGGTGCGCTGCCCGATGGAGCTGTCCACGTACTTCCGCATCAATGCCGCCAACACGGGCCAGTTCGAGCGCACGTTGATCGTGGCCGAGGAAGGCAGCTACGTGAGCTACCTCGAAGGCTGCACCGCCCCCATGCGCGATGAAAATCAATTGCACGCGGCGGTGGTGGAATTAATCACTTTAGACAACGCCGAGATCAAATATTCCACCGTGCAGAATTGGTACCCGGGCGATGAGCAAGGCCGGGGCGGCATTTACAACTTCGTGACCAAACGCGGCATGGCACGGGGCAAAAATTCCAAGATTTCGTGGACGCAAGTGGAGACCGGCTCCGCCATTACCTGGAAGTACCCCAGCTGCGTGTTGATTGGGGAAAACTCGGTAGGCGAGTTTTACTCCGTGGCACTGACGAATCACTACCAGCAAGCCGACACGGGCACGAAAATGATTCATGTGGGCAAGAACACCCGCAGCACCATTGTTTCCAAAGGCATCTCCGCCGGGCGCGGCCAGAATAGCTACCGCGGCTTGGTGAAGATCCTGCCCGGAGCGGAAAACGCGCGCAATTTCTCGCAGTGCGATTCGCTCCTTCTCGGGAGCCTGTGCGGCGCGCACACCTTCCCGTATTTGGAAGTGTCGAATTCGACGGCCCAAGTTGAGCACGAGGCCTCCACCTCGAAAATTGGCGAGGACCAGATTTTTTACTGCAACCAGCGCGGCTTGGAAACGCAGGACGCAATCAGCATGATTGTGAATGGTTATTGCAAAGAAGTTTTCAAGCATTTGCCGATGGAGTTCGCGGTGGAGGCGCAAAAACTTCTCGGCGTGAGTTTGGAAGGCAGCGTGGGTTGAGCGGGCGGCGGTTTATTGATTATTGTTTATGTTAGAAATCAAACAATTGACGGCGGGAGTCGCAGGCAAGCCGATCTTGCAGGGCATCAATTTGAAGGTGAACGCGGGCGAGGTGCACGCGATCATGGGGCCCAATGGCAGCGGCAAGAGCACGCTGGCATCGGTGCTGGCCGGGCGCAACGGATATGAAGTGACGGGCGGTTCGGTTTTGTTCAACGGCCAGGATTTGCTGGAGTTGAAACCCGAAGAGCGCGCCCGTGAAGGCGTGTTTCTCGCCTTCCAATACCCCGTGGAAATTCCCGGCGTAAACGGCGCTTATTTTCTGAAGGCAGCACTGAACGCTATTCGCAAGCATCGCGGCGAGGAGCCGCTGGACGCGATGGATTTCCTCACCTTGGTGAAGTCCAAGATGAAAGTGCTCGAGCTGAGCCAAGATTTGTTGAACCGCCCGGTGAACGAAGGTTTTTCCGGCGGCGAAAAGAAGCGCAACGAAGTGTTCCAAATGGCCGTGCTGGAGCCGAAGCTGGCGATCTTGGACGAAACCGATTCGGGGTTGGACATTGACGCCTTGCGCATCGTCGCCGAAGGCGTGAACAAACTGCGCTCCCCGCAGAACGCGCAGATCGTCATCACGCATTACCAGCGGTTGCTGGATTACATCGTTCCCGACTTCGTGCACGTGCTTTATCAGGGCCGCATCATCAAATCGGGCGGCAAAGAATTGGCGCTGGTGTTGGAGAATGAGGGCTACGACCGACTGATCCAAGAACAAGCGAAAGTGGAGCCCGCCTTAACTGTATGAGCAGCCCCAATTACGCCTCCGCTTTTGCGGATACCCCTCAATTGCACCCGTTGCTGGAAGCCTTGGGCGCGAAGGACGGTTCACGCGCTTTTCGCCAAGGCGCCCTGGAGCGTGCGGCCAAGCTCGGTTTCCCGACGGTTTCCCAAGAGGAATGGCGCTACACCAGCCTGGAGCCGGTCGCCAGCCTGCCTTTCAAACCTTTGCCGCCAACCGCTCCGGCTTTGCCCTCCGCGGAGCAAATCGCACCTTTTCTCGCCGGTGGTGAAACCGCCCGGCGCCTCGTGTTTGTGGACGGCGTGTACGCCCCTTCCCTCTCGCGCTTAGGCGCCCCGCTGGCCGGTCTGCAATTGAGCACGCTCGCGCAATCCGGAGCTCAAGCCCTCGGCGCCCTCGACCGCTGTGCCGGCGGCTACGATAATTTCATGGGCGCGATGAATTCGGCCTTCTTCAGCGACGGCGCTTACCTCACGGTGGCGAAATCCGTGCTCGTGCCCGAGGTCATCCAATTACTCTTTGTGCGCACGAAAGCCGGGCTAGGCTTGGCGCAACAACCGCGCAATGTGATTTTGGCTGAAGCCAACGCCCAGGTGGCGGTGATGGAAAGTTACGTGAGCCTGAGCGATGGGCCGCAAGTGACGAACACGCTGACGGAAATCCAGGTGGCCGATGGCGCCCAGGTGGAGCATATTCGCCTGCAAAACGAGAGCCTGGAGGCGTTTCATTTCGGCGCGGTGCATGCCCACCTGGGTCGTAATTCGAAGCTGCTTTCGCACGCGTTTTCGCTGGGCTCGCGGTTGGCGCGCCAAGATATCCGCGCGGTGTTTGGCGACGAAGGCGGGTATGCGTTGTTCAATGGGCTTTATCTAACGCAGGGCACCCAGTTGACCGACCACCACACTTTGGTCGATCACGCGAAGCCGCATTGCGAAAGTCACGAGTTTTACCATGGCATTTTGGAGGATTCCTCCAAAGCAGTGTTCAACGGCAAAATCGTGGTCCGGCCCGATGCCCAGAAGACGGATGCCAAGCAGACAAATCGTAACCTGTTGCTGTCCAATAAGGCGACGATCGACACGAAACCGCAGTTGGAAATTTTCGCGGATGACGTAAAGTGCACTCATGGCGCCACGGTGGGCCAATTGGACGAAGATTCGCTTTTCTACCTGCGTGCGCGGGGGATCGGCGCCCAAGAGGCCCGGCGGATGCTGATCCACGCGTTTGCGCGGGCGGCCATCTTGCGGGTTGGCGCCGAGGCCGTGCGCCCCAGCTTGGACCAATGGGTCCTAGCCAAGTTGGGCGGCGGGAAAGAAGAGCATGAATAACGATCTGAACGATTTGTATCAGGAAGTCATCTTGGACCACAGCAAGTGTCCGCGGAACTTCCTGAGACTGGAATGCGCCAACCGCGTGGCTCAGGGCAAAAATCCGCTGTGCGGCGACCAGGTTACCGTCTACCTAAAGGTGGACCACGACGTGATTGCCGACATATCGTTCCAGGGATCGGGCTGCGCCATTTCGAAAGCTTCCGCTTCCATGATGACCGCGCAGTTGAAGGGCAAAACGCGGGCCGAAGCGCGCGCCATGTTCGACGCTTATCACGAATTGGTCACCCACGGCGCGGATGTCACAGAAAAAGTGGGCAAACTGGCCGCTTTCTCCGGCGTGCATAAATTTCCCGCCCGCGTCAAATGCGCCATTTTACCCTGGCACGCGGTGATTGCCGCTTTGGAAGAAAAGAAGGATCCTGTTTCCACCGAATAACCCATCTGCCGCCATGAACCATCCCGCTGTGCAGCTGACCCGTGATTGTCCCGCCACCGTGATCCCGTCGGGGGAGTTGATTCTCCTCAAAACGGGCACGCCGGTCCGGGTCACCCAAGCTTTAGGCGGGACGTTCACCGTGACGACGGAAAATGGCGGCATGGCGCGCATCGAAGGCAAAGACGCCGACGCCATTGGGCAATCGGTGCCCGCCCCCAAGTCTGCGCCTGCCGCCGGAGAAATCGGCCCGGTGCAAGAGGAGCGGGTTTGGGACCAGTTGCGCACCTGTTATGACCCCGAAATCCCGGTGAACATTGTGGATTTGGGGCTGGTGTACGATTGCCGGGTGATCCCGATGAATTCGGGCGGCTCCAAGGTGGAAGTCAAAATGACGCTCACCGCGCCCGGCTGCGGCATGGCCGATTCGATTCGCGGCGATGTGGAGTATAAAATCAGCCAAGTGCCCGGGGTGGCGGCAGTATCCGTCGAAATGGTGTGGGATCCGCCCTGGAACCAAGGCATGCTGACCGAAGCCGCCCGGTTAGAATTGGGGCTCGTCTAACCTTGCTTGGCCGGGACTCCGATTAGGGCAAGGAAGCGAGCGCGATGCCTTCGCGTTTGAGCAGAGTGGCATTGATCTTCGGCACGTACATCTGGGTTTCCGACGGCAACCGCGGCGCGATCGCCTCAAAATTCTTCTGTTTCGACCTATCCAACAGTTTTCGCACCGTGCCTTCGCCAGCATTGTAAGCGGCTAAAGTAAGCGGCCAGTCATTGAATTTTTGGCGCAAGTAAGCCAGGTATTTGGCGGCGGCGCGGGCGTTTTTATCGGGGTTGGTGCGTTCGTCCCAGGGCCAGGTGGTCTTTAATCCCAAGCTTCTGGCAGTGGCCGGCATCAGTTGGAACATGCCCACCGCCCCGGCGGGGCTGCGGGCGG